>Ga0075425_100003661_pt1 | contig 15636 bp, 27 predicted proteins | sample SoiMethybrSBSTD4_FD_75300 | JGI IMG/M metagenome (GOLD analysis project Ga0075425, IMG submission 75300) | Bulk soil microbial communities from a Populus tree surrounding site in Tennessee, USA - Soil MetaG P. TD hybrid SBSTD4 | ecosystem: Environmental > Terrestrial > Soil > Tree plantation... | reverse complement strand
GCCCTCTAGCATAGACCAGATGTTGTAGATCACATACATGCCACGCTCAGCCAGTATACGAACTCTAGTGCCAAAGTCTAGCATATCAGCATTGGCCTTGCCATAAGCTGTTTGCCTTAACTGAGCGTTGTCTATGCTGTCTACCTTGTGCTTGCCCCATGCCAGTTTGACCTGCATGTATGTGGTACCGTCTACTACCAATGTCTTGTACTGGGGATGCAGTGACTGGCGTTCTAGGTCCTGTAGGTAGCCATCTAGCTCCTGCCAAGTATGACAAGGATAGACGTCTACATCGTCATGGTCCCGCAGTACATGAGCCTTGCCATCTATGTCAAGGACACAAACAGGGCCGTAGTCAGGCAGCAGTGTCTCAAGCAAAGAAGTCTTGCCTGCTCCACTAGGCCCCATACAGACAGCTATTAAGCCATTGTTGAGGCGCATGGTACTAGGCTTTAGTGGCTCCTTGTTAGCTAATGTTCTCACTGTCGCATAACCTCTATTGGAGAATCACATGGTAGAGACTTGAGCCCTTGTATTAGACCATAGGGTTCATTACGGAGGACAGTGATAGGCTTGCCCCTAGCCTCAGATAGATTACTTACTTGGAACAGCCTCAGTAGATTGTAGGCTGTCTCTGGATCAATAGACAACATACAAGATTGGCCACTGCTATTGCCTGTTAGCGCTATCTCTATGACCGCATAGCCGTGGTCGCTATCCGTTATGTCAGCCTTCTCTACACGCATGATCTCTTCTAACATTAGTCCTCTGGCTCCTTGTCTGTCACAAACTCTAGGCTGTCTGGGTCCTTGTCTGTAGCTCAGTGTAACTACATCTTCTTCTGTGAGTGACTTAGACGTTGTGGCTAGCATCTTGACATCTACACCCATGTTACTTCTGCTCCCTTCCACATAAACCACAGATGATTCTGGTTACTCTCATTATGACTGGATCAAAGATGGATTGTCTGTAGGTATCCACCATGAACCAGCCATTGCCACACCAAGGGCATCTAGCAGGTGTACCATCAGGATGACAGGCTGGACCTATAGTAGACTTAGTGCTAGCTATTAGAGACTTAGCCATTTGGCACCGCGCCGTAGGCACTCCGCGTAGACATAGTTATGTCTCAATCTCCAGATGGGACTTACGGTCACTGCGCGTGAACATCTTGAGTAGGTCGTCTGTTGGATAGCCTTTGCTCTGTGCTTGACAGACATTGATAAAACTGCACTCCCACTTCTGGCAGCCCATTACTGGAGGTACTGTCTTGTAGATCGGTACTGTAGGGTCAGCCATCTCATTTATCTCTAAGGCTAAGAGAGAGCCAAACTCAGCTAGCTCAGCCTCTGGGCGCAGCAGTAGACGGCGTAGGAACAGGTCGTCTAGTGACTTGTGTACGCCCCTAGGACTAGGCTTCTTGAGTAGACCGTCGTAGGCTACACCTACTACATTAGGCTTGACCTGAGACAGTGCCCACTGGTAGGCTAGGAACTGGTCATTGTTCTGTAGTTCTTCTATGTTGGGTGTCCTAGAGAAAGTCTTGCGCTCTATGATATACAAGTCTCCATTAGCATCAGCCATGATGCCATCAAAGGTACACTCTAGCTCGTGATAGGTAGTAGTACATACATGACAGTAGGGAGGGCACTCACAGATGGCCCCGCAGTAAGCACAGTCCATTGTGAGAGAGTGACAGCCCCATGTACCAGAGTCTGGTTCTGCCCTAAGATTGGTCTCTAGGCACCCACAGTGTTCTGTTCCTGGTACTGGCTGCACTAGGCTGAGCTCGTTCTGGACCAGGGTGAAGCCTGGTGGTAGCGGTGTACGCCACTTAATCTGGTAGTTAGCAATCATCTTGGAGCCTAATGATATGGCCTCTGCTGTAGGCATAAGCTCTTCCTCTGAGGGCTTACAGCCTACACTAGCAGTGTACATAGAGATGATGTTCTGGAAATAGGACAGGCTGAGTTCGGTATATAGTGCCACTGGATCAAGGGTAGGCTCGTCTGTCCACTGTGCTAGTGTAGCATGTATCAGTGTGCCTAGATCTAGTGCAGGGGCATTAACAATTGGACTCAGCGAGAGTCTATTGTATGAACTGTAATGCCACTTTCTGCGGCAGCGCTTATACGTCTGTCTCTCTGTTACACTAATTCGCATGTCTAGTACTCCAGAGCTTTGTGGGCTAGAGCCACTAGATCAATGTCAGTACGAGCAGCAGCATAAGCAGCATCAGCACGGGCAGCAGCATCAGCAGCATCAGCACGGGCAGCAGCATCAGCAGCATTAGCATAAGCAGCATAAGCAGCAGCATCAGCAGCATAAGCAGCATTAGCATAAGCAGCAGCATCAGCAGCAGCATAAGCAGCATCAGCAGCATTAGCATAAGCAGCAGCAGCAGCAGCAGCAGCATTTAAGCCATCGGCATAGCCTCTGGCTATTTGGATGGCCTTGGCTGGTCTATCGTCATCAGGATATTTAGCAGCAAACAGATGTAATACATGTTCTGCACAGTCTGCTGCAAATAGCCTCTGTGTACGTGCATTCCACGTAGGCAAGAAGGAGCCACGCTTAGCTTGTGCTACCACAGTCTTGTTTGTATGCCTCATGACTGGACCGTTGATTGTAACTGGAGCTATGGCTGGCCCTAGCCAGAAGATAACATCTTCTGGCAGTAATATATGATAGCCATATACACACGGCTCTAGTCTAGTAGAGTCTAGGGGTGGCATCCACTCGTTCTCTGGCCAGACACCAGAGCCACCATGATAACAGGAGCCATCAGTATTAAGAACCTTATAGTATGTAAGTTCACTCATGTCAGACCTCCTAATTTCTCTGGCTGGTGGGCTACGAAGGACATTTCATCTAGACAGGCCACACAGATGAACACAACTACATCTGGCTTGACTATAGGCAAGGTCACGCCTAACATACCATAGTCTGTGTCTTGGTTAGTACAACGTAGGCCATTCTTGACTATGACACACTGCACTAACTTAGGCTCCGTGCCTCAGTAGAAATAGCTTGGCATTCTCGAACAGAGACTTCACTTGGTCAAAGCTGTAGGCATGGTCGTTCAAGCTAGGGGCCGCACCAGCTAGGCCAGAGCCACCTATAGCTACGAGAGCAGGGTTAGCAGCGTTCAGGATGCTATATGCATAACGATAGGCAGCATCTGGATCAGGGTCATAGCGGGTCACTGCTTTGAGCACACCTATAGTACACCAGGCATCTGCTTGCTCTGACTCTGGTGCTACACCATGCCCTTGCTTGTCAACTGCCTCTCTGTTCTGTATCCAGCTAGTACCAGCAATGCCAAAGCCTGGCTTCTCTAGCAGATTGAGGGCACGAGAGAGGTAATTGTAGGTTGTAGATGGACTGAGGGCTGGTTGGTTAGGCATTTAGTCATCTTCCTCCAGATCAGTATGGACTGTGTAGGTAGTATGGAATGTCTTAGTGTGTCTAGGACAGAGATCAAACTCAGCTGGACCGCCGCCAGAAGAGTTCTGCATGGCCCCTGAGATAGTAGTCCATCCTGGTGGTGTATCTCTATCATCATAAGACGTGATGTGTGTCTTGCACTTGTGATAGTCACATGTCCACAGTGTCTGTGTCACTTGCTGCTTCACTGTTCACCCCACTGTTCCATGTACTGCTTAGCTTTGGCAAAGAACTCTCTGTACTCCAAGCACTCCTTAGCTAGATTACGTAGCTGGTCCTCCGTGATCTTAGTTGTAGGCAGTGCTGTAGTTTGGAGAGTCTGCAAGGCATAGTTAGCTAGATAAGGATCATTGGTATATCTCTGTAGTCCGTTCATCTATTAGACTCCCAACTCGCTCTTGATCAGGTCTTTTATATTAGTCTGTCTGTGATCTCTGACGGCGTGGATTCTAGTGTCAATGGTGTTAGCAGCGTGGAAGTAGCGCAGGATCACTGGCCTGTCATTAGGATCAGTATCTACATGCAGATGGTTATCCTCAGTGATAGTGACGCCCACATTGGCATTGTCTCTGTGGCGCCTGACTCTGGAGAGAAACTGTTGGTGCTTGCCTGGTGCCCAATCCTCTTCATAGAAGTAGACACTGTTGCAGTGGCTTAGGTCACAGCCCTCACTAAGGCTAGGGATCGTAGCCACTATGACTTGAGTAGGCTGTTTGGCTATAGCTACGCGGTCGTCCGCAGGAATCTCACCAGTGATCACTGTGGCTGTGAAGCCTGCCTTACGGATCGCTGCTGAGAGTTCTTTGGCAGCTACACGGTAGGCACACGCTATCAGAGCAGGCTTAGGGTCGTCCTGTAGGAACGTAGTAAGGTCTGCCTGCTTCTCTGGGCTGTTAGTGATTCTACGTAATAGGTGCATTACCTCCATAGCACTATTGGCGCTAAGACCCTCACCGTCTGTAACCTGCGTGTACCAGTAGTCCTTAATGTCCTTGTAAGCCTGCTTACGAGCAGGGGTCATCTGGTGAACGTGGACACTAGGGATAATAGGTGGTAGCTCTAAGCCTATCTCCTTGTAGGTCCTACCCATCATCCATTGAGAGAAGTCTGCTGTACGCTTGAGTGTGACGTCCTGTGGGCCCCAAGCAGTCATAGTACACCAGCAGTACTTCTGTAGCCACTGGTAGTATGAGCTATGGGTGAGAGGGTCACAGATGTGTAGCTGCCAGTACAGATCGTCAGCCTCTTTCATGATAGGCGTGGCTGACAGGAGGATCACATGGTTAATGAACTCTGGCCTAGTGATCTTCTTGGCAAGCTTACTCTGGATAGCATCACGGTTCTTGCAGTAGTGACTCTCGTCGATGACAGCAACGTTGATACGCTGCCGGATACAGAGGCCTACTAGGAGCTTCTCCATAAACTCCCACTGGCGTAGTGACTGGATAGAGACGATGTACCAGTCAGCAGCCAGCTTGGCATCCTTCTCTTTATTGGCACGAGAGCCCTCTAGCCAGACTACGGTTGAGGATGGATACTGTTCTTGTAGAAAGACGAACCACTGCTTGCACAGATGTGCTGGAGCAAGAACTAGCTTGGATTGGGTAGTAGAGCTTAAGGCTAATGCAGCCTCGCTTGCTTGGAATGTCTTGCCTGAGCCAGGAGCATCAGCTAGTATATGACGACACAACGTGGGCAGCAAGTCTGTATCCTTGAGCCGCACATTGGGCGTAGTCAGCCAGTTGATTCCATCAACCTGGTAGTGACGGGGTGTTAGCATATAGCTAAAGCCTCACAACATGAACTAGAGTCTGTTTGTTGTAGCGGAGGTGTAGGTGAGTGATGTGTTCTGCCTTGAAGGCTGGCAGGTCTCTGATACTGGTATAGCCACCTTGATGTGACTGGAATGAGACAGCCAGAAAGTCTTTGCCTTGGTTCCAGTCAGCCATTAAGGCTGACTTAGACTTGTAGTCACGTCCATAGGCGGGGACCAGTGTTAGACTATTGTACACGGGAGATAGCCTCCTTAGCTTGAAGCGTGGTAACCTTCTGTAGCGTGCTCTCGTATTCTGGTACGCCATGTAGACCATACTTGCTGCCATAGTACAATAGAGCTTGCTTGAGCAGATCAGCCTCTTGTCGTGTCAGTTTCATACTAGAGCCCTGCAATCTGATCTAGCAGGGTGTCTACTTCATCTTGGGTCAGATAACGTAGCACGTCATCAGTAATAGGACTGTCGTAGCACAAGTCCCAGTTGTGGTCATCATGAAAGTCACCAGTGCCAGTGTACTTGAGTACAGCTAGTTCTAAGCGACCAGGGACTATGTGGCGTGAGCCTAGTGGTTCTAGTCCTGACCGCATAGGGTCATACTCTGGGATCACACTGGCACCGTAGCCATTCTCGAAGTGGTAGATCAAGTGAACTGTACCAGGGCCAATATGCTGCTTGACTATGGTTGGCTGATAGTGACGCTTGAACGCGGACTCGCTCATGTAAGACCTCCTGTTGTGCTCAGCTTCTAGCTGGCGGTAGAGGGCTAGGGGATCGAACCCTACTCAGGATGCTTATAAGGCATCTGCTAGCAACCAGCTGGCCTGCCCTCTGTGTGGCTAGTACCTAGCCACTGGGTAGTCATTGGGTATGGGGTTAATCAGGTAGGTCTTGGCTAATGTCGAAGGGGTCAGTGCCAAAGACACTATCCTGACAGGCTTGGCACATACCAGAGATTGTGTATTCCTTACGGGATAGATCGTCTGTGAAGCTGGCTGTGGTCAGTCCAGTAGCATCACACGTGGTACACTGTCCTGCCTTGATAGTGTCTGGTCTTGACTTGCCAGTGATAGCAGTCAGTAGAGATTCGATACCCTCTGACTTCTGACTAGGCTCAAACATGGCTGAACGCCTCCTGTCTGTAGCAATTGGCACACTTATCTAGCATGGCGTGTGTGCCTGTCAGGGGTGCATTGCATGTGGCGCAGTAGTTCTGGAGCAAGGGATGGCTAGCTTGAGTACGGCAGGCTATCTCTATGTCCATGAGAGTCTGTGCCTCTTTGATGTGAGAGCAGGTGCGTCTGTAGCCATAGCCCTTGCAGGTACAGTAGGGCTCGCCAGTATCAGGGAACGTGACTGTGTAGGATACGGTGGGGTCTGTGTGTGACTTGATGGTGTAGGCAGAGGCCACTAGCAGTCACTCCCATCAGGAAGGATGCCAGCACCAATGAAATCTTCCTCTGTGTACTCCCATTCCTCTATCATCCTAGCACGCTCCTGTGGGTCAGTACACTTGCAGGTACCGTCCTCATTGTAGTGCGACATGTCCATGATGGCAAATGGGCACTTAAGCATGTCAGCCTGCTTGATGTATCTAATGTCAGACATTCTAGTCTCCTTTGTTCTATGATGAAACGTGGCGCACAGTGGCTAGTCTACTCGCTCGCAGTCTCTGCTGGCTAGATAGCCAGGGACTGAGTATGGCTCTAGCCAACTAGCAGGATCAGCATGACAGCTAGGACAGACAGGGACAGTTGGATGATCAGTGTCATAGACAAAGCCACCAGTATCCTCGTACCAGTAAGCCTGATCTAGTGGAAACCAGTTGTCACAAGCATGACACTGGACTAACTGAGGCTTGTGGGTCAGAGCGTCGTTGTAACTAAGCATTGGCTAGTACCTCATGCCTGTTCTTGATATCTGTAGCTATCTGCTTGAATGCTGACCTAGCACTGATCAGGCTCTTATAGCTCTGCTTGTTGTTGACGTAGCCTTGGCCAACATAGCCAGCGTTATAGTGATGCACCCAGTAGCAGGTATGGTGGTCGTCAGCATACAACTTGACACGCTCTGTGCCGTCTGGAGTCTCGTACATCTCTACGTAGCCACACGCTAGCTCATATGCACTAAGCATTAGTAGCAACCTCCTGGAGTGCTTGCTTGGCGGCCAGTATCTTCTGGATAGCTGGATTGGACATGAACTCTGAGAAGCGAGTGGTGCTAGAGCGAGAGGCCCAGAGCTCATAGACAGTCTGGATCAGATCGACAGAACAGCCGTAGACTTGAGCTAGCACTAGCCATGAGGATGGCTCTGTACCTAGCTGTTGGACAGTGGTGTTGTTAGAAGCACAGTACACACAGTACAGGGGCGGTGTGACTTGAATGTCTGGGGCATTACGATAGAATGTATATGTGCCACCACAGTCGTGACAGCTGATAGCTAGCGGTGTAGTCAGTGTTCTGAGGGATGGCCAGTTAGCTAGATTCTCTTCCTTGGCCAAATAATCCTCCACATACTGATACTTGCCAGACTTGCTATGTGATATACGGGTCGATACCACCTCCATACACTGTAGTGCTTGTGAGCGGGTCAGGCCAGCATTGTCCATACAGAGGGTATCTGCATAGTCTAGTGGGCTGACAGGACAGGTACGCCCACACCGGGGGCAGCCAGTGGCCTTGGCCACTACGGGTAAAGATGGTAGGCTCAGGTAGGGCTGGTAGCCAGTACGCTTAGAGCAGTGGTGGCACTGAGCAGTACAGTCCAAGAGAGCCTCCCTGCATCCTATAAAGGATTTGCGTGCATACAGTGTATCACACTTTTCGGAAAAAGTCAAGGACTTACAGAGGATCTGGCTTAGCCACTAGCCACTGGGTATGGGGTATGGGGTTAATCTGGATGGCTCGGACTCTAGTGGTGTATGTACTATACGGAAGATCACGTTGCGGGATACCTTGTATTGCTTAGCTAGGGCATCCATAGTGGGACGACTATGTAGTGGGAGTGCAAATGCAGTGCGGATAGCATTACGGTCTGACAAGGATACCTTGCGTATACGCTCGTAGTAGGACAGTTGATTAGGTGTACGTGGCATTAGATATTCACCCAGTCAGGTAGTTTTCTGCTAGTATCTGGCGAGTCATCTATAAAGGGCTGTCTGAACTCACCTCCATACTTGGCACTAGACCAATCCTCTCTACTGTACTTGATTAGTGCTGTCTGAACTAGAAGCTTAGAATCTAGTGGTTCACTGTATCTATCTATGGGGAAAGCTATGTTGATAGTGTTTGTACTTAGTGGGCCTGCAATCTTTATATGTATAGACGACTCATAGGCACTCCTAAGCGAGATGTATATATCTAGGACAGTAGCACCTTGCTGTGAGAGACTAGCAACCAGTTGGTCCTGTAGTACCTGAGTTCTCTGGGTCTTCATGTTGACTAGTGGCTGTCTTATTGGCATGGCTGTCTAGATACTCCCTCGCTTTCTGTGCTAGCTCTGGTAGATCAGCTTGGATATAGAAGTCTAGATCAGATTGTGTGAACTCTGTGGGCTCAGTATGTCGCACTGGGGTTAGTATAGAGTAGTCCATTCGTTTGTAGATCAGCCTATCCCTCCAGTTAGGCCTAGCTTTATTAGGATTTGGAATGTCTAGTAGTTCTGTATAACCATCTGGTGGTGACAGCCATCCTATGCCAATGGCTTCTAATGATGTAGCTACCAGAGTTCCTATGCTGTGGCGAATAGACCTAGGCTCCATGTGGAACTGCTTAGCTAGATCAGCATAGTAGCGCCTAGTAAATCCATTCATTACTAGACAGCGTTTGCGTCGTAGTGTACCTTTGGTCTCTATATCGTCTGACGTAGTTAGCTCTTCTGTGGGCGGTACGTTGTAGTACCATTTGGCGCGCCTAGAAGGTATTGGGTCTACATAGCCTGGCAAACCCTCCTGTTCTATATGATGCTGTCTCTTGATGTGATCAGGTCTGGTGTCCTGCCACAAAGGTAGTGGTAGTCTAGTGAGCAAGAACAGCGACCACGATAGTCCTTCTAGCTGCGGTGTGGTTAAGATAAGGTCTACGCCCATAACAGACGATACGGCTTGTAGTTGTGGCGTCCTAGCATGTAGTACAAGGTGCCGAAACAAGCCCTCGTAGGCTAGATCAGATAGAGTGTAGTGTAGCTTACGGTGTTCTGGTGGGTCAGATAGAAGATCATAGAAAGGACGACTTGCATCGTGCTCCGAAACCAACTGAGAACCTCCTCTCATCATATAACGTGTGGTCTCTAGTACTATACTATAACTATATAGGTTATATGATGTTTATTCTCTTCCTAGGACTTGAGTGATCAGTACACGTCGTCCTTTCTATGATACCATATCCCCAGTTGACTTGTCAATGACTTGTAGCTAGTCTACGTGCTAACTGGTCTGTCTAGTTCTATTCACAACTCGAGCCATCTAGTTCTATACAGGGCGGTGAACTAGCCGCCTTATACATAGCTCTGCCCTACATCTGTGCGCTGGAGCAGGCACCGCACTATAAGGATAGGCTGATAGTACCGTACTATTAGTCTTTCGTGATAGTACGTCTGTAAGGCTTGACACCAGGGTGCGGCTCTGGCATACTGTCAATGTCAGCCGAGGGGCGACAGAAAGGAAACAGACTGGCGACGCACTAGGGTAGCAACCCAGCGTAGCGGGTCGGAATAGGAGCGGGGCCTATCGTTGAATGGTTGATAGCTACAATCGTCGTACTAGCGTGGGTTTGGTACGAGGAACGTATCAGACGGAAGGGAAAGTAGCATGAACCATGATATAGAGCAAGCCATTGCACAGCAGATCAGGACCAGCCTAGAGATAGTCGAAGGTATCCTGATCCATGACAGCACCGCAGATGTGACTGAACCTTGCGCGGTTACAGTCACAGTGACCGTAGAGCGTAGTTCTTTCAACCTTAAGCAAACCCAGGTGAGTCTGCGATCTCAGACAACGGTCAAGGCTGTTGAGCCAGAGTCATGAGTGAGCTACCATGTCCTGCATGTGGTAGCTACGCGGACGAATGCGAGTGCTGCCGCGAGCACGAGGCAGTCACACTACAGCGAGCACTAGGTCTTTCAATAGAAAGGCCGCTTACATGGGGCGAACAAGCACGAGCACGGCAGATAGCCATAGACAACGATCTGGCTGCCTGTCAGCGTGCACTACGGGAGTATGGCTACACAAGATGAGGCTAGCCACCTCGCGGAGTCACTGTTACCGAGCATGGCAGTCTAAGAGAAAAGCGATAGGGAGAATGACATTGGCAGCAAGCAACGGCACCGACAACAAGCGCAAGCAGCCTCTGTTCGAGATTGCACTGGCTAGCAAAGACGTGGCCACGTTCAAGAAGTCAGCCAGCGAGGCTGGTCACACTACAGCAAGCTTCAGCGCCAACGTCGATTGGGATTGGTACTACCAAGCGTGCCAGCGGTACCTTAACGATCATGTGGGCGCAGAGGATGACGGCAGCACCTATGTGGTGCTCGCCGCTGTCGGTCAGTACATTGGCCTGACAGCAGAAGAGACTGACACCTATCTGGCGGAGCGCCGAGAGGCTATGGGCGCTGGCGCTGCTGACAGGCTGGCTAAGGCTAGGGAAAAGGCGCAGCAGGAGAGCAAGCGGAAGGATACCATCATCGCTGCGCTCATGGCCAAGCTTGGTATGACAGAGGAAGACCTAGCAGCACTGGCGTAGCTAGCAGGGGTCGGCCATGCTGGAGAGTGTCTCCAGTGTGGTCGGCCCTATCTGGCTGGCAGGAGACCCAAGTCTACCGCGAGCAAAATTTTGGGTAAGTCTCCAGCTAGGATCTGTACATCTGCTAGCCAATCATCACATAACTTCTGGAACGGGGTGCTCTATATAAAGGTAGGTATCCTGGCCCAGGCCGTGCTATACTCTCTCAGAGGGGTACAACCATGACTCATCCTATAACCAAGCGTCATTGCCACTACTGCCACAACCCTATAGCTGCGGCCTTCTACCTGCCTGCACCTATACGTGGTTGGGCCTGCCCCTCTTGCTACTTTGAGGTAGCGGCCAGCAGGCAGCCACCCAAGCAACTACTGGCCACAGAGGGCGCGCTATCTGAGCTACTAGAACTGGCTGGGGTGGCTTAGATGCTGGGGGCCGCCCTGACACCAGACGCCCTGTTACATGCACTGACCGAGGCTAAGGGAAACCCTAAGATAGCCTTAGCTAGGTTGCAGGAACAGGGCGTCTCTGTGTCTATGCCTCAACTGGTAGACGAACTGAAAGATCATCTACCAGAGCTAAAGCAGCGTATGGAAGTGGTAGCAGCCCTAGAGCTATTTAGCTTGATGCCGCTGCTACAAAAGACACTGACAGAGAACCTATCGTCGCTAGAACCCAAGGATGCTGTGTCTGCCTACATGCATCTAATGGAGTTAATCACTAAGTCTGTAGGCACCACAGACATTAACCTTAACGTAAATGACCAGCGCTTTGCTGCACTCCCTAGAAACGTACAACAGGCCCTAGCACTAGTAGAAGCACAACAAGCTGCAAATAGGCCAGTAGTGATAGACCATGAAGAGGCTGTGGCCTAGATGGCTGTCAGTAGCTTAGAGCAAGCCCTAGCTAAGTTGTCACCAGAAGAGCTTGCTCTCCTCAATGCCGCCAGACAGGCTGGCATTAAGCCCCCAGCTGCTGTGCTGAATGCTACACTGGTAGCGCAGCTAGATGTACTGGCATTTGGTGAGAAAGAGTTCTACATCCCTGAAACTGGCCAGCCCTTAGTCTGGGAGCCCATCCAGAAGGTGCTACTGCCTATCATTGCTGGCTCCCACCCATATACAACACTACTGCCCTTCTACAATACAGTCTATTGGTCTACAGTCAAGAAGACCGCAAAGACTGCGACTAGCGGGTGCTATGCCAGATGGCGGGCTCAGGCCACTACGCTGAACGACGAGATACTGTTCTTTGCTAATGACGAGGCTCAGTCTAGAGGACGGGCCTACGAAGCTATCACTAAAAGCATAGAGCTAAATCCTAGATACGACAAGCAGAAGAGAGTACTGTACGATAAAGACGGTAATCCTGTCTGGCGTATCATAGAGGACTATCTAGAGCATATACCCACTAGGACTAGAGTACGGGCTGTCAACGTAGACTATCGTGGTGAGGCTGGTGCTAACCCTACACTATCAGTATGGACTGAGATATGGGGCTACGATAGCCAGAAACAAGAGAATCTGTTTGATGAGATGACAGACGTCTTAACCAGAGAACGTTCGCAGCGATATCTGGAAGGCTATGCTGGCTACATAGGCAAGAGCAAGATACAGAAGAAGGTAGAAGATCTACTAATACCAGAGGCTGACAAGGGAGGCCGACAGTTAACTATAGCAGACATACCAGACTGGCCTGGCATAGAGCGTGAGCGGCTAGGCTCAGAGGCACCCGACCAGATAGAACTACCAGTGTATGTCAATGACCATGCTGGTGTATTTGGGTTTATAGACCGTGGTGAGATAGCCCGTACCAGATGGTCTTGGTGTCTTGGCCCAGAGGCTGATAGCTACTATAGGCGTCAGGCCATTACACTGACACCAGAACAATATGACAGGCTACACCTTAATCACTGGGTCAGTCCAGTTACAGCATTCTTGCCTATAGAATGGCACACGGCCTGTGAGGACAGCCAACTAGCACCACTGACACCATATAGGCAGCCTGTCATGATCAAGGATGTACCTCAGTATGGTGAGAAGGACGAGCTAGGTAGAGACTTGCTCAGGCTGTACCTACAGCCTGATAACTGGCAGGTAGTAGGTCCTAGTACACCGGGGGTATTGGCCGCTGACGCTAGTGTAGCGGGGGACTGTACTGCGCTAAGCATGTTCACCAGGCATCCAGTCAGGCACCAGGATGTAGTACACAGACGTGCCTACAAATGGGACCCGCCTAGGGGTGGCAAGCTAGACTACCTGTACACGCCATGTGCTAGGACAGGACTCAGCTTGCTACAGACCATCTGTAAGCTATGCATGGAGTACAACGTAGTACAGTTAGGCTATGATGAGTGGCAGTTACACCACATGATGAATGAGCTTAGACAGTGGGAGCTTACTTGGTGTAGGCCGTTCAGTCAGGCTACAGCCAGAGACGTAGCAGACAAACAGCTGTACGATCTGATTAAGGAGCGTAGGTATAGCTACACCAGACTTGAGCCTGAACTAGACTTGGATAGTATCAGACAGCACATACAGAACGCAGCTAGGAAGCAGAGGGCAGGAGAAGACACCAAGCTACATATCATCAAGGCTGCGGAAGAAGGCAAGATAGACCTAGTGATAACCATGAGCATGGGCACTAGTGAGTGCTTGCGGCTAGATATATAATGGCCGGCGATAACGCAGTACACATCAAGCTAGATGATGGTGTGCCTAGGTTCTACGATCAGCACGGTGCAGAACAGTCTATGCAGGCTCCACAGTTCACTAGGCTGGTTCTAGATAATGCTACCATCAAGACGCTCCCAGGTACTAGCCAAATCTGTGTACCTGGTATACCAGGTAGATTGATCTTGGTCCACAGAACGCTGTGGCGGCTACATAGTACAGTAGCATATACCAACACCGCCGGTACTACAGACATGGGTTTGTGGTACGGCGCACCGGCTTTAGACCTAGCCACAGAGTTAGGCCCAAATAGCTTCTTCAATCACAATGCAGAGCGTATGCTAGTGCTAACTGGGAGGGTGTCGGCTATAGACCTAGCTATCGGTAGTGTTGCAGGACAGCCTGTATCCATCCTGACACAGAATAACAATGGGGCCTCATACACTGGAGGCGATCCTGGAAACTATCTAGAGGTATACACCTGGTACTCTGTGCTGTAGGCCCTGCTACGCATCTACACCCTGTGCGTTGTGGATTAGGGGTAACTTTTTGACCCCACAGGAAGTGTGTCAGAAGCTATTAGAACGTACTAAAGTTGTAGATGACTGTCTGTTGTGGCAGGGTGCTATAGATGATAAGGGCTTAGCTGTAGCTAAAGTAGATAACAAGACAGTAAAGGTACATAGATACTTGAAACTGTACGAAGTAGCTAGAAGTGCAGAGCAAATAGCTAGTTTGAAGAGCTTTGACGTGACTTATTGTAATAGGTTCACCCACTGTCTGAACACTGCTCACATGCAATTTAGGACTACTAAGCCTAAGGTAGAGTACCAAGGTATGCCTGACTGGCGTAAGGTATATGGCACTGAGGTTAGAGGGCTGACCAGTGGCAGTTAATGGTCATGACATTGCTAGCGTTGTAGAACCTAGGCCACTAGAGTGGGGCTGGTCACAAGGCGATATAGCCTTATACTTGGCTACTACCTCTGATGATATACCTCAGTGGGGTACTAACGTCAGACTACGTGACCAGATGCTTAGGGAATTCTATAAGACTGAGAGTATGCTAGCTGGTACTGTATTTGGTACGGCTAGCAGATATGCTAGCTTTAAGTTTGTTCTGGCTGGTCCTGCTAGGCAAGTAGGAATCATGCATAGAATACTACATAGTAGTGAGCACGGCTTTGGCTGGCAGGCTCTCATGATGCGTGTAGTTAAGGATATGTTGACTCAGGACAATGCTGGCTGGATAGAGGCTATCAGGACTGAGGATGACTATAGAGCCCCAGTGATACAGCTGAATCATCTTGATAGCAACAGATGCTTTAGGACTGGTAACTGGGAGACGCCTGTTATATACAGAGACATGCTTGGTGGCGAGCACAAGATGAAGTGGTACCAAGCCTACTGTCTTAGTGAGAACCCTGATCCTGATGAGCGTCTCAGAGGCTACCAAGAATGTGCTATCAGTCGACTACTAACTGAGGCTCGTAGGGCCAGAGACACGGCTATCTACGAGGGCGAGAAGGTTTCTGGTAGAAACCCTACTAGTGTGTATCTGATTAGTGGTATACAGCAAGAGCGCTTGATGAACATGCTTAAGCTGGATAGTAATAGAACTGATCAGTATGGCAACCTCAGATATCAAGTGCCAAGCATGATCTGCGCTATGGACCCTACAGCCAAGATAGGTATGGAGCGTGTGGATCTACGTAGCTTACCAGATGGTTACGATAAAGAGACACAGATGCGCTGGTACACCATAGCACTAGCACTAGCCTTTGGGATAGACCCACAAGACATAGCGCCGCTACCAGGACATGCCCTTGGTAGTAGCCAGCAGGCTAGTGTACTAGCACAGAAGGCTAGAGGCAAAGGACCTGCACTGTTCATGAGCAATGTGCAGCAGATGATGAACTTTCATGGAATCATGCCCAGAACTATACAGTTCAGCTACCAGGAACAGGACGATGCTGAGAATGAGGCACTGACAGCCCTACAGTGGCGCC
>Ga0075425_100003658_pt1 | contig 15646 bp, 10 predicted proteins | sample SoiMethybrSBSTD4_FD_75300 | JGI IMG/M metagenome (GOLD analysis project Ga0075425, IMG submission 75300) | Bulk soil microbial communities from a Populus tree surrounding site in Tennessee, USA - Soil MetaG P. TD hybrid SBSTD4 | ecosystem: Environmental > Terrestrial > Soil > Tree plantation... | reverse complement strand
CGGCCACAGCAGCCTGGAACCACGCCTTCCCATCCCGAACAGGACCGTGAAACGGGTTTGCGCCGATGATAGTGTGCCGTTTGCGCACGCGAAAGTAGGTTACCGCCAGGCCATCTTCAACAGGAAAGCCCGGGCTCCAAAGGAGCGCCGGGCTTTTTTGTTTCACAATCCGCCGCATGCGCTCCGAGCGGCTTCTGCCGGCACTGCCCGAGCTCGCTCCGCGGAGCGACTATTCGCCAGTGCTGGCGGCCCTCGGACATGGCTGGCTGAGGCTTGCCGGGTGGCGGGTCGAGGGCGAGTTCCCGAACGTTCGGCAATGCGTGCTCGCAGTCGCGCCGCATTCCTCCAACTGGGATTTCGTGCTTGGCGTGGCCGTGGTGTTCGCGCTGGGCCTGCGAATCTCCTTCGTCGCCAAGCACACCCTCTTCAAGGGGCCGTTCGGCCGCTTCATGCGCTGGGTCGGCGGGCTGCCTGTCGATCGCTCGCGCCCCCACGGCTTTGCCGACGGCATCGCCGCCGCGTTCGCGCGGCCAGAGCCGCTGTGGTTCGCGATCACTCCCGAGGGGACGCGCACGCGGGTGACGCGCTTCAAGACGGGCTTCTACCGGATTGCGCTCGCGGCCCAGGTGCCGATCGTGCCGGTGGCATTCGACTACCGGCGCCGCCGGGTCACCCTGCTGCCGCCCGTCGCGCCGCGGGAGCCGGTTGAGGGCAACGTGGGTGAAATGGAGAGGCTGTTTGCGCAGCACGGCGCGCGCCGGGGAAGCTGAGTCAGGGGCCGGCGCGAAACGGGTTGCGGACCCTCGCGCAGCGCGGCGCGCCCGTACCAACCGCCATCTGAAGGCGTAGGCTGCCGGCATGAGGCTCGCTTGCCTCACGCTCGGCCTCCTCTGCGCCCCGCCCGCCGGCGCGGAGGACCTCTATCGCGTGCCCTGGCCGGAAGGGCTGACGTTCATGTTTACGCAGGTCCCCGGCGGCAGGGTCACCACCCATTTCACCCCGGCGACGCTGCAGGCCGTCGACATCGCCATGCCCGAGGGCGTGCCGGTCCTCGCGGCGCGCGCGGGGCGGGTGGAAGCGACCGAGTCGCAGCAGGGGGCGAGCCCTGAGGAGGAGCCACTCTCCTATGAGGGCAACTTCGTGCGCGTGCGCCACGCCGACGGCAGCGTGGCCGTCTACGCGCACCTGCGCCACCTCGGCGTCGCCGTGGCGGCGGGCGACGGCGTCGCGGCCGGAGAGCTCCTCGGCTATTCAGGCTCGAGCGGCGACGTCACCACGCCGCACCTGCATTTCGCGGTGCTGCGCGAGAGGACCAACTCGGCCGGCTGGCGCGAGGAAGTGTCCGAGCCGGTGACGTTCTACGTCGGCTCGCCTCCGGTGGCGTTCGCGCCGCGCGCGGCGGTGCGGGTTACGGCAAACTATTCCCGCCCGGCGGAAACGCCGCGCGCGGCAAGCGAGGGACGGCTCTTTCCCTGGCAGCCGCCCGCGCGCGGGCCGGGCGAGGAAGCGAGAGCCTGGCGCCTGCTCGCGCTTTGGCTCGCCTGCGGTATTGCCGGTCTCGCCTGGTTCTGGCGATTCTCGAGGAAATAGAATGTATCGGAGGAGGAGGCATCCATGAAAACAACACAGGCATTGCTGGGCATGGCGTTCGCCGTGGCGCTCGGCTGCGCGCACGCCCAGGACAACTATCCCTCGAAGCCGGTACGCATCATGGTGTCGTTCGCCGCCGGTGGGCCCACCGACCAGGTCGCGCGCATCATGAGCGCCAAGCTGACCGACCTGCTCGGGCAGACCTTCCTGGTGGAGAACAGGACCGGCGCCGGCGGCAACATCGGCGCCGCCGAGGTGGCGAAGGCGCCGGCCGACGGCTATTCGCTGCTGATGGCGACCGTTTCGACCCACGCCATCAACCCCGGGCTGTACAAGAACATGCCCTACGACCCGCTGAAGGACTTCGCGCCGGTAGCGCAGGTCGGCGTCACGCCGTGCGTGCTCGTGGTGCACCCGTCGCTGCCGGTGAGCGACGTGAAAGGGCTGACGGCGCTGCTCAAGGCGAATCCCGGCAAGTACAGCTACGGCTCCTCGGGCATGGGCTCGATCCTTCACCTCTGCGGCGAGCAGTTCAAGACCTCGGCCGGCGGGCTCCATGCAGTGCACGTGCCCTACCGCGGCTCGGCGCCGATGATCGCCGACCTGATCGGCGGACAGATCTCGCTCGCCTTCGATGCGCTGCCGACGGTGCTGCCGCAGGTGCAGGCCGGAAAGATCCGCGCTATCGGCGGCGGCATGGCGACGCGCGCGCGCGCCATGCCCGACCTGCCGACGCTGCAGGAGCAGGGCGTGGCGGGGTTCGAGTGCTACACCTGGAACGCGATCCTCGCACCGGCGAAGACCCCGGCGCCGGTGGTGACGGCGCTGGCCAGCGCGATCAACCGTGCGCTGGCCGACCCGGTGGTGCTCAAGCGCCTGCAGGACGCCGGCGTGGATCCTACGCCGGACAGCTCGCCCGAGAAGCTCGCCGCCTTCATGCGGGCCGAGCTCGCAAAGTGGGCGCCGATCATCAAGGCCTCCGGCGCGCACGTCGACTGACATGAAGCTCTCTCCCATAACCGCACTGCTCGCTCTTATCGCCGGCTGCGCGACGCCGACCGAGCCGCCGGCGCCGACGCACCCGATCGACGCGGTACGCAAGGTGGTCGACGGCTTGAGCGACGAGATCGCGCGGCGGCTGCAGGGCGATCCGTGGAAGGGCCTGCCGGTGGTGGTGCGCACCACCTCGATGGCCGGGACCGGCATCGAGCCGCTGGTCGGCGAGCTCTTGCGCACGCGCCTGGTCGAGCGCTCGGTCGCGGTCGACGCGGCCTGCGCCGCGCGCTGCATGGAGGTCGTGCTGCAAGAGTTCTCGGCCGAGGCGCAGCGCCAGTCGGGCATCACGCCGGGCGACGTGCTGACCTTCGCTGGCGGCCAGATCCCGATCGTCGGCGGCGCGGTGCGCTCCCTGAGCGAGCGCCAGCGCGAAAGCGAGCGCGCGGTGGCGCGCACCAGCGGCCTGATTGTCACGCTCGCGGCGCGCGAGGGCGGCCGCTACACGGCGCGAGAGAGCCTGGTCGCCGTCACCTCCGCGGGCAACATCGTCCCGGTCGCGAAGTAGCTAGGCGGCGGCCGCGTAGCGCATCAGCGCCTGCGCGTAGGCCGGCGCGGTCGGCTCGTGCATGAAATAGACGTAGGTCTCGCGCCACGCGCGCTCGCCGAGCCGGCGCGCCCACGCTTGCAGCTCGGCGTCCGAATAGGTCTCGAGCCGAAGCCGCACGTAGCCCCAAGGCGCGGTCTCGACCAGCGGCGGCGGCGCGTTGTCCTCGCGTTCCGATAGGCAGAGCGCCGCGCTTGCGGTGCGCAGTGCGTCGTAGACGTCGTCGCTGAACCAGCTCGGGTGGCGGAACTCGAACGCGGCGCGGTGGTCGGCCGGCAGCAGGGCGAGGAACGCCTGCAGGCGCGCGAGGTCCTTTTTCATGACCGGCGGCAGCTGGAAGAGCACCGGGCCGCGCTTGGCGCCGAGCGCGCCGAGCGTGCGGTAGAGGAACGCTACGGACTCGGCCGCGGACTCGGCCTTGAGGTGCGCGAAGTGGGTGATGCGCCGCGACGCCTTGATCGCGAAGCGGAAAGACTCCGGCGTCGCGCGCGCCCAGCCCTCCAGCACGTCGCTCTTCGGCATGCGGTAGAAGGTGTTGTTGATCTCGACGCTCGGCAGGCGCTCGCCATACCAGGCGAGCATGCCCTCGGGACGGAGGTCAGCGGGGTAGAAGCCGCCTTTCCACTCCTTGAACGAATAGCCGCTCGCGCCCGCCAGGAGCTTTCTAGAATTCTGCATGGCGAAAAACAAGCTTAGCGAATATTCCGCCAAGCGCCGCTTCGCCGCGACGCCCGAGCCGGGCCCGGTGCCGGTCGAGGGACGCGCCGGGCCGCTGATGTTCGTCATCCAGCAGCATTCGGCGACGCGGCTGCACTACGACCTGCGCCTCGAGTGCGACGGGGTGCTGATGTCCTGGGCTGTGCCGAAGGGGCCCTCGCCCGACCCGGCCGAGAAGCGTCTCGCGGTACGCACCGAGGACCACCCGTTCGACTACGGCTCGTTCGAAGGCATCATCCCTGAAGGCCAGTACGGCGCGGGCGAGGTCATCGTCTGGGACTGCGGCGTGTACTCCCCCGACGAGGACGACGAGACCTGGTTCCACGACCGCGGCGAGGCCGAGCAGCGGGTTCGCAAGGGACTCGAAGCGGGCAAGCTGAGCCTGCTTTTGCGCGGCGAGAAGGTGAAGGGCTCCTACGCGCTGGTGCGGACCAGGGAGCTCAAGAACTGGCTCCTCATCAAGCACAAGGACCGCTTCGCCACGAAGCTCGACCTGACGGCGCGCGATCGCTCGGTGCTCTCCGGCGTCACGGTCGAGGAAATGGTCTCGGCGCCGGTGCATCGCATCCCGGCGGAGCGCCTCGTTCCCGGCGGCGAGAAGCGGCCGCTGCCGGACAAGCTCCTGCCGATGCACGCCGAGATCGGCGAGGCGGCCTTCAACAGCGCCGACTGGATGTGGGAGCCGAAGCTCGACGGCTACCGCGCGCTCGCTTTCATCGACGCGCCCGGCGTACGGCTGCGCTCGCGCCGCGGCCTCGAGCTCGGCGAGGACTTTCCGCGCCTGGTGGCCGAGCTCGGCCAGCAGGCGGCGAGAGGCATGGTGCTCGACGGCGAGATCGTCGCGTTCGACGCCGCAGGCAAGCCCTCGTTCGGCGCGATGCAGAACCGCTCGAGCGGCGCCGAGCGCGCCGTCTACTACTGCTTCGACCTGCTCTATTTCGCCGGCGTCGATCTGCGCCAGGCGCCGTACGCCGACCGGCGCCGCTACCTCGCGCAGTGCCTTCTTCCGTCGCCGCGGGTGCAGCTCGTGCACGCCGAGGAGGACGGATTGGCGCTCCACAAGGCTGCGATGGCGAGCGGCTTCGAGGGCGTGATCGGCAAGCGCAAAGCGAGCGCCTACGAGGCGGGCAAACGCTCGAGCGCGTGGCTCAAGGTCAAGGCGGTCGACAGCGCCGAATTCGTCGTCGGCGGCTACACGAAGGGGAAAGGCTCGCGCGCGTCGCTCGGGGCCCTGCTCGTCGGTTATTGGGAAGGAAAGAAGCTGCGCTTCGCATCGCACGTCGGCTCCGGCTTCGACCAGCGCACGCTCGCGCAGGTGAAGAAGCGGCTCGAGCCGCTCGCGCGCAAGACGCGCCCGTTCGCCGAGGAGCCCGAGCTCAACGCGCCGACCACGTGGGTCGAGCCGAAGCTGGTGGCCGAGCTGCGCCACCAGGGCTGGACGCATGACGAGCACCTGCGCGCGCCCGTGTTCCTGCGCCTGCGCGACGACATCGATCCCAGGGAGGTGCGCCGCAGCGCTCACAAGAAAGAAAACGACGACGCGCTGCTGCGGCAGCTCGATGATCCCAGGTCGTCGCTGACCCTCGTCGTCGGCGAGCACCCGATCAAGCTCACGCACCTCGACCGCGTGTACTGGCCGGCCGATCCGGCGCTGAAGCAGCCCGCGCTCACCAAGCGCGATCTGCTGCGCTACTTCGTGCAGGTCGCGCCGTTCATGCTGCCGCACCTCGCCGAGCGGCCCCTCACCATGATCCGCATGCCGGAGGGCATCGCCGGCCAGCGCTTCTACCAGAAGCACTGGGCGCAGGAGAAGCCGGCCTATGTCGAGACCCTCACGCTCTACTCGTCCTCGAAGGAGGAGGACCACGAGTACCTGCTGTGCAACAACCTGCCGACGCTGCTGTGGCTCGCGCAGTCGGGGACGCTCGAGTTCCACGTCTGGCATTCGCGCGCCCAACCCGGCGCCGATGCGAAAACCCGAGGCACCGACTATGCAAGCTCGCTCGAGGCGCTTGAATCGTCGCTCCTGAACTTTCCCGACTACGTCGTCTTCGACATCGATCCCTATATCTACTCCGGCAAGGAAAAGAAGGGCGAGGAGCCCGAGCTCAACACCGTCGCCTTCGAGAAGGGCAAGGAGGTGGCGTTCCGGCTGCGCGAGCTGCTGCAGACGATGACGCTCGAGGCGATCGTCAAGACCTCCGGCAAGACCGGCCTGCATGTCTTCGTGCCGATCCGGCGCACGATCGACTTCGACGCGGCGCGCGAGGTGTCGGAGCTCGTCGGCCGCCACCTGATGCGCCTGCATCCCAGGGACATCACGCTCGAGTGGAGCGTACCCAGGCGCACGGGCAAGATCTTCATGGACTACAACATGAACGTGCGCGGCAAGACGCTCAACTGCGCCTACTCGCCGCGCGGCGCGCCCGGCGCGCCGGTGTCGATGCCGCTTTCCTGGGAGGAGCTCGCGCAGGCGCATCCGCTCGATTTCAGGCTGAGCAACGCCGCGGCGCGCCTTGCGCAAACCGGGGACCGCTGGCGCGACGCGCTGACCCGAAAGCAGAGCCTCGAGAAGGCGCTCGAGCGAGCCAAGGCATAATGGGGTATCCTTCGAACCTTTCGCTCGAAGTAGTTGCTTTAAGGTATTGATTCCATGAGGTGAACATGGCTGCGCGATCGATAGCGTCGTTGACCATCTCCTTCGGCATGGTGTCCATCCCGGTGAAGCTCTATTCGGCCACCGAAGCGAGCAAGGCGATCTCGTTCAACCTGCTGCACAAGGCCTGCGGCTCGCGCCTGCGGCAGCAGTATTTCTGCGTGAAGGAGGAGGTGCCGGTCGCGCGCGACGAGATGGCGAAGGGCTACGAGTTCACCAAGGACCAGTACGTCATGTTCAGCCCCGAGGAGCTGAAGGCGCTCGAAGAGGCGGGCACGCACAGCGCCGAGATCACCGAGTTCGTGCCGCTGAAGAGCGTCGATCCGGTGTACTTCGACAAGGCCTACTACCTCGGCCCCGACAAGGGCGGCGCCAAGCCCTACGCGCTGCTCGCGCGCGCGCTGCGCGAGACCGGGCGCTGCGCGCTCGGTCGCTGGGCGGCGCGCGGCAAGCAGTACATCGTCCTCATCCGGCCGGTGGAGGACCTGGTCGAGGGCCTGGTGATGCAGCAGCTGCTCTACGCGGGCGAGGTGCGCGCGCTGCGCGACATCGACATCCCGAAGACCGAGGTCAAGCCTGCCGAGCTGAAGCTCGCGCAGCAGCTTATCGAGCAGCAGTCCTCGGACAAGTTCGACCCGGCGCAGTACGCCGACGAGGTGCGCGCGCGCATCGAGGCGGCGATCCAGAAGAAGGTCGAGGGCCAGGAGATCACGATGGCCGAGGCGCCCGAGGCCGGCGCGCAGGTGATCGACCTGATGGAGGCGCTGCGCGCGAGCCTGGAGAAGAAGCCGGCGAAGCGCGCCGAGGCGCCCAAGGCCGCCAGGAAGGCCGCGAAGAAATAACGTGCACGCCTACGGCGTGCGCGACGTCGAGCGCCTGCTCGGCCTGCCGCGCAGCACGATCCGCGCCCTGGTCGCCGCGGGCTTCGTCAGCCCGGAGCGCGGCGCGCGCGGCGCCTGGCGCTTTTCTTTCCAGGACCTGATCGTCCTGCGCACCGCGCAGGCGCTCGCTCGCGCGGCGGTGCCCGCCAAGCGCATCACGCGCTCGATGCGCGAGCTGCGCCGGCGCCTGCCGGCCGAGATGCCGCTCTCCGGGCTGGCGATCGGCGCGGTCGCCGACCGGGTCGTGGTGAAGGAGGGCGCGCGCCGCTGGCAGGCGGAGTCGGGCCAGTACCTGCTCGGCTTCGAGGGCGACCCGGCGGCGGGCTCGCTCTCCGTGATCGAGGCGCGCGGCGCATCGCTCGAGGAGCGCATCGACCGCGGCGTCGCGCTGCACGAGGCCGGCAAGCTGGCGGAAGCCGAGCGCACTTACCGCGAGGCGCTCGAGGCGTGCGGCGCCGATCCGGTGGTCTTCTACAACCTCGGCGTGCTGCTCGCCGATGCCGGCCGCAAGAGCGAGGCGCTCGAGGCGTATCGCGCGGCGCTGCGCAGCGACCCGCGCCTTGCCGACTGCCACTACAACCTGGCGCTCTTGTGCGAGGAGCTCGAGATGCCGCGCGAGGCGATCCGGCACATGGCGCAGTACCGGCGGCTGACCAAGCGCTAGAAGGAGCGGCCGGCCCGCAGGTAGGCAAGCGTACGGCCAGGCACGTCGAGTCCCTTGGCGATCCCGGCGCGCAGCTGGAAGCCGCCGAAGAGATAGCCGAAGCGGGGCTCCGAGACGAGCTCGGCGCCGACGCCGCGGTGGTAATCCGGCCGCTCGCCACGCTCCCACGCCGCGCCCACGTCGAGGAACAGGTTGAGCGCGAGGCGGTTCAGGCCGAGCGGCGGCACCATCAGGTGGCGGTCGACGTCGGCGAGCGGCGCGCGCCACTCGAGCGTCGTCAGCCGCGCGCGATGCCCCGTGAGCGCGCTCTCGCCGTTGCCGTAGCCGCGCAGTGCGAAGTTGCGCTGGTTGAGCACCGGCAGCGGGATGTAGTCGTCGGAGCGCGAGCCGCCCAGCTCGAAGGGCTCGGCGGCGCGCTGGCCATAGGCCTCGTTCCAGCGCAAGCCGAGCACCGTGCGGCCGAGCGCGAGGTGGCCGCGCCAGTCGGCGCGGTAGATGTTGCCGGAGTAGGCGCCGCCGAGCCCGCTCGAGGTCTCGGTGAAGAGGCGCAGCTCCTGGCCCTCGCTCGGCCCTTCCGAAAGCCAGTGCGCGCGGCGCGTGTCGACGCCGGCGACGAGGCCGACGACGCGCTCGTCCTGCACGCGCAGCGTGCCCCCCGCGGGGTCGTGGTGCGTCTCCTGCTCGGCCGCGGCGCCGCCGCCCCAGTAGAAGCGTCGGTTGAGCGCGAGGTGGCGCCAGACCGACACCCATTGCGCGTCCTCGCGCAGCGTCGTCGTCTGCGCGCCCTTGGGTCCGCTCACGGTGAGGGTGCGCGAGGCGTGCACGCCGTGGCGGCCGTCGTAGAGGTAGTCGAGATCGCCCAGCATCTCGCGGCGCTTCACCTCGACGATCGGCGCCACGGCGTACTGGTGCACACCGAGCGCGTCCTCGCCGAACACCGCCGCGCCGAAGGCCGCGACGCCTTCGCCAACCTGCACGATCGGCACCCAGGCCGTCGGCCGCAGCGACGGCAGCGGTGAGTACGGTTTCTCCGAAGCATCGACTTCCTCGACGGGCTCCGGCGCCGGCCTCTCGAGCGAGACCGGCCGGGTTTCGAGCGGCGCGTCGGCGAGCTTGAGCAGGCGCAGCGCATCGCCCTGGGCCTCGATCGTGGTGAGCAGGAGCTCGCCCCCGAGCGGCGCGCTGATCTCTTTTACCCCGTGCGCGGCGCGGCTCCAGCGCGCGAGCGAGGCGCCGCGCAGCGACCACACGTCGTAGCTGCCGCCGTAGTCGGCGACGAAGAAAAGCTCGCCCGCCGCGCCGAAGCGCGGCGAATGCTTGACCGCGGCATCGGCGAGGAGCACGCGCGGCGCCTCGCCGCCGAGCTCGAGCAGCGCCCAGCGCCCGCCGCGCAGGCTGGTCACGACCACGCGCTCGTCGCGCGCCGCGAGGCCGGAGAGCGATTCCCCGGGCGCGGTGCGGTAGAGCGTGCGGGTGGCGCCGCCGCCCTCGAGCAGCACCACCTCGGCGGCGCCGGCGAGCACGCGCAGCGCGGCGACGCGCCCGTCGCCCAGCGGCGCCGCAAAGCGCAGCCGGCCGCACTCGTCCAGCGATTCGCGCCGGCCGCGCGCGTCGACGCGGTAGAGCTTGTAGACGAGGTTGTGGTTGCGGCAGATGTCGAGCTCGGAGACGAGCACGCCGCCGCCGGGCGCCGGCGCGAGGCGCGTGTCCTCCTCGACGCGGCGCACGCGCTGCGGCGCTTCGCCCGCGGCCTGGCGCATCAGCCCTGGACGCGTATAGCCGTCGCCCTGCACGTACCAGCGCTCGCCCGCGGCCGTGAGCGCAGGCGCGTCGATGAACCACGCGCGCGCGAGCACTTCGCCTTCGGGGTAGGGCGCCTCGCGTGGCGCGAAGCGCGCGCGCAGCCAATCCTGGTACTCGAGCCACAGCTTGTCCATCGGCTTGCCCGTGGCGCGCGCCGCGTTGCTCTGCACCCGAAAGGGCACCACGTTGCTGCTGTACTCGTCGATCAGGCGGCGCACCGCTTCGTCGCCGTAGCGCTCGCGGACGAACTTGAAGAAATAGCTGCCGTAGAGGTAGTCGCGGTTGAGCGGGAAGCCGCGGCCCTCGGCATTGACCTCGGCGAGCGGGCGCAAGCCCCGCTCGACCTCGGCGCGCATCATGCCTTCGAAGAAGCTGCGGCCCAGGCGCCCGTAGCCGCGCGCGGCATCGGATTCCGCCTCCACGGCGAGGCCCTCGATCACCCAGACCGGCTGCAGCACGTTGGGAAAGAAGGGCAGCAGCCGGCCGAGCACGCCGCGCAGGTTGAGCGGCGCGCCGCTCGCCTTGTCGAGGTGGACGATGTGGAAGAACTCGTGCGTCAGCACCAGCTCGAGCCAGTCGCGATCCTGCAGGAGCTCGCCCGCGTCGGGCGGCGAGAGGAAGATGGTCGAGCGGTTGAACGGCACCGGCGTCGCCGAGCCGTTGGCGAAATCCGCCGAGTCGAGCAGCACGAGGTGCGTGCGCGCGCGCGGCTCCCAGCCGAGGCGCGACGTGATGCGCGGATAGACGCGCTCGGCGACAGCCGCCGCTACGCGCGCCTGCGCGCGGTGCTGCTCGGCGAAATGCACCGAGAAGTGCGCGCTTTCGAGCGTCCGCCAGGAGAGCCGCGGATCGACGAAGCGCAACTCCAGCCACTGCGCCGCTGCGGCGCCGCTCCAAAGAAGCAGCAGCGCCGCGCTCCAATGCCGCGCCTTCGCCACGTCAATCCCGTTTCGCGGCCCTGTGAAAGTTCGTCATGGAAAGGCGCGTCCGCGGCCGATTTTCAGTGCTTTTCGCCGCTCGCCCGCGCCCCGCAGCGCGCGCGTTTCGCTCCATCGTCGAGCCCCAGGCTCGCGCTATGCCTAGGGGTTGAAACTTATTCCATGGATTCGACGATTTTTTTATCGTTTCGTCGGGCCTGGGCGACGGAAAAGTTGCAGGGCGGCAACATCGGTTCGTCAACGGAAAACTACATTGCTTAGCCAAAAAAATCACGTTATTCTCGCGACGCACGCCTGATCGTTGCAGGCCCAAGAAAAGAATCTGCGGTAAGTACCTGAATTGGGAAGTGCTTTGACCCATCGAGGCAGGGGAGCGGGGGATATCGACTTTCGTCGCGATTCGACGACCGTTGTCGTCGCTTCGCTACGCGTTTTTTCCGACCAAATTTCGTTTTCCAAAAACCGCTGTTGCGCGCCCGCCCGTGTCGTGCGCGCCGCACGCGTAGAAGAAAGAGCGAGCGAATGAGCCACTTTGCCGCACGCACCACGCGCTGGGGCGCGTTCATCGCGCTCGCCGTCGCGAGTGCTTTTGCCCTCGCGCAGCAGAAGCCCGATGCCGGCCAGATCCTCGAGCAGCAGCGCCAGCCGCTGCGCCTGCCGCCGCCCGCCGAGCCGGTGCTGCCGAAGCCGCCGGAGCCGCGGCCCGCGCTGCCGGTGTCGCCGCAGCTGAAGGTGCAGGTGCAGCAGTTCACCTTCAGCGGCAACACGCTGTTCTCCGAAGCGCAGCTGCAGCCGGTGGTGCAGGAGTTCGTCGGCAAGGAGCTCGACTTCGACGGGCTGAACGAGGCGGCGACGAAAGTGCGCGCCTTCTACCGCGGGCGCGGCTACTTTCTCGCGCAGGCCTACCTGCCGCAGCAGGCGATCCGCAACGGCAGCGTCGAGATCGGCATCATCGAGGGACGCATCGGCGAGGTCGAGCTTGACGAGAAGCCAAGCGTGCGCATCAGCCAGAACCTGCTCGCCGGCATCCTCGGCGCGCACCTCAAGCAGGGCCAGATAATCACCGAGACCGGCCTCGAGCGGCCACTGCTCCTGATCAACGACCTGCCCGGCGCGCAGGTGACCTCCGAGATCCGGCCGAGCCGCACCATCGGCGCCGCCGACCTGCGCGTCAACGTCGACCAGACCGTCGGCCGCTTCAACGGCTTCGTCGACTACGACAACTACGGCAACCGCTTTACCGGCGCGCATCGGTTCGGCGCGAGCCTCAACTGGAACACACCGCTTGGCTATGGCGACCAGGCGACGTTCCGCGGCTTCATCACCGACGAGACGATGTGGTTCACGCGCTTCGCCTACCTGGTCCCGGTGGGCTATTACGGCACCCGCGTCGGCGTGAGCTATTCGAAGTTCGAGTATCACCTCGAGAAGGATTTCGCAGCCCTGAAGGCCAACGGCGAAGGCGAGGTGAAGAGCATCTACGCCTTCCAGCCGATCATCCGCACGCGCAACACCAACCTGATCCTGCAGGTCTCCTACGAAGACAAGCAGCTCATCGACCGCGTCGAGTCGACCAACTCGGTCGAACGACACGACCTCAGCGCAAGCAAGGTCGGGCTGGTGGGCGACTTCCGCGATCAGTTTCTCGGTGGCGGCCTGAATGCCTACAGCGGCACCTTCACGCACGGCAACCTCGGCATCGCGCCGCAGGCCGCGCTGACGACCGACCAGACCACGGGGCATCACACCGAGGGCAACTGGAACAAGTGGAACGTCGACCTGCGCCGCCTGCAGCGCGTCACCGAGCGCATGAACCTGCTCGCCTCGTTCTCGGGCCAGCGCGCCATGAAGAACCTGGCCTCCGCCGAGAAGGTCTCGCTCGGCGGACCGAACGGCGTGCGCGCCTATCCGGTGGGCGAGGTGACCGCCGATACCGCGATGATCAGCTCGCTGGAGCTGCGCTACCTCGTGCCCGGGCAGAAGGCCTTCGACGGCGACGTGACCGTGTCGGCGTTCTACGACTACGGCTGGGCGAGGCTCAACCAGGAGCCGAACGCGCTCGATACCGAGAACACGCGCTCGATCTCGGGCGTCGGCCTGGGCTTCTCGGCCGGCCGCGAGGGCGACTTCATCGTCCGCATCAGCTCGTCGGTCAAGACCAGCGCCGACCCGGCGCGGGCGGACACTGCGCGGCGCGTGCCGCGCACCTGGATCCAGGCGATCAAATGGTTTTAATGCAAGCCCGGAGTGACGTATTTCCGGATTTGAATTTTTCTGACAAGCGCGGGGAATCGCCGACTTTTAGACTCGTCGGCACCACGCGCCGTGGCTGAGGTTTAAGGGAGAGAACCATGGCAACACTGAAGCGCGCAAGCCGCCGCAGCGGCCGGCAACCCCGCAACGCACGTCCTCGCACCGGTGCAACCGCGCTGCGCACTCAGCCGCGCGCGCTCGCGTATGCGGTGGGAACCGCGCTCCTGCCGTGGGCTCTCCTGGGATACGCCGACCCCGCGGCCAACACCGTCCCGACCGGCGGCCAGTTCGTGGCCGGCAGCGGCACGATCGGCAGCGCCCAGTCGGGCAGCTTCTCCTCGGGCGGCAACACCTACGGCACCCAGCTGCAGGTCAACCAGACCAGCAACGCCGGGATCATCAACTGGAACACCTTCTCGATCGGCGCGGGCGCCTGGGTCAACTTCAGCCAGCCGAGCGCCTCGTCGGTCACGCTGAACAACGTCCTCAGCAGCAACCCGTCCGAGATCTTCGGCCACCTGACCTCCAACGGGCAGATCTTCCTCAGCAACCCCTACGGCGTGTACTTCGCGCGCGGCGGCTCCGTCGAGGTGGGGTCGATGTTCGCGACCACGCTGTCGATCAGCAACGCCGACTTCCTCGCCGGGCGCTACAACTTCACCAATTCCGGCAACGCCGGCGCGGTGGTGAACCAGGGCACGATCATCACCGCCAACGGCTACACCGCGCTCGCCGGCCCGCAGGTGCGTAACGACGGCATCATCGTCGCCAACGCCGGCACGGTCGCGCTCGCCGCGGGCGACCGCGTCTCGCTCGACATGATCGGCGACGGCCTGATCAAGGTCAGCGTCGACCAGGCCGCGCTGAACGCCTCGGCCATCAACACGGGCACCATCACCGCCGACGGCGGCACGGTGCTCCTCACCGCGCGCAGCGCCAACGCGCTGCTCGACACGGTGGTCAACAACACCGGCGTCATCCGCGCCAACTCGCTCGTCGAGAAGAACGGCGAAATCATCCTCGACGGCGGCTCGGCCGGCGTCGTCAGCAACAGCGGCACGCTCGCCGCAGCCGGCACCGAAGCGGGCACGACCGGCGGCACGGTCAAGGTCCTCGGCGACCACGTCGCCCTCTTCGCGGGCACGAGCATCAACGCCTCGGGCGACGCCGGCGGCGGCACCGTGCTCGTCGGCGGCAACTACCAGGGCAAAGGCCCCGAGCAGAACGCGTCCACGACCTTCGTCGAGTCGGGCGCCAATATCAATGCCGACGCCGTGAACACCGGCAACGGCGGCAAGCTCGTCGTCTGGTCCGACGGCGTCACCGTATTCCAGGGCACCGCCAGCGTCCGCGGCGGCGCCCAGTCCGGCGACGGCGGCTTCGCCGAAGTTTCGGGCAAGGGCGTCCTCGCCTTCGAAGGCACGGTCGACCGGCTCGCCCCGAACGGCAACGCCGGCACGCTGCTCCTCGACCCGAGCGACATCACGATTTCCAGCGCCGGGGGTGCCAACCCCATCACCTGCAGCGGCGGTGTCTGCTTCAGCGACAGCGATACCTCGAACCTCACCACGGCGCAGCTTTCGCTGGCGCTCTCCGGCGGTAGCGTCAACGTCGACGCGAGCGCGGGCACGGGAACGGGTACGGGTTCAATCAACTGGACCGATGGCCTCGTCACCGGCGCGGGCAATTCACTCACCCTCACCGCCAAGCCCGGCACCGGTTCCATCAGCTTCGGCGGCACGCTCACTGGCGTCCAGAACTTCAGCTTCGTAAACGCCACGCCCACCGGCGGTGGCAGCGCGACCTCCAGCGGCACGGGCACGATCAGCGGCATCGGCTCGCTGACGTTCGGCCTCTCCGGCTCCCAGAACGGCACCGCCGGCGGCATCACCTTCAAGGACTTCGCGGCCGCCGATTCGTCGACCATCACGGGCGCGTCGAACTTCGACGACGGCAACAAGGTGACGCAGGGCATGACGTTCGCCAGCGCGGCCGACGTCACCGGCAGCGGCAACATCTCCAACATCACCACGTTCAACCTGACCGGCGCGACGCAGGGTACGTCAGGCGATACGAGCATCGCCTACCACAGCTTCACCAGCGCCGACGCCTCGACGATCACGGGCGCGTCGAACTTCGACGATGGCCAGCAAGTGAGCCGTGGGATGACCTTCGCCAACGCGGCGGACGTCACCGGCACCGGCAACATCTCGAACATCACCGCATTCACGCTGACGGGCAACACGCAGGGAACCTCGGACAGCACGAACATCGCCTACACCGGCTTTACGTCGGCTGCGGCGACGACTGTGTCAGGCGCGCAGAACTTCGACGACGGCAACCAGGTGAGCCGTGGCATGACGTTCGCGAACGCGCAGGACGTCACCGGCACGGGCGCGATCACCAACGTGGCGGCGAACTTCGACGACACCTCGCGCGTTTCCTCGGGCTCGTCGATCACCTACTCGGCTGGGTTCAGCTCGGTGACGGGCACGGCGACCGGTGACATCACCGGCACGACCACGTTCAACCTGACCAACACGA
>Ga0075425_100003656_pt1 | contig 15648 bp, 16 predicted proteins | sample SoiMethybrSBSTD4_FD_75300 | JGI IMG/M metagenome (GOLD analysis project Ga0075425, IMG submission 75300) | Bulk soil microbial communities from a Populus tree surrounding site in Tennessee, USA - Soil MetaG P. TD hybrid SBSTD4 | ecosystem: Environmental > Terrestrial > Soil > Tree plantation... | reverse complement strand
CGCGAGCAGTCAAACGCAAGATGAGTAATTACCTGACAACGACTCGCGTCTCACGTACGCGCTCGTCGAAGACCCTGAGAATGGATGCCGCCTTAACTTAAGACCGTTGGAGTTAGGCCGCACTGGCGAGAACTCGCGCACGGGTGACGGAGCTTGTATTACTTCTTGGCTGATTCGCTCTCAAACCAGCGATCATTCGTGATCTGGTAGTGCAGCTTTTGCAATGTTTCTGCACGAATATTGGACTGTTGCAGCCTTAGAAATTCTGGCAGGTACTTCGTCCGACACAGGAGTGCCGACCAGACTTGACCGTTCGCAGCGCACGCCTCTGCGAAGGTCTGCGCCTCCTCAGCCGTGAGTAGCGCGAACAGAGGAACTAAGGGCTCCATCAGTTCTTCCGCATGGCGGAAGCCGCGCGCGCGAGCTACCTTACGGCCGTTGAGCGACACAACGAGTCAGGTCGCCGCCCTCAACGCGGGGTTCTCAGAGACCTCTCAGGGCGCCCTATCGATGAACTCCTCGATCATTCGGAGTTCCCTGGCAGTAAATTGTGTGCTGACTTCTCCGCCGCAGTACCCAAATTGCCTGGCCTCTGCATCGCTGATCCTGGGTTGACGAAGGAGTGTGAGAAGTTGCCGGGTCCTCGATTCCGTTTCAGCATCTGGAATCCGGGCCAGCTCGATAGGTTGGCGTCGAGTTGCGCCCTGTTGGTTCCAGAGATCGTAAAACCACAATGGTTCGTAGCCTCTGGCCACTACAGTCACGCCATCCAGCGAAATCCCCTGCCCCGAGAACGCCGAGCCCAGTCCCCATACAACTCCGACGGCCTTAGCCTCGTTCACCTTGAAAGGCGTTCCATGTTCGTAAACAAACGGATGCGCCAGATAACACCGATCTGAGCCCACAGAAGGTCCGTGGCCGGCGCCGCTCGACGCACCTTTGAAGGAGCTATACCTCGGAATTATTAAAACTCGCTGCAAGTGTCGGAATGTCCGGGAGTCCAGAACGATCAGCGGCATCGAAGGGACCGGTAATTGAGATCTTCCGACATAGGGAAAGCAGGCCGACCCATAAAAGAGGATTAGCGCCAACGCGCCATTGTTTCGAACGTCTCGTTTCATCGTCTACGAAGTCTACACCTGCATGGTTCTCCACGAACTGACTCGCTAACGATCGCCGGCTGCGGTGGAAGCGGGCAATCAGAACAGACCGTGCCTATCCGTTTCGCTCGCCGATAATCCAACGTACGGCGGCTCGTCAACTTCATGGGCGAGTCAGGCCGCAGCTTGCGAATATGTCGTGTCTGACATATGTTGATTGCTGATGACCGACTCGAAGCCGCCGTATGGCTCCACGGTGAAATCAAGACGCCGCCTTTTTCTCGCGCAGCGAGGATCGAAGCCGGCTTTCTGCTTCGCCGAATACAACTCGGCGAGGTGATCGGCCTGCCGACCTCACGGCCCATGCCGACAATCGGCCGGAACTGCCATGAGTTGCGAATTGACGATGAAGACGTGACTTGGCGCATTCTGTATTGCCTGATGACCGATGCCGTCGTGATCCTTGAGATCTTCGATGAGAGGACGCGGACGACACCGAAACACGTGATTGCAACGGCCAAACGGCGGCTGCGACAATACCAACGCCTTACTGAGAAAGACTAGATATATGAAGGAAGCCAAGCGACGAAAGCTCGAGGATGCAGGGTGGCGAGTTGGTGATGCTCGAGATCTGCTCGGTCTGACTGCGGGAGAGGCCGAATTTGTCGAAATCAAGCTCGCGCTCGCGCGGCGCCTGCGCCAGTTGCGCGAAGAACATGACTGGACGCAGGCCGAGCTCGCGAGACGTGTTGGCTCCAGCCAGTCTCGGGTTGCGAAGATGGAGGCGGCTGATTCAACGGTGAGTGTTGACCTGTTGGTTCGCTCGCTTCTCGCCGCCGGAGCCGATCGGCGCGAAGTTGGTCGAGTTGTCGCTTCACGGCATCGGTGAATGCGGAGCGCGCCCGTGAATTCGTGGCGCTCGTAGTGAAGTAGGTTGTTGGCGGCCTAACACGAAGTTAGGCGGATCAAATGTCGATGCCGTTGAGGTCAACGGATCAAAGGCAGAAACAAATGCATCGCATCCATTCCGTCAGGTGCGGAGCCAGCCATCAGAATTCCCCCAACCATTCGCACGAGAGCGGAAGCGCGCTTCGTCGGCTCCTCGGAGAACGGAACGCTTCTGAGCACTGAATACGCAACTCGTGCGCTACGACGGTCGATCCGGACATACAGCGCCGGAGAAGTGTACGCCATGCCAAAGTCGGCGAACGGTGACGTATCCGCTGCCATCGCCGAAACTTCCAAACCGCCGCGATCGAGAGTGCGCGCGTGCAAAAGAATCAGCACTGCCAGGAGTTGGATCATATGCGGCTCGGACGCCTGGACGGTCGCCTCTTCAGGAACGTGAAGTTTGAAGGTGACTTGATTTGGCCATATGGTCTCGACAGCCGCAGCGAACTGAGACAGGAGTGGCCGAAGGCTTGTCGGAGTGCGCGAAGGTGCCGAAACGCCGATGACGCCGGCGACGACCCCCGAATCGTCTAACAAGGGAATGTCAGTGACGCTTGCCATGAACGGCCGTCCGTCATGCGTTCGTACCTGGAACTCGCCGGACCACAGCTCGCCCCGTGCCAGCGCTTCCATGATCTCAGCGCCTTGAGCCCTTGACATCTCCATGGGAGTGACTTCCAGGACGCTGCGGCCGACTACCTCATCAGCTCGCCATCCGTAAAGCGACTCGGCAGCCGGACTCCACAGAATTATCGCTCCGGCAGGATCTGTTGCGATCACGGCCTGATCAAGCGCCTGCAGCAGCTGGAAGTAACGTTCTGTAGCCGCGTCCACGTTCACGGTGTCAATTCCCGCCGTTATTATAGCGTTGCGGCCGTGGTAACACCGGCATGTCCGAATGACCGCCTAACTCCCCATTACAACAGTTGCCGGACGCGCCGCGGCGCGTCCGGCATTGTGGGGTGCGTTGTGGCATCATGCCGTGCGCGCCGCGGCGCGCGCGATGATGGCGGGGCCTTCGCGGGCTATGACTGCTTCATCTGCGTGAGCGGTTCCGGCTGCGGCCCGGGCTCGCCCCCGGGCTGCGGCTGGGTGTTGCGCCGCTTCGTGAACTTCGCGCGCCGCTTCATCACTTCGACGTGCGGCAGCAGGTGCGCGTGCTCCTTCTTGCGCACCAGCTGCTCGCTCATCTTGTACGTCTGCAGCGCCGTCAGTCCGATGCGATGCCGGCGCACGGTCGCGGCGGCGCTGGCGCCGGAGCGCAATGCGTCGATCTCGTCGACGACGGCGCTCCACCGCGCCACGAGCTCCGTCTCCTGCCGCAGCTCCTCGGCCGTTTTGCCGATCGCGACGCGCAATGCGTCCGAGGCGCCGACGGCATTGATCGACGCCTGAATGAAGGCGCCGTCGACGCTCGCCGCGCGCGACAGCGTCGCCGTGTCGCCGCGCGGCAGAACCACGAATTCGGGGATCTGCTCGCGAAGCGCGCGCAGCTGCTGCACGACCTCGTCGGGTGTAATGGGTGAATTGATTGTTGACTGGATACCGGACATGATTCTTTTCTCTCCTTTTGCCCACACGGGCGGTTTTCACCACGGCCACGCGCCGATGGCTTTGGGTTGATCGTGCCCCGGGCGCCGGCGCTCGGGAGTGGACGGGAGAGCGCGTCCGCTCCCACGGTTTGCCAGTGAGCGCCGGCCTGACACAACCCGCGCTTCCTGTGAAAACCAGGATAGAGCCGCGTTTTCAATCGGTCAACGGCCTTTACATTGACCCAATTGAATGCATCCAATTGCCTTTGGCAAATAATGGAAACCCGTTCACTGAATTGTTGCAAATTCAGCGTTGGAACGCGGCGAGCCATTGCGCGCATCGACAATGTCGATGCACGCATCGACGAGGTCGATCAACGCGATGCCCAGGCCCTTTCCGCGGATCGCCTGGTGTCGATCGAACGATCGGCCCAGGTCATTGAAGGGATCGACAGGGTCGATCCCTTCATCGACGATGTCATTCGATCGATCGGCGGGCCCCATCGTGAGGATCGGGCCAGGCCGATCAAAGGATCGAACCCCGTCGATCCTCGGATCGACACCCGTCATCGAGCGGATCGCCCGCTGCCTACGCCGCGTCGGCGAGGTCGACCGTCAGGAGCAGCGTGCAGCCGTCGTCGTTCGCGACGACGTCGCCGTGATGCGCCGTCGGATCGACGTGGTGGAAGTCGCCCGTCTCCAGCGCGATCGCGCCGATGCGGCACGAGCCCGCGACCACGTACGAATCCTCGGGGCCGTGGTGATCGTGCGCGGGGAGGACGGCGTTCGGCGCCATGCGGATCATCAGCGTGACCGTGCCGCGATTGCGATCGACCTGCAGCTTGCGCACCTCGACGCCCGGCGCGACGGCCTTCCACCGGCCCTCGTTCGCGCGAACGGTGCGGCTCTCGTGCTCGCCCGGAAGGCTCTCGTCGAGGACGCGCCGCGGCGCCGGCTGGATCGCCGCGAGCACGCGCGCGCGGACCTCGGCCGGCGGCTCGACCGGCTGGATCGCGTCGATCGCGATCCGGTCGAGCAGCTCGAGGTCGTCAGTGGTCAGGACGTCAGTCATTTCGTACCGCTTTCCGCAAACTCTCTCCTCAGCTCTGCCATTCCTTCGCGCAGCATGGTTCGGACCAGCTCCTCGCGCAGGTCATAGCGCATCGCGAGGTCGCTGACCGTCATGCCTTCGTAAAAAGCCCTTTCGACCAGGACCCGTGGTCCTGGGGCCTCCGAGGGAACTACGGGCGCCGGGGCCGTTCGGCCTTTTTTCGCGAGCGCGAGGTCGCGAATGGCCCGGATCAGCGATCCGATGTCGCCCGCGACGGCGCCGTTCGCGACGTCGACGAAGACCGACTCGAGGACGCTGGCCGCGGCGTCGGGCTGGCCGAGGATGTGGAGAGCGACCGCGTAGAGCCGCGGCGCGTGCTCGTCGTAGAGCCGCATCACGTCATCGGTTGGAGCGGACATGGGCCTCGTGAAGTGTATCGCGCGTCCGAGGCTCGATGCGCCGGCGAACCAGCGAAGGTCTAGAGTTTCCGGCATGAACTGGGTCATCAAAAACTTCCTCCGCGGCCTGGTGATCGTCGTGCCGATCGCCCTCACGGTCTACCTGATGTACGTGGCATTCACGACATTGGATCGCTTGCTCGCTCTGAAAACTCCCGGCCTCGGCGCGGCGATCGTCCTCGCGGGAGTGATCGCGGTCGGCGCGCTGGCCGGAAACTTCATCGGGAAGAAGGTCTTTTTTCTGACCGAGAAGCTCTTCACACGCGCGCCGCTCGTGCGGATCGTCTACTCCGCGATCCGCGATCTGCTCGAGGCGTTCGTCGGCGACAAGCGCCGTTTCGACAAGCCGGTCGTCGTCGAGATCGGCCAGTCGCTGAAGGTCTTCGGCTTCGTCACGCGCGACGATCTCGATGCGCTCGCGCTGCCCGGCGAGGTCGGCGTGTACGTCCCGTTCTCGTACACGTGGGACGGTTGTCTCCTGGTGGTCCCGAAATCGCACGTGCACGCGATCGCCGCCGACAGCGCGAGCATCATGGCCATGGTTGTGTCGGGAGGTGTGTCGCGCGGATGAACGATGGAGTGCTGAGTGCTGAGTGCTGAGAGGCATGAGGCATGAGGCATGAGGCATGGGTGCTCCGCTACACGACGATCGCCGCACAGCGGAGCACTCATGCCCCATGCCTCATGCCCCATGCCGATGCCTCATGCACCCAGCACTCAGCACCCAGCACCGGTTTCTTTCATCACGCGACATTGCGTTGCAGATCACTGAGATACAGGGTCTTGCGTCACTGATCTTTTTCGATATGATCGCGAGCCGCCGCGCAGCCCGTCGATGCGGCGACTCTCAGCAAACGGCAGCCCGCTCTGCCCCCGTGTTTTGAGGTAGCAGCCTGAAATGGCTCAGATCTTCCACCGTAGTGCCAATACGCTTTCGCGCGCGACCATCTTCGGCGCGGTCTTCATCGCCGGTTTCGTTCTCTGGGTGATCGGAGGGATCGTCCGTTCGCCCTACTTCACGAATCAGGGCATTCATCGCGAGCAGCCGGTTCCCTTCAGCCATCAGCATCACGTCGCGGGACTGGGCATCGACTGCCGCTACTGCCACACCTCGGTCGAGACCTCGAGTTTCGCCGGCATCCCGCCGACCGCGACGTGCATGAACTGCCACTCGCAGATCTGGACCAATGCGGCCATGCTCGAGCCGATTCGCGCCAGCTTCCGCACCGGCAAGCCGATCGTCTGGAGCCGCGTGCATCGCCTTCCGGACTTCGTCCATTTCAATCACGGCATCCACGTCGCGAAAGGCATCGGCTGCGCGTCGTGCCACGGCCGCGTCGACCGGATGAACCTGATGGAGCAGGCCTCGCCGCTGACGATGTCCTGGTGCCTCGACTGCCACCGCAATCCGGAGAAGAACATCCGCCCGCGCGATCAGGTCTTCAACATGGCTTACGTCGCGAAGAACCAGGAAGTCCTCGGACCTCAGCTCGTGAAGGCCTACAACGTTCAGAAGCTCACGACCTGCTCGACATGTCATTACTGAATGGAACAACGCCACGTCATCCTGAGCCGCGAAGACGGCGAAGGATCTCGCCGTCGCCGGGTTTGGCGCAGGGGAGGTCCTTCGCTCCGCTCAGGATGACGATGACCACATCGACACATGAATAACCACAAGACACTCGATTTCACGGAATTCCGCGCGCGCGTCGGCGACCTGCGCGAGCGCGAGTTCTGGCGCAGCCTCGACGAGCTCTCGCGCAGCGAAACGCTCGACGAGCTGCTCGCGCAGGAGTTCCCGCAGTCCCCGTCCGAGCAGAAGGAAGGCGTCCATCGCCGCGATTTCGTGAAGCTGATGGGCGCCTCGGTCGCGATGGCCGGACTCGCCGCATGCCGCCAGCCGGCCGAGGCGATCGTGCCGTACGTGCAGATGCCGGAGAACCTCATTCCGGGCAAGCCGCTGTTCTTCGCGACGGCGATGACGCTCGGCGGCGTCGCGACGGGCGTGCTCGTCGAGAGCCACATGAATCGCCCGACGAAGATCGAAGGCAATCCCGATCATCCGTCGAGCCTCGGCGCGTCCGACGTGTTCATGCAGGCCTCGATCCTCGGCCTCTACGATCCCGACCGCTCCCAGGTCGTGCGCAAGTACGGCGATACCGCGACGTGGGGCGATTTCATCGGCGCCCTGCAGCCGATCGTCACCGCGGCGAAGACGAACGGCGCGGGACTGCGCCTCCTCACGCAGACGATCACGTCACCGTCGCTCGGCGATCAGATTCAGAAACTGCTCGCGGCGTATCCGGGCATGAAGTGGCATCAGTGGGAAGCGGTCACGCGCGACAACGTGCGCGACGGCGCGCGGATGGCCTTCGGCGCCGATGCGAACGTCGCCTACGACTTCACGAAGGCGAACGTCGTGGTCACCCTCGGCTCCGATTTCATGGGCGAGGGCCCGGGACATCTCCGCTACGCGCGCGATTTCATGTCGCGGCGCCGCGTGCGGAAGGGCGTGACACAGAGCATCAATCGTCTGTACGCGATCGAAGGCTCGATGACGAACACCGGATCGGTCGCGGATCACCGCATCGCCGTCCGTCCGTCGCAGATCGAGTCGTACGCGCGGCAGATTCTCGCTGGCGCCTCAGATCATCCGGTCATGAAGGCGCTGATCGGCGACCTGCAGGCAAACCGCGGCGCGAGCGTCGTGATCGCGGGCGACGAGCAGCCGGCGAGCGTGCATGCGATCGCGCACGCGATCAATTCGATGCTCGGCAACATCGGATCGACGGTGCTCGTCACCGATCCGATCGAAGTCGCGCCGACGAATCAGCTGGCGTCGCTCACCGAGCTCGTTCGCGACATGAACGCCGGCGCGGTGAAAGCGCTGGTGATGCTCGGTGGCAATCCGATCTTCGATGCGCCCGCCGATCTGAAGTTCGGCGAGGCGTTCGAAAAGGTTCCCTTCCGCGCGCATCTCTCGCCGTACTACGACGAGACTTCGCTGCGCTGCCACTGGCACATCCCCGAAACGCATTACCTCGAGACGTGGGGCGACGCGCGCGCACACGACGGCAGCGTGACGATTCAGCAGCCGCTGATCGCGCCGCTGTACAACGGCCGCGCCGCGAGCGAAGTCGTCGGCGCGATGATCGGCGGCCTCGATCAGACGCCGTATCAGGCCGTGAAGAGCTACTGGTTCGCGCACGGCGCGAACGAGCAAACGTGGCGCGAATGGCTGCACGCGGGCGTGATCCCGAACTCCGCGCCTGCGCCGCGCGCGGCAAGTGCCGCGGCCCCACCGACAACCGACAACCGACAACCGACAACCGGCTTCGATCTCGAGATCCGCCACGACCCGACGATCTACGACGGCCGCTTCGCGAACAACGCCTGGCTGCAGGAGCTCCCGAAGCCGCAGACGAAAGTCACGTGGGACAACGTGCTCGTCGTTGGTCCGAAGACCGCGGAGAAGATCGGATTCGGCGCCGAAGAGCGTGATCCGATGGTGAACGCGAAGGAAACGCGATTCGTGGAGCTGTCGTATCGCGGTGCGAACATTCGCCTTCCGATCTGGGTCTGCCCGGGTTGGGCCGAGGATGTTGCGACGGTGTACTTCGGCTACGGACGCGAGCGCGGCGGACACGTGGCGAACGGCCCCGGCTTCAACACGTACGGCCTGCGCACGAGCGCGGCGCTGCACGGCGGCCCCGGCGCGTCGTTGAAGATGTCCGAAGCCGCGCCGCGGACGTATCGCGTCGCGTGCGTGCAGGAACATCAGTCGATCGATCCGAAAGTCGTCGGCGAGCGTGGCATCATCCGCTCCGCGTCGTTCGCGACGTATCAGCAGCATCCGAACTTCGCGAACGAAGAAGCGCACGGATCGGAAGAAGCGGAGCACGGCAGCGAGTCGTTCTATCCGCCGTACGAATACAAGCAGCACGCGTGGGCGATGTCGATCGACACGTCGACGTGCATCGGCTGCAACGGATGCGTCGTTGCCTGTCAGTCGGAGAACAACATCGCCACGGTCGGCAAGGACGAAGTGCTGCGCGAGCGCGAGCTGCACTGGCTGCGCATCGATCGCTACTTCCGCGGCAATCCGGACGAGCCGGAGGTCTTCCATCAACCGGTGCCGTGCATGCAGTGCGAGATGGCGCCGTGCGAGCCGGTCTGCCCGGTCGAAGCGACGTCGCATTCGGCCGACGGTCTGAACGACATGACGTACAACCGCTGTGTCGGCACGCGCTACTGCTCGAACAACTGCCCGTACAAGGTTCGCCGCTTCAACTTCTTCCACTACTCCGACTACGACACGCCGGCGTACAAGCCGATGCGCAACCCCGACGTCACCGTGCGCACGCGCGGCGTGATGGAGAAGTGCACGTACTGCGTGCAGCGCATCAACGCCGCGAAGATCGAGGCGGAAAAGGACCCGGCCCGGCCGAACGGACGCGTGCGCGACGGTGAAGTCGTGACCGCCTGCCAGCAGGCCTGCCCGACCCAGGCGATCGTGTTCGGCGACATGAACGATCCGACCAGCGCCGTCGCGAAGCTGAAAGCGGAGCCGGCGAATTACGTGCTGCTCGAGGAACTGCAGACGCGGCCGCGAACCACCTACTTAGCGAACATTCGCAATCCGCATCCATCGCTGGCGAAGAGGGAAGCATGACCGTAGAGCTCAGAGTGCAGAGTGCAGAAGTGAGAGTTGAGAGTTTCTCAGCTCTGCACTCTGCACTCTGCACTCTGCACTTCGGGTCACCGGAATAACGAATGGCCACCAAACACACCGACCCCGCTCACGAGCTGCGCCCTGTCACCCAGGAGCAGCACATTCCCGAGCGCTTCATCCCGACGCCGACGATCGAGCCGGGACACAACTTCGCGACGGTCACGGATCACATCAGCTCGATCGTGTTGCGCAAGCGCACGCCGCTCGGCTGGTTCTTCGGCTTCCTCCTCGCCCTCGGCGGCGTCGGCATCCTCACCGTCTCGATGACCATGCTCATCGGCAAGGGCGTCGGCATCTGGGGCATCAATCACCCCGTCGGCTGGGGCATGGACATCATCAACTTCGTCTGGTGGATCGGCATCGGTCACGCCGGCACGCTGATCTCGGCCATCCTCCTGCTGCTGCGCCAGGAGTGGCGCACGTCGATCAACCGCTTCGCCGAAGCGATGACGCTCTTCGCGGTCGCCTCCGCGGGTTTGTATCCCGCGCTGCACACCGGCCGTCCCTGGTTCGACTACTGGCTGTTCCCGTATCCGAACACGATGGGTCTGTGGCCGCAGTTCCGCAGTCCGCTGATGTGGGACGTGTTCGCGGTCTCGACGTACGCGACCGTCTCCGCGCTGTTCTGGTACGTCGGTCTGATTCCCGATCTCGCGACGCTGCGCGATCGCGCGACCAACCTCTGGGTCAAGCGCGCATACGGCGCGTTCGCTCTCGGATGGCGCGGCAGCGCGCGGCACTGGCATCGCTACGAGCACGCGTACCTGCTGCTCGCCGGTCTGTCGACGCCGCTCGTGCTCTCCGTGCACACGATCGTGTCATTCGACTTCGCGGTCGCGCAGCTTCCCGGATGGCATGCGACGTTCTTCCCGCCGTACTTCGTCGCGGGCGCCGTGTTCGCGGGTTTCGCGATGGTGCTCACGCTCTCGATTCCGGCGAGAAAGTTCTTCCGTCTCGAGGACTTCATCACCATGCGCCACCTCGAGAACATGGGGAAGGTGCTCCTCGCGACGGGACTCATCGTCGCTTATGCCTACGCGATGGAGTGGTTCTACGGCCTCTACTCCGGCAATCCGTTCGAGATCTACATGCTGAAAAACCGCGCCACCGGACCGTATCGCGGCATGTACGTCGCGCTGTGGGTCTGCAACGGATTCGCGCCGCAGCTGATGTGGTTCAAGCGCTGCCGCACGTCGCCGTTCTGGCTCTTCGTCACGGCGATGTTCGTCAACGTCGGCATGTGGCTGGAGCGTTTCGTGATCATTCCCGCGTCGCTGCATCGCGACTTCCTGCCGTCGTCGTGGGGCATGTATCACGGCACGTTCTGGGACTGGAGCTTCTTCATCGGCTCGATCGGTCTCTTCTTCGCGCTGCTGTTCCTCTTCCTCCGCTTCCTGCCGATGATCTCGATCTTCGAGATGCGGACGATGGTGCCCGAGGCGCAGGTGCAGCACGAGGGCGAGGGAGGTCACTGACATGGCGATCGGCAGGATTCGTCAGGGCCTCTACGGCGTGATCGCGGAGTTCAGCGATCCGCAGACGCTGCTCGATGCGGCGAACAAAACGCGCGAGGCCGGCTACACGTCGACCGACGCGTTCTCGCCGTTTCCGATTCACGGTCTCGCGGAAGCGATCGGTTTTCACAAGTCGCGCCTTTCGATCATCGTCCTCACGATGGGCATCCTCGGCGGCATCGGCGGCTTCGTCATGTGCTGGTACGCGAACGTGATCGCCTATCCGCTCAACATCGGTGGCAAGCCGTGGAACTCGTGGCCGGCATGGATCCCGATCACGTTCGAATGCACGATTCTTCTCGCGGCATTCGGCGCGGTGTTCGGCATGCTCGCCCTCAACGGCCTGCCGATGCCGTATCACCCCGTCTTCAACGTGCGCCGCTTCGATCAGGCGTCGCGCGACAAGTTCTTCCTCGTCATCCATGCACGCGATCCGAAGTTCAACCTCGATGACGCACGCAGTTTTCTCCAGAGCCTCGGCCCACGGGAGGTCACCGATGTTCCGTGGTAACCCGGAGGTCAGAGAGCAGAGTGCAGAGTGCAGAGATAAGAGCACTCTCAACTCTGCCTTCTGCACTCTGCACTCTGCTCTCTTCGTCGTGCTGATCCTTCTTGCGCTCACGTCCTGCCGGCAAAAAATGGCCAATCAGGCACGCTACGATCCGCTCGAGCCGTCCGATTTCTTCGAGGACGGCATGTCCGCGCGGCCGCGCATTCCGGGAACGGTCGCGCGCGGCGAGCTCTCGACGAATCCGTTTCTCGACACGGGAAAGGTCAATGGACAGGAAGCGAATGGCTTCCCGTTCCCGATCACCAGGGAGGTCGTCGATCGCGGACAGGAGCGCTTCAACATCTACTGCACGCCGTGCCACGGACGGCTGGGCGACGGCAACGGGATGATTCCCTCGCGCGGTCTGCGCCATCCGCCCTCGTTCCACATCGATCGTTTACGCAACGCAACCACAGGACATTACTTCGACGTGATCACGAATGGATTCGGCGCCATGCCGCCGTACGCCGGGGTCGTCACACCGCACGACCGCTGGGCGATCATCGCGTACATCCGCGCGCTGCAGATCAGCCAGAACCCGACCGGAGCGACGCACTGATGGCTGACAACGCAACTACGACGCAGACCGGCGTCGCGCGCGCCCAGGGTCCCGCGCTGATCGTCGGCATCCTCGGCCTCGTCGGCGCGGGCATCGGCTGGTTCCTGTCCCCGGTCGAGTTTTTCCGCGCCTGGCTTCCGGCTTTCGTCTTCTGGTTCGACATCGTCGCGGGCGCGGTCGCCGTCATGTGCCTGCAGTACGTGACGGGCGGCGAGTGGGGCGTTTTGATTCGCCGTCCGCTCGGCGCCGCATCGCGCACGATGCCGCTGATGCTCATCTTCTGGATCCCGCTCGCTCTCGGACTCGGCAGCGTCTACGTCTGGGCCAATCACGCGGTGGTCTCGACCGATCCCGCGCTGCAGATGAAGCAGCAGTGGCTGAATCCGATGTCGTGGATCGTGCGATCGATCATCTACTTCGCGATCTGGACGATCTGGGCGTGGCGGATTCGCGTCCTCTCCCTCGACTTCGCGAAGACGCGCTCGCCGTACACCGAGCTCTCGCGCCGCAGGTGGAGCGCGGCCGGCCTGCTGATGATCGTCCTCACGCTCACGCTCTGCTCCGTCGACTGGGTGATGTCGCTCGAGCCGAAGTGGTACTCGTCGATGTTCGGCATTTCGTTCACGATCGGCGCGGGATTGTCCGCGTTCGCGTTCGTGACGCTGTTCCTCTGTCTGCTCTCGGGCACGACGGCGATGGAGGAGATCCTCAAGCCGAGTCACTTCCGCGATCTCGGCAACCTGATGCTCGCCTTCACGATGCTGTGGGCGTACACGAACTTCTCGCAGTTCCTGCTGATCTGGTACGGCAACATCAAAGAAGAGACGCCCTACTACCTCAAGCGGATGCACGGCGCGTGGGGCTACATGGCCGCGGCGCTGATCCTCTTCCACTTCTTCCTGCCGTTCTTCATGCTCCTGATGCGCGCCATCAAGGACAACCCGAAGACGATCATCATCGTGACGATCCTTCTTCTGCTGATGCGTTACGTCGACATCTACTGGCTGACGGCGCCCGCGCATTACGGCGAGCACTTCCACTTCTCCTGGATCGCCATCGCCGCGTTCCTCGGCATCGGCGGCATCTGGCTGTGGTTCTTCATCCAGCAGCTGAAGGGCCAGACCATCATCCCGATTCACGAGACGTGGGTCGAAGAGGCCATTCGCGAGGGTGCGCTCGAGAGGGGAGGCGGCCATGCCTGAGCACATCCAGTACGAAGACGACGATCTGTTCAATCGCGACACGCATCACGAGTCGTCGGACGTGCCGATCAAGCCGCTGTTCGTCTTCATCGTGATCTTCGTCGCCTTCGCGTTCTTCACGCACTTCCTCGTTTTCTTCATGTACAAGGGCCTGCGCGGTCAGGAGCGCAAGCGCGCCGAGGCGCCGTTCACGAAAGTCGTGAAACCGGACTCGGAGAAACTGCCGCCCGGCCCGCAGCTCCAGCCCTTCCCGCGCGGCGAAGCCGCCCCGCGCACGGACACCCCGGTCGCGGACCTCACCAACATGCGCGCCCGCGAAGACAAACAGCTCAACACCGACGGCCCGGGCCACATCTCGATCGAGAAGGCGAAAGCGCTTGCGGTGCAGCAGTTGAACGCGCCGCCGGCGACCGCGACGACCACGACCACGACGGGAGGCGCACAGTGATGTCGCTCTTTGGAGTGCGGCGACCGCAGTCGCCGCTTTCATTGCCGCGACCGCAGTCGCGGCTGCGGCCGCGACTGTTGAAAGCGGCGATTGCGATCGCCGCACTCCAAAGTGTCGCCTTCGCCGATACTGCGTCCACCCCTCCGCGCCTCCCTGGCAAAGTCGCGATCGCGCAGAAGCTCGGCTCGCAGATTCCGCTCGAGCTGATGTTCCGAGACGAGACGGGCAGGGTCGTGCGGCTGAAGGAGTACTTCGGCAAAAGGCCGGTCGTCCTCAACTTCGTTTACTACAACTGCCCGATGCTCTGTCCGATGGTCCTCGAGGGAATGACCTCGATGATGACCGAGCTGAAGTTCGATATCGGCAAAGAGTTTGACGTCATCACCGTCTCGATCGATCCGCGCGACAAGCCCTCCGCGGCGATGGAGATGAAGGAGAAGTACATCAAGCGCTACGGCCGCCTCGGGTCCGCGCCCGGATGGCACTTCCTCACCGCCAACGAGTCCGCGATCAAACAGCTCGCGGATGCCGTCGGGTTCGAGTTCGCCTACGACGGCCAGGCCAATCAGTTCGCGCACGGCGCGGCGATGTTCGTCCTCACGCCGGATGGAAAGACCTCGCGCTACTTCTACGGATTCGAGTTCAAGCCGCGCGACGTCCGTCTGGCCATCGTCGAGGCATCGAACGGGAAGATCGGCACCGTCGCCGATCAGGTCCTTCTGCTCTGCTATCACTACGATCCGTCGATCGGGAAGTACAGCCGCAACGCCATGACCTTCATGCGCGCCGGCGGAGTCGCCACGGTCCTCGCCCTCGGCGGCTTCATCTTCGTCATGTTCCGCAAAGAGAACCAACCACGATGAATCTCAGTTTTCCACTCTGGCCTGAGCAGGCATCGAGCGTCGCACAGCACGTCGACTCGCTGTTCATCGCTCTCTGCGTGCTCACCGGCGGCGTCTCACTGCTGATCTGGATCACGATCTTCTACTTCGCGATCAAGTACCGCCGCCGTCCCGACAACGAGCTGGCCCAGGAGCAGGAGCCGCCGGCCGCGCTCGAAATGACGTGGACCATCATTCCGACGCTGATCTTCATCGGCATCTTCGTCTGGGGCTCGTGGGTCTACTTCCGCATCCAGCGCGTGCCGACGAATGCCCTTGAGGTCTACGCGACGGGCCGGCAATGGATGTGGAAGTTCCAGCATTCGACCGGACAGCGCGAGATCAACACGCTGCATGTGCCGGTCAATCGTCCGGTGCGCATCACGATGGCGTCCGAGGACATCATCCACAGCCTCTGGTTCCCGGCCTTCCGCGTGAAGATGGACGTCCTGCCGAGCCGTTATCGCGAGATGTGGTTCACGGCGACGAAGACCGGCCGTTACCACATCTTCTGCGCCGAGTATTGCGGCACGCTGCACTCGGGGATGATCGGATGGGTCGAGGTGATGGAGCCGACCGAGTACCAGAAGTGGCTCGCCGGCGGCACCGAGGGATCGCTCGCATCGCAGGGCGAGAAGCTGTTCCAGAAATACGCGTGCAACACCTGCCA
>Ga0075425_100003654_pt1 | contig 15651 bp, 12 predicted proteins | sample SoiMethybrSBSTD4_FD_75300 | JGI IMG/M metagenome (GOLD analysis project Ga0075425, IMG submission 75300) | Bulk soil microbial communities from a Populus tree surrounding site in Tennessee, USA - Soil MetaG P. TD hybrid SBSTD4 | ecosystem: Environmental > Terrestrial > Soil > Tree plantation... | reverse complement strand
TCTCGGTCCGTCGATTCGCGTCTGCTGCTTCGAAGTAGGCGAGGACGTGGCGTCGCAATTCGATGAGGCGTACGTCGATCGCAGCTTCGACAAGCCGCATGTCGATGTCGCGCGGCTGACGGTTGATCTGCTGCGTGCGCGCGGATTCCGCGACGATCGCATCCACGACTCGAAGCTCTGCACGCGATGCGACGGCTCGATCTTTCATTCGTACCGGCGCGGTCGCACACCGGGAGAGCGCAATCTTGCGATCGTTGCCCATTAATTCACGCCGGCGCACCATTCTCAGAGTCCTCGCGGTCATCGTTCTCGCCGGTATCGTCCTCTTCGCGTTGCTCGCGCTCTACGTCTACAGACAATCCGTCGGCAAGTTCGAGCTGCGCCGCCTCTCGCTGCCGACGCGCATCTACGCCGACTATTTGCCGCTCACACCCGGCCTGGCGCTGCAGGCCGATGATCTCCTCGAGAAGCTCGACCGCCTCGGCTATCGCAACGTCAAAGCGTTGCAGCAGCCCGGCGACTACACGACCGACCGCGATGAGATCCACATCTACACGCGCGAGTTCACACATCCGACGGCGAAGTACACCGCCCAACAGGTGCGCGTCACGTTCAAAGGGGGTGCGATCAACTCACTCGACGCGGACAACGTTGCACTCGAGCCGGAGCTGCTGACGTCCATTCTCAGCGAGCAGCTCGAGAACAGCCGTCCGGTCAAGCTCGACCAAATCCCGCAGTCGCTGCAGGACGCCGTCATCGCCACCGAAGACGCGCGCTTCTTCCATCATCCGGGCGTCGATCCGATCGGCATCACGCGCGCACTTTTTCGCGATCTCGCGCATCGCGGCGCCACCGAAGGGGGCTCCACGCTCACCCAGCAACTCGTCAAGAATTATTACTTGACGGGAGAAAAGACTTTGCGTCGCAAAGTCGTGGAAGCGTTCATGGCCGTGATCCTCGACGCGAAGTATTCGAAGCGCGAGATCCTCGAGGCCTACCTCAACGACATCTACCTCGGACGCAACCGATCGATCTCCATCGTCGGCGTCGGCGAGGCCGCACGCTTCTACTTCGGCAAGCCGGTCTCGGAGCTGAACGTCGCCGAGTCCGCGTTGCTCGCGGCGTTGATTCGTAGTCCGAACAACTACTCGCCCTTCGTCCGTCCCGATATCGCCATGCAGCGGCGACGCACCGTCCTGGGACTCATGCTGCAGCAGCACAAGATCGATCAGGCGGTGTATGACAAAGCGATGGCCACGCCGCTGCCGCGCAAGCCGTTCCGCGAACGCTCCGGACTCAACTCGATTCCGTTCTACGTCGATCGCGTGCTGCAAGAGATGTCGCACGACTACGGCATCAACGACGTGAAGGGACGCGGCTATCAGATCTACACCGCGATCGATCTCGCCGCGCAGGACAACGCCACGCACATTCTGGAGTCGGGACTGGACGGTCTCGAGCGCGGCAACCGACGCCTCCGACGCAAAGATCAACCCCTGCAAGGCGTGCTGATTCACGTCGACGTTCCGACCGGCGAGATCCGCGCGCTCGTCGGCGGCCGCAACTACGACGTCAGTCAGTTCAATCGCGCGCTCTACTCGAAGCGTCTCGTCGGATCGCTGTTCAAACCGTTCGTCTACCTCACTGCGTTCGAGCCGAGCCTGTCGGGAAAGCAGATCACGCCGGCCACGCTCGTCAGCGACACGCGCTTCGTCTACAAGCGCCGCTTCTCCGCCGACTGGTCGCCGCGCAATTACGACGACAAGTACTACGGCACCGTCACGGTGCAGGAAGCGCTCGAGCATTCGCTGAATTCGGCCTCGGTGCGCATCGGACTGGCGGTCGGTCTCGATCCGATCTTCAAGACCGCGCGCACGCTCGGCGTCACGCAGGAATTCGAACAGAATCCGGCCGTGCTCCTCGGCGCGATCGGGATTCCGCCGATCGAGATGGCCGACGCGTACTCGACGATGGCGCGGCTCGGATCGCGCGTGCCGCTGCGAACGATCCGCTTCGTGACGAACGATCGCGGCACGGTGCTATCGACCGGCGACGACGTCAAGCCGGTGCAAGTCTTTCCCGCGCGCGACATGAGCGTGCTCGTGAACGTGATGAAGGGGCCGATCGAGCGCGGCACCGCGGCCATCGTGCGCAGCATGGGCTTCCGAAAAGTCGCCGCCGGAAAAACGGGAACGACGAACGACAAACGCGACGCCTGGTTCATCGGCTTCACGCCGCAAACGCTCGCGCTGACGTGGATCGGCTTCGACGACAACACGCCGATCGGCCTCGCCGGCGGCGACGCCGCTGCGCCGATCTGGACGCGCTACATGCTCGCGACCGTTCCCGGCCAACCGAATCTCGACTTCGGCACGCCGCCCGGAATCTCGTACGCCGCCATCGACGAAACGAGCGGCGGCCTCGCATCACCGAACTGCCCGCCGAAAGTCGTCGTGACCGCGGCATTCAAAGACGGCACGCAGCCGGCGATCCTCTGCCCGATCCACGCGCCGCAAGTCGCGCCGCCAACGGTCGACGAGTTCGGCTTCCCGGTCATGCTCGACACCGCCGCGCCGACGACGACGGAAGGGGCGCCGACGGAGACGTCAGGAACGACGCCGCCGGAGTCGACACTCACCGGCGGCATCTTCAAGACGGAAACGCAGCAGCAACAACAAACGCCGTTGCGGCCGCAACCACTGCCGCCGCCGCCGCCGCCCGCGCCGTCGACGGATACGAGCACGCCGCCGACTTCGACGACGACGTCATCGACGTCGCCGCCGCCGTGACGACTTTCCCGTCACGACCATTGCAGGCAGACGGGTTGTCCAGTCATCGGATCGACGCCCCAGAGGATACAGACTGACGCCGCCTTCTTTTCGGGATTCGCCTCCCCGAAAACAGCATGAAGGTCGTCCTTTTTCACAAGGACGAAGTCCGACGCCGCTTTTTCGTGCGCTTTTGCTGCCTCGACAACGGCGTTCACAAACTGTGCGTGATGATGTTTCATCTTCGACATTTCAGTGAGTCTCCGGCGCATAAGACGCAGTCGCAGACACCGATTGCCCCGCAGGTACTTGAAAATCGGCGTATGAGACTCCGTCGAGTCTTCCTGATGCGATCTGCCCGCTTCCGAGATGAAGAGCGGCCAGCAACGTAGTGAATTGTCCCTTCTCGCCCGAGGCGACCACGAGGGGCATCATGGAAATTCGTCCGGCGCACATGCCCGATGGATTCGACGAAAATGCGACCGATCCTTCGCGGCCGCTCCCGCGGCTGATCAATGCACCCGTTTCGCTCGTGACGACGAATTCCGCGTCGTCTCTGTTTGACGTAATCGCCAGAGTGCAATCCTGTTTCGGCGGCGCCGGACTCGATGCAGGCGTGGCGTTGAAGTCCCACACGTGCACGTTCGGAAAGCGCTTCAATACGACTTCCTCGAAAACATCGTCGTTTTCCAGCTCCGGTACGTGTGTGAATGCACCGATATGCCCGCGCTCGTAGACATGTCGCACCACCCCGATGAGGGTCACATCCGCAACGACATGCGATTCCACAGGTTGCGAAAAATAATTTCCCGGACGAATGGTCTCGCAGTGCTCCAGATCCGGTGCGCAGGGAACGCGCCCGCCGTCGCAGTTGATGGTCATGATCCGCGACGGAACTTCGAGCATCAAGTCGAAATTGTATGTACCGCCGACGCGTATTTGTCGTATACCGCGGAAATCCGCATAAAAGGTATAGCCCTGATCGAGCACTGCCGAAGTGCGCCGCTCAATGGAGTCTGCGAGCTGACTCACGTACGTATTCGACAGTGTTCCGGCCAATTGAGGTCCGGTCGAAGGGCCCAGCGTCGTAGATTTCGTGTTCGTCGTCGTGTCGGGAGCGGTGCCGGTGACTTCCGATGTCCCTCTCGTGCTCACATACGCGAGCTGTGCCTGAAGCTGGGCGGCCTCCGTGAATTGGCCCCTGTTGTAATCGACGAAATCGGACGCTTTCGGATAGTAATCGACGATTCGTGGACGCAATGTCTCTCCCGAGGCGGCAGGTTTCAGGCTCACCTGCAAGGCCAGAAAATCCATCTTGTCGAGAAGCGACGGAGAATAAAACACCGATCCAAAATCAATCGACAGCCGCGGATAGTAGTAGTAGACGTTGATTCCGCACTCCTGATGATTCGGGGTCATCACGAGCTGCAGGTCGGCGATGTTTTTCAGGCGCGCTTGCAGGAATGTCTGAAGCGTAATTGCCGACGATAAAGGGAGCTTTGAGTTGGCCGCGGCGAATGAAGTCAACGTGTTGGCCAGCAATTGGGTGATATCGATCGGAAGGAGTGCCGGAACGGATCCGCGGTCATGAACGTTGACCGACAGATTCCCGCTTTGAAAATCCGCCGAACCGTACTCGCCGAGGCGGAGATCTTTGAAGGCAGCCAGTTCCACGTCCTTCGACGCTTTGAGCTCCGGCATTCCATTTGCGCCGAGGACGATGACCCGACCGGCCGCCGAATTGTTCGTCGTAATGAGATGCGGATACTTCGCGGCTAGGTCATCGCAGCTCTCGCTGAAGCCTGGCGTTGGCTCACACACGGCGCGGATGATCGTTCTTGTGCCGGTACCGATCGTCGAGCACGAAAGGGAGAGGAATGCGACCAGGACAATCACTACGCGTTGCTGGGTGACACTCGGACGTGAAACAAGCCGGGGCACGCACGCGTGAGAAAGCATGTGGGGCTCCTTGTTCGCAGTGATTGGAGTGACGAGGAGGGGAGTTTCTCTCAGAGCGGGCGAAATCCGCAATCTTCCTCTGCCGCCCGCGTCGGACTCCGATCGATCCGCGTCACCACCCACCCGTCCCCGCGGCGCTCCACCTCGAGAATCACCGACGCCCACATCCCGCCTTCCACGTTCTCGCTCCAGCGAAACTTGCGGCCGGGCCACTGCGTCTCGTCAATGTGGCTCTCGCGCAGAAAGCGCTCCGCCATCTCGATCAGTTCGGGACCGCCTACGTGCTCGCACGGCATCGGGCGCATGGTATCTTGACTCCCTTCAATCACAACACGAGCGAGGTTCTCTTGCGCACACTCACGGCTGTCGTTGCGCTTCTCATCACGTTTGCTGCGGTCGGCAGCAGCTTCGACTTCAAGAGCGAGTCGGAACTGCAGCGATTGAATCCCAGCGCGGTCGCGACGTGGGATCGCGCGAACGCATTGCGCGATGCGGGAAAGGATGCCGAGGCGCTGGCGCTGTACGCGGAGGTGTACAGGACGACGCCGCAGTTCGTACATGCGCTGCAGCGACAGGCAGTCGAAGAGGATGCGCTCGGCCTGCACACGGATGCAGTCGAGCACGCGAAAGAAGCGGCGAGACTGGCGCCGGATGATCGCGACGTCATCCGCGACGTCGCCCAAATCGCGATGAGCGCCGGCGATCTCGAGCTCATGACGAGCGCCACGGATCGGCTTCTCGCGATCGCGCGCAAAGAACCGTCGACGCATGCATTTGCCGCGTACCTCGCCGCGTCGAAGAAAGAGTGGAGCGACGCGCAGGACGAGCTCGATCAGGCCAAGGCGCTCGGACTTCCGAAAGAGACGTACGACAGGATGCAGCGCTCTTTCAACGAGTCGATGCCGTTCTACGTTCGCTGGTGGAAGCCATTCACGATCGCGATCGTGAGTTGGATCGCCGCATTCGGACTCCTCTTCCTCCTCGGCGTGCTCCTCAGTCACATCGCTACGCGCGCCGCGCGCGATAGTGCGACGACGCTCAGCAGCAGCGTGCGCAAGTTGTATGCGGCGGTCATCGCCGCGACCTCCGGCTTCTACTACGCATCGATTCCGATCGTGATCGCGCTCGTGCTCATCGTCTGCGGCGGCGGGATCTACGCGGCGTTCGCCATCGGCCACATCCCCATCAAGCTCATCGTTCTTCTTTTCGTCGTCGGCGGATCGAGCATCTGGGCGATCCTCAAGTCGGTCTTCGTGAAGCGCGTCGACGAAGAGCCGGGACAGCGCCTCGATCTCGCGAAGCAGCCGCGCCTCCGCGCGTTGCTCGACAACGTCGCGGCGAAAATCGGCACGCGTCCCGTCGACAACGTCTATCTCACGCCCGGCACCGACCTCGCGGTCATGCAACGCGGCCAGCGTCAGCGGGAGCGTTGTCTGATTCTCGGCATCGCCGCGCTCGACGGCATGAAGATCCGTCCCTTCAAAGCCGTCCTCGGGCACGAGTACGGCCACTTCGTGAATCGCGATACCGCCGGCGGCTCGTTCGCGCTCGCGGTGCGCCGTTCACTCAATGCCACGGCGTTCTCGCTCGCGACGAGCGGCGTCGCCACCTGGTACAACCCGGCCTGGCACTTCGTGCGCGGATTCAATCGCGTTTTCCTGCGCATCTCGCAGGGCGCGTCGCGGCTGCAGGAAGTGCTCGCCGATCGCTGGGCCGTTTTCGCGTACGGCGCGGATGCCTTCGAAGCAGGGCTGCGTCACGTGATCGATCGCAGCGTGCGCTTCGACGCCCATGCGACCGCGACGCTGAACGAAGTCGTGAAGCAGAAGGTGCCGCTCGCGAATCTCTACACGTATCAGCCGGCGGCGAACGCGCCGGCCGACGAGATCGAGAAGAGGATCGCCGAGTCGCTCGATCGTGCGGCCAGCGTGTACGACTCGCATCCGTCGCCGTCGGAGCGATTCACGCTCGTGCACGCGCTGCCGCCGCACGCGCGCGAGAGCGCGATCGACGACGACAGCGACGCCTGGACGCTCTTCGATCAACCCGAAGAGCTGCAGCTCGCGATGACGACGCAGGTGCGTGCGAACGTCGCTGCGAACTACGGTGTAACCATTCCGGCGCCGGCAAGCGCCTGATCGAACGACGCCTGCTGCGTGCCGCGGAAGGCGATGCAGGTGTCGATCGAGTCGAGCACGCGCGCGAGCGTGCGCTGTCCGCCGCGCGTCGGATGCGCAGTGAGGAATGCTTCGACATCCTTGCGCGACTCGGCGTCGCAGAAGTTTCCTGCCCCACTCGAGATGCGGCCAAGGGCGGAGGGAATGCGCTTCTCGACGTCGGCCCAATGCGCTTTCGCCGCGGACCACGCGACGTTGCGCGTCGTGCGATCCATGAACATCAGCGATGCCACCTGCGGCAGATCCTGCGTGCGAATGCGTTCGCTGTAGATGTAATCGGCGGCGCGTGCCGCGACGCTCGCATCGCGGAAGAGCGGGAGGAGACCGCGATAGCGCGCGGCGAGCTCCGGCGTCGCCGCTTTCTCGAGATGCTCGATGACGCTGCTGAAGAACGCGTCGTCGCCGTGAATGGCGGCGAGGCGCAGGGCTCGATCGGCGATGAGTGCGTTGACCGATGCCGGATCGCTCATGTACTCGGCCGCGACTTTGCGCGCCCCTTCGATGACCGCGGCGTCATTGCCGATCGTGCCGAGAGCGAAGAGGACGGTGGCACGCTCGATGGTTTGGTCGGATGTTTCGTTCGCCGGCGCCGTCCACGTCGCGGGCGCGACGCCGTCCAGCACATTGTGGATGTACTTCTGCCAGGCGTCACGATTGCTGTCGTTGACCAGACGCTGGTCGAGATAGGCGAGGTTTTCGGCGATGGCGGTGACCAATTGTTGTGCAGTCCCGTGACGCGGCATCGCGCTCACGAGTTGGAGGTACTCGCCGGCAGGGAGCTTCATCGTGCGCGTGAGCAGCCACTCGTTGCCGTTGTACGAGATGAGATCGGCGGCGCTGAAGTCGCTGAGATGCGCGCGAAAGTAATCGCGCTCGGACTGCGGATAGTCGACGACGAAGTAGCCGGTCCCCTTGCGGCTGAGGAGCTTGTGCGGCGGAACCGGTTGAGGCGTGGTTCCGAGGAGAATGCAAGAACTCGTGCAGACGGGAATCGTCCAGAGCGGGCGATCTTGAGCGACGCCCTTTTCGGTCACGTGCAGTAGCGGCTCGCCGGCGACGTCGATGAATGATTGCAGAACCGCGTCGACCGGCTGCTTCGTCGCCCCCTTCATCGTCCCCCAGAAATCCTCGGCTGCGGCGTTCCCCCACGAGTACTTTTTCAGATAGACGCGGATGGCGTCGCGGAACGCGTCGGGACCGATCCACTCTTCGACCATGCGCAGCACCGACGCGGTCTTGCCGTAGATGATGCCGGCGTTGCCGAATCCCGTCTCCGCATTTGCGGGCGTGCGAATCGCTTGCGTCGTGCGCACGGAATCGACTGTCAACGCTTCGATCGTCGCGGCGGGCTTGTCGAGATCGGAGTGCCACTCCGGCTTCCACGCCTCGAGTGGCTTCTGCGACATGAACGTCGCGAATCCTTCGTTGAGCCAGATGTCGTCCCACCATTTCATCGTCACGAGATCGCCGAACCACTGATGCGCGATCTCGTGCGCGACGACTTCGGCGACGCGCTTCTTCACGAGCACCGACGCGGTCTTCTCGTCGGCGAGCAGATCGGTCTCGCGGAACGTGATCGCGCCGGCGTTCTCCATCGCCCCGGCGGCGAAGTCGGGGATGCCGACGAGATCGAGCTTCCCGAACGGATACTTGATGCCGTAGTAGCGATCGAAGAACGAGACGGATGCCTTTGCCGCCTCGAGCGCGAAGCCGGTGAGATGCTCGAGTCCCGGCGTCGTGCAGACGCGAATCGGAATGTCGTCCGCGCTGCCGCTGATGCATTTGAAGTCGCCGTCGAGCAGCGCGACGAGATATGTCGGGAGAACCTTCGTGGTCTTGAAATGGACGGTGCGCCTTCCGTTGGCGACCTTCTCCGATGCGATCGATTCATTCGAGATGGCCATGTCGCCTTCGTCGACGATCATGGTGATGTCGAATGTCGCTTTCATCGCCGGCTCGTCGAAGCAAGGGAAGGCGCGGCGCGCGGACATCGCTTCGAACTGCGTTACCGCGTATTTCCGCTTCGTCGTCTTGCTGAGATACAGCCCGCGAAGTTGCTGATTGAGAATGCCCTCGAATTCGAATCGCAGCCGGGCCATCCCGGCGGGGTGCGGTTTTTCGAACGTGAGCGTGACCATCTCGTCCGCGGCGTTGGGGATGACGTTGGCGCGCTCGTCGTCGACGTACGCTTCGGTGATGTTGAGATCGACCGAATGCAGCCTGATCGAGGTGACCGGCCTCTTGATCACGACGTCGATCGACTCGTTGCCGCTGAACATCTCGTGCGCGAGGTCGGTCGCGATCGTGATTTTGTAGTGGCTCGGTACGACGTCCGGCGACAGACGCGCGGCGGCGAAGGCGGGCGCGGCAAGGAGAGGGAGAAGTGCGAGAACGATGCGGCGCATTGGCGCCAGAGTTTAAACGGCAGCGCGCGTTCGCGCGACGAACTTCTCCGCGGATTCACTGTGATGAAACAGCTCCAGCGTGTCGAGATCGTCGTCGCTCATCGTCAGCGCGAGGTCTTTGTAATCGAATCGCGCCGGATCCTTCTTGATGCGTACGTAGATGCGGCGCAGTCCGGCGTACAGCGATGCCCATCGCCACAGCTTCGTCGCCGTTTCCGCGAGATAGCTCGGATAAAACTTCCACGCCGGCACGATCGCGAATCCGGGACGGCGATCCTTGCGGTACTTCTTGCGGAAGAAGCCCGACTCGAGCGGATGCACCCCTTCGATGTGGATCGAGCCGCCGAACCACGTCATCAGGAGAATGGCATTGCTGGCGCTGCAGCGCATGGCCACGTTGCGGCGCAGCACTGCTTCGACGTGCTCCTTCGTGTAGTACGTCTCCCACGCCATCCGGTACGCGCGCTCCCATTCGTCCTTCGACATCTTGGGATGCGGCGCGCAAACGTGATTGAGGTCGTACTTGTTGATGTCGGGATCCATCTGCACGCCTTTTTTGTGCAGCACCTGATGGTCTTCCGATCCCGGCAGTGGCGTGAGGAAGAAGAACTCGAGGACGTCGACCGGCAGCTCTTTCTTGATGATCTCGATGTCGCGGCGGATCGACTCGATGTCGTCGTTGGGAAATCCGAGGATGTAGCCGGCGTAGGTGAGGACGCGGGCGTTCTTCCACGCCAGGAGCATCTTTCGATACTCGGTGATCTTGTTCTGCCGCTTCTTCGCGCCGACGAGCGAGTCGGGATTGATGTTCTCCAGTCCGATGAAGACGCGGCGCACGCCGGCCTTCGCGCACTTCTCGATGAAGTTCGGGATCTTGTGGCAGAGCGTGTCCACCTGAATGATGAAGTGGATCCTGATCCCTTCTTCCTGCAGCTCGATCAGGCGGTCGAGGATCGGCTCCCAGTCGGAGTTGCGCGCGAAGTTGTCGTCGGTGATGAAGAAGCTGTGCAGTCCCTGCGCGACGTTCTCGCGGACGATCTTCTCGATGTCGTCCGGCGAGCGGCGCCGCGACTTCCGTCCCTGCACGTTGATGATCGTGCAGAACGAGCACTGGAACGGACATCCGCGTCCGGCGTCGAAGCTCGTCACGCCGCCGGCCGTGCGCCACGCGCGCAGCGCGGTGATCAGCGGGATCGGCGTTCCTTCGATGTGTGGAAGGTCCGCCATGTAGTTGTACATCGGCTTGAGCGCGCCCGCGGCGGCGTCGGCGAGGATCTCGTCGAGCCGTCCTTCCGCTTCACCGGCGAAGAGCGTCACGCCCATGGCGCGCGCGCGATCGAGATCGGGATCATTGCCGCCGAGCATGCTGATCACGCCGGAAACATGAAAGCCGCCGATGGCGACTTGAATGCCGCGCGCGCGCAGAGGCCGCGCGAGATCGAGCGCGCGCGGGAACTGATTCGACTGCACGCCGACGAGCATCACCATTCCGCTGCCGGCGTTCTCGATTTGTTTGGCGAGTTTCTCCGGACGGACGCGATCGTTCGTCTCGTCGATGGCCTCGATCTCGAGCTCGACGTCGTCGCCGACGACGTTGCGCTGCTTGCAGTCGAGGGCGAGGCCGTAGAGCGCCGCCAGCGAATTCGATGGGATCGCGGAGCGGTGCCACTGGATGACGTAACCGTCGTCGTCGTAATGCGACGGTTTGACGAGAATCAGACGGAATTTACGGGGCATCGAAGACGGAATGATAGCGGATGACTGCAGCGAACATGCCGGCCCCAGCCGCTCTTACTGCTTTGCCGTCGTCGTCTGCCCGCCTTCGCGATTCGGCTCGAGCGTTCCCACCATCATCAGATTGCCGTTCTTCACATCGAACACCGCATACGCGCGCTTGAAGTTCGCCGCACTCGACTTCGGAGGGCCGGTGAATGTGAACATTCCGGCGAGTGTGACGAATGCCAGGCGTTCGTCGTCGGCCAGTCCGGTGCTTTCTCCCGCCAACCGATCGCTGACCTGCTTCGCCGTCATCATGTCGACCGATTCGACATGGAAGTCGCTCGTCGCTGTGTAGTTCATCGGCAGGTTGTGCGTCTTGAAGTACTCGACGACTTGATCCTTCGAGATCGTGCCGTTGCTCACGCGCAGTGCGTTCATTCCTTCGGGTCGTCTTGCTTTCTCGAGTGGCGGCGGCTTCAAGGCGATCTTCTCCTGTCTTTTCTCGCCGCCCCCGGACGACTTCGGTTGTTCTGGATTTTCTTTTGGCGGACAGGCGGTGAGCGTCCCGAGAGCGACCACCGCAGCGCAAATCCAAATCGAGTGACGCATGTCGTCCTCCCGTCGCTTCACGAACAGCAGTGAGTGGTGAATTGGCCGCCTTCAGGAGGCGGTGGCGAAGTGGCATTGATGGTCCACGAGCCGAACGGCGGGTTGGCGCTCGTCACGGCGCCGTTGTGAGTCTGGCGGTTGTACCAGAAGACGTACTCCGGCCCGAGGACCTGCACCGCCCAGATGTTGCGCGTGAAGTTGACGTTCGTTGCCGAAGAGCCGCTCGTTCCGGCCAATTCCTGTCCGATGAGGATTCTTCGGCCGCTCATCGTGTTGCTCGTCGACGTGCCGTGGTACAGCGTGCTCAATGAATCGTTGTAAATCCAAAGCTGAAACAGCCCCGGCGCTCCTCGGCCATCCTTGATCATCATGAAGTGGTCGACCGTTCCGGTACCGTCGGTGCCGCCGAGAAGATGGAGGTTGAAGGTGCTCGAGTTCATCGGCCGCGAGTCGGCCCAGAAGTAAACCTGGTTCGATCCGCCGTCGGCGATGTAGCCCGACTCGACCCAGCACATCGTGAACGGGTTGCCCGCGCACGCCGGCGTCGTGCCGTCGACGAGCCAGATCTCGTCATCGACGAATCCGCCGGACGTCGAGTGAAGTTGGCCGATCTGGATATCGGCGTAGGCTCCGAAATACTCCGGCTGTTCCTGCCAGGACGCTACGCCATAGCAGTGACCGCTGCTGGGGTTGCCGCAGGAGTAGGCGAAGAGACGTGCACCGATTAGGATCGAGAAACACGCAAAGAGGACGATTCTCCATCGCGACATAAGGCGACCTCCGCTGATGTAAGGAAGATAGTTCCGCGCCGGGCCGATGGGAAGTGGTGAATTAGGGAATCGCGATTCGCATCATCGGCGTGTGATCTACCGGGCCACGGATCGCCTCGTGATACGTTGGCCGCATGGTGTTTCGCATCTCTGCCGCGTTACTGGCGCTCTCTGCATTTTCGTGCGCGACAGTGGCGCATGGAACCCACGAGTCGATCGCCTTCGACTCGTCGCCGCAAGGGGCCGCCGTCGAGATGAAATGCGAGAAGCTCACGCGCCACGCAACGACGCCGGCCTCGATCGAGATTCCGCGAAACGCCGCCGATTGTGTCGCCACGATCTCGAAGGACGGCTACAAGACCGCGCGCGTGACGTTCGATCGCGCGCCGTCACCCGTCTACTGGCTCAACTTCGTCCCGATCTCGGTCGGTCCCATCGGCTTCTCCGACAACGCGCCGTTCAGCCTCGGCGGCGACGCCGCGCTCACGATTCTGCTCAGCGGCATCGTCGGCATGGGAGTCGACGCGTTCGACGGCGCGATGTTCAAGCACGAGCCGGCGAGCGTGAAGGTGACGCTCGAGCCTCGATAATTTCGTGTCATCCGCGTGCCGTTCGTGACATCGGCGTGCACTTCGCGTTTTTCGCGAAAGACTGCGCCGCGCCGGATTGTCGTCATCGTTGCAGTTCAAAGGAGACGACGATGAAAAGCAAATCGAAGTGGGCAACCGGCATTCTCGCGCTGACGCTCGCGGCACCGATCTTCGCGCAGTCGCGCGGCGACTACCGCGATGACGCACGACGAGACGATCGCGGCTACGCTTCTCGCAGCTACGAGAATCGCGAGGCGTTCCTGCGCGGACGCGTGGAGCGCATCGACTACCGCAGCGGCACGGTTTGGGTGCGCGATTTCCAGCGCGGCGAGACCGTTCGCGCCACGGCGTCGCGTCATGAGCTCCGCGGAGTTCGCCGCGGCGACCGCATTCAGCTCGTCGGCCGATGGGATCGCGGCGTATTCGAAGTCCGCGACATTCGTTGACGCGCGCTCACGGGCGGGTCGACGCCTCTTTTCGCATCTGCCACAACAAGTGGCTGAGGTGATCGCGGCGCGACTCGCCCGTCGTTACGATGAGCAACTTCGTGATCTTCAACTCCAGCGGATCGGTGAACAGCAGGATCAACATCTCGCGGATGTAACTCGTGCTCAGCGTGATGTCGTTGTCCGTCCCGACTCCGAGCCGCAATCCTTTCTTCTCCCACCACGAAAACGGATGATCCGCGTATTCCGCGAGCGCGCCGGTGAGCTTCTTGTTCGACGACGGCAGCGACACGAGCGTGAGGCGCTTGTCGATCATGCGATTGAGCACGTCGTGCTGATACGACTCGACCTCGCGGGCATGATGGAACTTCGTCTTCGTCGCGCGCGTCATCTCATCCGCTGACAACGGCGATGCGGCGAGCAGCTTGTCGCGAATCGCTTCGCGGCCGCTCCAGTCCATGTCCTCGATCTCCCTTCGCTCGCGCGCGCCGGCCGCTTCGCCTTTCTCGTTCGCGCGCAGAACGCGTTGCAGCATCGAGTGAAAGTAGAAGTTCGGATTGATGCCGAGGGAGAGGCCGTGCTCGATGGCGTCGACGTGCCAGATATTCATGGCGTTGTCGACGGCCTGGATGCCTTGCCGCAGCGTGTTCCACGTTTCGCCGTGATGGCTGCGCGTGCGGAAGCCGTACGCCTGCAGCTTGCGCAGGCCCACGCGCATCTCCTGGAAGTGCACTTTGCGATAGAAGCCGCGCTCGTCGCCGACGGTGTCGACTTCGGTGACGACGTCCCGCAGCTCGGGATGCTTCTTCAGCAGCTCGATGATCTGGCGCACCTGATCGTCGAAGCTGGCGCGTTTCGACGGATAGCGCGCCGCATCGTAGAAGCCGGGCTCTTTGCGGAAGCTCGGGGAGAGGATGAACTCGAACTGCGGCATCTCTCTCTGAAATGCGCGGAAGCCTTCGTACAAGCCGAGGAGGACGTCCTCGGGCGTGAGCTCCGCGATGCCGGGGATCTGCTCCGCGGGATCGGTGGTCTCGCGGAAGAGCGTGAACTTGAGTCGCAGCGCGCCGACGTTCGCGGTGCGATAGAGCCGCGAGGCCATGTGATAGGCGGCGTCGCGATGCGCGTCGCGCGAGGTGAGGATCAGCTTCGGCAGATAGAGGATCTTGAGATAGCGATCGAAGCGATCGTCGTCGCCGATGCGGATCAGGCGATCGACGTCGCTCGCGTTGTTGATCGAGACGTCGCCGTATACGCGCGCGATGCGCTCCCTGTAAAGCGCGCCGTGCGGACCGTCGATCAACGCCGCAAGCCGCGGATAAACGAAATCAGCAGCGAGCGAGCCGGTGAGATGAATGTGCTCGTCGCGATAAGGAATCGGAAAGGCTTTGAAGAACGCCGCGAAGGCCTGCGCGACCGGATGCTCGAACAGCGACTCGATCGGCGCCGCGCCGAGACGAAACTGCCCGAGGCGATCGTGAAACTCGGCGATGAGCGCGGAGCAGTCGGATTGCGGCGCTTGTCGCGCGAGCTTGAGCGTGTCGTCGAGCGAAAGGCCGTTCGTTTCGCTGATGATCTGGGTCAGGCAGTGCGTCAGATGCATTGAGTCCTATCATTTCATCGAATGACACTCGCGAGCGGCGCGCGGCTCGGTCCTTACGAGATCCTCGAGCTGATCGGGCGCGGCGGTATGGGCGAGGTCTATCGCGCGCTCGACACGCGTCTCACGCGGCAAGTGGCGATCAAAGTCCTGCCGTCGCATCTCGCCACCGATGAAGAGTCGCTGAAGCGCTTTCGCCGCGAAGCGCGCGCGATCGCGGCGCTCTCGCATCCGAACATCCTGGCCGTCTTCGACATCGGATCGGAGCGCGACACGCAGTACGTCGTCACCGAATTGCTCGACGGCCACACGCTGCGCACGCGCATGCGCGAACAGCAGAAGTTGTCGATCGACGAGACGCTGCGCATCGCCGGCGCGATCGCGGACGGACTCGCGGCCGCACATGCGAAAGGCGTCGTGCATCGCGACATCAAGCCGGAGAACATCTTTCTGACGTCGAGCGGCGCCGTGAAGATTCTCGACTTCGGACTCGCCGCCGGCGCGCAGGGCGGCGTTCCGCTTCTCGGCGACGGCCTGACGATGAGCGAAGCGCTCACGCAGCCGGGCATGCTGATCGGCACCGTCGGCTACATGTCGCCCGAGCAGCT
>Ga0075425_100003653_pt1 | contig 15652 bp, 15 predicted proteins | sample SoiMethybrSBSTD4_FD_75300 | JGI IMG/M metagenome (GOLD analysis project Ga0075425, IMG submission 75300) | Bulk soil microbial communities from a Populus tree surrounding site in Tennessee, USA - Soil MetaG P. TD hybrid SBSTD4 | ecosystem: Environmental > Terrestrial > Soil > Tree plantation... | reverse complement strand
TTGAAGCCGTAGCGGAGAAAATCCGCCCTACGGAATTTTAGGGGGAGCGGTGGAGACGCCGGCATCATTCGAAGCCCGGGCCGCGCCACCGCCCTACCCGGCGAACAGGAAACAGAACCAAGCCAAACCGGACTGAAGCGACGACGCGAAAGCCTCGTCACTAGCCACCGGGAGACTAAAGCCACTGCGCCTGTTCTCGACTCTACTCGTCCCAACTCATTGAGATCTGCTGTTTACTTTTCAAAACGACCATTACGGACAATTGCTCAGAGCCCACCATTTATACTTCAGAACTCCATATGTGCAGGTAAGGTAAATCAACTCGCGCAAAGGTAACCGGAGGATGATGGAATGAGCTTTCAAAGACGCCAATTACTTCAACTCCTGCCGTATGCATTCGGGTCAGGCTTCATTCTGAACCGTAATGAGTTAGCCATGGCGGCACAGCCGCACAGCCCCCATCCCGGGCAACGAGTGCTGCTCCGCCTGCGAAGGCGGCTGCTAAAAACGAATCTGGAGGAATGGAAATGGAAAAAGTAGCCGGAATCGGAGGGTTGTTCTTTCGAGCTCATGATCCCAAAGCGTTAGGGAACTGGTACCAGCAGCACTTGGGGATCGGGCTCACGCCAACCAGCGAGGGTGAAACCGTTTGGCAGCAAGAAGCCGGACCGACCTCATTCAGTCCCTTTCCCGAGACGACCAAATATTTCGGCGACCCGAACAAGGCCTGGATGGTGAACTTTCGCGTGCATGACATGGACAAAATGGTGACCCAGCTACGAGTGGCAGGAATTGAGGTCAAAGATCCGGAGTCTTATGGCAACATTGGGCGCTTCACTCGTTTGCATGACCCTGAGGGAAATCCCATCGAATTGTGGCAACCTGCTTAATCACTCATTGATTGGATGGGCGTATGCGCATGAACTAGCAAAATGTCTTGCCGCGGCGCTTTGATGACGATGAAATAGTGCTTCTCCCCTTCAAGCACGTAGTGACAGCGCTGCGCGCCCGTTGAGGCCAGCCTCTCGATCAACCGGAGGTGGCCCGGGCCGCGCAGCGATATGTACCGGTACTGTCCTGGTGAGGATGGAAGCTGGTCCTCAAAGCATCCGACCGCATGCTCTTCAAAGAAGAACTGTTTGTGTTCCGAAGTACATGCGGGTTGTGTGTACTCTTCGTTGGTGATCATAGGCGTCATAAAATTTCTCAGCCTCGCTCATCTGATTGCTGAAGTTTGGCTGCGCTTCATGGAATCGGAGAGATCGGTTGCTCAGCCGTATGGAAGAATTTGCTCAGAGTCCCGGAATGATCTTCTAAGCGCTCAGCATTGAGATCAGAAACAACGCCTTCACACCTGCAACTTGCGCAAGTACGGCACACTGGCACTCATTTTTTTCAGGTCCATCTCCACGAAGTAGTTCTTTACGCCACCAGTTTTAGCCGCCGTAAAAATATTTTTCCAGTCCAACGAGTCTTGTCCAACGGCGACAATCTTTCTGGTTTTCGCATCCCAGCCTTGCACGTGCATGGAGATGAATCGGCCCGGATACTTCATGAAGTATTGGGCGGCGTCGTATCCCTCGGAGATGGTTGAGACCTGAAACTGAAATTTCACCAGCTTAGGATCCAGAAGGGCGAAGAGCACGTCATAGGTGCGCTGGCCTTCTACTTTCGAGAGCTCGAAATCTTCGTTATGAAGGCCCTGCTGAATGCCCGCCTGTGCGGCCTTTTCGCCCATTTTGTTGTATTCGTCGGCTGCGCGCTTCACGTCGTCAAGCGTCGGATTTTTCGGACCGTCGAGGCTCGGTACCAGCATTTGCGTTAGGCCAACATCTTTCGCCCAAGCGATGCTGGCTTCCTGATTTTTGCGAAGCTCGTTGATGCCGAAGTGCGAACTGACGCAGGTGACGCCGGCGTCGTTCAGGATCCTCTTCAGATCGCTGCCTTTGTATTTGCCAAGTCCTGCGAATCCGTTATCCGCATAGCCAACGGGCGAGCAGAGTTCGATGGTCTGAAATCCGGCCTGGGCAAGTGTTTTGATCGTACCGGGAAAGTCTTTGGCGATCATGTCCCTCACCGGCCAGGTTTGGCATCCGATGGGTAGGCCGAGCGGATTGGCGTGAAGCTCGAGACCAGTGGACAGCATCAATCCGGCTGCAGCTGCAGTTGCGGCGGTTTTAGTGAAGTCTCGGCGTGAAATCTCGGACATGATTGCCTCCTGATAGATCGCTCAGTTACAACTCCCATCTTTTGCGCCGTTCCGGTTGTACGAACTTTTGACCGGCGGCAGAATTGACTTTCACGTTCGCGCGGTCCCAGTGCAGGCGTTCCCCCGTGCAGCTGGCCACGTTTCCGAGCAGCAACGTCTCGGTTACCAGCCCCTCGAATTCAAAATTTCCGCCGGGCTTTGTCTTGCAGCCTTTACAGGCCTCGAGCCACTCGCGTTCGTTTCCGGGAGAGCGAGGCAGGGTCTTTGGGGGCGGCACGAAGCTCCGCATCTTCTCTTCCGGAATCAGACGCGGATTTTCGCCGTTGAATCCGCAAAGAATCTTGCCGTGATCGCCGATGAACAGCAGACCTTCATCGTTTTCGTTTCCACCCTGGAAGGAAACATTTTCTGCTAGTTCCTCTGGGCGCGAGGGCATCAAGCCGCCGTCATACCAGGTGAACTTCACGGGAGGCATTTCCCCGCGCGCGGGAAACTCATAACGGACGATCGAAGCCAGCGGGTAGGTCTCCGCGTAACGGTCGCTGGAGCTCGCCTCCACGGCCGACGGTGCTTCGAGCTTCAGCACGCGAAAGATTGTGTCGAAGCTGTAGGAGCCCATGTCGCCGAGCGCACCGCAACCGAAGTCGGTCCATCCGCGCCACGAGAATGGCAGGTAAAGGTGATTGAACGGGCGCTCCTGCGCGGGGCCGAGCCACAGGTCCCAATCGAGCCCGGCGGGCACGGGATCCTGCTCCTTCGGGCGCTCGATGCCTTGCAGCCAGAACGGGCGGCTCGACCAGTTCTGCACTTCGCGCACAGGACCGATCACTCCCGCCCAGACCCATTCACACAGCAGGCGCGTGTCTTCGGAAGCCTGGTTGGCGACGGCGATCTGCGTCGCGACTTGGGTCGCCTTCGTCACTTCCGCCATGCGCCGCGCTTCGTAGATCGTGTGAGTCAGCGGTTTCTGACAGAAGACATGCTTCCCCTTTTTCATCGCGGCAATGGAAACGGCTGCGTGGAGGTTATCCGTAGTGCAGACGACAACCGCATCCAGGTCTTTCTGCTTTTCAAGCAGTTCGCGGAAGTCAACGAAAGCCGCGCATCCTTTGTATTGCCCCGAGCGCTGCTGCGTGGCGTAGTAACCGTTCACCACTTTCTGAGCGGGCTCGCGTCCGGCGACGCCGCTGGTTACGCGCACGGTGTGGCTCAACTGCAGGGGTTGGTCGGGGCTTAGCCACTCCCAGCCGGAATCGACGCCGAGCAGTTTGTGCACCGATTTGCAGAATTCTTGTATGTCCCATTGCGGATAGTTCGAAGCACTCTGAGTCACATCGCAAACGGCAACGCCCTGCACGTCGGGCTGGCTGAGGAAGTGCAGCATCACTCGGAAGCCCTGCGCGCCCACACCAATAAATGCCATGTTGATCTTGTCGCTGGGAGAGACGTATCCCGGGCCGCCCAACACGCGCCGCGGAACGATTGAGAACGCAGCGGCGGCCGCAGTCTGGCCCAGGAACTCTCGCCGCGAGATTCCACTCAGAGTCCTAGACGGCCCATGTGCCTTTTGCAAAATCCTCCTCCCGCGCTCATAAATTACTCCGATGCATCGCCTCTAGCAACGCTCGGTAATTTTCACACGTTTCATCAGCCACGAACACAACTGGCTGGAGGGTGACTGAATGGAGTTATTCGGACTCGGAGCCTAATATGGTGGGCGCACGTTCCAGCCTGCTGGCGGACAAAACTAAATCCAAAGTGACTACTGGTAGCCAGGAGGTTGTTTATGGAAAACAAAGATCGCCGCACATTCCTGCAAACTTCTGTTGCAGCTCTCGGGGCGGGGTTGGTTCCGAGTGCCAGATTACATGGTGCGCCGTCGGCGGCGACCATCTCTGTTCATGCTCCAGCTATTCCAGCAAATAAAGGCAAAAAACCGCTTCGTCTCGGCCTTATCATCGCAGTCGGAGACGACCCAGATTCGGCGATGGCAAAGCTTCGCGACCTCGGTCTTCCCACAGCGCAGATCTATGTCGAGGAATTTCAACCGGGCCTCGATGACCGACTCAAGAAGGCCTTGGAGACTCATCAGATCGAGGCGACCTCAGTTGTGGTTGGCGGCCCCGGTAAAGAAGTTTGGGATTTTTACGGCGGCCCGTTGACCATCGGAGTGGTCCCCCGTGAGACACGTGTCGCGCGAGTCGCTCAGGTTAAGAAGGCGTCCGATTTTGCCAAGCAATGCGGGATCTCGGCCGTCCAAACTCATTGCGGATTCATTCCTGAGAATCCCAATGATCCCCTTTATAAGGAAACTGTCGAAACCATGCGCGACATAGCCGAGTACTGCAAACGCAATGGACAAAACCTACGCTACGAAACTGGCCAGGAAACGCCGATCACCCTGGTGCGGACCATTCAAGATGTCGGGACCGAAAATCAGGGTGTAAATTTCGATCTCGCGAATCTGATCTTGTACGGCAAAGCCAATCCAGTAGATGCAATTGAATCGCTTGCTCCTTATGTTCAGGGAATTCATGCCAAGGATGGTCTGTGGCCCACCGATCCGAAAAAACTCGGCGAGGAAGTTCCGATCGGCAAAGGCAAAGTGGATTTCCCGCGTATCATTTTGCGGCTAAAGGAAATCGACTATCGCGGCGCTGTCACAATCGAGCGCGAGATCTCAGGTCCCCAGCAGATGGAAGATGTCCGCGCAGCAAAAACATACCTGGAAAAATTGATTGGTGCTTAACGAGGGAGAGGAATGGCAAACGATTTAGAGCAGCTTTCACACTCATCAGGCAAACTCGATCGGCGCACGTTTCTGGGTGCCGCCGCGGTGGGAACTGGCGTGATGTTCATAAAGCCGCAACTCGTGTTTGGCACAGAATCGAACTCGGCGGTGCGAGTCGGGCTCCTCGGCTGCGGCGGACGCGGAACCGAAGATGCATCGAATCTGTTCGATGCTGGCGCGCGCGTCGTGGCTTTGGCCGATCTATTTCAGGACCAGCTCGACGCAGCGCGAACCCACTTCGATCAGCTGCAACAAACAAAGGGCTACTCGGCACTGGACTCTTCCCAATTGTTTGTCGGCCCCAGAGCTTACGAGCAAATTGCGGCGTCCAGGGATATCGATGCCATCGTCATCGCCACACCTCCTTATTACCACCCGCAGCATCTCGAGGCCGTAGTAGCAGCTGGCAAGCATGCCTATCTGGAAAAACCGGTCGCGGTGGATATACCCGGTGCGCACAAGGTAATCGAAATCGGCAAACACGCTCAGGGAAAGCTAAGTCTCGATGTCGGCTTCCAGATTCGCGACTGTCCGCCTTTCGTCGAACTGGTCAATCGCATCCATAATGGCGCTCTTGGAACCATCGTCTGTGGCGAAGCCCACTATTTGACTGGTTATCTCGAACGTCCGCCGCGTCCGAATGCTTCACCGTTTGAGCTTCGGCTGCGAAATTGGGTCTATGACCGCGCACTTTCCGGTGACATCATTGTTGAGCAGAACATCCACGTCATCGACATTTGTAATTGGGTCCTGCAGGCACATCCGCTTCGGGCCACCGCCACTTGCGGTCGCAAAGGCAGACCCGCCGGCGATGGCGATGCAAACGGAAATTACAATGTGTTGTTTCACTATCCCAACGACGTTGATATCACGTTCAGCTCCACGCAGTTTGCCAAAGGATGGTGGGACGTGACCGAGCGCTTTTTCGGCACAAAAGGCACGTCGCAGTCGCCGTATGCCGGTCCGCTCGGAATCTGGAGTGACCAACCCTGGCAATGGCAGGGCGCAGCATCGAGCAGCCAAGACCCGCAGAATTTCTCTGCGACCGGAAAGTTCACCTCCAACCTCGAGCAAGCTGACCCAGAGAAGAAGAAAGCGTTCATTGCCAGCATTACGAGTGGGAATTTTCATAATCAGGCCCAAGCCGGAGCAGAATCGGCGATTTCCTGCATCATGGCGCGTACCGCAGCGGAAAAGAAACGTGAAGTCACTTGGGAAGAGATTATGAAGTCGAAGGAAGTTCTAGATCCCAAGATCGACCTGAACAAACTGGCGTAACTGCTTCAGGGCGCCAGCAGCTGGATCGCCGTCGACAAAGCAAAGGTCACCGAATATCAGTTCTAAACAGGAAGCCCTCGGGCAGGAGTCTTCGGTTAACAGGCCGTTTAGCCGCAACTGACGTCGCACAATTCGCGGTGGTAAACTCTACGCCCATATTCAACCGTTCTTCCGTGAGAGCCACATGCGACTTGTAATCAAGCGCCTCTCTTTAGGAGTGGTGCTCATCGTGCTGGCGTCTGCTGGGCTGCTACTCTCCGATCTCGGACGCCGTAGTGCAAGCGCGCGAAAAATGCCACACGTCGCTCTCCTGCAGCATGCGTCAACGCTGCTGCTGGATGAAGGGACTCGGGGTGCCATTGACGCCCTGGCTGAGACCGGCTTCATCGAAGGCAAAAGCATTGTCATCGACAAGTTCAACGCACAGGGCGACATCTCCGTTGGAAATTCGATCGCAAAAGAGATGGTTAACGCCCGTTACGATCTGCTGCTCACAATGAGTACACTCTCGCTGCAGGCAGTCGCGAATGCAAACCGAGGCGGCAAGACGATCCACGTTTTTGGTCTGGTTGCCGATCCGGCAGTGGCAGGAGTAGGAATCAGTCACAGCGATCCGCTGGACCATCCCCGAAACCTTGTGGGGATCGGAAGCTTTCTTCCTGTCCAAGATGCTTTCCGAATCGCGCGCGAGATGTTCCCTGGATTGAAGAAGGTCGGTGTGGCTTGGAATCCAGCGGAAGCTAACTCTCGCGCGTTTGTAGAGAAAGCGCGCGAGACCTGCAAGGAATTGGGAATAGAGCTTCTGGAAGCGAATGTCGAAAATTCGAATTCTGTGCTTGAGGCGGAAGATTCCCTGGTTGCCCGCAGCGCGGAGGTCCTGTGGATTGGCGGAGATGTGACCGTGAGCGTGGCTGCCGATTCCGTGATCTCAGTTGGCAGGCGGGCGCGCATTCCGGTGTTCAGCATCACTCCCGGGAAGCCCGACCGTGGCACGCTGTTTGACTACGGCGCTGACTTCTACCAGATCGGCAGGCTGACAGGAGACTTAGCGTCAAGCGTTTTGCGCGGAGTTGATCCCACTCAGATACCGATTCGGAATGTAATCCCCATTCACTTTGTTGTGAATACGACAGCCATCAAGAACTTGAAGGAACCGTGGTCGGTTCCAGATGATGTTCTCCGTCGAGCGAACGTCGTGGTTGACGAATCTGGCATTCACGATCGGACCGCTGCAAGACAAGCAGAAAAAGAGCAGAAACCTGGCGCAAAATAGTGGAAATCACAAAACAAGTTCTCGGTGAGATCGTCGAGCTCACAATCCAGGGACGTGTGGATGGATATTGGGCCGATCATCTCGCAGCGGCGGTTGACCAGGAAATTCGGCAGGGATCACACAATATTCGGTTGGACCTGTCGCAAGTCCCGTTCTTGAGTTCGGCTGGAATCGGAACGCTGGTCAGGCTCTACAAAGATTTGAAGGCCATTCAGGGCACATTTGCAGTCTCAAACTGCTCGCGCAATGTCTTGAAGATTCTTCAGCTTTCAAAGCTTGAAGACGTACTCGTAGCCAAGACTCCTGCCGCTACATTGACTGGCGGGATTTCTCCCCTCGAAGCATCCGCTGCGCCAAGGAAAATTGACCTTCCAGAGGCGGTTTATGAGCTCTATCCGCTGGATCCTGATGCCAAACTGGACTGCCGGAAGTTGGGTGACGCAGGTCCGCTCGAAAATTGTGGGTTTCGCAAAGAGCACTGCCGGCCTATGCAATTCTCCGAATCGACATTCGCGATTGGCCTTGGAGCGCTGGGTGAGGACTTTGAGGAGTGCAAGGGTCGTTTCGGGGAATTCATTGCCGCCGCGGGTTCAGTCGCATACCTCCCAACCGATGGAACCAATGTCCCGGACTTTCTGCTCGCGGCCGGAGATTCAACACCAGAGGTCCAGGTTTGCTACGGCATCGCGTGCCATGGAGTTGGTCAGCATCCATTCAGCAGCCTGGTACGGTTTGAGGCTAAGGCCGGTGTGCCCGTAACCTTGACCACGCTGGTTGAATCCTGCCTGGAACTTACGAAGTACGAGCAGATTGGTATTGTGATAATCGCGGAATCTGCGAGCCTGGTGGGAGCAGCGTTGCGTCGCTCGCCGGTGGCAGCGCAGATTCAGCAAAGCGCCTTCGAATTTCCTCAAATTCGCGATTGGCTGAGCTTTACCTCCGAACGCGCCTATGCGAATCGAGTTGCGTTCGTCACAGGTATCGCGACGCGTGAAAACCCTGACGATTTGTCGGCTGTTGTTCGTCCCTTTCCGAAACCTTCGGGAGTCGCTTTCGCCGGGCATTTCCACGCGGCGGCGTTCTCCTATCGCCCCATTCAGAAAGGACAAATTGACTGGAAGACATCCATAAGAGCGCTTTTCGAAGGACATGCACTTGAGGGAATTCTGCACCTGCTGACCGACACTCGATCCATTTCGGGCGGAGGAGAAAGTGAGTTGGTGCGCGGCGCATGCTGGATCGCCCCGATTTCCAGTACGGTTGCTGAAAGGACACACAGATGAGTCTGCTGTTGGGGGCGCTTACGCTTGGCTTCATCTTCGCGCTGATCGCGCTGGGTGTTTACATCAGCTTCCGCATTTTCGCGTTTCCCGATATCACCGCTGACGGATCGAGCACTCTCGGGGCTGCGTTAGCGGCGATGCTCCTGGTCCACAACGTCAATCCTGTTCTCGGCACGGCTGTTGCCTTCGCAGGCGGATTTCTCGCTGGCGCCATTACCGGGATACTGGCAACAAAGTTCAGAATCAACGGACTGCTCGCTGGCATTCTGGTAATGACTGGACTGTATTCCGTCAATCTTCACATTATGGGCAGGAGCAACATTTCCGTTCTGGGATCCACGACGTTAGCAAGCTACGCAGAAAGAATCGGCACGAGCATCGTCCATAATACCCACGCTCTGAATATCCTTGGATGGGAGGTAACCTCGCTGGAAGTTTCGTTGTTCGTGGCTTCCTTCCTGTTCGTCTCAGCTGTCGGCTGCGTCATGTATGTTTTCTTTCAGACAAGCCTTGGCACCGCCATGCGGGCTACTGGCGATAACAGTGAAATGATCCGCGCGCTGGGAGTGAATGATGAAAGCATGATTATTCTCGGCCTCGCCATCTCCAATGGCTTGATCGCGCTGGGCGGCGCTTTGATCGTCCAGTATCAGGGCTTCGCCGACGTGCAGATGGGCATTGGAATCGTCGTCTGGGGCCTGGCGAGCGTCATAATCGGCGAGGCGCTGGTCGGCACACTGCAACTCGGGCTCAGCATCACGGGCGCAATTATGGGGTCAGTGCTCTTCCGGCTGATGATTGCCATCGCATTACGGATCGGGCTGAACCCAAACGACTTGAAACTGGTGACCGCAGTTTTTGTATTCCTTGCGCTGGTGACTCCAACCCTGTTCAAGCGGATCAGAAACCGTGGTGCGGGACCGGTCCATGCTTGAAATCCGTGCGATCAGTAAGACATTTAACTCCGGCACGCCGAACGAACTGCGCGCGTTGCAGAACGTCAGCCTCGCCGTCAATGATCGATCGTTTGTCGTAATCATCGGCACAAATGGCTCTGGGAAATCCACATTGTTGAATGCTGTGGCGGGATCGTTTTTTGTGGATTCTGGTGCAATTCTCGTTGGCGGCACCGATGTAACCAGGTGGCCCGAGCATCGCCGTGGAAAGTTGATCGGACGTGTTTTTCAGAATCCCTTCGCCGGCACCGCCGCGAACATGTCAATAGCTGAAAACCTCGCCCTCGCTGCGCATCGAGGGAAACCGCGCAGATTGAGTTGGCTGCTGCGACGAAACCTTCTCAGCCAGTTCCGTGATCGGGTAAGCCAGCTGAATATGGGTCTGGAGGATCGTCTCAAGAATCCAATTGGCTCGCTCTCGGGAGGTCAGCGACAGGCGCTTACCCTGTTGATGGCAAGCTGGCAACGTCCCCAAGTCCTGCTGCTCGACGAGCACACCGCGGCACTTGATCCTAAGAGCGCCGATCAAGTGATTGCGTTAACCGACGCTATCATTCAGCGCGACAAGCTGACAGCCTTGATGGTGACACACTCCATGCAGCGGGCCGCAAACCTTGGTGATCGTCTCATCATGATGCACCGAGGCCGGGTGATCCAAGACTTTCAAGGAGCGGAAAAGAAACGAATTCGCGCAGACGATCTGCTGGCGCGCTTCGAAGAAGTGCGGCGCGCAGAATTGCTCGATGAGAGCGCCGCCGAAATGCTGCGCCGCGCGTATATATGACACGACCGGCAATGGAGTCCGGGCCACTACAAACGATGAGACCACCTATGCGGAAGATCATTTCGTCATCATCGGTTTCGCTTCTTCTACTCGCGCCCCTCGCCTGGCCTCAGTCAACCAAAACACCAGTGCGCCAACGGGGACCGAGTGTGGCAGCCGGCAATCAAGGTGTGGTTGTTTCAGGTAAGCCTGCCGCCACTGCGGCCGGCATCAAGATGTTGGAACAAGGGGGAAACGCCGCCGATGCGGGCGCCGCCACTCTGCTGGCATTGTCCGTCACCTATGTAGGTGCATTCTGCGTAGGAGGAGAGATTCCCATCCTGGTTTACAACGCGGACCAGAAAAATGTGAAGTTGCTTGAGGGGCAAGGCGAGGCCCCTCAAGACCCCAAGGCCATCACCTGGTACATGAAACACGGAATCCCGGACGGCGACGTCAAAGCGGCCGCCGTGCCGGGCACCATAGATGCAATAGTCACGCTGCTGAAACTTTACGGAACCAAAAGCTTCGAGGAAGTCGTACAGCCGACGCTGGCGATTCTGGATGCTGGCGGTCCCACTTGGTATATCGATACCGGCAGCGATCAGAAGATCGACACAGGCGTGCACTGGCAGGGTGATATGGCTGCGACCTTTCGCAAATTGGATGAGTCTGAGAAAGCTGCGAAGGGCTCACGAGAGCAGAAGTTGCAAGCTGTCTCAGACCGCTTTTATCGCGGCGACATCGCCGACGCGCTCGAAGCCTGGTATATCGAAAAGGGCGGGTTCCTTCGCAAGGCAGATTTGGCCGCGCATAAAACTCCCGTGGTGGATCCGCTCACGACTACGTACCGTGGCTACACGGTTTATAAGACCGGCCCTTTGACGCAGGGTCCTTATCTATTACAAACGCTGCGCCTGCTCGACGGCTTCGACCTGAAGAAGATGGGTTTCAATTCGGCAGATTACATTCACACTGTAATTGAAGCCGAGAAGCTGGCGCTGGCGGATCGCGACGAGTATTACGGCGATCCGAATTTCGCGAAGGTGCCGATGCAGCAGTTGCTCTCCGAGCAGTACACCGAAATGCGGCGCAAGCTGATCGATCCGAAAAGAGCATCGCTCGAGTTACGGCCGGGCGACCCTCACAACATGAAACCGGTCAAGCCCCCCACCATCACTGGTTCCTGGCAGGGTGGAACCACGGTGATGTGTGTGACGGATAAATTTGGCAACGTCATCGCGGCGACTCCCAGCGGCCTGTCGAGCACCGCCGGCGTGGCCGGACGCACGGGCATTATTCACGGAGCCCGCCTGACCAGTTTGAATACGTTTGCGGGAACTCCCAACGTCATCGAGCCGGGCAAGCGGCCACGAATCACGCTTAGCCCCACATTGCTTTTCCATGGCAACCAACCCCTAATGGCGATTTCGGTAGCTGGCGGCGACATGCAGGATCAGGCAGCCATCCAAGTCATCCTCAACTACGTGGACTTCGCGATGAGTCCGGAAGACGCTTTTAAGGCACCGCGCTTTTCAACCGAACATTTCATCAGCTCCTTCGGCCAGGATCGAGCCAAGCTGGGGAGCCTGTCTGTGCCCAACACGCTGTCCGAGAACGTGCAGGCCGAACTGAGGGCTCGCGGCCACGTGGTGACCGTCAGCCGCGAGGGAGTAGGCGGCGTTGCCCTGATTGGTATTGACCCAACGACCAGGCAGGCCACCGCCGTCGGTCCTGCCGCCGGCAAAATGGAATAAAATCGTTCCCGTTCTTTCACGCCCAGAATAAGGAGGCTTCAGATTATGGCTCGGCTGCGTATTTCAAAAGGACTTTCCCCGGAGTTATCGGCCATGCTGGCAAAGAGAATGATTCTACGCGCTGCCTTTTTCCCAGTGCTCCTGTTGTGTACGAGCTCTCTGGTTCAAGCAGCGGATGAGAAAGCCGGCGGCAATGACTGCAAGAATCTACCTGCCTACTCCGCACTAAAGAGTGCGCTCGATGCGGCAACCTCGACCGAGACCAGCGGCCTGAACAATCAGCTGTGGGCAACGATTGTGGACAAGGATGGAGTGGTCTGTGCTGTTGCCTTTACCGGGATCAGTCGAGGTGCGCAGTGGCGGGCCAGCAGAGTGATCTCTGCTCAGAAGGCAAATACCGCTTCGTCTCTGAGTTTGGACTCCACCTCCAGCAGCGGTGGTTCCGGGCAGGCCAATGGATTGGCACTATCCACAGCAAACTTGTATTCCGCGGTTCAGCCCGGGGGAAGCCTTTTCGGATTGCAGGAAAGCAACCCGGTGGACACCAAAGTCGCGTATGCGGGCCCTTCTTCGAATTACGGCACGGCACAGGATCCGATGGTCGGCAACAAAATCGGAGGAGTCAACGTCTTTGGCGGAGGACTGGCACTCTATGGGCAAGGCAAGAAGATGATAGGTGGAGTCGGCGTCAGTGGCGATACCTCTTGTGCCGACCACAATATTGCCTGGAGAGTTCGAAATAACCTCGGATTGGACCACCTTTCCGGAGTAGCTGGAGTATCGGGCGATCCAGCACACCCCGATAACATCGTTTTTGACATCACTGCGAATCCGAATGGAGGCACGGGGGTTAGCGCTGGCGGCTACGGTCATCCCAGTTGCCCTAACTCGTCCGATCCGAGCACGCTTCCACCGGTCCGGCCATAGCTTCTGCTAAGCCATACCCCGCGATGAAGACATTCATTGCGCACTCGAGGCTGGCGATGGAAGTGGGCCATCATTCCCATCCTCTTTGCGCCCACCTTGCATCAGATCGACGATCATCGAAAAAAGATGATTCCGGGTTTCAACTCTCACTCCTGCCCGGGTGATGTAGCGAATCAGGATGTCGACACCAGCTCCCGCCGGCCTGAGATTGACCGACGGCATGGCGCTGAACTGCGGCGAGCCTTCTTCATGCGTCACCCGCTTCCATTCCGCTTCCGCCATCTTTGCATCAGCCTCCGTGGACTTGATGGTGGCGTCGTAAATTCCTTTAAGAAGGGGATGAATGCTCGTGCCCGGAGGCACACTAACCTTAATTTCATCCCACATCCACTGTCCCACGGTTGAGAAATTGAAATACTTGCCGCGTATGGCATATCCATTCAAAAACGAAACTCTTCTTCCCGTGGGGTGGCCATGGGCTGTCCAGTTTCCCGTCTCCAGCAGCCAGGTGCGGAAGAGTCCGAGCTTTACCACCTCGCCGCCGACACCATCGATCTCAACCCAATCCCGGACTCTCACTCCATTTGGTCCCATCAAAACAAACCAGCCGCAGAATGCCAGAATGAAGTCTTGAAACACCACGGTCAGTCCTGCGGTCACCAGACCCAGGATCGTTGGCATCTGCCGCGGTACACCGAAAACGATCAGCAGAATTAACAGGAGACCAGCCACCTGTGTCGCCAGATTCAGAACTGTTTTCAAAGTCTGTTTCTGGCGAGGATCGTGAACCATCCGCTCGAGCGCCAGTTGTAGGCCCCATCCCGCGAGGATCACAAGAATGATGATCGCCGCGATGAACGCGAGGGACAGCAATATGAGGTGAATTACGATCTTTTGCTGCAGCTCAACTTGCTCTCCCCATTGCCCGTAAAGAGACACAAGCTGCTGCTGCGCCCCAAGGCGGTCATGGAGGATGCTCAGGATGTTTTGTTGAGCGCTGATTCGTTGCAGCCGCTCGATTCGTTCTGAAGTTGACTCGCCAGCGGGCTTGGCTTGAAGGTCAGCAGCTTCTGCCTTCAACCTTTCATCATCTCCGGTGAGCGCGGCCACGTCGGCCCTGGCTAACTCCTGCGCCTGCGCAATCAATTCTTTCCTATTGCGTAGAGAGCGCCATGTTGATAGCTGCTGGGCGAACGTCTTGTACCGCTCTGCGGACGCGACAGCATTCTGCCCATCATCCCGGGCGGCGATAGACTTGTACCGCTTCATGGATGCCTGGCGGGCCGCCAGTTCCTGTTGCAGCTTGACTCTCTGATCTCCGCTTTCGCGAGCCAGGTCCTCAATCGAATCGGCCAGCTCGGCCTGGTCGAGGGCAAGTTGTGCCTTGACAATGTCCAGATCCCCGGAGTTGGAAACGGCATTTGCTGATTTCGCGCCTGCGCCTGAACTAAGTGCCGCGATTCTCGCTTCATCGTTCTTGACCGTTTCTTGAAGGTCATTCACCCGTTGCTGCAATGCCAGTGCTTTGCCTGTCAGGGTTGGCTTTGTGAGCGCTGCTTGCCGCAGTGACTGCGAGAACGCCTGGTCTACTTCGTGATCTGCAAGACGTTCAGCGTCCCCGGCGAGTTTCCGCTCCTCCGCCGATTGCGCCAGGGCCGCCAAGGTCGCGGCTGTTTGCCACGGCCGCTGATCCACAATGCCGAGAGGTACGTAAGCTCCGCTCCAACTCCCCTTTCGCGCTTGCAAAAACGGAAGATATTCCATTACCCCGCGAGTCATAAAAGCGCCAACAAGGGCGGCGCCCAGCAGAAGCAGCATGATTAGGACAAGCAACCTGCGGGATCGATTCATAGAAATGCCTTTTCAATTAGATCTCTCGCATTATCGCAAACCGAGAACAAACTTTGCGCCGCAGCAGGCGGTCGCAACCGAAGATTTGTGCAAGGCATAGCACAAAAACAAAAAGGTGCAAGGTAGAGGAATTGAACCGTGCACATGATCTCGGCTTTCCTTGACTTCTATTTCTTGCTGACCTGGCCTAGAACATCGGTCGCAGTTTGCTGAAGAAGAGGTGTTAAGATGTCCTCGCCATCAGACTTGGCTTTCCCTTGCAACGATTTCTGCAGCGTTGGTGTGGTTTGGCCCGTGGCGACCAACTGATACTGCACGGTGACATCATCTTTTGACTTGATTTGGCCATTGAAGCCGGCCAGTTGATTCATCGCCTGCTGTTGTGCCATTTGAGATGCGGCCATGCCCGCCGCTTGCGCAGCAACGGCGCTTTTCATCCCCCCGGCGCCGCCGCAACTTCGCGGAGAGCACGATTCGCTCATACATCCACGGGGTGGAGCACTTCAGCCGATACTTCCGCCGCCCACCCGATCAGTTAGGTCCCGAACACATCCGCGAGTATCA
>Ga0075425_100003650_pt1 | contig 15657 bp, 19 predicted proteins | sample SoiMethybrSBSTD4_FD_75300 | JGI IMG/M metagenome (GOLD analysis project Ga0075425, IMG submission 75300) | Bulk soil microbial communities from a Populus tree surrounding site in Tennessee, USA - Soil MetaG P. TD hybrid SBSTD4 | ecosystem: Environmental > Terrestrial > Soil > Tree plantation... | reverse complement strand
ATCCTCGGCGGGCTGGCAACCGGCGGCGCCGACCCATTCGCTTCTCTTTCTCGTCGCAGGCGCCGTCGCCGCCGGCGCGGGTCACGGCTTCGGTTCCTGAACGCTCAGGACGAGTTGAACGCGATCGCCCCTCCGAGCGGCGAGGCGAGGTGAGCGCCGCCTGCGCTCGTGGTCGCGGCCACGGCTGCCGCGACCGCCGCGTGGCAGGCTCGGGCGGCTCAGGCCTTGACGCCGTAACGCCCGAGCCCGCGCCCGAGCGTTCCGAGCGCGCGCTCGCCCTCCGCCCGAACCTCGCGCGCGAGGCGCGGATTTCGCTCCCCTGCGAGCACGCGACGCCGCACGGAGTCGATGAGCGCGCGATGGACGCCGATCAGTGCGTTCCCAACGACCCACGGTTCCGGATCCAGGGCGTCGGCCCCTGTCTCGGCGGCGATCAGCCCCGCGAGCGAGTCCGCGTATCGGGCATAGATCCGTCGCTCGCGGCCGAGCAGCGTCGGGCTCTCGGTGATGACCCGCGTGATCGTGGCGAGTCGCGCAGCCGATTCGGAATCGGTCTCGGCGAGCAGGCCGCGCTCCTGCAACACGAACCGCGAGAACGCCTCGAGGATCGAATCTCCGGCAGGTCGGTCACGAATCGCCGCCAGGAGTTCCTCCTCGAAGGCCTCCATGCGGCTGTAGACGAGGTCCTCCTTCGTCCCGAAGTAGTTGAACACGGTCGCGGGAGACACCTCCGCGGCGGCGGCGACGTCCGCAACGGTCACCGCGTCGAAACCGCGCTCCGCGAAGAGCCGCCAGGCGGCCTCGGTGATCAGCTCTCGCGTTCGCCGCTTCTTCCGTTCCCGCAATCCCGGGCTCCCGCTCATTCCTCCAGGGTACCGCGCTTCGTGGTGTCAGTCTAATTCTTATGTTACTCTATTTTTAGAGTGACTATAGAAGGAGGACACGATGGCAACCAGGGCAGCACTCCACTCCCGGGCGGGAGCACGGCGAGGCGACGGGTCTGCGGCCGGGCAGCCGGTGCTGACACGGGAGATCGTCGCGCCGGGCGTCGTCTTCATCCTCGGCGCGATCATGACCATCCTCGACGCGACCGTCGTCAACGTCGCCCTGCCCACGCTCGGTCGCGAGTTCCGGACATCGATCACGACGATCCAGTGGGTGCCGACGATCTATTTGCTCGCATTCGCGAGTGTGATCCCGCTCACCGGCTGGGCGAGCGAGCGGTTCGGCGCCAAGCGTGTGTGGCTCGCATCGCTTTCGCTGTTCATGCTCGGATCGCTCCTCGCCGGCCTCGCATGGTCGGTGGGGGCCCTGATCGCCTTCCGCGTTGTGCAGGGCGTCGGGGGCGGGATGATCATTCCGCTCGGCCAGACGATCCTCGCGCAGGCCGCCGGGCCCAAGCGCATGGGCCGTGTCATGAGCATCGTCGGCGTGCCGCTGCTGCTGGCGCCGATCTTCGGGCCGGTGATCGGGGGTGCGATCGTCGGGGCGGCGAGCTGGCGCTGGATCTTCTTCGTGAACCTGCCGGTGGGCGCGATCGCGCTGCTGCTGGCGGTGAGGCTGCTGCCGACCGTGCCGATGAGACGGCAGGTGCGCCTCGACGTCGCCGGAGTGGCCCTGCTCTCGGGCGGTGTCGCCCTCTTCCTCTACGGCCTCGCCCAGGTCGGGTCGCACGGCAGCTTCCGCGACCCGGTTCCGCTCGCGGCGCTGGCGGCCGGGCTCGCACTCGTCGCCGGGTTTTGCGCCCATGCCCTACGGGTGCCGAACCCACTGATCGACGTCCGGCTGTTCGCGCGCCGCGGCTTCGCGACGGCAGCCGCCACGAACTTCGCCCTCGGCGTGGCGCTGTTCGGCGTCGCGCTCCTGCTGCCGCTCTACTTCCAGATCGTCCGCGGCACGACGCCGCTCGAGACCGGTCTGCTGCTGATCCCGCAAGGCCTCGGCGCCGCGATCGCGATGCCCATCGCCGGGGCCCTCACCGACCGCATCGGCGCCCGGCGAGTCGTGCCCGCCGGAGTCGTGCTCGCGTTGGCCGGGACGGCGGCGTACACGCAGATCTCGGCGACGACGGCGTACTGGTACCTCGCTGCGGCGCTGCTGCTGATCGGGGCCGGGCTCGGAGCGACGATCACGCCGTCGATGGCCGTGGCGTACCAGACGCTCGAGCGCGCCGCGGTTCCGCGCGCGACGAGCGCGATCAGCGCGATTCAGCGCATCGCGGGGTCGCTCGGCACCGCGTTACTCGCCGTTGGACTGCAGCGGGCGATGAAGGCGGAGCTGCCCGGTTTCGACGGCGGCCTCGCCGAGGCGAGCGCGCTGGCGGCGCGGGCGCCGGCGCGGTTCGCACCGCCCCTCGCGCACGCCTTCGGGACGACGTTCTGGATCGCCTTCGGCCTGACCGCTCTCGGCCTCGTCGTGGCGCTCCTCCTCCCCAGTGTCCGCGGCGACGCGGCTCGGTGATACTGCGCCGCGGTGGGCCGGCATATCGCCCTCATCTCGGATCAGCATGCGAACGACGTCGCGTTCGAGGCGGTGGCGGACGACATCGAGCGCATCGGCGTCGACCAGGTCATCTGCCTAGGGGATGTCGCCCAGGGCGGGGCGCAGCCGGTGGAGGCGCTCGCCCGGCTGCGCCGCCTCGGCGCCGAGACCGTGCTCGGCAACGCCGACGATTTCCTGCTCGAGGTGCCGACGGACTCGGCCGAGGAGGTCACCGACTCGCAGCTCGCCGTGCGCGATTGGACGCTCGGCCGGCTCGCGCCCAAAGATCTCGAGCTCATTCGCGGCTTCCGGCCGACGATCGAGCTGACCGTCGAGGGGCTGACGATGCTGTGCTTCCACGGCTCTCCGCGCTCGTACGAGGACGTACTGCTTCCCGACGTCGAGGGCGTCGCCCTCGAGCCGTGGCTCGTCGACGCCGACCTCCTCGTCGGCGGCCACGTGCATCGTCAGTGGACGCGGCAGATCGGGCGCGCGCTCTTCGTCAACCCGGGCAGCGTCGGCCTCGCGTTCGACCGGCACGTAACGGAGGACGACGTCCGGGTCCGCCCGGTGGCGCAGTACGCGATCGTGTTCGTCGGTGACTCGGGTGTCTCCGTCGAGTTCCGCCGCGTTCCATACTCGCTGAAAGAGCTGCGGAAGACGGTGATCGCCAGCGGGCGTCCCGAGGCCGAGGCGCACCTCGCCCTCTACGCCGACAGTTAGGCAGGGTCAGAACTTCCAGGGCGGTCGCTCGAGCGCCTGCTCGAAGGCAGCGCGGTCGTGCACCGGCTCGCCGTGCGAGACGATCACGAGCTCGAACGGCAGCTCCAGCAGCGCACGCAGCGCCGGCACGACCCGCTCCTCGTGCCAGGGCGTCCACCCGATCCGCAGCTCGCCCTCCGGCGCGGTGAGCGCGTCGGCGAACACGAGCGCCCGTTGCTCGGGCAGCCACAACGGCGTCTCGTTCCGCCCCCTCCCGTCGTAGAGGGCGAGGAGGCCGCCCGGCAACTCGCTGCCGGGCCCGACCCACCGAAGCTCGGTCTCCGGCACGTCGGTGCGATGGAAGACGTCGGGGCCGAAGGCGGGAGCTCGATAGCGGCCTGCGAAGAGGTCGACGTCGCGGACGTGGTCGGGCTTCAGCACGACGAGGAGCGTGGGCGGGCGCGCATCCAACCGCTCCCAGACCTGCGTCGCCTCGTCGCCGGGCGCGAGGGCGTCCAGCAAGGCAACCTCGCCGCGGGACTCGACGCAGGTCGAGGTAACGGGGGGCTCCCACCCAGGGGTGCTCCCAGGCGTCCAGCCGGGATAGTCCAGCCGCCAGATCCACAGGCCCGGCGCCACGTCGCGCACCTCGTGAACCACGCGGCCGAACCTACCAGCATCGGGGGCGCGGGGCGGCTGAAATCACGGCGCCCATCCGCCCGAAAGCGGCTCACCCATTCGCAGTCCGAAGCGCTCGAGCAGGTCCGGAACGGTCTCGGGCTTCATCTCGAGGCCGTAGCGCTCCCTGAGCCGCGCGAACTCGTCCGGGTCCGCCTGGGTCACGCCGCCCATATCGACGAGCTCCCTGAAGAAGCGCTCGAAGCCGGCCGGCGAGATGATCTCGAGAATCCGGCACGGCGCCTCGCCGGCGTTCCAGAACGTATGCCACTGGTTGCGCGGCTTGAAGACGAGGTCGCCCGGCCCCGCCTCGACAACGGCATCCCCGAGCAGCGCGCCCATGTGCCCCTCTAGGACGAAGCTGTACTCGTCCTCGCGTGTATGGAGGTGGAGCGGCGCGGCGAGCGCGCGCGGCGACATCGGGTGCTCGACGAGCGAGAAGCGCTCGCCCGCCTCGGGCCCGTCGATCAGGAAACGCACGCCGATGCTCCCGAGGAAGCCTTGCGTGCCGTCGTCCGGAGTCACGATCCTCGGGCCTGTCGGTGTCGTCTCCATCTACTCCTCCTTTGCTCGCACAGTGGTTTCTACCGCTCGCGAGCCGCCGCATGGCCGGGTCTGCTACACACCGCAAGTAGTGGAAGCTTTTTTGCGGCGCAGGCGTTCTCTAGCACGACGTTCATGTAGAGGAGGAAAACGATGGCATTGCAGCTTGGCGACACGGCACCCGACTTCGAGGCCGAATCGACCGACGGGCCGATCCGGTTCCACGAGTGGATCGGAGACTCCTGGGCAATCCTGTTCTCGCATCCGAAGGACTTCACGCCGGTGTGCACGACGGAGCTCGGCTACATGGCGAAGATCAAGCCCGAGTTCGACCGCCGCAACGTGAAGATCATCGGCGTCTCGGTCGATACCACGAGCGATCACGAGAAGTGGGCAGACGACATCGAGGAGACGCAGGGCACGCGGCCCAACTACCCGATCATCGGCGATTCCGACTTCAAGGTCTCGAAGATGTACGGGATGCTGCCGGCCAGCACTTCGGGCGACCCGAGCGTGCGGACGCCTGCGGACAACCAGACCGTCCGCAACGTGTTCGTCGTCGGCCCGGACAAGAAGATCAAGCTGATCTTCGTCTATCCGATGACGACCGGGCGGAACTTCGACGAGGTGCTGCGCGTGATCGACTCGGTGCAGCTGACGGCGAAGCACAAGGTCTCGACGCCCGTGAACTGGAAGCAAGGCGAGGACGTGATCATCGCCGGCTCCGTCTCGAACGACGAGGCGAAGGAGATCTTCGGCGAGTGGGACGAGCCGAAGCCCTACATCCGGATCGTGCCGCAGCCGAACTAAACGCTCGCCCGCAGAGTCAGTCGAGGCGCGCCGGGAGGGCGAAGCGCTCGAAGGCGCCCTCGAGCGTGCGCGGGTCCGCCGGTCGGTCCGGCCACCGCGCGTAGACCTCGCGCTCGGGGAGGTCGGCGGCGCGCACGACGAACGCCGTCACGTCGCTGATCTCGTCACCGCGCAGCGACAGCACGTTGAGCGCGAAGGGCAGGTACGCGCCGGCGCGGTCGTCCCAGCAGTAGAACGCGAGCGCCGGCTGCCCGTTCGCCCGCCTCGGGATCGGGCGCCAGCGCCACAGGCCGGACAGTGGCCAGCCGGCGAGGAAGATCCGCAGTGCCTCGCGGCCCTGGAACCACGTCTGGAGCGGCGGCATCGCGAACGACGCATCCTCGGCCAGCATCGTCACGACTGTCTCGACGTCGCCGCGCTGCCAGGCGTCGACGTACCGTTCGACGAGCTCGCGGACGCGATCGTCGCCGAGTGATCGGAGCGTGGCCTGCTGGCTCTGCTCGGGCAGCCGTTCGTCGACGGCCGCGCGGGCGCGCTGCATCGCGCTGTTCACCGACGCGGTCGTCGTGTCCAGCGTCTCCGCGACCTCGCGGGCCGAGAAACCGAGCACCTCGCGGAGAATCAGGACGGCCCGCTGGCGCGGCGGCAGGTGCTGGAGCGCCGCGACGAACGCCAGCTCGACGCTCTCGCGAAGCTCGTAGCGCGCGTCGGGCGCCGCGAAGCCGTCCGCGAGGCCGATCTGATCGTCCGGGTAGGGCTCGAGCCAGACCGACTCGACCAGGGGCTCGCCCGGGCCGCCGTGCGGGTCGGCCGCAGGTCCGTAGTCGACCGGGAGCACGCGTTTCGGTCGCCGCGCGACGACGTCCAGGCAGGTGTTCGTCGCGATCCGGTACAGCCACGAGCGCAGGGAGCTCCGTCCTTCGAACCTCGGAAGCCCGCGCCAGGCCCGCAGCATGGCGTCCTGGAGCGCGTCCTCCGCGTCGTGGACCGAGCCGAGCATGCGGTAGCAGTGCGCGTGCAGCTCGGCGCGGTATGGGTCGATCAGCCGCGCGAAACCGTCCTCGTCGCCGGCGCGCGCCGCTGCGAGCAGCTCTCGCTCCTGGACGCTCGCGCTTGTCGAGTCGGCCGCCATGCTCAACCGGTGGGCCAGGAGCGATGAGTTTGCCGCCGCTCCGAGGTCCTCTGGGAGCGACCATGATGCCAACCGCCGGCAACCCGATCGTCCACCTCGAGCTCCATACGAGCAGCATCGAGCGCGCGGCGGCGGCGCTCGCCGGCCTCTGCCGCTGGAGCCCGCAGCCGATCGACGGGCTGTGGGGCTCGTACGTCGCGCTCGAGCTGGGGCCCGCCCTGGGTGGAGGCATCGTCGAGTGCCGGACGGAGCGGCCGCTCTGGCTGCCCTACGTCGAGGTCGACGACGTCGCCGCCGTCACGCGCCGCGCTCGGCGTCTCGGCGCGTCGGTCCTCCTCGCCCCGCGTGAGGGGCCGGCCGGGTGGCGCAGCGTCGTCTCGGACCCTGCCGGCGGCGAGATCGCGTTCTGGCAGCCGAAGGTCTAGGCGCCGCTCTCGGTGGCGCGAAGCACCGATTCGAGCAGCCCCGGGAAGCGCTCGTCGAGCTCCTCGCGGCGCAGCCGCAGGTACTTGCACGCTCCGACGGCCCGCTCGGCGGTGATGCCTGCCTGGCTGAGCGTCTTCAGGTGATGGCTGGCGGTCGACTTCGTGACCGGGAGGTGGACCTCGCGGCACATCAGCTCCTCGGGCTCGGCGGCGGCGAGCTGCCGAACGAGCTCGAGCCGGACCGGGTCCGACAGGGCCTGGAGCACGGTCAGGACGTCGCTCTCGACGTCCCTGACTTCAGCGGGTCCGGTCGCGTGTGGCACTGTTGGGGACATATTGTTTGACGTGGGTCGAACAAGTTAGGTACGATCGCCATCAAACAATAGCCGATCGACACCGTCGGTCGGCTTCTCGTTTTTTGACGACGACTTTCCAAAGGAGGGATTCGTGTCCAACCTGACGACGCACCCGACCTTGCTGGACGAGCGGACGGGGCGCCTGAGCAGGCGCGCCTGGGGAACCCTCCTCGTCCTCTGTGGAGCGCTGTTCCTCGACGCCCTGGACGTGTCGATGATCGGCGTTGCGCTCCCCTCGATCCGCGACGACCTGCACATGTCGACGAGCTCGCTGCAGTGGGTCGTGAGCGCGTACGTGCTCGGGTACGGCGGCTTCCTTCTGCTCGGGGGCCGCGCGGCGGATCTGTTCGGCCGCCGGCGCATGTTCCTGATCTCGCTCGCCGTGTTCCTCGTCGCGTCGGGGCTCGGAGGCCTGGCCACAGGCGCCACGGTGCTGATCGCCACGCGGTTCATCAAGGGCATCAGCGCGGCGTTCACGGCGCCGGCCGGGCTTTCGATCATTACGACGAGCTTCCCGGAGGGGACTGCCCGCAACAAGGCGCTGGCGATCTACACGGCGACCGGAGCGACCGGCTTCTCGCTCGGCCTCGTCTTCGGCGGCCTTCTTACGGAGATCGGCTGGCGCTGGGTGTTCTTCCTCCCCGTCGGCGTCGCGGCGGTGGCACTGATCGCGGCCGTGCGGCTCGTGCCAACCGGTGAGCGGCCGTCCCGCTCGTCCGGCGCCTTCGACGTCCTGGGCGCGATCGCGATGACGGCAGGCATGCTGCTGCTCGTCTTCACCGTCGTCGAGGCGCCCCGCGTGGGCTGGGGCTCGGCGCGGACGCTCGTCTCGCTGGCCGGCGTCGTGGCGATCTTCGCGGCGTTCGTCGTTCAGGAGCGGCGGGCGATCTCGCCGCTCGTCCGCCTCGGGATCCTCCGTTCCGGCTCGCTGGTGCGCGCCAACCTCGGAGCGATGACGCTCTTCGGCGGCTGGGTGGGCTTCCAGTTCATCGCCACGCTGTACATGCAGCAGCTTCGGGGGTGGTCGCCGCTCGAGACCGGCCTGGCCATCTTCCCGGGGGGCCTCCTCGTCGCGCTCCTGTCACCGCGGATCGCGCCGCTGATCGCCCGCTTCGGCGTCACACGCATGATCGTGGCCGGCATGGCGTCGACCGTCGCCGCCTACGCCCTCTTCCTGCCGATCGGCCTGGACTCGGGTTACGTGGCCGCGATGCTGCCGACGTTCCTGCTCGCCGGGCTCGGGTTCGCGCTCGCGTTCGGTCCGCTGAACGTCGCGGCGACGACCGGGGTCGCGCCACAGGAGCAGGGACTCGCCGGCGGCCTGCTGAACACGTCGTTCCAGTTCGGCGGCGCGCTGGTGCTGGCCGTCACCACGGCGGTCATCGGCGCGAACGCAGGTGTGGGGGCATCCCAACAGACGCTCCTCGACGCCTTCCATCCGGCGATCGTCGTCTCGGTTGTCGTGGCGACGCTCGGCGTGATCACCATGTCCTTCGGCTTGCGCCGGCGGCAGGCTCCGGTCGTAGAGCCCGAGATCGAGCCGGAGTTGCAGCTCGAGGAGGCGGCCTAACCGCTTCCGACGACCATCGGAAGCCAGTCTCGAACCGCGGCGGCCACAGCCTCGAGGTCAGTCCTCAGGCTGTGGTTGCCGCGCACCTCGACGACCCGTCGGAGCTTCGCGGCCGGGGGCATCCCGAACGGGTCGGACGCGCCCTGGACGACGAGCGTGGGTACGGCGACCTGATCGAGCTCTGCGAGACGGCTGGGCGCCGGTGCCGAGCCGTGCCGGCGCGGCGGCTGCAGCGGAAACGCGAGACAGAGGACGCCGGCCGCGGCCGTCGCCGCCGCGGTTCGGCACGCGACGCGGGCTCCCAGGGAGCGGCCGCCGACGACGAGCGACAACTCCCGCAGCTCCTCGCCCCGCAGGTGCTCGACCACCGTGAGCCAGGCGGCGTCGAGCTGCGGCGCCGGGGCAGGAGAGCGCCGCCCGGCGACCCGGTAGGGCTGCTCGACGAGCGCGACCGATACGCCTTCGGCTCGCGCAGCACCGGTCGCAGCAATCAGGTCGCGGGACGCCACGCCGCCGCCGGCGCCGTGGCCGAGGACCAGCGCGGCGACGGGTGCCTCGACCGGGTGTAGGTGCACGCTCGCCTGCCCGTGCGGCGTGTCGACCGCGATCACCGCTCCGGCGGCCGCCTTGCTCATCACGGAAAGCGTACGGCGTCACATCGCCGCAGCGACGCGCCTCGCCGCCGCTGCGAGCTCCTCGTCCGGGACGTTCGGGAGCGCGTCCTCCCAGAGCGGCAGCATCATCCCGGCGGCTTCGAGCATGCCGAGCGGGCGCGGCAGGAGCCAGACGTGGAAATGCGCGCCGCCGTCGCCCCAGCGATACAGGTGCACCCGCCCCACGTCACCGAGGGCCAGGATCGCTCGCTCGACACGGCCGACGACGGGTCCGAACGACGCCGCGACAGGCTCGGGCAGGTCCGCGAACGAGTCAGCATGGACGCGCGTCGCGAGCCACACCGCGCCCGGAAGGCTGCCACCGACGGGTGGGTGCAGTGTCCAGTTGTCGTCCGACCAGACGGCCGGCGTGGTCTTTCCGCTACAGATCGCGCAGGGCGGCCCGCCGTCCTCGCCGCGACGAGGAGGTTCCGGAATCTGGCGCTCGCCCGGCTCGCGCAGGACAAGTGGTTCCGCGTACGGAAGTGTCATGGCCGCTCCTTTCGGGCTTGCAACGTTAGCGAAGCATAACTGCAACATTATTGTTGCGGACCGCTCATCGCAGCTCGGCGCGAACGATCTCCGCGCCCCGCACGAGCGCGCGCAGCTTGCCGCGGGCGACATCGCGAGGGAGGTACTTCATGCCGCAGTCGGGCCCGACGAGCAGCCGCTCCGGATCGACGTGCCGGAGCGCCGCGCGGATGCGCGCCGCCACGACGTCCGCGCCCTCGACGGTCATGTCGCCGAGGTCCAGGACTCCGAGAACGACCGTCTTCGTCGGCAGCTGCTCGAGGGTGGCGGCGTCGAGCCGCGGCTGCGCCGCCTCGATCGAGATCTGGTCGGCAGGGCAGGAGTCGAGCTCCGCGAGAAACGGGTAGCCGGTCGGCTTCTCGTGCACGATCGCGGCATAGCCGAAGCACGTGTGGAGCGCCTTCGTGCCGGTCACGCCCGAGAACGCGCGGTCGATCGCCTCGAGCGCATAACGCCGGGCGTCCTCAGGCCGCGCCTGCAGGTACGGCTCATCGATCTGGACGACGTCCGCTCCGGCGGCGACGAGGTCCCGGAGCTCCTCGTTGACGGCGTCGGCATAGGCCAGCGCGAGTGCGCGCAGGTCGGGGTAGTAGTCGTTCTGCGCCTGCTGGCTCATCGTGAACGGCCCCGGCACGGTCACGCGGATCGGCTTCGCGGTCAGGTCGCGCAGGAACCGTGCGTCCCGCACCTGCACCGGTCGTGTGCGCCGGATCGGCCCGACGACGCGCGGCACGGGGTTCGGGTGGCCCGTGCGGTCCAGTGCGACGCCGGCATCGTCGAGGTCGAGCCCCTCGAGCGCCGTCGCGAACCGGTTGGAGTAGCTCTCGCGGCGGATCTCGCCGTCCGTGACCACGTCGATGCCCGCCTCCTCCATCTCGTGCACGGCGAGAGCGGTCGCGTCGTCCTGCGCCTGCTCGAGCCAGGCCTCGTCGACCCGCCAGAGCTCCCGCGCCGGCACCCGCGGCGGCAATCGCCCTGCGAGCTTGCCGCGGTCGACCAGCCAGTCGGGCTGGGGGTAGCTGCCGATGACGGTCGTCGTGAGCGGCTGCATCTCGGCAAATACGATAGGAGTCAGTGTCAGCTGCCCGCGGCGACGCGCCCGACAAGGCCGAGGCCCCGATCACCTCCATCAGCCAGGCGTATCCCGACCGGGTCGAGGTGCGCGGTCGCGACCTCACCGACGACCTGATGGGCTCGGTGAGCTTCACCGAGTACTTCCACCTGCTGCTGACGGGCCGGGAACCGACCGGCGACCAGCGCTTCTTCCTCGACCTGCTCCTCGTCGCGATCGCCGAGCACGGGCTGATGCCGAGCAACGTCGCCGCGCGCATGACGCTGGCAGCCGATCCGGCGTCGCTCCAGGGCGCGGTGGCGGCCGGCATCCTGGGCAGCGGCCCGGTCATCCTCGGCGCCTCCGAGTCGTGCGCCCGCCTGCTCGAGGAGGCGCAGAAGCGCGTGGACGGGGGTGCGGATCCGGCGGCCGTCGCCGCCGACCTCGCCCGGGCGATGCGCGCGTCGGGAGAGCGCGTGCCCGGCTTCGGTCACCCCATCCATCGCCCGGTCGACCCCCGCGCCGAGCGGATCCTCGAGCTCGCGGACGCCCGCGACGTCAGCGGGCGGCACGTCCGGCTCGCCCGCTGCCTGCGGGAAGCAGTGGCCGAGGTGTCGGGTAGACCCCTGACCATGAACGTCGCCATGCCGATCGCCGCGGTGATGCTCGACCTCGGCTATGCCGCGAGCGACGTGAAGGCCGTTCCGATTCTCGCTCGCACCGCCGGCCTGCTCGCACACCTAGCCGAGGAGCGCGAGCGCCCGCTCGGCCTCCTGCTGGCGCACGCGGCCGACGAGGCGGTCGCGTACGAGCGCACGCCCGAGCCCGATCCCGGCTGATGCTCGCCCCCGAGGTCGAGAGCCGCCCGTGGCCGGAGCAGCTCGCGCTCGACGAGGCGAGCTATCGGACGCAGCTCGAGTACCTGTTCGATCGCTCCGCGTTCTACCGGGCGAAGATGGCCGAGGCCGGCCTCTCCTCGGCCGGTTCTGCCGGCGGCCTCGGAGACATCGCTCGGCTGCCGCTGACGGAGAAGGACGAGATCCGGGCGACGCGGACGCCGGACAACCCGTTCGGCTCCCACGTGTGCGTCGAGTCGTCGGACATCGTCCGCATCTACTCGACGAGCGGGACGACGGGTGAGCCGAGCTACATCCCGCTGACCGCGACCGATCTCGAGAACTGGGTCACCGCGTCCGCGCGCAGCTACGCGGCCTCCGGCGTTCGAGCGGGTCAGCGCATCGTCACGACGTACAACGCAGGGCCGTTCGTCGCCGGTGCCGCGCTGGCTGCGTTCGACCGCCTCGGCCTCTGCCACATCCCCGTCGGAACGGGCACTTCGGAGCGGCTGCTGCAATCGATCGAGCGCCTGAGGCCCGACGCGGTCGTCCTGACCCCGTCCTACGCGGCCTATCTCGTGGAGCGGGCCACGGAAAGGGACATCGACCTCGCCGGCTCGAGCGTGCAGCGGGTCCTCGTCGCGGGCGAGCCGGGAGGCGGCGAGCCGGCGTTCCGCGCCAGGCTCGAGGCCGCCTGGGGAGCGCGCGTCACCGAGGCGATGGGGATCGGCGACGTCGGCGTGTCGCTCTGGGGCGAGTGCGAGGCGCAGGACGGGATGCACCTGGGCGCCCGCGGCTTTGTCCACGCGGAGCTGATCGATCCCGAGACCGGCGCTCCGCTCGAGCTATCCGACGGCGGCGCAGGAGAGCTCGTCCTGACCCACCTTCGGCATCGCGCGGCACCGCTGTTGCGTTTCCGGACGCGCGATCACGTCCTCGTCCGGACGACGCCCTGCGCTTGCGGGCGCACCGGTCCGCGAATTCGCTGCGTCGGCCGAACCGACGACATGCTGATCGTCCGCGGCGTCAACGTCTTTCCCTCGGCGATCCGGGAGGTCGTGAGCGGCTTCGCCCGCGAGCTGAGCGGGAACGTCCTCGTCAAGCCGCGGGCGCCGGGCGTCAAGCAGGATCCGCCGCTGCCCGTGGCCGTCGAGCTCGCGCCGGGGGCCGAAGCAGACGCCGCCCTCGCCGAGCGGCTAGGTGCGACACTCCGCAGCGTGCTTCTCGTGCAAGCTGACGTCGATCTGGTGCCCTGGGGAACCCTGCGGAGAAGCGAGTACAAATCGACGCTCGTCGAGCGCTAGAGAGGAGAAGAGATGGCCGCTAACACGCTGAGCATCCTGAGGCCGAGCGTCAACAACCTGAGCACCCGGGTCTTCATCCGAGCCGCCGGCCTCGAGTGCGAGGAGCTCGACGTCTGGGGGAAGAAGAGCTCGACGGAGTTCCTCGCCAAGGACCCGGCCGACCTGACGCCGCTGCTCGAAGAAGAGGGACTGCCCCGCGGCTCGCTCTGGGAGAGCTGCGCGATCATGCAGTACCTCTGCAACAAGCACGACCTCGACCGCTTCTATCCGCGCGATCCCGGCGAGCGGGCGATGGTCGACAGCGCGATGTTCTATCTCATCGGGACCTTCTATCCGCTGCTGGCTCGCGCGACCTACCCGGCGCTCGGCTTTCCGCAGTACCCGGGCGAGGCGGCGACCGCCGACGTCGACGACGAGGTCAAGGCCCAGGCGCAACGGGACGCGGAAGCGGCGCTCGCTGGGCCGCTCGAGGTCTTTAATTCCTTCTTCCTGGCCGGGCGCCCGTTCATCGGCGGCGACCACCCGTCGATCGCGGACATCCGGCTCGCCGCGACGCTCGAGTTTCTCCGCGCGATCGACTACCCGTTCCCCGACTGGGCCGAGGAGTACATGTCCCGGATGGAGTCCACGCTCGGGGACGCGTACTCGGAGCCGGCCGCCGACGTGCGCGGGTACGTCGCCTCAGTGCGTTCGCCGGCCCCGGCCGGGTGACCGCGCGATGAAGCGGATCACACCCTGCCTCTGGTTCGACACCGAAGCGGAAGATGCCGCCCGGTTCTACACGTCGGTGTTCCCGAACTCCAGGATCGTCGACGTTGCCCGCTACGGCCCGGCTGCACCGCGGCCGGAGGGGATGGTGATGACCGCGACCTTCGAGCTGGACGGGCAGCGCTTCGTAGCCCTGAACGGCGGCCCGAACTTCATGTTCAACGAGGCGATCTCGTTCCAGGTCAGCTGCGAGAACCAGGACGAGGTCGACCGGTACTGGGACACGCTCTCCGAGGGTGGCGAGCCGGGTCCGTGCGGCTGGCTGAAGGATCGGTTCGGCGTCTCCTGGCAGGTGACCCCGGCGGTCCTGTCTGAGCTGCTCGGCGACCCAGACCGGAGGAAGTCGGAGCGGGTCATGCAGGCGATGCTGAACATGCAGAAGCTCGAGATCGACGTGCTCGAGCGAGCAGCCGTCGAGGCATAGGGAAAGGCGGCACCCGTCCGGGTGCCGCCGCCACCCTCTTCCGTTACCCCGTCGCCGGGGCCGACTCGTCGGTCTGCCAGAGGCCGAACTCGTTGCCCTGCGGGTCCCGGCACGTGGAGAACCAGCCCATGTTCGGCACGGGGCGCGGCTCGTCCGCCTCGCCGCCAAGCTCGCGAACCCGCGCAGCGCCCGCGTTGATGTCCTCGACGCTGAAGTAGGCCCGCGTGCCCTTCTTTCCGGGCTCCATGTTCGTGATCGCGCCGCCCGTCCGGCCCGGGCTGATCTCGGTCATGTGGTACTCGAACGGGCCCGGGTACTCCTGGAACTGCCATCCGAACAGCGAGCCATAGAACTCACGCGCCTTCGCGGTGTCGTCGGCGGGGATCTCGAAGTGAACGATGTCGCCGGGCATTTCGCCCTCCTCTCGGTCGCCGGTGTCTCAGCTGAATAGACCGCGTCCGCAGCAGCATCTCATCGGCAAGCCCGGCGACGTTGCAGCTCCACCCCTCGACGGAAGCTCCCCACTACGGGGTACAGCTTGATCGCGCTCCGGAAGCCGAGGTTGTGCGGCTCCTGGAGCGAGATGTGGAGGAAGCCGAGATGCTCGAGCTCCCGCGCGCGCTCGAGCGGCCCGACGTCGACCGGCCGGAGCCCGCCGTCGGCGACCAGCTGTGCAACCTTCTGCTTCGCCGCTTCGTCGTCACCGGCGATCGGGACGTCGAGTTGCTGACCCTCGACCTGCCCTTCGAGCAGCGTGTTCGCGAAGGTCGTGTTGAACGCCTTTACGACGGGCGTCCCCACCGGGACGACCTGGGCGACCTCCTCCGCGGACGAGCTTCCCGGTTCCGTCGCGAGGCGGTCCCACGTAGCTGTGTCCACCGGGTTGGTGATGTCGACGACGATTCGGCCGGCGATGCGGTCTCCGTACTCCCGCGCTGCCTTCTTGATGCCCGGGTAGTAGACGGCCAGAGCGACGACGTCACCGCTGAACGGCGCATCCGGCTCGAGCGCAACGGCCGACCGCCGAGCTTCCGGGCTTCGTCCGGGTCGTGGTCGACGATCTCGACGTCGTTTCGCGATCTGCTTGCCCGTTCGGTCGCGGGTTCAGTCGTCGAGTTCCGCTCGCCGGCGCGCGAGAAACCGCCGCTCGGCGTCGGAGTGCACCAGCTCGAGCGCACGGTCGTAGGCCAGGCGGGCGTCATCGGCTCGGCCGAGCCGCCCCAGCAGCTCGCCGCGCGTCGCGTGCAGGTAGTGGTAGCGATCGAGGTCGAGGTTGTCGACGAGGGCGAGCGCGAGCTCGACCTCTCCGGCTTCGGCAAGCGCGGCCGCCCGGTTGAGCTCGACGACCGGGGAGCCGGTCACGCGGGCGAGCTCGCCGTAGAGCGCTGCAAGT
>Ga0075425_100003648_pt1 | contig 15661 bp, 10 predicted proteins | sample SoiMethybrSBSTD4_FD_75300 | JGI IMG/M metagenome (GOLD analysis project Ga0075425, IMG submission 75300) | Bulk soil microbial communities from a Populus tree surrounding site in Tennessee, USA - Soil MetaG P. TD hybrid SBSTD4 | ecosystem: Environmental > Terrestrial > Soil > Tree plantation... | reverse complement strand
TGCCCGGTGGATGCGATCAAGCCCGACACCGAGCCGGGGCTTGAGCAGTGGCTCGAGCTCAATCGGCAATACGCCGAGACCTGGCCCAACATCACGGCCAAGAAGGAAGCACCGCCGAACGCCGACGATTTCCGTGACGAGAAGGATAAATTCAAGAAGTACTTCTCGTCTGAGCCCGGCTCGGGGGATTAGCGGCGGGGCTTTGGGCCAAGCGCGTTGCTATCCGACCAGGATGGCAATGCGGTGCATCGGATTGGCACCATAGCCCTCCGGGTTCCAGTTGCCAGCCACGTGCGGCTGCATGATGCCACGCTGGTCCGTGGCGCGGCTCCATATCTCGAAATACCCGTCGCTTGGCAGCTTCAACGCGGCCGTCCAGCGCTGCCAATCGTAGCGGTTCTTGGGCGGGCTTAGCGTGGTGCGCTGCCAGCTGGCACCGAAATCACTGGATACGTCGACCGACCTCACGGCGAAGTCGCCCGCCCATGCGGCACCCCGCAGCTTGATCTCGCGCGTGTTGGCGCCGAACCTGGTGCCGTCGGTGGGGCTGGTGATGATCGCCCGCACGGGCATCGATTCCAAATCCGCGAAATTCTTCTCGTTGGCGGCACTCCCCGGCAACATCGGCTTGATGGGGACGCGATAGGAGGTACCGCCCATGCCCACCCCGTCGTGCACTTTGTCGCGCAGCCAGATGCGCGTCAGCCACTTGGCTGACAGCGAGCCTGGCCAGCCTGGGATGATGAGGCGCACAGGAAAGCCGTGCATCGGCTCCAGCGGCTTGCCGTTCATCTCCCAGGCGATCAGGTTGTTTTCGTCCATCAGCTTGCGGATCGGCACGCCGCGCGACAGAACGATCTTGGTCGGATCCCCCGATAGATCGGCGTCGGCCCCATAATGGGCACTGAAGCTGGCCGACGGCTTGAGACCGGCGGCGCGGATCACGTCGGCCACCCGGGCGCCCGTCCATTCGGCGCACCCGGCACCCCCGTTGGCCCACGCCTCGCCCTCAGTGCGCGGGACGAAAAACGAGCGGCCGTTGCCGGCGCATTCGAGCAGCAGTCGGCGCGTCACCGCACGCGCCTTGGCTTTGAGCTCACCAAGCGTCAGCTCGAGGGGCTTGTTGACCTCTCCATCAATGGTGATCTTCCAAGCGTCGGGCGCACGTGTCATCTCGGGAGGATCGCCGTTGTTGCGGATGAAGAACCGCGACGTGGGCGTGGTGTCCTCGTCGAGCAGCGCTTCGGGGGTCTCCACCACCAGAGGCCTCTCGCTCAACAAGATGAGATTGGGGTCCTTGCCGGGCAACTGCAGTCGCCCTTTGCGCTTTCCCTCCTGTGCAAGGGCTGCCGGGATCAGCCCAGCCGGCATGGTCGCAGCAAAGACGATCGGCCCGCCGACGGCCGCACCCATGGCAACCTGACCAAGTCCGCTGAGAAAGCCGCGCCGCGACGGGCCGACCCGGCGGCCGAATACGCTGGCATCGGCGCGTTCTGGATCGCTGTGATAGAGCTCGCGCAAGGTGCGCTCGATCCGCATCGGATGCTCTCCTGACGAGCGGTCATGGGCGACGCGCGATTGCCTCGCATCGCCACCGCCTGGGCGAAAGAACGCTTATGGAAGAAAATTGCGTTGATTAGCCGGCACAGTGCCCTCGTGCCCCTCTGGGTGGAGCTAGGGCGACTTGGCTGCGCTCTTGTGCGTCGCGCCCTGTCTGGTCGCCCGCCCCTGCCACTTCATGAGCAGCCAGCCCACCAGCACGACGAACACTGTGCAGCCCACCTGCACGAAATGCTCCGCAATCTTGTAGCTGGCGGTGTGTCGGCCAAGCGGCCCAAAGATATAGAGATCGGCAAATTGCTGGAAGTAGGGGTATGTGACGGGGTCTTCGACAAGGAGCTGACCGGCGATCCAGCCGAGCAGGGCGGCACCGGCCCAGACCAGGATTGGAAACTGTCCGAGGATGGCCATGATCAGCGTAGCGCCGGCGACGATCAGGGGAATCGACACCAGCAGACCGAAGGCGAGGAGCATCGGCTGGCCCCTGGCAGCGGCGGCGATGGCGAGCACATTGTCGAGGCTCATGACGATATCGGCGATGGCCACCGTGCGGACCGCACCCCAAAGCGTTTCGGAGCTCGCCACGCTGTCCTCGCTGGCCTCCTCCTGCAGCAACAGCTTGACGGCGATGTAAAGGAGCAGCACCCCGCCAACGGCGCGCAGATAGGGCAGTTCCAAGATGAACTGCAGACCGATGGTGAAGACGATGCGCAGTACGACGGCCGCGGCGGCGCCGAGAATGATGCCCCACACGCGCTGCCGGCGCGGCAGCGCGCGGCAGGCGAGCGCGATGACGACGGCATTGTCGCCGGAGAGCAGAATGTTGATCCAGATGATTTTGAGGATCTGGATGCCGGTCGGGCCGTAATCGCCGAGGTGGGAGCTGATGACGGCCAAGGCCTGGTCGGCCAACTCGGACCACGCGACCAGCATCACCCGACCCTCCCTCACGCCCCCAGCAGGCCATCGACCCTATCGGTCAGGCCTGCGCGCTTATAGTGGCAACTCGACAAGGCTGTATTGTTGCAAGATGGTCGCATAGAGGGATCGCATTTCCCCCGACGCTGCCCACCACGCCGCGGCCGCACGCAACGATGCACTCGGCCCCGCGACGTTGGCGCGGGGCTACACGAGGGTTGTGCGCTCGACAGTCACGCGCCATATGGCATATGGTATGCCACTTCGCCAGTGTTGGCTCGCCGCAGGCCGGCTGACCAAACAGCCTGGCCTTGAGCAAGAAACCACGCCAGGCTCGCGAGCATGAATGACACCTCCAAGGGCGGCGGCGGATCGCCAGTGCGCCGACGCTCGATCCATCCAGGTTCAGGCCGGCGCAAGGCAGCGCCGTTCCCGCGCGGTCGGGTGCTGCGCCAGGAGGAGGCGGCTGCGGTCAAGGCGCTGCTGGGCGCGGCGCCACGCGAGCGAGCGCTGCTCATCGAGTACCTACACCTCATTCAAGACCGTGAGGGCTGCCTGTGGGAGGGCCACTTGCAGGCGCTTGCGGAGGAACTGCGCATGCCGATGGCGCAGGTGTACGAGGTTGCGACCTTCTATGCGCACTTCGACGTGGTGGGCTCGGGAGAGGAGCGCCCGTCAAAGGTGACGGTGCGCGTGTGCGATAGCCTAAGCTGTGCGCTCGCCGGCGGCGGTGAGCTCATCGGCGCGCTCCAGGAGGCGCAGCTGCCGGGCGTGCGCGTGCTGCCGGCCCCCTGCATGGGCTCCTGCCATACGGCACCGGCGGCGGAAGTGGGGCACCGGCATGTGGATCACGCTACCGCGGCCAAGGTCGCAGAGCTCGCCCAGCGCGGCGAGGTGCATCCGCAGATCCCAGCCTATCAGACCTTTGAGGTCTATGCCGAGGCTGGAGGCTACCGCGTGCTGCGCGCCTGTCTTTCGGGGGCGCGCAAGGTCGAAGACGTGATCGCGGCGCTGTCGGATGGCGGACTGCGTGGCCTCGGCGGGGCTGGATTTCCGACCGGGCGCAAGTGGGCGCTGGTGCGGAGCGAAAGGGCGCCGCGGCTGATGGCGGTCAACGGTGACGAGGGCGAGCCCGGTACCTTCAAAGACCGCATCTATCTGGAGAGGGAGCCGCACAAGTTCCTGGAGGGCATGGCGATCGCGGCCTGGGCGGTGGAGGCCCAAGAGGTGTTCCTCTACATCCGCGACGAGTATCCCGCGGTGCTCGAGATCCTCAAGGCCGAGCTGCCAAAGCTGGCAGCTGCGGGCTTGCTTGCGCACACCAAGGTGCACGTGCGGCGCGGCGCGGGCGCCTACATCTGCGGTGAAGAGAGCGCGATGATCGAATCGATCGAGGGCAAGCGGGGCTATCCGCGCCACCGTCCACCCTATGTTGCGCAAGTGGGCCTGTTCGGCAGGCCGACGCTGGTCAACAACGTTGAGACGCTCTATTGGGTACCGACCATCCTGGAGAAGGGCGCGGCGTGGTTTGCCAGCCAAGGCAAGAACGGTGCTAAGGGTGTGCGCTCCTATTCCGTATCGGGGCGAGTGATGTCGCCCGGTGTCGTGCTGACAGCGGCAGGCTCCACGTGCCGCGAACTCATCGAGTTGTGCGGCGGCATGGCCGAGGGTCACCACTTCAAGGGCTATCTGCCGGGCGGTGCCTCGGGAGGCATCCTGCCGGCGTACATGGCCGACATCCCACTCGACTTCGGACAGCTGGAAAAGCACGGCTGTTTCGTTGGCAGCCACGCGGTCGTGATCTTATCGCACAAGGATGACATGAAGGCCGTGGCGCTCAATCTCTTGCGCTTCTTCGCCGACGAAAGCTGCGGCCAATGCACGCCCTGCCGCAACGGCACGGAGAAGGCGGTTCAGCTGTTGGGGACGGCGGGCTGGAATGAGGAGCTGCTCGCCGATCTGTCGCAGGTGATGGCCGATGCCTCCATCTGCGGCCTGGGTCAGGCGGCTCCCAACCCCATCAAATGCGTGATCAAGTATTTCCCGGAGGACTTGCGATGAGACCCGGCTGGTTTGCGAGTTCGGTGCGCCCAAATCTCTCGACGGAGGAGAAATGAGCAAGCTCCCGCAGGCGGTCGCCACCGTGCAGATCGACAACGAGCGCGTGCGCGTCACGGAGTGGCGCTTCGCGCCCGGTGCCGAGACCGGCGAACACGTGCACCAGATGGATTATGTCGTGGTGCCTTTGGCCGACGGGCGGCTCAAGCTTCTCTCGCCCGCGGGCGAGGCGAGCTTTGCCGAATTGCAGCTCGGCGTTTCCTATGCGCGCAAGGCCGGTGTGCACCATAACGTCATCAACGCCAACTCCTTCGAATTCGCCTTCATTGAGATCGAACTAAAGAACGAGAGCCATGCCTGAAAAGATCACGTTCACGCTCGACGGGCGCGAGGTTGAGGCGGAGCCTGGCGAGACCCTGTGGCAAGTCGCGCAGCGGTATGGGACGAACATCCCACACCTGTGCTGGCATCCAGCGCCCGGTTATCGCGCCGACGGCAATTGCCGCGCGTGCATGGTGGAGGTGGAGGGGGAACGCGTGTTGGCTGCCTCCTGTCAACGCAAAGCCGCCGCCGGGATGAAGGTCAAGACCGCCAGCGAGCGGGCCCGGAAATCACGCCAGATGGTGTTTGAGCTCCTCCTTGCCGATCAGCCGCTACGGGAGGAAAGCCACGACCCCGCGTCCAAGTTCTGGGATTGGGTCGACGCCATGCACGTGACGCCAGTGAGCCGGTTCCCCAGGGATCGGCGCCCGGCGGCCGACACCACGCATTCCGCCATCGCCGTCAATCTCGATGCGTGCATCAACTGCGGCCTGTGTGTGCGCGCCTGCCGGGAGGTACAGGCCAACGACGTCATTGGCATGGCCTATCGCGGTCACGGTGCCAAGGTGGTGTTTGACTTCGACGAGGGCATGGGCCGCTCCACCTGCGTGGCCTGCGGTGAGTGCGTGCAAGTGTGCCCGACCGGCGCGCTCATGGAGAGGGGCCTGCTCGATGCCGCCGGCAGGCGCGTCAATTACGAGACGCGCTCCGTCGACACGCTCTGTCCCTACTGCGGCGTTGGCTGCCAGACCAAGGTGCACGTCAAGGACGACAAGATCCTCTACATCGACGGCCGCGACGGACCTGCCAACGTCAGCCGCCTTTGTGTCAAGGGCCGGTTCGGCTTCGATTATGTGCACCATCCCGATCGATTGAGGCGGCCGCTCATCCGCCGCGATGGCGTTGGCAAAGACGCCAATTTGCAGATCCGGCGTGAGGACATGCTGCAATATTTCCGTGAGGCGAGTTGGGAGGAGGCTCTCGCCAAGGCGGCTCTCGGACTGAAGGCCATCCACAGGCGCGAGGGCGGCAGGGCGATTGCCGGCTTCGGCTCGGCCAAGGGGTCCAACGAGGAGGCCTATCTCTTCCAGAAGCTGATCCGCCAAGGCTTCGGCACCAACAATGTCGATCATTGCACGCGACTGTGCCATGCCTCTTCCGTCGCGGCCTTGATGGAGGGGCTCAACTCCGGGGCGGTGACTGCGCCCTTCACAGCCGCCAAGGACGCCGAGTGCATCATCGTGATCGGGGCGCGACCGACCGAAAACCATCCAGTGGCCGCGACCTTTCTAAAGAATGCCGCTGCGCGGGGCGCTAAACTCATCGTCATGGATCCGCGCGGCCATTCCCAGGGTTTGGCGCGCTATGCGAGCCACATCCTGCAATTCAAGCCCGGGCGCGACGTGGCGCTGCTCAATGCCATGCTCAATGTCATCATCGCCGAGGGCATGGTCGACATCCAGTACGTACAGGCGCATACGGAAGGCTTCGAGAGCCTCAAGGCCAAGGTAGCGGATTTTACGCCCGAAAAGATGGAGCCGGTTTGTGGGATTGCCGCCACGACCATTCGCGAGGTGGCGCGCCTCTATGCCCGCTCGGAGCGCTCCCTCATCTTTTGGGGCATGGGCATCTCGCAACACACGCACGGCACCGACAACGCACGCTGCCTCATTGCCTTGGCGCTCGTCACGGGCCAGGTCGGGCGGCCGGGAACGGGCCTGCATCCCTTGCGCGGACAGAACAATGTGCAAGGCGCCTCCGATGCGGGGCTCATCCCGATGGTGTTTCCCGATTACAAATCGGTCGAGGACCCTGCCGTGCGCACGCGCTACGAGGCGTTCTGGGGTGTCGAGCTGCCACCCAAGAAGGGCCTAACGGTGGTCGAGATCATGCACGCCATCAAGGACGACATCATCAAGGGCATGTACATCATGGGTGAGAACCCGGCGATGTCCGATCCCGACGTCAGTCACGCACGCGAGGCGCTGGCCAAGTTGGAGCACCTCGTGGTGCAGGACCTGTTCCTCACCGAGACGGCTTGGCACGCCGACGTCATCCTGCCGGCTTCCGCGCATGCGGAGAAATGGGGCACTTTCACCAACACCAACCGCCAGGTGCAGATCGCCCGGCCCGTGATCCGTCCGCCCGGGGAGGCGCGCCAAGACTGGGAGCTGATCCAGGAGATCGCACAGCGCATCGGTTTGACTTGGGCCTACCGGGACGTGGCGCAGATATTCGCCGAGATGACCCAGGTGATGCCCTCCCTCAACAACATCACCTGGGAGCGGCTGGTGCGGGAGGACGCCGTTACCTATCCGTGCGATGCCCCCGACAAGCCCGGCAACGAGATCATCTTTGCGAACTCGTTCCCGACCGCTTCCGGCCGCGCCAAGATCGTACCCGCTGATCTCTTGCCCCCCGACGAGCTGCCCGACGCTGAGTATCCGCTGGTGCTGACCACGGGGCGGCTGTTGGAGCACTGGCACACGGGCTCGATGACGCGGCGTGCCGCCAACCTCGATACGCTGGAGCCGGAGGCCATCGCCGGCCTCAACCCACGCGACATGGAAGGCCTCGGCGTCGAGGCCGGTGGCTTCGTTCGCGTATCAACGCGGCGCGGTGAGGTGGTGCTGAAGGCCCGCGCCGATCGCGACGTGGCGGAGGGCATGGTGTTCATCCCGTTCTGCTTCGCCGAGGCTGCTGCCAATCTCTTGACCAACCCGCAGCTCGACCCCATGGGCAAAATTCCGGAGTTCAAGTTCTGCGCCTGCAAGGTGGAGCAGGCAGACATGGTGGCAGCGGCGGAGTGACCCTGCGGTCGAGCGCAAGCGCAAGGCCGAACGCGATCCGGTAACCCAAGGGAGGGCAGGCTTGCCGTCACGGCGAGGCCTCCCACTTCCCATCGCTGATGTCCCAACGCTGAAACGTCCCGACGCCGTAGGCCGCCTGCCGGCAAGGCCAACGGGATAGAGCGGTCCTCCCGCGAGCCCGGCCCGCACATTGAGCCTAGCCGTCGTGCTCAGTGCTCAGGAAGCATATGCAGGGGTACAGGAGTGCGGCTATGCTCCCCGCGGCACGCGACGATTGGGTGGAGGCAAGTCGATGAAGTTCGGGATTTTCTACGAGCTGCAACTGCCGCGGCCCTGGCAGCAGGACAGCGAGCTCAAGCTCTATCAAAACGCGTTGGCGCAGATGGAGATCGCCGATCGCGCAGGCTACGACTACGCGTGGATGGTTGAGCACCACTTTCTCGAAGAATACTCCCACTGCCCATCGCCTGAGTCGTTCCTGGCCGCCGCCAGTCAGCGCACCAAGAATATTCGCCTCGGTCACGGCATTTTCCAGCTCACCACCAATCATCCCATCCGCGTCGCAGAGCGCGTCGCCGTGCTCGATCTCTTGAGCAACGGGCGCGTCGAGTTCGGCATGGGGGAGAGCGCCTCCATTACCGAGCTTGAGCCGTTCGAGCGCACCATGGAGAACAAGCGGGCCGTGTTCGACGAGGCCGTGCGGGCAATCTTCCCGATGTTTGCCGACGGCGCCACCCAGCACCACGGCAAATACTTTCAATATCCGCTGCGGCACGTGCTGCCCAAGCCCGTGCAGAAACCGCATCCCCCGATCTGGATGGCGTGTTCGCAGCTCGACACCATCGAACGGGCGGGTCGCTGCGGCATGGGCGCTCTCGGGTTCCAGTTCGTCAGCGCCGATGCGGCGCATGCCTGGGTGCACGCCTATTACAATGCGATCACCAAGCGTCTGACGAAGCTCGCCCACTACACGATCAATCCCAACATTGCGCTCGTCAGCTTCTTCATGTGCGCCAAGACCGACGAGGAGGCGCGCAAGCGTGCCGACGGAGCGACATTCTTCCAGTTCGCGCTGCGCTTTTATGGTGCCTCGGCCGACCGCAAGCGACCGGCGCCGGGAACGGTCAACATGTGGGATGAGTACAACGCCTGGAAACGCGCCAATCCGGACGCTCAGGAAGCGGCCCTGCGTGGCGGCCTCATCGGTTCACCGCAGACGCTGCGCCGCAAGCTTGCCAAGTTCGAGACGTCCCACATTGATCAGGTCATTTTGCTGAACCAGGCCGGCAAGAACTGCCACGAGCACATCTGCGAATCGCTGGAACTGTTTGCCAAGGAGGTCATGCCGGAATTCCAGGGTCATCACGGTGCACACGAAGCCTGGAAGGCCAAGGTCATGAACCGTGAAATCGAGCTTGACGAGATCGAGACCGCCGCGTTCAAGGACCGCTTCGGGACGCGCGCCATGCCCGTGGACGTCAAGGAAAGCCGCACCGCAAGCTGAGCGCGGTTTCGAGGTGAGGTCATGGGTGTGGAGCTTGGGGCGTGGAGCTTGGGGCGTGGAGCTTGGCCAAGTGTAGGATTAGGCGCGCGGCCGAGCACATGGCCCAGGCACATTGGTCAGACAGGTGGTCGGGCGCACATGGTCGCGCACATGGGTCGCGCACATGGGTCGGGCACATGGGTCGCGCACATGGGTCGGGCACATGGGTCGGGGGCATGGGTCGGGCGCAGGCGCTCATCTGCGGCGAGCCGGGCCAGCGCCGGGCCAAGGCCTTCGTCCCTCTTGGGTCCTTCCCACCTAACGTGGAGGCCGATGCTCGCGGTCGACCCCTCCTAGGGTTTCCCCCCTGCACGGGGTGCGTTTGGCCCAACTTGAACATCAGGGCTGGGCGATTGGCTAGCTGGGTTGGCGCGGCGGAGGCGGGGGCCACACCTCGCGCAGCGCCTTCAGTTTTCCGCGCCAGCTCACGTGTTCATCGGAGAGCGCGTCGAAGAACTCGGACAAGCGGCGAGATTTGGCCACGGTATAGGCGGTCAGCACCGTGGTGACGGCGGTCACGGCGAAGAACGCCAGAGCCCGCAGTTCGAGCGGATGGTCGGCCCACGCCAACAGGTTCATGCCGAGGAACCCAGTGCACACCGTGCCGATCAGCCCGAAGGTGGTGACCACGGTCAGCCGCACCACGGTTTCGTTCTGCCGCCGCATTGCCTCCACGTCGAGGAAGTTGCCCATGTCGTGCAGCTCCTCGCGGATATCGCGGTAGAGCGCGTCGAGACCTAGGTGCTCGCGCGTCATCGCATAGAGCTCGCGCGCTTGGGCCTGGTTGGAAATCTCGTAGAACCAGTAGCGGTGTTCGAAGCGCAGAAAATTTTCCAGCGCATGGCGGATGTCGCGGCGGAATACGCGGTTGGCCTCGGCGTCAGAGATGTCAAGCCTGCTGACGGCTGCCACGAGCCGATCTGAGAACATTTGCAGCGCGGCTCTTTGGAAATGGGCAACAAGAAAGAGCAGGAAATGCTGATGACGAAACCGGGCGAGGAAACCGCCATCGGCGTTCATGAAGAAGCGATCCTTTGCTTCTCCGATGACGACGAGGGTGTGTCCGGTGCACATGAAGCGCGTGCCTGTGAACTGTTTGCCGAGACGGGCATCGCAATAGCGGTCGTAGCAGAAGCGCTCCTCGAACTCGCCGAGATAACTCTCCGAGTAAGGAAGTTCAGAGGAGGCACCGGCCTCGTTGCCGATCCCCATGCGGATGAGATCGGGGCGCGTCAGAACGCTCGCGTCTTCCATGGCAAAGAACGCCATGTAGGGCATGCGGTAGTACTCGAGCTGGCGATAGCGCACGAGCCCTCGTCGGTCGCTGTGATGGAGCACCAGCGGTGAAAGCAGATACTCCCAATGCGCGGCCACCGCCGGAGCGCGATGCTGACACACGAACGACAGATACTTTTCGCGCTTCTCATAGTCCGATCGGGCGAGGGTTTCCCCCGTGGGCGACAGCCACTCGACCAACCACGGGCAATGGCCGCCGCGGCAATCGCGCTCCCAATAGGCGGGATAGGCGCGACCGAAGCGGAACAGCGCTTCCTGCGCGACGCCAAGCTCGATGTTGTCCGCGGCCACCTCGAGCGCCAGGATCGCGATGTCGATATCGAAGAAAAAATAGAGATCGACATGGATGATCTTGAGCTCGATCGGCGCGGCTCCCTTATCGAGCGTCAGGCGCACGCTCGCGATGTCGGTGCGCCGCAGGACCCGGATCGGGCTCTCGCCGTAGCTGCGCCGCACCGCACGGCCGATGCCTTGGCCGTAGAGGAAGCGCTGGACCGGCGGAAGGAACGTGACGAATTCGTTGTAATGCCGCTCTTGGAACTCGCCCGGGTCGCCGAATTCATCGTCGAGCTCGCGCCAAGGATTGCCGGGATCAGGGGTCAGGTGCTCCCAGTGATGCTGGAGTGGTGCTTCCTCCTTGAGCGGCAGCAAATGGACCGGCCATAGCAGGATCTGACGCAGGTGTCGGATCTGTTTGAGGTCGGCGGGTGTGGCGCGGCTCGCCGCGGCGCTGTCCTGCTGCATGGGGCACGATGCTCGCTGGCATGAGGGCGGTCGCCCAACGATCGACGCTGAGGAGCCGACGCATAGCACGACCGCGCCGCCCGAAGCACTCGCACCCTCCCCGCGTCCCCAGGTCAGTGGAGCGATAGTTGCATCGCCAGCGCGAGGGGCCGCCGAGCCCGCGGGCGCTCGCCCTCGTTGCCCTCCTCGGGCTCCATCTAAACGGGCCAACGGAGCCAAAGGAACCAAAGGAGGAAGTTCTGTTTGTGGCATCGCAAAGCCCTCGCGCCTGAGCGCGCCACGCGCTCATCGCCGCGGCGCAGGAAAAGGCTCGGCACCGGGTGAGGCTCCCTTGGACCATCAGGTCCAAAAAGCAGGTCGCGGGCAGGCCACTTGCTGGTCTCTGACCGGTCACTTGCTGGTCTGTGGCCGGTTACTGGCCGGTTACTGGCCGGTCATTGGCTGATCACTGGCTGGCTACGGGCATTGGCGGTTCCCGGCGGCAGACAAGCGCCAGCGTCCAGCCGCGGGTCCACCATCCTCAGGTCCAGCGCGGCGGTGCTCGCCCACCCGGTTGCGCGAATTTCTTCTTTCACGCGCCCATCGGCTGGGTCATGCTGCGCCCTCGGGAAAACGCGCATCTAGATGGATGGGTGCCCGGCACGAACGGTTGCGCCCCGGCGGAGATGAGAGCGGCGACAATGGGTGGCAAGGACCTGCTCTCGCTTGCGGGCAAGGTCGCACTGGTGACCGGCGCCTCGTCGGGCTTTGGACGTCACTTTGCGCGCGTGTTGGCCGGTGCCGGCGCGAAGGTTGCGTTGGCCGCCCGGCGCATGGAGGCACTGCAGCGGCTGGCGGCCGAAATCGAGGCGGACGGGGGCGAAGCCGCCGCCGTCGCCATGGACGTCACGGATCGCGCGTCGGTTGCGCTTGCTGTTGAACAGGCCGAGGCGGCGTTGGGAGGGCTCTGCATTCTCGTCAACAACGCCGGCATCCCCTCAAACTCCTATTTCACGCTGACGAGCGAGGAGGAATGGCGTGCGGTGATGGCCGTCAATCTCGACGGCTCCTTCCGCGTCGGTCAAGAAGTGGCGCGGCGCATGGTGGCAGCCGGCCGGGGTGGCTCGATCATCAACATCGCCTCGATCCTGGGGTTTGGCGCCATCAAGACGCTCTCGGCCTACTCGGCCTCCAAGGCCGCCATCATTAGCCTGACGCAGTCCATGGCGTTGGAGCTGGCGCGCGAGCGCATCCGGGTCAACGCCCTGGCGCCCGGCTACTTCGCCACGGAATTCAACGCTCAATATCTGGCAAGTGATGCGGGCAAGCGCATGATGGCGCGCGTGCCGATGGCTCGGGCAGGCGCCGTCAACGAGCTCAATGGCCCCCTGCTCCTGCTTGCTAGCGATGCGAGCGCCTTCATGACCGGGAGCGTACTAACGGTGGATGGCGGGCATTTGCTGGTCATGAGTTGAGTAGAGCCGCGAATCCTCGCTGGTTGCGGATCGGGCGCGATCGGCCTTGGGCCTCGTCAGCTGCTGGATATCCGGGGCAAGCCTTTGTATGACCGTTGCATGCGAGCAAGGGCATAGCCAATGATCAGCGACAGACCGGAGCTGCGCAAGCGCCCCGCCAATTTCGTGCAGCTGAACCCGGCAAGCTTTCTTGCGCGAGCTGGGGCGTTCTTCGGCGATCGCGTGGGGGTGATCCATGGCGAGCGCCGCTTCACCAACCGCCAATTCTACGCGCGAGCGCGGCAGTTGGCACACGCGCTGAGCAAGGCGGGTGTCAAGCACGCCGACACCGTGGCGATCCTCGCCGCCAACACGCCGGCCATGCTGGAGGCACACTTCGCGGCGCCGATGATCGGTGCGGTGCTGAACCCGATCAACATCCGTCTCGATGCGCCGCTCATCGCCTTTTGCCTCGAGCACGGCGCGGCCAAAGTGCTGCTGGCCGACCGTGAGTTTCATGCCACCGTGGCGCCAGCTCTCGAGCGGCTCGGAGCCAAGCGCCCCATCGTCATCGACATCGCCGATGCCGAGACGCAAGGAGCACCCAACTTCGGGGAGGTCGAATACGAAAGCTTCATCGCCTCGGGCGATGCCGCGTTCGCCTACCCCGGCGTTGCCGACGAATGGGACGACATCTGCCTGCTCTACACCTCGGGCACCACGGGCAACCCCAAAGGGGCCGTCTATAGCCATCGCGGTGCCTATCTGGGCGCGCTCGCCAACGCCCTCACGTTCAAGCTCGATCACCAGAGCCGCTATCTGTGGACGCTGCCGATGTTCCACTGCTCAGGATGGACGTTCACGTGGGCCGTCACGGCTGCCGGAGGCACCCACGTTTGCCTCCGCAAGGTCGAAGCCAAGGGCATCTTCGAGGCCATCGTTGAGCACCGCATAACGCACATGTGTGGGGCGCCGATCGTGCTCAACATGCTCGTGCACGCGCCGGCCGACGCCAAGCGCTCGTTGCCACTGCGCACCAAGGTGGCCACCGGCGGCGCGGCACCTCCGGCGATTGTTATTGAACGGATGGAGGCGCTGGGCTTCGAGGTGATGCACCTCTATGGCACCACGGAGAGCTATGGGCCCTCCACCTACTGTCCGGCGATGCCGGAATGGGCAGACCTGCCGGCGGGGGAACGGTATGCGCGCATGGCGCGGCAGGGGATTCCCAATCCCGTCATCGAGCACTTGATGGTGGCCAATCCCGAGACGCTCGCTCCGGTGCCGAGAGACGGCGTCACGCTGGGTGAGGTCATGTTCGGCGGCAATACGCTGATGAAGGGTTATCTGAAAAACGAAACCGCGACCGATGAAGCCTTTGCCGGCGGCGCCTATCACTCCGGCGATCTTGCGACGTGGCATGATGATGGCAGCATCGAGGTGAAGGATCGCTCCAAGGACATCATCATCTCGGGGGGCGAGAATATCTCCTCACTCGAAGTGGAAGAGGTGCTCTACCGCCATCCCCAGGTGATGGAGGCCGCCGTGGTCGCGCGCGCCGACGCAACGTGGGGCGAGCACCCTTGCGCGTTTGTCACGCTGAAGGCTGGAAGCGGGCCGATCAGCGCCGAAGACATCATCGCTTTCTGCCGGGCCAACCTGGCGCACTACAAGGTGCCGCGCACGGTGGTCTTCGGTGCGTTGCCCAAGACGTCGACGGGAAAGATCCAAAAATTCCTGCTGCGCGAGCGCACCAGAGGCCTAGCGTAGCAGCTCGATCTTCCGGCAACCCGCAGTTGTGCGACATGGCGGCGCGGGGGCCGCCCAGGGGCCGCCCAGTAGCGGCCGAGGAGCGGCTCGGCCCAAGAGCGGGGCTCCTGGCCAATCGTACGCCTCGATCGCCGCGCCGGTGCGGAACGCTTTGCCCGCGTTAACCATTGTTAGCCTGGTTCGTCCCACGACGGAGGGACCTCAGGGTAAACATCGGTTCGGGGGCCAGGCCATATTCATCCGAGATCGTGCGTCCAAAAGCGCCGGCGATAGCGGCTGCCTGTAAGCGTCGATGGGAGTTCCAGTCATGCAATTGCTCTATCCTTCGTCCCGCGCAACGTTTGGTGCGGTCTCCGCTCGATGCCTTGCAAGCGTTGCGATCGCCGCTGCCGCGACCGTCGTGGGTGAGCCCGCGCGTGCAGCCGTGGACGACAGCTGGGCCGGTCCCATGATCAGCCAGATGATGTCGGAGCGGGCGGAGGACGGCGCCAGCCGCGGTCGCACGCGGAGCGTCCACAAAGGCGCCGCGGGCGAGGACGCGCCGCCGGCGCGCAACGCAAGACCCAAGCGCAAGAGCGCCGCGCGGCATCGCGATCGCGGCCGGCTCGCCAGCCTTGGGCGCGACGTTCACCCCATCAACTTGCGGCCGCTCTCCGTGATCGAGTGGGCAAGGCCCAACTTGCGAGCCACACTTCCCAAGGCGGCGGGATCGACCGTCGAGGGCGTGGGTCCAATGGTTGCCAGCCTTGGGCGCGAGTTCTTTGCTCCGGCTCCCTTGTCTGCTCCGAGCCTGACAGGAGATGCCATCAAGTGGCTGCCGACGGCACTGACCGACTGTCTTGCGGCGCCCCTGCGCGGCGTCCTGGTCGAACTTGCCAAAGCTTTCGGTCCCATCACCGTCCGCTGGACCTGCCGCAGCAAGGAGGTCAACGCCCGCGTGGGCGGTGCCAAGCGCTCCTATCACCTCACCGGCAACGCGGTCGATTTCAACATGACCGGCAACTACCGCGCCGTCCTCGCATTTTTGCAGACCAAGAAAGAGGTGGGCGGCTTGAAACATTATGGCGGCGGCGCATTCCACATCGACACCGGTCCGCGCCGTACCTGGTGAGCCGGCAACGGCGCTGGCAACGGCAAGGGGGTGGGTGCACCTGACGGGGCCCGCAAAGGCGCCGGTCTTGGCTGCCGGTCTTGGCTGCCGGTCTTGG
>Ga0075425_100003647_pt1 | contig 15665 bp, 14 predicted proteins | sample SoiMethybrSBSTD4_FD_75300 | JGI IMG/M metagenome (GOLD analysis project Ga0075425, IMG submission 75300) | Bulk soil microbial communities from a Populus tree surrounding site in Tennessee, USA - Soil MetaG P. TD hybrid SBSTD4 | ecosystem: Environmental > Terrestrial > Soil > Tree plantation... | reverse complement strand
GTCTTCAACGTGATGCTGGCCGGCGCGCGGAACGTCGACTTCAACGCGATGTCCTGCTGGAGTGCGGCGCTGAGCACGAACGGCTTGAACGAGCTTCCCGGCTGGCGGTGCCCTTGCGACGCAAGATTGAACTGCTGTTCCGAGAACTTGCGACCTCCAACCATCGCCAAGACCTCGCCGGTGTCGCTGTCGACCGACACCAAAGCCGCTTCCGGATCGGTCGGCTTATCGAGCACGGAACGAACCGCAGCTTCCGCTGCCTTCTGGCGGGTGAGGTCGAGCGTCGTCCGAACCACGAGCCCGCCGCGGTACACCCGGGCCGCCCCGTACTCACTCACGAGCAAGCGTCGCACGTCCTCGACGAAATAGGCGCCGACCAACGGCGCTTTGGCTGTGCCTCCCTCCCGTGCCCCGAGAGCAGCCTTCTGCGCGGTGGCGGCTTCCTCGGAAGAGACGAAACCGAACCCCGCCATCTGACCCAGCACGGTGTTGCGGCGTTGCATCGCTGCGTCGGGGTGACGGATCGGATCGAGCAGCTCCGGCGCGCGGATGACGCCGGCGAGTAGCGCGGATTGCGGAAGGTTCAACGATCGCGCGCTGACCCCGAAGTAGGTTCGCGCCGCGGCTTCGATGCCGTACGCGCCGCGTCCGAAGTAGATGGTGTTCAAGTAATCCGTGAGGATCTGATCCTTCGATTCCTTGCGTTCGAGCTTCATCGCCACGATCGCTTCTTTGACCTTGCGGAACAGCGTGCGCTGTGTCCCGACGTATGCGTTCTTGACGTACTGCTGCGTGATCGTGCTGCCGCCTTGGCGCACACCGAGGTGGAAGAGGTTGACGAACCCCGCTCGGATGATCGACGGAAGCGACACGCCTCCGTGGTGATAGAAGTTGTGATCCTCGGCCGCCAGCACCGCGTTGCGCATGACGCCGGGGATCTGCTGTGCAGGGACGTCGACACGATCAGCCTCGGCGTGCAACCGCGCCATGACGCGGCCCCGCCGGTCGAGCACCAGCGTCGAGTGCGCGCCGGCGAGCTCCGACGGCGACGGGACGTGGACCGTCGCGTACGCGATACCGAAGAAGAGCACGAGCAGAAGGAACCCGGCCGGAACGAGAACCAGAGCCCACCGCAAGAGCCGCGTCGATAGTCGCCGCTCGTGATCAGCGCCGGCGAGCCACGCGCGGAACCGGCCGAGGCGGGTGCTCGGCGTCGTAGAGGATCCCTGTCTGGGTTTCGTTCGTGCAGCCATCGAAGTCCTGCGCTTGAGTGCCTTTTCCCTACCCCGCGTGAGCCGCGTTCACGCCTGCGAGTCGCTCACAGGAAGCCGCGCCCGGCCGCGACGACGTAGACGCGCAGAGCGAGCCCGGCCGAGAGCGCGATCAGGATCGCCGCCGCGATCGCCCACCGTCGGGTCGTCTCCATGGCTCGCTCGCCGAGCACGACGGGCCCGTCCGGCGCGACGGCCCACCACGCGAACAAACCGGGACGATCCGAAACAAGCTCGGCTGTATCACGATCCGCGGGAGCGCCGTCGGCGGGGCCGATAGCCGGCCGCGCCGCGATCGGGGCAGCGATGAACGCGACGGCCGCCACCGCGACGATGACGACGGCGAGCACAGCGGATATCCCGGGGTCGCCCCCGATGGAAAGAAGCCGCCCCGTGCCGAGCGTCGCGGCAACGGGGACCCCGAGGCCGCTCGCGGCCCGGACCGGCACCGCCGCGATCGCGAGCGCGGCCGCCAGGCCGATGGAAGACGTCGCGAATCCGAACGAGCGTCCATGCGTCGCTCCGGCGGCCGATCCCCGCGGCTGCCATAGCGACGGGATGGTTGCCGCGGCTGCCGCAACGAGCGGAACAGCCAACGCGGCGAACCACGGACGCGTCGTCGAGGCAGCCAGCGTCGAACCGGCAACGAGCGCGACGCCCGGCAAGACCGCGCCGGCGGGGATCGCGGCCAAGAAGGAACGGGCGATCGGCGACCCCTTCGCGTTCGTCTGCCACGCCGGGAACGCCGCGAACGCTCCTGCGAGCGCGAGGACGCCTCCCCAGGTCGCCGTCGCGCCCCCGACGCCGAAACCAAGAAGCGCGACGCCGGTCGCGAAGGACGTGAGCCCCTGCGCCTCGTCGCGACGCACGATCGCGTAAGCGGACGTCGCGAGCGAGAATGCCGCGAGCGCCGCCGCCGCATGCGCGAGGTTCCGCCCGGAACCGATCGCCATCAGTGCCAGCAGGAACCCCTGCGCGCGCACCGGTCCGTGCCAGAGCAACGAAAGCGCGCGGTCGGCGCGCGTCGCGTCGGCCGCGGGGCCGGCGACCGGCGCGAGGCCGAGACGGATGGCGGCAGCAGCGAGCAACAGGGCCGCCATGGTCGTCGACGGGTGCACCGGCAACGCGACTCCACGTCCGAGTGAAGCGCCGAGCGCGGCGAGGGCGATCCCATCCGACACCGCGAGCGCGAGCGTCGACCGCGCGGCGCGCAGAGACGACGCACCATCGGGCGCGACCGCGAACGCGGCGACCCCATATCCGATGGTTCCGGCGACGAGCCCCACCGCGAGCAGGTGCACGCCCGGCACGACGAGCGGAACCATCAGCGCTGCGCCGGCCGCGAAGATCGCTGCCTGCCGTCCGGAGGCGGCGGGAGACTCGTCGTCGCCGATGACCGCAACGGCGATCGCGAACGCGGCCCCGCAGGCGAGCAGACCGCGCCACGGATCGAGCGTGAAGCCCCGCCACGCGACGCCGGCATGCGACACGGCCCGCTGCAGTCCGTACGCAGCTCCGGCGAGCATCGTTGCCGCGAATACCGCGCCGGCGATCCGGCGCGCGTACGGCAGATCGCCGACGGCGCCGGCGACAACGGCGCCGGCGATCGGGCCGATGAGCAGCAACGCCAGCGGCACGATCACGGCGACCCCCCGGCGATCGTCAACGCCAAGCCGGCCGCGGCCAAGAGCATCGCCGCGACCCACAGATCGGGAAGATCGAGGTCGCGCGCTCTCCACGAGATAAGGCCCGCGACGACCACGACCGCGGCCCACCAGATCGCATCCGACACCGCTCGTACCTGCGGACCGGCGAACAAGCCGCCGAGGAAGACACCGAGCGCGACGCCGCCGCCTGTTTCGAGTGCGCGGAGGACCATGGAGCCGCCACCCGCGCCCTTCGATCGCACCGTCCCGGCGAGCGCGATGACACCTGCGATCAAGGCCAGCCATGCGCCGGCAACCGAAACCACGGGGCCGCGCGCGAGCGCGATTCCTGCGACCGCGTTCGCACCGCGCACGTCGGAGAACGACCCCGATCCCGCGCGGATCGCACCGGCTGCAGCGACGAGCGCCCACGCAGGCGTAAAGCGCACGATCCGCGCCGGCACGACCGACGCGCCCTGCGACGCGGCGACCGCGACGCCGGTTGCCCCTGCGACCGGAGCCATCGCGAGCAGCAACAGCAGTCCGATGTTCGCGTCGGCGCGTCCGACGAGGACGGCGACCGCGCCGGCCAGTCCCGCGACGCCGGTCGCGAACGCGACTCGAGAGCGAACGCTCACGCGTTCAGCATAGGGGGCAAGAAGATGCGGACGGACCTGCGGGGATCAACCGGCGACGGCGCGGCCGGTGTCGAAGCTGCGAACCAGGTGGTTCCACGAGCATTCGAGGCAGACCTCGACGACGTAGCAGCGGAACTGATCGAGTTGCGAGCGAAGCTCGCGGAGCTCGGTGCTGCGCCGGGGCCACCCGCTCGAGCGCTTCAGCTCTTTGCCGTAGGTGTACAAGACGAGACGCATCTCATCGGCGCCGCACACCGGGCACTGCTCCCGCCACCGCTCGCCGATGTGCTTCGCGGCGCGCATGAGATCGGGGTGCGCGTCGCAGACGTCGGCGTGCGAAACGAGACCGCGGCGAAGCTGGCGGAGGATCGCCCGCTTCTTCATCCGGTAGTCGATCGTCGCCATCGGTTCGCGCATTGTACGCCCCGTATGGGACGCGCCATAGCCCTCTTCCTCCGCGGAATCGGCCCAGTTTGGTTCGAGATGATCGGCCCGTTCGCGCCTTCTGCCGCCCTTGCTTGACAGGCCTCGCGCTTGGCGGGAAAATATCGGTGCGATATATCGGTCCGATATATCGGTCCGCTACAATCAGTAGCCGGCGAACCACCCACCAAGGCGAGGAAGGGGACCGATGTTGGAGCTGGCAGTGCTGGGACTCCTTAAGGAGAAGCCCATGCACGGCTACGAGCTGAAGATGCGCCTGGCGGACCAGCTTGGTCCGTTCGGCCGGTTCTCCTACGGCTCCCTCTACCCCACCCTGAAGCGCCTGGCCAAAGAGGGTGCGGTCGAGACCGAGCTCCCCAAGGGCGAGACCTCGCGGCGCAAGAACGTCTACCAGATCACCGAAGCCGGCGATGAGCTGTTCGGCGAGCTGCTGGAGGAGTCCGGCCCGCAGATCACCGAGGAGCGCAACGCTTTCATGCTCCGCCTGGCGTTCGCCCGCTACATGAAGCCGGAAACCCGGCAGCGCCTTCTCGAAAACCGCCGGGGCTACCTCCAGAGCTACCTGCACAAGATGGGCGTGTCCTTCAAGAAGGCGAAGGACAAAGTTGATACCTGGCAAGAACAGCTCACGAACTACGCAGTGAACGAAGCAGAGCACGACATCCGCTGGCTCGACGACATGCTCGAGGCAGAGCGGCGCAACGGCAATGGAACCTCGAACACCGCCGCGCCGACGCCCGAGGGCGCTCACTAGGGGGAGCCCACATGAGGAATGGAACGAAGAAGGTGCGCGTAGCGATCGCGGGCGTCGGCAACTGTGCGTCGGCGCTCGTCCAGGGGATCCACTACTACGCCGACGCGAACGTCGAAGACGACGTTCCGGGTCTCATGCACGTCGACCTCGGCGGCTACCACGTGCGCGACGTGGAGTTCTCGGTCGCGTTCGACGTGGACGCGAAGAAGGTCGGCAGAGACCTCGCCGAGGCCATCGACTCGTCGCAGAACAACACGATCAAGTTCGCCGACGTCCCTCCGACGGGTATCGAGGTCCTTCGCGGACCGACGCTCGACGGGCTCGGGCACTACTACCGCGAAATGGTCGAGGAAGCGCCGGGCTCGCCGGTCGACGTCGCGCAAGCGCTGCGCGACTCGCACACCGATGTGCTCGTGTCGTACTTGCCGGTCGGGAGCGAGGCGGCGGCGCGCTTCTACGCCGAAGCTGCGCTGGCGGCCGGGGCCGGCTTCGTGAACTGCATGCCGGTGTTCATCGCATCGAAGCCCGAGTGGGCCGCACGCTTCCGCAACGCGGGGGTGCCGATCATCGGCGACGACATCAAGAGCCAGGTCGGCTCCACGATCATCCACCGCACGCTCGCGAAGCTGTTCGAAGACCGCGGCGTGCACATGGACCACACCTACCAGTTGAACTTCGGTGGAAACATGGACTTCATGAACATGCTCGAGCGCGAGCGGCTCGTGTCGAAGAAGATCTCCAAGACCCAGGCGGTCACTTCGAACATGCGCCGGACGCTCGGCAAAGACGACATCCACATCGGGCCGTCGGACCACGTCCCTTGGCTCCAGGACCGCAAGTGGGCGCACATCCGGCTCGAAGGCCGCGAGTTCGGCAACGTGCCGATCGTCGTGGACCTCAAGCTCGAGGTGTGGGACTCGCCGAACTCGGCCGGGATCGTCATCGACGCCGTGCGGTGCGCGAAACTCGCGCTCGACCGCGGCGTGGGTGGCCCGCTGATCGGTCCGGCCGCTTACTTCATGAAGTCGCCGCCGGTCCAGTACCCCGACGACGTCGCGCAGCAGATGGTCGAGGCGTTCATCGCGCCGCAGACCGTCGCCACGACGAACGGCTCGACGAACGGCTCGCACGTGCCGGCCAAGGCCGGGCGGGTCGCAGGCGCGTAGCGCCGCACCATCGCTTCGTTCGTCGCGGTCGTTCGTTCCGCGCTGCTCGGCTCGCTGTTCCGCTGCGAGTGACGACCTGCGCACACGCGTACCATTGAGGTATGAGGCGAAAGCGCGCGGCGGCCGAGCACCCCATTCCTGCCGCGTCGCCGTCGATACCGATCCCGGCGGGCGAGATGGTGACCGTCCGCGCCTACGCGGGATCGCGCGCCGAGGAAGAGCCGAGAGCCGTCGTCATCGGCGGACGCGAACTCCCCGTCGATCACATCGAGTGGCGCGCCGTGGAAGAACGAGCAGGAGAGCGCCGGCGCGTGTTCGTGATCCGGCTCGCCGGACGACGCGTCCGCCTCGCCTACATCGAATCCAGCTCCCTGTGGGAGATCGAGCGGATCCTTCCGGACCCCAGCCCCGCGGAGGCCGGCCGGCGTGCTTGAGGCGGTTCCGTTCTCAGAGGTGCGAGGCGTCCGGATCGGCAGGAACACGGAACGTGCGTGTCGAACACGGGGAGTAGACCAGGGCGGAAACGGTCCGTTCGGGCCCCGGGGGATGGCCCGTTCGGGTCCTCCAGCGAATCGGAAGCGAGTCGAATTCGTTGGAGGAGATAGGAGAGCCTGAATGCGCCTTACCGACTATGTGCGCACCGTCCGGGTCCGGCGGGCCGCGTCCGACCGGTCCAAAGCACGCCGCCGCCCCGAGGTCGCGTTCGTGCTTTCCGGCGGGGGCGTCCTCGGCGCCGCGCAGGTCGGCCAACTCCAAGGCTTGATCGCTTCCGGCATCCGCCCGGGAGCGCTGGTCGCCACCTCCGTCGGGTCGCTCAACGCCGCTGCGGTCGCCGCGGAACCCAACGACGCGGGAACCGAACGCCTGGCCGAGGTATGGAGAGCCCTCAAGACCGAAGACATCTTCCCCGGGAGCCGTTTCGCTCGCGCGTGGAACGTGGTGTCGCGCGGCGACCACATCCACCCGAACACGGGCATCCGCGCGCTCGTCGAGGCGCTGCCGATCCGCGCGTTCGAAGAGTGCGAGATCCCGTTGCACGTGTCGGCGACGAACCTGCGCACCGGCGACGAGCACTGGTTCTCGTCCGGACCGCTGATGCGCGCGATCCTCGCGTCCACGGCGCTGCCGGGCATCTTCCCGCCGGTCGCGATCGACGGCGAGCTCTACATCGATGGCGGCGTCGTGAACAACGTTCCGATCTCGCGCGCGGTCGCGCTCGGCGCGCGTCGCATCTACGTGCTTACGTGCGGCACGGCGACCGGCGCGCAGCGACCCATCCGACGTCCGCTCGACGTGTTGGTGCAGGCGTTCGCGCACTCACGCCGCGCACGTGCACAGCACGACGTGGATCATTACGCCGAAGAGGTCGAGGTCATCATGATGCCGACGTTCGACCCCGGCTATATCGGCTACAACGACCCTTCGCAGAGCGCCCGACTGATCGACCGGGCGCGCGAGCTGTCGATGCAGTTCCTCGCCCGGCCCGCCGCGGCCGAGGCGTAACCCGCTCCGAAGGGTTCTCCCCCTCCGCAACGAATCTCTCTGTCGTCGGCTCGTGCCGGCGACCATGACCGCGACCCCCATCTCACGGCGCCGCTTCCTGCGGCTGACCGGCGCTGCGTCCGTCGTCGTCGGCGCGGGCGTGGCGCGCGCGGCGGTCCCGTTCACGCACCCAGACCGGTACGACGACGGGAACCGTTCGATCCCGGGCGGCGCCGCCGGCGAGCCGAGCCGCGTGATCATCGTGGGGGCCGGCTTCGCCGGTCTCGCCGCCGCGAATGCGCTTCGCAACGCGGGCGTGCCCTGCGTCGTCCTAGAAGGACGCGACCGGATCGGCGGCCGCGCACACACGGTCGACGTGGGAGGATCGCCCGTTGACGTCGGGTGCTCGTGGATCACCGATCCGATCGGCAATCCGATGACGCGCTTCGCGACCCGCGCCGGCGTCCTCCAGACGAACGCTGCGATCGAGGCCGACGTGCCGACGTCACGATTCTTCGACGAGCGAACCGGCGTGGTCTTACCGCCACAGACGCTCCTCGCCGCTTCGCACGCCGTACGGTTCGAACAGGAAGCAGGCGCGATCAGCAAAGAGCTCGGGCCGCGCGCGTCGACGAAGGACGGGATCCTCCGCTACGCGGACGAACACAAGATGCAGGGAGACGCCCGGCGCCGCGGCGAGTTCTTCATGCGGCTCGTTACCGAGGTTCCCGATGCAACCGACTGGGACAAGGATTCGCTGGCGGCGTGGGCGGGCTACTCGTCGCCCTACTACGGGTTCGGACAGGGTGATTTCCCGGTCGGCGGCTACCGGCGGATCGTCGCGGCCCTCGCGTCTGGTTCCACGATCCGAGCGCGACGACGCGTCACGGACGTGATCGCGCGCGCGGACGGCGTGCGCGTCGTCGCCGACGGGCCGCGCGGCACCGAGACCTACGAGGGCTCGCACGTGCTCGTGACCGTGCCGCTCGGCGTCATGAAAGCCGGAGCGATCCGCTTCGACCCCGCGCCGCCGCCTTCCACGACGGGCGCGATCGCGCGTTTGGGCTTTGGCGTGTTCGAGAAGATCGTGCTGCGCTTCCCCGAGCCCTACTGGGCCGCCGAGCATACGCACATCTTCCATCTATCCGATCCCGATCCGATGCGGTTCCCGTTGATCGTCGACTACTTCCACCTCGAGCAGATCCCCGTGCTGGTTGCGTTCAACGTCGGCTCTTACGGCACCGAGGTTGGCGCGCTCTCCCCGAAAGAAGCCGTCGCGCGGATGCTCGCGGTGCTGCGCCGCGTCCAAGGCGGTCCGATCCCGGCACCGGTGGACGTGGCCATCACCGGGTGGCGGCTGGATGAGTTCTCGCGCGGCTCGTACTCGTACATCCCCGTGGGAGCGACCCCGGCCGATCAGGTTCGGCTTTCGACCCCGCTCGCCGGCCGGGTGTTCTTCGCCGGTGAAGCGACGAGCACCGCGCGGTACGGCTATGCCGACGGTGCGTTCTCGACCGGGATACGCGAGGTGAAGCGCATCCTGCGCGCCCCATACGTGACGATCACGCCCGGTCGCTAGGCAGCCGCTTCCAGGCACGGGGCGGCCAGTAACAGAACCGAGCGACACCGACGACGTCCGACAACGCAACGGGCCCGTAATGGCGACTGTCGGTCGACCGGTCGCGATTGTCGCCGGCAAGCGCGACCAGCCCCGACCCGAGCACCGTCGTTACTCCCGCGGCGTCGCGGTAGCGATCGCCGGGCCCGGCGATCACGCGCTTGACGTGCTCGGTGCCATCGGGACGCCGCACGACAACAACCGACCCAACCCGCGGCACGCCACGGACCGGCGCAACTGCCACGAGCGACCCCACCGGCAGCGTCGGCTCCATCGAGTCTCCTTCGATACGCACCGGAGACAGACCGCGCGGGGTTGGTTTCTCCCTCACTGCGGCGAGATGGTATACGTGACCACAGATCCCCTCGCCACGAAGGAGGCGACATGCTCAAGGATTGGATCAACCCCTCGCGCGTCGTACACGCGCACTGCGACCTTCCCTGCGGCGTCTACGACCCCGCCCAAGCCCGCATCGAAGCCGAATCAGTAAAGGCCTGCCAAGAGAAGTTCAACGGCAGCGACGATCCGGTCTTCAAGGAGCGTGCAACGTTCATCAAGGAAGAGCGCGCCGACATGGTGAAGCACCATCTCTGGGTGCTCTGGACCGATTACTTCAAGCCCGACCACCTGAAGGCCCACTCGAACCTGCACGAACTCTTCTGGAACGCCACGAAAGCAGCCGGAGCCGCAAAGAAGTCCAACGACCCCGCCGACGGCCAGAAGCTACTGGACCTGATCGGCGAGATCGACAAGATCTTCTGGGAAACCAAGAAAGCCTAGCGTCAGTTCGGCTGGGCTTCGTTTACGGCGAGGGGCCCATCATCATGCGTGAGACCCAGATCGAACCAAGGGTCTCCCGCACGATGATGGGCCCCTCGCGGTTCCGCGCCGCACGAACGTTTGAGCGCTTCGGTTTTCGAGTAATCAGTTCTGCTCGGCGACGCCCTCGGTACGAGCCCACTCGTCTAGGAGCGCTAAGGCTTCTTCTCGTGGGATCTCGCCGCGGTCCAGCCGGAGCTCCAGCAGATAGTTCAAGGCTTTCCCGACCGTGGGGCCCGGCTTCAGCTTGAGGTGTTGCATCACTTCGTTTCCGTCGAGCGGCGGGCGGATCCGTTTCAGGTCTTCTTCGGCCGCGAGGTGAGCGATGCGTTCCTCGAGCTCGTCGATAGCGGCGGCGAGCTGGCGGGCTTTGAAGCGGTTCCGCGTGGTGCAGTCCGCGCGTACGAGGCGGTTCAGGCGGTCGAGGAGCGGGCCCGCGTCGCGGACGTAACGGCGGACGGCGGAGTCGCTCCAGCCCATGCGGAAGGTGTGGAAGCGGAGGTGCATCTCCACGAGCGCGGAGACGGTTTCGACTGCGTCGTTCGGGAACCGGAGCTCGCGCATGCGACGCTCGGCCATCTTCGCGCCGACGACCTCGTGGTGATGGAACGAAACCTTGCCCTCGTCGTAGCGCCGAGTTGCCGGCTTGCCGACGTCGTGGAGGAGTCCGGCGAGCCGCAACTCGACGTCGGGATGTTCGGGGTCCGGGTCGGATGCGATCAGCTTGTCGACGACGGCGAGCGTATGCCGGTAGACGTCCTTGTGCTGATGGATCGGGTCCTGCTCGAGCCGTAGCGCCGGAAGCTCGGGGAGGAACTCCTCCGCGAGGTCGGTGGCGACGGCGAGGTCGAGGCCCTTCGATGCGCCCGGCGCCGCAAGGATCTTGACCAGCTCGTCGCGGATACGTTCCGCAGACACGATCGCGAGACGGCCGCGCTGCGCATGCATCGCCTCGACGAGAGCCGGATCCGGATCGACGCCGAGCTGCGCGACGAACCGGGCCGCCCGGAGCATGCGCAGCGGATCGTCGCTGAACGACTCCTCCGGCGTCAGCGGTGTGCGCAGCCGGCGCGCGGCGAGGTCTTCCAGACCGCCGTAGGGGTCGACGAACGTGCGCTCCGGCAGCTTGAGCGCCATCGCGTTGATGGTGAAGTCACGGCGCGAGAGATCCGCCTCGATCGTGGCGACGGACACGACCTCCGGATGACGCGAATCCTCGAGGTAGCGTTCGCTGCGGAAGGTGGTGATCTCGAACCAGGTTCCCTTCTTGTAGACGCCGACGGTGCCGAACTCGACGCCGACGAGACGTTGCGTCTCGGCCCAGCCGCGCACGATCTCGAGCACTTCGTCGGGTTTCGCGTCGGTCGCGAGGTCGACGTCGGCCGGGGCGGGACGGCCGATCACCGCATCGCGCACCGAACCCCCGACGAGGTACAAGGCCTTGCCGGCTCGTTCGAAGAGCTTCGACAGCTCGATCGTGACCGGCGAAACCTTCACCAAGTCGCGGACGCGCTTGGCTTTGTCGGGCGGCAAGCTGTTCATGCCGCAAAGGATAGTCCCGCCGGCGGAAAGGTTCGTGCTTATACGAAGGCGCAGGCGGAGCCGCTACGCGATGCCCTGCTGTTGGAGCGCCAGCGAGAAGTCGTGCGGCGAGGTGGCGGTGGCGGCCGCGTCGTCTATCCCGACGATGCCGGCGCGGACCAGCTGCACGAGGTGCTGGTCGAAGGTCTGCATCCCGTAGAAGTCGCCCTCGCGGATGACGTCTTCCAGCAGGTGCGTCTGCTCGGGATTGACGACCATGTCGTACACCCGTCCGTTCGCGACGAGTACCTCGACCGCCGGAACGCGCCCGGCCCCGTCGGCCCGCATCAACAGCCGTTGCGAGATGATGCCGCGCAACGACCCGGCGAGCGTGAGCCGCGCTTGCATGTGCTGGTGCGGCGGATAGAAATCGATGATCCGGTTGATGGTTTCGGTCGCATCCAGCGTATGCAGCGTCGAGATCACGAGATGGCCGGTCTCGGCCGCTTGCAGAGCCGCCCGCACGGTCTCCGGATCGCGCATCTCCCCGATGAAGATCACGTCGGGATCCTGACGAGCGACGTGCTTCAACGCGATGGCGAAGTCGGCGGTGTCGATCCCAACCTCCCGCTGATCGACGATGGCGAGCCGGTCCGGATGCAGCACTTCGATCGGGTCCTCGATCGTGACGATGTGGCAGCGCCGCGTCGTGTTGATGTAGTTGATCATCGCCGCCGTGGTGGTGGTCTTGCCCGAACCGGTCATGCCGGTGACGAGGATCAGACCGCGATGCTCGTCGCAAAGCGTCCGCACCGACGACGGCAGGCCGAGCGCTTCGAAGCTCGAGGAACCGGGCAGGACTCGCCGCACGGCGATGCCCGCCGAGCCGCGCTGACGGAACGCGTTGATCCGGAAGCGAGCAACACCCGGCAACGTGTACGCGAAATCCATCTCGTTGGTCTGCTTGAACGTGCGGGCTTGGTCCTCGTTCATGAGATCGAACGCCATGCGTTCCACTTCGGGCGGCGACAGCGGCGCCCCGTCGAGCGGAACAAGCTCACCGTCGATGCGCAGGTACGGCGGTCCGCCGGCGCGCACGTGCAGATCCGACGCGAGGCGTTCGACGCAGATGACGAGCAGTTCGTCGACGTTCAGCGTGCTCAAGGGAATAGGTCCTCACTCCGAGTGCTTACACCAGACATCGGCCCGCGGAGGGGGCCTCTTTACGCCGTTTCGTGCACAACCGTGGAGGGAATGAAGTAGACCCCAGCGTCAGGGGACCAGGGAGATGATCGCCCGTGCGCGGCAGCGTCGAAGTCCACCGATATCTGGTCGAACGGTCCATTCCGCACGAGTTCTACCGGCTTGAGCGTCCGCTCCGGCGCATCGATGAAGCGTCGGCGGTGCTCGGTTTGCAGCCGGAGATCGTCGTGTCGGCGGAGCTCTTCGACTCGCCGGCCGGGCCGATCCTCGCTTTGACACCGGCGTCGCGATGCGCGTCGGCTCCGGCGGTGGCGCGGGCGGCGGACACGATCCGCGCGCGACCGATGTCGGCGGCGCGGACGGCGGCGGCGACTGGCTACTTCGCAGACTGGGTACCGCCCGTCGGCCACGAGCGGCCGGCGCGCATCGTGATCGATTCCTCGCTGCTCGACTCGGACGTGCTGTACGCGTCAGGCGGTGACACGGGCGTGATGCTTGTGATCCGTTCGGCCGATCTGATGCGCGCGACGGCGGCGGTAGTGGCACCGTTGTGCGAGCCCGAAGAGGCCGTTGACCTCGAAGCGCCCGCAGAGCGGCTGGAAGCGCCCGCCGCAAGCTGAGCGGGCCGGAAGCGCCGGAGCCCGGTGCTAGCATCGCCTCGTGCTCCGTCGTCTGCCTGCGATCCTCGCGATCCTGCTCCTGCTCCCCGTCCCCGCGCTGGCGCAGAACGACGAGGTCGGCGTCCGTCTGATCTCGTTTTCCGCGTGGACAGCGCCGGATCGTCCACTGCAGTTGACGATCGAGATCCTTAACACCACCTCGACGCCGCTCGATGACCTTGCCGTACGGATCACGATCCGAGATCGCGTCCGCAGCCGGTCCGCTTTGCGAGCGTCGCTCGACGGAAACCCTTCGGGCCAGCCGATCGTCCTCACGACCGAACAGGTCGATCAACCGATCGCGGCAGGTGCGGCCGCCACCGTTCCCATCCAACGCGACCTCGGGTCGCTGGCGACCTCGTTCCGGTCCGGCCGGGCGGTCAGCGGCGTGTATCCGCTGACGTTCTCCATCCACTCGGGCGGGCGCACGCTGGCGGAGCGTTCGAGCGCGTTCGTCTTCATCGCCAGCCCGCCCGTCGCGCCGCTGAACCTCGCGTGGATCTATCCGCTGCACCGCCCGCTCGCCGCGGATGCGCGCGGCGTGTACGACCGAGGCGACGTGACCCGCGAGCTCGCGCCGTCGGGACGTCTGGCGTCGACGATCGCGCTCCTCAATGCGAACGCGACGACGCCCCTCACGCTCGCACCGACCGGCGAGCTCGCCGACCAGCTGACCGATATGGCGAACGGCTTCCCGATGGTGGACGGGTCGACGGCCGGACCGAACGATCCGCTCGCGCGCGAGGCGGCAGGACTGCTCACGCAACTGCGCACGGCGATCGCGTCGCCGGCGTTCGAGGTCGCCTCCACGACGTACGCACGCGCATCGATCGCCCGGCTCGACTCGGAAGGGCTCCGATCGGACGCTGCGCAGCAACTCGTGACAGGGCGGAGTCAGGTCACGCAGATCCTCGGCCGCGCACCCGACCCGTCGATGTTCGTCGACGGTGTGTACGGGCTCGACGCGCGCAGCGCGCGCACCTACGCGGCGGCGGGCGCGAAGGAGGTCGTGCTCGATCCCACGACGATCCCGGGACGGCCGCTCGGCCGCTTCGGGCCCGACCGCGTCGTCGAGATACGCTCGTCGACGCTGGACTTCCATGCCCTCGTGCTCGACGGACCGATCCGTGATCGCCTCGAGCTACCGGTAGCCGACCCGGTCTTGACTGCGATGGGCGTCACGGCGGAGACGGCCGGGTCCTATTTCGAGCTGCCTGGGCTGGCGGCCGGCCGCTTGCTCGTGATCGGCACGTCCTCGCTTCCGGAGCCGTCGGTCGCCGGGCCCTTGCTCGGCGCCATCGCCACCGCGCCGTGGCTGCGTATCCGTACCGCGTCCAACGTCGACTCCGAGCCGGCGCTCGGTCCCGTGGGCGACCCGAAAGGCATCGGCGTCCTCGCGACGGACGGCAGCGCTCGCTTCAGGCAAAGCCGCGCTGCGAGGCGCCAGCTCGACATCTTCAGCCGCGTGCTGGTGAAGCCGAGCGGCGACGACGAGGTCGCCCGGCTCGATCGCACGATCCTGACGTCGGAGTCGGCCGACTACGACCGATCGTCGAACGGCGCGATCACGTTGGCGCGATCCGCGCGTGAGCGCGCGCGACACCACCTCGATCGGATCTCGATCCCGCCGCGGCGGATCACGCTCACCTCGCGCGGCGGCCAGGTGCCGATCACGGTCGTCAACCGATCCGGCTACACGATCCGCGTCCGGATCCAGCTCGACTCGCAGAAGGTCGCGTTCCCCACCGGTTCTTCGGGCATCGTCGAGGTTCCCGGCAAGGCGCGCGACGCGTCGCTCGGCACGTTGCCGTTCGCGCTCGTAGCCCGCGCCGCGGGTTCGTTCCCCGTTTCGGTTCAGATGAAGACCGTCGACGGTGAGAACGTCATCGGTACCGGTGAGATCCTCGTCCGCTCGACCGCCGTGAGCGCGGTGACGTTCATGGCCACCGCCGGCGGCGCGGTGTTCTTGCTCGTCGCCTGGGCGCGACGCGCGCTGTCGCGGCGCGCGAAGAGCACCACCCCCGCCTGATAGCATCGAGCGGAATGGCAGCGCCGCCCGCCGGGCACCCCTCCGAGCCGCCGTCCGAGCCGCTAACCGGCGAGCTGGACCTGCGTTCCGCAGGCGAAGGCGCACCGTCTCTCATGCGCTCGACGGCGGTCATGAGCGTTGGGACCGCGTTGTCGCGCGTGACCGGGTTCCTGCGTTTGGCGGTTATCGCGTGGGCGATCGGCGGCGCGGAATCGAAACTCCCCGACACGTACAACCTCGCCAACAACATGCCGAACATCGTCTATCAGCTCGTGCTGGGGGAGATCCTGGCGACACTGTTCGTGCCGATCTTCGTCGACTACATGACAACTCGCGCCAAGGACGAAGCCTGGAAGCTCGCCTCCACGATCCTCAACATCGCGATCGTGGCCGCGACCGCGGTGAGCGCGATCGC
>Ga0075425_100003645_pt1 | contig 15669 bp, 16 predicted proteins | sample SoiMethybrSBSTD4_FD_75300 | JGI IMG/M metagenome (GOLD analysis project Ga0075425, IMG submission 75300) | Bulk soil microbial communities from a Populus tree surrounding site in Tennessee, USA - Soil MetaG P. TD hybrid SBSTD4 | ecosystem: Environmental > Terrestrial > Soil > Tree plantation... | reverse complement strand
CCCGGCGCCCGGCACGGCCGGCACCCGAACACGTCACCCCCGCCGGGGATGCACGGGAAAGCGCGTCCCCCGAACGGATCGGAGCTCATGCCGTCGCCCCCGGGAAGGATCTCCGGCTGATGCGGAAGCGTGATCGCTTGGATGAGGTCAGGGTCGAGCCCGATGCACGCGATGTCGCCGAGTGGCACGGACTTCATCAGCTTCACCGAGGCGCTCGCCGCCTTCGCGGTGGCGAACATGGTCGGATCCGTCGCGAACCAGGTCTTCTCGTCGAGCGTCCATCGCTGCGGGATCGTCACGTCGCCGATGTACGTCTTCCCGCCCGACACGCCGGAGAAGACGATGGCGGAGATCCCGAGCCGCCGGCCGCATCGGAAATGCTCGAGCGCGAGGCGCGTCGTGTGGTCGGCGTTCACGAGCCCGATGCCGGTCAGCGCCATCACGACGTCGTTGCCTCGCAGGCGCCCGACGTAGAAGGTGCGGCCGTCGACGACCACGTTGTGGTCGATCCGTGCTTGCGTGATCAGGTGGTCGATCTCGCCGGGGAATGCTGACAGGACCAGCATCCGCGAGGTGCAACGACCACCCGACGCCGCCTCAGAGGGCGCGGATGGAACCACGGCAGCCAGGACCAAAAACCAAGGCAACAGCCTTCGAGCGATCGTCACGCGGAGGGGGTTCGCCTCGGCCGGGCCCGGCTCCTGCCACGCGAGGCGGACGAAACCGTCGAACGGGCCCCGGCGGCTACGATGCGGCCACGCTGCCGCCTGGGAGGGCGCGATGGGGACGCCGGCGCCGACGATCGAGTGGTTCGGCTGTGCCACCTTCCGTGTGAAGGTGCGTGGTTTGACGCTGTGGTTCGACACGTTCGTCGAACGCGTTCCTGCCGCCGAGCCGGTCGGCATTACCGCCGATGAAGTGGATCGTGCGGACATGGTCTTCGTGAGCCACGCCCACTTCGATCACGTGCTCGGCGCGGACACGATCGCGGCAAACACCGGCGCCACGGTGGTGGGCAACTTCGAAACCGCGCGGGTCCTGCGCGACAACGGCGTCGCCGCTTCGCAGCTGCTGCCCGTCGCCGGCGGCGAGACGATCGACTGCGGCAACGACGTCCGCGTGCACGTCTTCCCCTCGGTGCACACGCACCTGTGGGCGACGGCGAGCTTCGACTCGGGCGCGCCGTGCGTCGGCGACCTCGGCGTCTTCTACCAAGAACGCCGGGAGAAGGCGAGCGCGTTGTTCGACATGTTCCTCGGAGCGACGCCCGAGATGGCGACGTACGCGAAGAACGTCGACCCCCGCGCGTCACGCGACGATGGCGGCCAGCTCGTCTACCTCTTGTCGACACCCGACGGCACGATCCTGTTCTCGCAGAGCACCGGCTGCTGGAGCGGAATCATGCGGACCCTCGATCCCGATGTGGCGGTGCTGGCGGTCACCGGCCGGCCCAACCTCGACGGCGAAACCTTCCAGGGCTCGCTTGCGGAGTTCGTGGTCTCCGAGGTCGAGATGCTCAAGCCCGAACGTGTGATCTTCTGCCACCACGACGCGTGGATGCCGCCGTTGCCGCCGGTGGACGTCGGGCCCGCCGCGAAGCTCATCGGCGAGCGCGCGAGCAACGCCGGCGTCGTCACGCTGGATTACGCCGACGCGGTGCCGGTCCTCGGCTGATCGCGTCGGCGAGGGCGCTTTCCGCACGCTACCCTTTGCGCGTCCATGCCCACTCCTCCCGACAAGATCCGTAACGTCGCCCTGGTCGCGCACGTCGACCATGGGAAGACGACGCTGGTCGACGCGATGCTGCGCGCGTCCGGTGTGATCCGGGCCGGCGCCCCGACCGTCGATCGTGTGATGGACTCCGACGCGCTCGAGCGCGAGAAGGGCATCACCATCTTCGCCAAAGCGGCGCAGATCCCGTGGAAGGGCTACACGATCAACCTCGTCGACACGCCGGGCCACGCGGACTTCGGCGGCGAGGTCGAGCGCGCGCTCGCCATGGTCGACGGGATCTTGCTTATCGTCGACGCGTCCGAGGGACCGTTGCCGCAGACGCGATACGTACTCGGCAAGGCGTTGCACCGCGGGTTGCCGTCGATCGTCGTTCTGAACAAGGTGGACCGCAAGGACGCGCGCACCGCCGAGGTGCTGGACGAGGTGTACCAGCTCTACTTCGACCTCGAAGCGCACGACCATCACATCGACTTCCCGGTCCTGTCTGCGATCGCGCGCGAAGGCAGGGCGATGCGCGACGTTGGGATGCCCTCCGACGACGAGACGCTCGAGCCGCTGCTCGACGCGATCATCGCGTCGATACCCGCTCCCGGCGGGGATCCGGAGGCGCCGCTGCAAGCATTGGTGACGAACCTCGACGCGTCGGACTACCTCGGGCGGCTGGCGATCGGACGGGTCGTCGAGGGAACGCTGCGGGCGGACGGATTGGTCGCGTTGTGCCGCGACGACGGCTCGAGCGAGCGCCGCAAGCTCACGGCGCTGGAGGCCTTCCGCGGGCTCGATCGCGACCGCGTCGACGAGATCGGCGCCGGCGACCTCTTCGTCGCGGCCGGCATCGCGGACGTCGAGATCGGCGACACGCTCGCCGATCCCGATGCACCGGTCGCGCTCGCGCGGCTCATCGTCGACGAGCCGGTGCTGCGCATGACCTTCGGCGTGTCGACCTCGCCGCTGTCCGGCCAGGAAGGGAGCTTCCTCACCAGCCGCCATCTGCGCGAGCGGCTCGCACGCGAGGTGCTCGGCAATGTTTCGATCCGCGTGCGCGACACCGATTCGCCGGAGGTTCAAGAAGTTGCCGGGAGGGGCGAGCTGCAGCTGGCCGTTCTGATCGAGACGATGCGTCGAGAGGGCTACGAGTTCCAGGTGTCGCGTCCGGAGGTGATCACGCGCACGATCGACGACGTGCTGCACGAGCCGGTCGAACGCGGGATCGTCGACGTTCCGTCGGAGCACGTCGGCACGGTGTCGCAGGCGCTGGCGCCGCGGAAGGGCCGCGTCGTCGACATCCGGCCCGGCGATCAAGGACGCTCGATCGTGACGTTCGAGGCGCCGGCGCGCGGGCTGCTCGGGTTCCGCACACTGTTGCTGCAGGCGACCCGGGGAACCGCGCTGCTGCACCTGCACGCCGCCGGCTGGATGCCGTGGTCGGGCGACCTGCCGCATCGTGCCGGCGGCGCGATGGTTGCAGACCGGACGGGGAAGGCGACGAGCTATGCGCTCGACGGATTGCAGCCGCGCGGCGAATTGCTGATCGGGCCCGGTACCGAAGTGTACGAGGGCATGGTCGTCGGTGAACACGCGCGACCGGACGAGCTCGTCGTCAACGTCACGCGAGAGAAGCAGAAGACGAACATCCGTACGCACGCCGCCGACGAAGCGATCAAGCTCGAGCCGCACCGGCAGCTCACCGTCGAGACGGCGATCGAGTTCATCGCCGGCGACGAGCTGGTCGAGGTCACGCCCGCGTCGCTGCGCGTGCGTAAGCGTTTGCTCGACCGGCGGGTCCGGGAACGCGCGGCGAAGGCATCGCCCTAGGACGGCGGGCGGACGTTCTACGCGGGCGACAGGATAACGACCGGGATGTCGCGGTCGGTCCGCCGCTGATAGGCGGCGTAGCCCTTGTACTTCCCGGTAACGCGCGGCCAGAGCGCGTCCTTCTCGTCCGGCGACGCGATGCGCGCTTTCATCTTGCGCGTGCGGCCTTGCATGGTGACCTCGACCTCCGGGTTGTCGCGGAGGTTGAGGAACCAGGTCGGGTGGCGGTCGTCCCCGCCGTAGGAGGCGATGATGATCACGTCGTCGCCTTCCTGAACGGGCGACGTCAGCATCGTCGTTCGCGGCTGTCCGCTCTTTCGCCCGATCGTCGTCAGCTTGAGCACCGGCATCCCGAACGCCTTGCCGCCGACACGGCCTTTGGTCGTGGTGAAGATCTGCCGGTGCAGACCGAAGACGACCTTCGCGAAGGTGTCCTTGAGATCGTTGAACCCGGGCACGATGCGGCGATGCTAACCGTCGCAGCCCGGCCCGACGAATCTGATGGTTTGTAGAATCTGGACCGCCCGAGGAGGACCTGATGCTCAAGATGGCGGTTGGCCACAGCGACGACGTCGAACCGAAGGACGCGATCGCCGAGGCGATCGAGCAGTGTCGCGCGTCGCTCGGCGAAGCGATCCCGCAAGCCGCGATCCTGTTCTCCACCTTCGACGCGTTCGACACCTGGGTCCCAGCCGCCATCCGCGAGGCCTTCCCCGGCATCGCCGTGATGGGCACGACCTCGGGGGCAGAGATGTCCTCGGTCGGTGGGTATCGCGAGGATTCCGTGACGCTCGCCACGTTCGCGTCCGATGAGGTGGACATCACCGTCGGTCTGGGAAGCGGCTTGACCGACGACCTCGACGCTGCGTGCCGGGCGGCGGTCGAGCAGGCGATGGCCGGCACTTCGAAGGAGCCGAAGGTGTGCGTGATGGTCACCGAGCCGTACATCGTCGAGCCGCAGCACACACTCCAGGCGATGCGCCGCGCCCTCCCGGAGGGTGTCGTGCTGGTGGGCGGCGCGTCGGGGCGGAGCGACTTCAGCGCGGTGACGCCCACGTACCAGTTCGTCAACGAGACCGTCGTCGACAATGGTTTCGCGATCATGCTCTTCTCAGGCCCGGTCGTGTTCTCGACCTCGGTCGGGACGGGCTGGAAGACGATCGGACCGCGCGGGACGGTGACGCGTTCGGAGAATGGATCCCTGAACGAAGTGGACGGCAAGCCCGCGGTCGAGTTCGTGAAGCGCTACCTCGACGAGATCGGACCGGCGACGTACGGGAATCCACTCGCTGTTTTCGAGCAAGGCACGGACGACTTCTACCTGCGAGCGATCCCGACGGTCACCGAGGACGGTTCACTCCCCGTCGGCACCATCCCGATCGGCGCGGAGGTACAGCTCACGACGGCGGACACCGACGCGATCTTGAGCGGCACGCGCGACGCGCTCCGCGAGGCGCGAGAACGGTTCCCGGCCGGCGCCAAACCCGAGGCAGCGCTGCTCTTCTCGTGCGCGATCCGAAAGTTCCTCCTCGGGACGCAGACGAAGGTCGAAGCCGAGCTGGCGCAGTCGGCGTTCGGTACCGCGGTTCCACTCGTGGGCCTTTACTGCTTCGGCGAGGTCGGCCCGATCGAAGGCGCCGACGCGAGCCGCTTCCTCAACGAGACTTTCGTGACGCTTCTGCTCGGGACGTGAGCGAAGACCCCGGCCTCGCTCCAGAGGAGCTGCGCAAGGACCACGTGCGCTTGACGCGCAAGCTCGGCCGGATCGAAGGACAGATGCGGCACCTCGAACAGCTCCGAGACACGAACGCGCGGGTGCTCGAGCGCTTGATGGTGGAGCTCGAGGAGGAGCGGGCACGGTCGCACGGGTTGCTGCTCAACGTCCTACCCCAGACGGTCATCGATCGCCTGAACGCCGGCGAGCAGCTCATCGCCGATCGGTATGACGACGTCGCGGTGGTGTTCAGCGATTTCGTCGGTTCCACGAAGATCACGGCGGAGATGCCCGTAACGACGCTCGTCTCGAATCTGAACGAGATGTTTTCGGCGTTCGACGACCGGTGTCGCGAGCTCGGCGTCGAGAAGATCAAGACGATCGGCGACGGCTACATGGCGGCCGCCGGATTGCCCGGCACCGCGCCCGATCACGTCGTTGCTGCCGCCGACCTCGCGATCGCGATGCGGGAGGCCGTCCGCGCGATGGGGGAACCGTGGCAGGTGCGGATCGGCATCCATTGCGGGCCGGTCGTCGCCGGCGTGATGGGCAGCCGCAAGTTCGCCTACGACCTGTGGGGCGACACGGTCAACGTCGCGAGCCGTTTCGAATCGACGTCCCTCCCCGACCAGATCCAAGTATCGGAGCCGGTCGCGCTCGCCCTCGGCGACGCCTTCGAGCTGGAACCGCGCGGGGAGGTCGAGCTCAAGGGAAAAGGCGCGACGCCGGCCTATTTCTTGCGAGGCCGGCGTCGCGAGGTCGAGCGTTAAAGCGTCGGTCGTTTACAGCGGCAGGTGGTAGGTCGGGTCGCCGGGCCCGGACTGGTGCGGCTCGAGCGTCCACAACGCGCACTTCGGCGGCGCGCCGGCGCTGCTCGCCTGGAAGCCGAGAAGCATCGCGCCCTTGATCATCGTGCACATGACGTGATCGCCGATCGTCGGTGACACGTTGAAGAAATAGTTGTCGTTGTCGATCGGGGATACGCCCCACGTGGTGGGATCGTGCGGATCGCCGTCCATGAGCGAGCTGCGGATCGGCTCCGGATAGGCCTCCGGCGTCGGAGCGATCAGGTAGCCGAGCTGGTCGTTCGCGAGCCCGAAGATCCATGTCGGTTGCGTCGTGTGGATCGCGTCGATGACGCCGGCGCGGATCGCCGGGTACGCCTCGCCCGGCGCGGCGAGCAGCAACAGATCGCCGATCTTGTACGCACCGACCCACGTGCCGAGGATCGTCCCGTCGAGGTACGGCGGGAAGACGCTGCGCGCGATCGGCGCACCGGCGAAGTCGCCGCCGTAATCGAGACCGAAGAGCACGATGGAGTCGGACAAGTCGCGGATGAACAGTTCCTTGAAGTCGACGCCTGCCACGGTGATCGGCTGCTCGGTGTCGGCCACCGCTTTGTCGACCCACGCCTGCACGCGGCGCGCGAACTGCGAGATCGGGCACGAGTCGGGCGCGCGGGTGTCCACGTCGTACGGAACGTAGAGGTGGCTGAGCGGCTCCTGGAACTCGCCGGGGTGGGCGGCGTCGACGACGCACGACCGGTCGTTCGGCTGCGTGCGACCGACGTCGCCGACGATCGTCACCGCGGTCGCGCCGGGGTTCGCGCGCTCGACGTAGTTCGACAGCGTGCTGACCCAGTCGCTCGACACGTAGCGGTTCCCGCCGCCGCCGACGGTCGCGTGGATGGCGGCATTGACGAGCACGGCGAACGGCGTGCCGTTCGGGTCGGCCGGGTGGAACGCGCGAAGCACGCGCACCTGCGCGTCGGTGTAGTCGTTGGCGTGCTCCCACTGCGGGCCGAGCTGCCCGACCGGGCTGCCGCCGCAGAACTGGTTGTTGAAGATGCGCGTCGGCGAGCCGGAGTCCGGGCCGCACGGTTGCGGCGTGTCGATCGCAGACTGCTTGAGGATCGCCGGCTGCATGTTCTTGTACGCATCGACGATCGCGGCAACCGCTCGCGCTTTGACCAGCGCGAGGTATTCATCGGGTACGAATCCCCAGACGCCGGTCATGTCCTGGCCGGCGTGCGAGTGGTCGGAGGAGATGACGATCGAGCGCGAGGCGAGCCCCGGCGCCGCGACCGCCGCGGCCGCGCGGATGTCGTCGAACCCGAACGGCCGGCGCTTGCCGGTGCTCACGTTCGGCTTGTACTTCGGGAACGTTCCTTGGTTGTCGAGATCGACGAGCACGATCGTGTGACCGGCCGTGTCGCCGATCGCGATCGCGCGCACCCAGGGCGCGAAGGGGTTGTTCGGGATGATGTCCTGACCGGCGGCGTTCTTGCCCATCACACCGATCGCGTGACGGTCGCCGAGTGGCAGCTGCTTGTACTTCGTCTCCGTCCCCACCCGGCCGGAGCCGAACCCGTACCCGCCCATGAAGAACCGGTTGGTGGCGATCATCGCCGGGGTCGGGCTGATGTCGCGTTTGGCGACGCCGACCCGGAACGTCGCGGCGGCCGCCCGGCTCGACGCCGGGACGAGCACCCCGGCAAGCAGCGCTACCAGCGCCAATGCGCTGGCGCGGATGGAACGAGAGCGCACGAAAGTCACGAGAATCCTCCCCCTGGGATGTGGTCCATCAGGGAAGTTCTGCGCCTGTCGCCCCGATTCCTTCGAAGACCAGGGAGGCGACCTCGGAGGAGGTCTGTGCGACTACGGGCTCAGGCGGGTCGTTCCGCCTGAGTCTTGATGTTGGCGAGGTCGGAGCGAAGACCGGCCGGGAGGTCCTTCTTGATCTTGAACATGGTCATCTTCGCAAGGAATCGTGGCGCGACCATCTCGGCGCCCTTCTGCACCAGGGTCGAGCCGCCTTGCGATGAAAGCGTCACCCAGTGGTGCACCGTGCCGAGCGCCCCGACGGAGTCCCACGCGACCTTCGTCGGCGGCGTCAGTTCGGTGATGGTGCTCTGTTCGCGCTGGGTTCCGAACTGCTTCGCGGTGGTCGCGTACTTCGTGCCGACTGCGATCGGGCCGTCGCCGTCCTTCGTTGCCTGCAGACCGTGCCCGCCCCACTCACCGTGCCGGGCCATATCCCCCACGAGCGGGAAGATCTTCTCCGCCGGCGCGTTGACGGTGGTGCTCTCCTCCCAGCGACTCATGCACCCCACCTCCCCTGTCTCAACTGCTTCGTCTACCCGCATCATTCGCCGGACAGCCGACGAGGTCAAGGCGAGCACGGTTGCCGCCGGGCGAGGCCGGGCAAGTATCGAAGTGATACCGGCATCTGGAGGCCGCTATGGCTCGCTTCTCCGTGGGAAACGCGTTCCATTTCTTCAAAGGACGGACGTTCTATGGTCCGCTGCGCGGCTGGCAGGGGAAGCCGTTGCACCCGCCACTCACCGACATCCCGGTCGGCGCGTATGTGATCGCGCCGATCCTCGACGTCGCCGCGTTCGTAGGTAAGCACGCGACCTGGAGTCACGAGGTCTACCGCGCCGCGGGACTGACGCTTCTGCTCGGCGCGATCTTCTCCGTCGCGACCGCGCTTACGGGACTCGCCGATTGGATGAAGACCCGGCCCGGCAGCAGCGTGCGAAAGATGGCGAACCTGCACATGCTGACGATGGTGACCGTGACGGTGCTCGTCGTCGTCGATCTCGCGCTGCGGTTCCCCGGCGGCATGCGACGTCCGTCGGTGGGATCGCTGATCCTGGCGCTCGCGATCATCGGCTTGACGTTCGCCGGCGGTGAGCTCGGCGGCTCGCTCGTCTACGACCGTGGCATGCGCGTGTATGTGGACGAAGAGAAGCCGGTCACCCAGCAGCCGGCCACGCCTGCATCCTGAGGCCGCCGACGCGAGCGCCTGCCGGGCCGCCCCGGCAGAGGATTCGAGCCGCCGGACCGCGAAACCACAGGGCGTGAAACGGCTCGCCCTCGCGCTCACGCTCGCGGCCGGAACCCTCGGCGGCGCGGTCGCCCACCCGGTCACGCTGCCACGTCCGTACGTGTCGGCCGACCAAGGCGGGGGCGCGTACGCGCCGGAGAACACGATGGTCGCGATGCGCAACGCGATCCGGCTCGGCGTCGACGAGCTCGAGACCGACATCAACATCACCGCCGACCATCAGCTGGTGCTGATCCACGACGGTTCACTCGACCGGACGACGAACTGCAGCGGCAACGTCGGTGACAAGTCGCTTGCGGAGATCGAGCGCTGCGACGCCGCATATTGGTGGACGCCCGGCTCGTCGACACTGTTGCCGGGGAAGGCCGCCATCGTCGAGCGCGACAAGGCGGCACCGCATCCGTTGCGCGGCAAGGGCGTGCGGGTGCCGACGGTGCGCGAGTTCTTCGCGTACATCGTCTCGCTCGGCGACCGGGCCCCGCAGGTCACCGTCGAGATCAAGAACATCCCCTACGACTCGAACTTCGACCCGTACGGCCGGCGGATCGCGCGCGTTCTCGTCCCACTCATCCACGAATACCACCTCACGAACAAGATCGTCGTGGAGTCGTTCTGGCCGCGTTCGCTCGGCTGGGTGAAGCGGTTGGACTATCGGATCCGCACGATGTTCCTCACGTTGGGATCGGCGATGGAGAACTACGCATGGGTCGCGGCGACACGTACCGATTTCTCCTCGTCCGACGCCCTCGCTCCCGATCTCAACCGCTTCTACATCAACCACGTGCACGCCGTGGGTCGTAAGGTCGTGCCGTGGCTCGTCGATGCTCCTTCGGATTGGGAGAAGGTGAAGGACCTGGGCGTTGACGGTGTCATCAGTTCGTACCCGGCGTGCATCATGCAAGCCATGGGACGGCCGGTGTCGGGACCATTCGTGACGCCTGAGGCCGGTCCCTCGACGTTCGGGCCCTGCGGGTAACCGAGCCACCGCAGACCAGTATCACAGCGGGCCCTAAGGGGCCGGCGCTGTCGGCTGGAATGTCCGCCGCCGCAGGATTGTTATGGAGGACGTGGGAGAGATCGAGCTCGGCTTGGACACGTTCGGCGACGTCACCGTGGACGACGCGGGGACGGCGCTGCCGCAGGCACACGTCATCCGTGACGTGGTCGAAGAAGCGGTCCTCGCCGATGAGCTCGGACTGGATTTCTTCGGGGTCGGTGAGCATCACCGCCCGGACTTCGCAGTTTCCGCGCCCGAGGTGGTTCTGGCAGCGATCGCCGGGCAGACCAACCGGATCCATCTCGGGTCGTCGGTCACCGTGCTCAGCACCGACGATCCGGTGCGTGTGTTCGAACGATTCTCGACGCTCGACGCGATCTCGAACGGGCGCGCGGAGATCATCTTGGGACGCGGCTCGTTCACCGAATCCTTTCCGCTGTTCGGCTACGACCTGGCCGACTACAACCTGCTTTTCGAAGAGAAACTCGAGATGTTCGTGAAGCTGCTCGATGGGCAGCCCGTGACCTGGTCGGGGAAGACCCGGCCGCCCCTCAAAGATCAGCGCGTGTACCCACCGATGGAAGCCCGGCTGAAGGCCTGGGTCGCGGTCGGTGGGAGTCCCGAATCCGTCGTGCGCGCCGCCCGCTACGCCTTGCCACTGACGCTGGCGATCATCGGCGGGCAACCGCGCCAGTTCAAGCCGATGGTCGACCTATACCACGAATCGTTGAAGGAGTTCGGTCACGACGACCTGCCGGTCGCGGTGCACTCTCCCGGCCACATCGCCGACACCGACGAACAGGCGCGCGACGAATTGTGGCCGCACTACTACGCCATGCACGCGCGGATCGGTCGCGAACGGGGATGGCCGCCGATGGCGCGGGAGCAGTACGAGGCGACGGCCGGACCGCTCGGCGCGCTGTTCGTCGGCTCGCCGGAGACGGTCGCGCAGAAGATCGTTCACGTGACGAAAGATCTTGGACTCTCGCGCTTCGACATGAAGTACAGCGGCGGCACGCTGCCGCACGACAAACTCATGCGCAGCATCGAGCTGTACGGCACGAAGGTGGCTCCACTCGTGCGTGAGGCGCTGCAGCGCGCATAATGCCGCCGTGCCGCAGCTCGCTGGTTGGGAGAACTTCTACGTCATCGTCGGCTCGTCGGCCGGCGCGCTCATCGGACTCCAATTCGTAGTCATCGCGCTGGTCTCGTCGATCCGGCCCCGGGCGTTGTCGACGGGCGCGCGCGCGTTCGCCACGCCCACGATCGTCTTCTTCTCGACGGTGTTGCTGACGGCGGGGTTGCTGTCGATCCCGCGTGAGACGCGCAGCTGGATCGGTGTCGAACTGCTTGCGATCGGTCTGGTCGGAACGGCGTACGCCGCCTGGGTCGGGCACCACATCCGCAAGCAAGAAAGTTATGAGGCCGACCGCTGGGATTGGGCGTGGTTCTTCATCTTCCCGGCAACCGCCTTCGTCGCCTTCTTCGTCGCAGGCGTGACGATGTGGAGCAACCCCGGCGCCGCGCTCGACGTCGTTGCCGGTGCGACGCTGCTCCTTCTCTTCATAGGCGTGCACAACGCCTGGGACGGCGCGGTCTACATGGTCGCGAACGCGCCGAGCGACACGCCGGCAGATCATTGAGCATGGCGGCAGCGATCGCGCGCGTTGCGCGCCTCCAGGATCTGGACGGCATCCTTGCGGTCGATGAAGCGTTCCGCGCCGACGGGACGCCGGAGTGGTCGCTCATGAGCCGTACCGTGTTCGAAACACTCATCTCGGCGGAGATGGTTCAGGTGTCCGTGGTCGACGACGAGGTGATCGGGTACCTCGCATGGTCGATCTTGTGGGGCTTCGCGTTCATCGATTACATCCGCATGCGGGCGGACCATCGAAACCGCGGCTTCGGCAGCGAGTTGTTGCGCGCGACGGAATCGTTCGTCGGCGAGCGCGGCTACCCGATGCTGTGGAGCTCGACGCAAGATGCGCGAGCGCTTCGTTGGCACGAGCGCAACGGCTTCCAGCGCGTGGGAACGACCCAGTGGATCTGGGGCAACCTTCCGGAAACTTGGTTGATGAAGGGCCTCTAGATCGAACGGCCGCCGACGACGATCTGGCGGACGATCACGATCCCTTGCGTGACGGTGACGTGGATGATCGTGCCGGCGTCTGCTGTGAACGCAAAGCTCGGAGTGTTGCGACACGAGCCCGTCGTGCACACCACGGAATGATGCTGCCCGTTCTGAACCCAATCGAGCGTCCAGCCTTTGAGCGTGAAGGCCGACAACGTCTCCTGCTGGAAGGTCGTGGACTTGTATGTGCACGAACCCGGCGTGCTGTTGGGTGAGATCTGGAGGCAGCGTATGGAGGCCGCGGCAGGGGCGGCGGGCGCCGATCCGGGAACCAAACCGCCGACCAACACGGACATCCCAAGAGCCACCAGAAGCGTCCGCATGACGCACCCCCGTCCGGGATCAGATCGAACCCGGGTGAACTTTACATCCGCGGACAGATGCGGTGAAGGGGTGAATTCACCGTATGAGGAGCACGGGGCACGTGGCGAGGTGCACAACCTTGTTGGCGACCCCGCCGAGGACGAGGCTCTTCAATTCGGACATGCCGCGGGAACCGAGGATGATCAGTTCCGCGTCGGCCGCTTGCGCTGCCTCGACGATCTGCTGAGGGGTCTCCCCCGGACTCACGCGTCGGATCTCTCCCGTCGTCTCGATGCCCTTAGCCCGGAACCGAGCCACCACCTGGTCGACGAGCTCGTCCGCGGGGATCGGCGGGCCGAGGTCGACGTCGTCTCCCTCGTATCGCTCGTATTCCCGGACGTGGACGATGGTGGCTGACGCGCCGTAGCGCTCGGCCAGGTCGACGGCGATCGCGAGCGTCCTCTCGCTCTTTGATGAACCGTCGACGGCCACGAGGATCCGTTTGAACATCGCTAAGGCCTCCTCTCCACCGAAACCCCGGAAGCCAGGATGCTCGCCTCACCTGTGAGCCGCCCGGCGGCGATCAACCCGGTGCGCACCCGCGCGAAGTACGCCACGGCGAATGGAAACCCGACCAGGACCGGGGCCCCGAATGCCTGCCGGCGAATCCACGTGCTGCGGCTCCGCCCGGCGGCTTCCCACACGGGCTCGGGATGGAAGACGGCGTCGATCGCGCCCCAGATCGGGAACCCTACGAGCACGAGCCCGGCGATCAACGCGCCAACCGTCGCCGTCGGTACATCGAGCAGCTTGAGCGCCGAAGCGAGGAGCACGACGACGAGGCCGGGCCGGATCACGCCGTCCGGCGCCTTGGAAGAAACACGAGCTCCGACGTATACGGCCGGCAACGCGCCGATCAAGATCGAAGTGGTCAGGCCGAGCTGGAAGTCGCCGACGATGATGTGCGCGATCGCGGCCGAGGTGACCAACGGGATCGCTTGCACCAGATCGGTCCCCACCAGCTGAGCGCCGCGAAGCTCCGGATAGGTGAGCATGAGACACACGATGACGATCGATCCCGAGCCCACCGAGGTGAGGCCCACCAGCAACCCGCCGACGGCGCCGACGAGGATCGTGAGCGGGATCCGAACGATCACGCGCGCATCGGGCTGAAGTGTCGCCCGGCGCCCGGCGCGGGCGAGCGCGCTCCGTCTCCCTTGGAGCCACGCGCGAAATACCATCGCCGCCGCCGCGACCGCGAGCGTTACCCCGAGGAAAACCTTGGTCACGTGCTGGATCTGCGCGCTATCGCCGGTCGAGTTCAGGAGCAACACGCCGCCGAACGCCGCGGGGATCGACCCGAGACAGAGCCAGCGAACGAGGTCCCACTGCACCGTGCGCCGCCGGATGTGGACGCCGCCGCCAACGGGCTTCATCACCATCGCCGCGACCAGGTCTGATGACACTGCAGCGGTCGGGTTGATCCCGAAGAAGATCAGCAGGATCGGTGTCATCAAGGCTCCGCCGCCCATGCCGGTGAGACCGACGGTGAAGCCGACGAGCAAAGAGGCGACCGCGATGCCCCAATCGATGTGCAAGAACGTTCCCCCGAAAGGCGTCCCTACCGGCGAGGATACCGGGCCGAACGCGGGAAAGAGTGCGATCCGCGCGGAGACCGCCGAAGCCTCTCCGCGCGGATCGCCGGTGAGTTACTTGCGGACCGTAACGACGTCGTACTCGCTTGCCGTCGGCGGGAAGCCCGTGTCGAACTTCGCTTGGACCACGCCGAGCGTGTCGCCGAAGAGCGCGCCGGTTGTGGGGATCTCGAAGTTGTCGTTCGTGATCGTACGCTCGACCGTTCCCGAGCTGAGATCGGGGCTGAGTTTCACCACCGAGATCTGATTGCTGAAGTTCTGGATGGCCCAGAGACGGCGACCCAGCAGCACGATCCCGTCGACGTTCGGAACGCTAACGCCCGCAACGAGCTCGCTCGCACCCGTGGTTGGGTCGACCGTGTACAGGGCGCCGTCGCCGGAGTGCGCCACGATGATCCGACCGTCCGGGGTCGACACGATCCCGTTCAGGTTGAACTGACCCGAGAGGTCGCCGGCCGGTCCGGTGACGGTGATCGTCTGGAACGGTCCCGGCACGCCGCCCGAGAACGGAACAAAGAACAGCTGCGGTGCGGAGCTGTTGGTGAAGTACGCGCCCGCCGGGGTGAGCGTCACGTCGTTGATGACGGGATTGGTGCTCGGGTCGACGAACTGGTAGCTCGCGACCGTTGCTCCCGTGGCAGTGTCGTACACGTAGCCTTGCCCGGTGAAGCCGCCCGCTACGAAGAGGTAGCCGGTCGCCGAGTCGAAGGTCATCCCGAGGGCGTTGCGTCCGTCGGGCACGTCGATGAACAGGCTCGCGGTTCCCGTCTGGAAGTCACCGCGATAGATGTCTCCCTTGAACGCATCGCCCGCGTAGAACGTCGCTCCTCGGCCGGAGGCGATCCCTTCGGCCGATGACGCGCCGGTGAGCACGATGACCTTGCCCCACGCCCCGGCGAACGCCGGCGTAGCGAACGCCATCGCCGTGACCGCCGCGAACACCACCAAGAGGCGAAGCCGACCTACCGTCCGCAGTTCCCGCCGTCGCATCATGGACGGACCCCCTTTCAGACGGGCCCTATCATCACGCAACGTGACGAACCCTGTCCAAGCGTGACGAACCGAGCAGGGCGCCGGGTCCGTCCGTGCGGGATCCTGGGGCTTAGGGCTGCGACGCCGGGGAGGCGCGGCGGAGCACCGCCAGGAACGTCGCCACCGCGAGCGCCATGACGCCGGCGCCGTAGGCGTAGGTCGTACTTCGCAGGCCGTAATGGCTCGACGCCACACCCGCGGCGATCGTCGGCACGCTGATGGCGACGTAGACGACGATGTACACGGCCCCGAAGAGCGCCCCCCGTTTGTCGGGTGGCGCGAGAGGGCCGAGACTCCGCACGATCCCCGAGAATGCGGCGCCCAACCCCACGCCGGCGACGACGCTGCCGGCGTAAAGACCGGCCGCGGAGTCGTACAGGACTCCCATCAGTGTCACCCCGACGCCGGCGACGACGATCACACACGATCGCAGGATCAG
>Ga0075425_100003643_pt1 | contig 15673 bp, 25 predicted proteins | sample SoiMethybrSBSTD4_FD_75300 | JGI IMG/M metagenome (GOLD analysis project Ga0075425, IMG submission 75300) | Bulk soil microbial communities from a Populus tree surrounding site in Tennessee, USA - Soil MetaG P. TD hybrid SBSTD4 | ecosystem: Environmental > Terrestrial > Soil > Tree plantation... | reverse complement strand
GACAACATCCGCCGCGTCAACCTCTGATCCCCTATGCCCATCGACCTGAACGAGCTCCGCGCCGAACGTGACGCGCAGGCCCAAGCCCGCACCCGTCGGCCCCCGCTGATCTCGGGCTCGTTTCAGGACGAGAAGGAGTCCTCGGACCTGACGCTGCTCGACCGCGCGGGCGACGTGCTCGCCGCGCCGCTGCGCGGGCTCGAGGGCGCGGCCCAGGACATCTATGGGCTCGCGGACGCCGTCGCGTTCGACGCGCTCCCCAACTGGGAGGAGCGCATGTTCGGCGAGTCGAAGACGTGGCTCGGCGGCCTCGTAGAAGGCGTCGCCAACTTCTCGGCGGGCTTCGTCCCGGTGTTCGGCTGGGTGGGCAAGGCGGGCCGCGTGGGCGAGTTCCTGACCAAGGCCCCCGCCCTGCGCGCGGCCGTCGCCGGCGCGATCACCGACTTCGCCGTGTTCGACGGCCACGAGGCCCGGCTCTCGAACCTGCTCCAGTCCGTCCCCGCGCTCCAGAACCCGATCTCCGAGTTCCTGGCCGCCAAGGACACCGATCCGCAGCTCGTGGGCCGGCTCAAGAACGCCGTGGAGGGCCTCGGGCTCGGCGCCCTGACCGAGGGCCTGGTCTCCGGCCTGCGCGGGCTGAAGGCGGGCCGCGCGGTGCGCGCCGCCGGCGGGACCGCTCGCGAGGTCGGCGAGGCCGTGCAGAAGGCCACGCAGAAAGAATTGCCCCAAGTCCAGGCGCTCGAGCCCCAAGTACCCCCGTCCGCGCCCGCGCCCGGCGACGTGCTGCCCGGCGGCGTCCCCGCTGCCGCGCCGCCCGAGCCCGCCGCCGTTGCGCAGCCGGCGCCCGAGGCCACGCCGCCCGCGCTCGCGAAGGCGCAGCCCGACGAGATCCTCCACACCTTCGACCTGAGCCACGAGCAGGTGACCGAGGTGCTGGCGCACGCGAAGTCGCGTGAGGCGCTGAACCTCGACCCGTTCACCAACCCGCGCAACCTCACCGAGCAAGAGCGCCTCGTGGAGGGCCTCGAGAAGAAGGACCTCAACCTCTCGCACTACCAAGGGCCCGAGGGGGGCATGCAACTCGTGCGCGCGATGGAGCAGCTCCTCGAGCCGCTGCGCGGTTCGCGTGAGCGCATCTCGCTCGACGAGCAAGGCACGCAGGCGCTCGCGTACGTCGCCGACGTGGTGTCCCTCGGTGGGGACGTGCAGCAGACCATGCAGCAGATCCTCGCGGACGCGCAGCGTGACCTCGGCGTCCTGCCGCGCGAAAGCGGGCGCGCGCTCCCCACGGACCTCGCGTCCATCCACCGGCGCATGGTCGCGTACCGCGCGTCGTTCAACTTCCAAACCAGTTGGGTCACCCGCAAGGCCAGCTATCAAGCGTTCCCCGGTCAAGGGACCAACCTCGCGCGTCTCGAGTTCGCGCAGGCCATGGACACGCTGGGTGAGTTCGGCCTCGCCGTCGGCGGCCTCAAGAGCGAAGCGGGCCGCGGGCTGGGCGTGCTGAAGGAACCCACGCTCCCGATCTCGGACCTCCTCACCCCGGCGCAAGTGGAAGACATGCTCCACCAGCGCGGCGGGGCCCAGTCGATCGACGACCTCGCGGCCAAGGTCCGGATGGTCTACGAGGGCAAGGGCGGCGTCGCCGGCGTCATGGACCTCGCGCGCGGGAGCCGGCGCAAGGGCTGGTGGGCGATTGCCAACGAGTATTTCTACAACAGCCTGCTCGGGCGCCCCACCACGCTCGTCGTCAACGGGATGGCGAACATGATGACCGCCATCCACCGCCCGCTCGAGCTGATGCTCGGCGGCGCGCTGACCGCCAACGGCGCCGTGATCCAAGATGGGGTCCGCGAGATCGTGGGCCTCGCTCACTCCTTCAAGGAGTCGCTCGAGGCCGCGCACGCGTCGCTGAAGGCCGGTGGCAACCTCCTCGATCCGATGCGTGCCGTGTCGGACATCGTCAGCCCGACGCAGCGCGCGCTCACCGCCGGCAACGTGGGCCTCGACGACAAGTCCGTGGGTGGCGCGGCCGTCAACTGGCTCGGCAAGCTGCTCCGCTTCCCGAGCGCGGCGCTGATGGCTACGGACGAGTTCGCGAAGTCGATCAACTACCGCGCGGTCGCGCGCGCGCAGCTCGCGGGGGACGCCGTCGCCAAGGGCCTCGTCGGCGAGGACGCCGCGCGCTACGTGGTGGAGGGCCTCGACAAGCTGATCTATCAGGGCCAGGCGTACGGCAGCGCGCAGCTCTACCACCGCGGCGTGGAAGACGCGATGCGCGCGGGCCTGAAGACCAAGGTCGGGATCGACGAGTACGCGCGCGACTTCGTGCGCAAAGCCACGATGACCGGCGAGCATCAGCGCCTGAGCCAGATCGCCGGCCTCGCGCAGGCGCGCGCGGAGGAGGCCACGTTCTCGAAACCCCTCACGCCGGGCTCGCTCCCCTACCGCGTGCAGGAAGCGGTGCTCGCGCACCCCGCGCTGCGGCTCGTCATGCCCTTCGTGCGCACGCCGGTCAACATCGCGATGTTCGCCTTCCAGCGGCTCGACGTGCCCGGCCTCGTCGGCGCGCTCGGCGCGAAGAAGTTCCCCGGCATCGCTGGCGCGCTCGAGGGCTCCCGCAACCGCTTCATCCAGGACATGCTGTCCGAGGACGCGCGCCGCGTGGCGGATGCGCACGGCCGTCTCGCCGCCGGCCTGAGCCTCACCAGCTTCGTCGCGCTGAAGGCGTCGGAGACGGACGAGAACGGCCTGCCCACGATCACCGGGCGCGGGCCCTCCGACCGCGAGCGCCGTCGCATCCTGGAAGACGCCGGGTGGCAGCCCTACTCGATCCGCGTCGGCGACAAGTACATCAGCTACGCGCGCCTCGACCCGTTCGCCTCCCTGATCGGGACGGCGGCCGACGTGCTCGAAAACGCGCGCTTCGCCGACCGTGGCGACCAGAACGAGGTCGAGCTCCTCTCGTGGGGCCTCGCCGTCGGGCTCGCCTCGAACTTCACCAACAAGACCTACCTCGCCGGCCTCGCGAACTTCATGGACGCGCTGTCCGACCCGCAGCGCAAGATCCCCACCCTCTTCCGCACGCTCGGCGCCTCGCTCATCCCCGGCGAGTTCGCGGCCGCGGTGCCGGTCACGGACCCGCTCATGCGCGACGTGCAGAGCATGGGTGACGCGCTGCGCGCGCGCCTGCCCGGCCTGAGCGACACGCTGCCGCCGCTGCGCAACATGCTCGGCGAGCCCGTCGTCCGCGCGAAGGCGCTCGGCTCGGACGTGGCCTCGGTCACCGGCGCATTCGTGCCGCTGCTCTACCGCGATGTCAGCCACGACGCCATCTCCCAGGAGCTCCAGCTCCTCGGCCACGGCTTCACGCCCCCGCACCGTGAGCGCAACGGCGTGGACCTCTCGACCTTCCGTTCCTCGTCCGGCCAGACGGCCTACGACCGCTGGCAGGAGCTCCAGGGCACCGTGAAGCTCGGCGGCCGCACGCTGCGCGACTCGCTCTCCCGCCTGATCCGCAGCGCCGGCTACCAACGCATCCCGGCCGAGTCCACGCACGACCTCACCTCCCCCCGCGTCCAGCTCATCCAGAACATGATCGACGACTACCGCCAGGCGGCCTACCGCCAGATGAGCAAGGAGTTCCCGGAGGTGCGTGAGCTCGACCACCAGCACGTCACGCTCCGCCGGCGCCTGATCGCCGGCCAGGAGCAGCGGCCGCAGATCCTGCAACAGCTCGGCATCGGGGGGCAGCGCTGATGGCCTACAGCACCGAGAGCTTCGCCGGCGTCGCAGCCCAGCAGACCTACACCTTCCTGACCCTGGGCTTCCTCTCGAGCGCGCACCTCTCGGTCACGGTCAACGGGGCGCCGGCGTCCTTCTCGATCAACGCCGCGCGCACACAGCTCACCATCGCCGCACCGGCCATCGCCGGCGGGGAGACGATCCTCGTCACCCGCGCTACGCCCGCGACCGAAGTGGGGCGCATCGTCAACTTCCAGGACCTGAGCCACGTTCGCCAGTCCGACCTGGACACGAGCGCGCTTCAGCTCCTCTACATCGCGCAGGAGACGCTCGATGTCGCCGCGGGCGCGGAGCGCCTCGAGCTCGGCGGCTCCGGGCAGTGGGCGGGCGAAGGTCGGAAGATCCAGAACCTCGCCAACGGCAGCGCATCCACGGACGCGGCCACGAAGGGCCAGCTAGACTCGGCCTCGATCGTCGCCGGCAACCTCCCCGTCGTCTCCGCCGGCGACAATGACAAGTCCCTGGCTGTGGTCGCCGGCGCATGGGCGGTCCGGACGCCCTCGCAGATGCGCACGCACTTCGGGCTCGGCTCGGCCGCGCTCTTGACCGCCGGCGTGGGCGCGAACAACGCCGTGCAGTTCGATGGCTCGGCCCGCTACCCGTCGAACGATGGCCGCAACATCGACCTTTCCAACAACGCCGTCACCACGGCGCTCGGGCTGCGCTACCGGACCACGATCGGCAACGTCGCGCAGAGCTCCGAGCAGACGCCCGTGAACGACGCGACGGGAACGTGGGCTCAATCGGCCGCAAGTCGCCTCACCCCCGGCACGCTCACGGCGCTGGACAACAGCGGGGACATCGTTGTTGATAACGCCGGCAAGAAGGTAACGCTCTCCGCCGGCACCTGGGAGATCGAGTACCTGATGCGGTGCTACAACCTCAACGCTGCCGCTGGGAATGACCAGCAGCTCCGGGTCAAGGTCACCAACGACGACGACACCGGCGCCCAGGTCGTGTACGACACGGACAATGACAACCTGGACGTAGAGTCTCCCGGCGCCACCACGCGCGCGCTCCTGCCCGTGCACAACATCCTGCTCCTCAAGCTCGCGAGCGGCGGCGCCGTCGTCTTCCGGGCGGCCAACGCGACGAGCACGGACATTCGGATCAACACCACGCGCCTCGTCTTCCGGAAGGTCTCCACCTCCACCACCTGATGCCGCTGTCCTCGGTCAGCTTCACGGCGGAAGCCGGAAGACTGACCTATCCGCTCGACCGGGGCCTCGGATTCCTGAGCGTGTCACACCTCGTCACAGCGGTGAACGGGGTGCCGGTCACGGCCACCGTCACGCTCGAGCCGCGCCAGGTGACGCTCGCAGTCGCGGCGGCCGCCGGCGCCACGATCACCGTCCAGCGCGTCACGCCGCGCACGCGCCTCGTGAACTTCCTGGCTCTCCCGAGCGGTGCGGCCGGGCTCACCGCCGACCTGCTGAACGAAGACGCGCGCCAAGAGCTCTTTCTCCTGGGTGAGGGGCGCGACGCTGTAGGCGCGCTGCCGGACGCGCCCGGCATGGCCCTCAACGCCTCCGGGAATTGGGAGGGCGAAGGGAAGCGCATCGAGGATCTCGCCGTGGGCGTGGACGCCCTCGACATCCTGCGCAAGAGCCAGCTCGACACGGCCGCCGCCGGCGTGCGCAATCTCCCGACGGTCAGCGGGGGTGACAACGACGACGGGCTCTTCGTCACCGCCGGGGAGTGGGCGAAGCGCACGCCGACGCAAGCGCGCGCGCACCTCGGGCTCGGCACGGAGGCGACGCTAACCGCCGGCGTGGCGGCCAACAACGCGGCGCAGTTCGACGGCAGCACCCCGCCCCGTTACCCGACGGCGGACGGGCGCAACATCGACCTCTCGAATCACTCGATCCAGACCACGCTTGGCTTGCGAGCGCGTGCGACCGTCGTGCGCTGGGCGACGATCGACGCGGTGTCCCCGGGCATTGATCCGTCCGTGGCGACCTGGACGCAGAACTCGGGCTCGCGTGTCGCGACCAACTCGGGGTGGGCGACGCGTACGGAGCTGAACAACAGCGGGGACATCGACGGCTCGAGCTCGAGCCCGCGTCGCATCACGCTTGCCGCCGGTACCTGGCTCATCCGGTGGACGTTCAAGAACACGATGCCCACGGTCGCCAACACGACCAACAAGACCAGCATTCGTATCACGAGTGATGACGATACGAGTGCCCAGGTCATTTACTACGACTTCGGCATCCATCGCCCCAACACCGACTTCAGCGGGCGTGATTACTCCTTCTTCGCGGACACACTCATCCTCGGGTTCTCCGTTTCGACCTCCATTGTCTTTCGGTGGTCGAACTTCGCCAGCGGCGGCTCGAACAAAGCCGACTTCGCTTTCCTCTTCCAGAAGCTCTCGACCTCTGTCCTCGTATGAACACCGGCAAGAACGTCCAACAACTCGTCGCGGCCTCGGCTGCGGCCACGGGCCCGCTCCCCGTCGCAGGGCTCAGCTATCAACTCGGCCCGAACCTCAGCGCCCTCGTGGTGGTGCAGTCGAGCGCCGCGCTCGCCACGTTCGTCGTGGAGGGCCGCGTGAGCCCCGAAGCGCCGTGGGCGCAACTGCACGCGCCGGACGCCAGCCTCGCCGGCGGCGCGGGAACGAAGGCGCTGGCGATCGCGTCCGGCATGGCGGAGATGCGTCTCAACTGGACCGGCAACGCGGGCACCGTGACCGCCTGGCTGCAAGCCTGACCGATGCGGATGAACGCGGTCCGTCTCCTCAACGGGACGACGGTCAACGGAGCAGAGTCCTCGCGCTTCTCGGTTCAGGGGGTCCGCGACGAGGTCATCTCGTTCTGGTTCTTCTTCGGGGGCAACGCCGGCTCGAGCGCGACCATCCGCGGCTCCCCCGACACGCAGGCGTCCGCGCTCACGAGCCCCGTTGAGGGGATGACGCTCTTTACCGTCATCACGACCGGCACGGCCGCCGCGGGCCAGGTCAAGACCAACACCGCCGGCCACGCATTCGTCGTGCTCCAGGCCCTCCCCATCATGTGGGTCCGTTTCCAGAACGCACTCTCCCCTACCGACTCCTGTTTCTGCTGGCTGATCGAATGAGCAACCTCCAGACCGAGCTCGACAAGCTCGCGGCCGCGGTCGCGATGAACCTGCGCGAGCGCATCGAGAAGGGCGACGCTACACCGGCGCTGCTCGATGTCGCGCGCAAGTTCCTGGAAGACCACAAGGAACGTCGCGACCCGGACGGCCTCGCCAACGTCCCGCGCCAGGCCGCGCTCGATCTCCCCTTCACGGACGAAGACGACGAGTGATCCGCGCCTTCCGTGAGAACCCCGAACTCCGGGACTCGCGGAACTTCCTCTGCCTCGCGTGGCGGCACCTGCTGCGCATGGATCCGACACCGATCCAGTACGACGTGGTGCACTTCCTCGCGACCGGCCCGCCGCGCCTCGTCGCCAAGGGCTTCCGCGGGATGGGCAAGTCCTGGATCGCCAGCGTGTACGTGTGCTGGGAGTGGGGCATGGACGAGAACGTCAAGGCGCTCATCGTCTCCGGTGGCGCACGCCGCGCCGCGGACTTCACGACGTTCACGCGCCAGCTTATCGAGAGCTGGGATGCGCTGAAGGACCTGCGCCCGCGCATCGACGCGCTCCGCGACTCCAAGATCCAATTCGACGTGGGCGGCACCAAGATCGCGCACGCGGCCTCGATGACCAGCATCGGGATCACGGGCCAGCTCACCGGCAACCGCGCCAACGTCATCATCGCCGATGACGTGGAGACGCAGGCCAACTCCGACACGCCCGCCAAGCGCGAGCGCGTGGAAGCCTACGTCCGCGAGTTTGGATCAATCCTTTCGCCGCGCGGCCGGATTCGGGTTCTTGGGACGGACCACACGGAGGAGTCCCTCTACCGAACGCTGCCCGCCAAGGGGTATACCGTGCGGTGCTGGCCCGCTGAGTACCCGGCGGCGGATCTCAAGGCCGCGCTCGGGGACTCGCTTGCACCGCAACTGCGAGAGACTCTTGAGCTTCATCCAGAGCGGGTGGGTCAGCCTACGGAGCCGACGCGCTTCCCGGATGAAGAGCTGCGTGCCAAAGAAGCGGAACTCGGACGCTCGCACTATCGCCTCCAGTTCTTGCTGGACCCGCGGATGTCGGACATGGAGCGGTTCCCGCTCCGGCTCTCGGACCTGATCGTCATGCCACTAGATCCCGAGGCCGCGCCCGAGCGCGTGACCTACGGTGGGAAGCACGTCGCCGAGCTCCCGTGCCTGGGCTTCAGCGGGGACCGCTACCTCGGGCCGAGCTTCGTCGCCGAGCGCTGGCTCCCGTACCAGGGGAAGGTCCTGGCTGTCGATCCCGCAGGGCGCGGCAAGGACGAGACCGTGGCGGCCGTCCTCGGACAACTGAACGGCTACCTGTTCCTGCTCGAGCTCCGCGCGTGGCTCGGCGAGGGTTACTCGGACACCGTGCTCGCCGCCATCGCCGACATGGCCGCGCGTCAACGCGTGGGCTTCTGCGTCGCCGAGGCCAACTTCGGCGACGGCATGTTCGCCCGCCTGCTCGAGCCCCACCTGCACCGCTCCGGCCACCACTGCGCCGTCGAAGAGGTGCGCCACGCGATCCAGAAGGAGCGCCGCATCATCGACACGCTCGAGCCCGTGATGCAGCAACACCGCCTCGTGGTGGACCAACGCGTCCTGCTCGAGGACCTGCGCCCGATCCCCGGCCTCGCCGAGAACGCGCAGTTTCCCTACCGCCTCGCACACCAGCTCTCCCGCATCACGCGCGACAAGGGCTCCCTCCAGCGCGACGACCGGATCGACGCTGTCGCGATCGGCGCCGCGTACTGGAAGGACGCCCTCGCGCAGGACGCTCGTCGCCGCCAAGCCGAAGTGAACGACAAGGCGATGCACGACGAGGTCCGGCGCTTCCTGGATCACGCGCTCAGTCCTGCCCGTTGGCGGGGGGAGCAATCGGGCTGGCTGGACCGCTCGCTCGGGCGCGAAGAGCGGCAAGGGTGGCGTCGGCAATCTCGACGCTCCTCCGAGCAATGAGCTCGGGGGGCGAGAGCGCCACACCACCCGACACGCAGAACGCGTGCATGACCACCGCGGTCATGAGCGTTCGCACGTCGAGACCTGTGGACACCACGGCCAGCCCCTGAGGGCTCGAGCCCACCAGGGGGAAGACCGTCTCGGGCATCGCGCCGGGGAGCACGAGGCTCATGCGGACCTCGGACCGCTCGGGCGGTCGTGCTGCGTCCAGAACAGGAACGCGACCACGAAGACGAAGCAAGTAGCCGCGATAAGAGCGTCAGTCATGGTCGCCTCCGCACGGCATGTGCGGCGAGTCGCTGCCGCGAGGGTCCAGGAACCCGGCGAGGATGAATCCGAGGGTGACGCCGACAGCGGCGCCAGCGAGGAAGAAGATCACTTCTTCGCCTCCTCCGGCTTCACCCGGTACTGCCGCAAACGCTCTTCGGCGATCGTGGCGATGTCGATGGCGTTGGTGACCGCGGCCTGATAGGCCGCCGGTCCGATGACTTGCTGCTTGTGGCAGATGCCACTGAGCACGGTGAGAAACACCCGCTCGAACGTCGAGAAATCGAACTTCATACCGAACCGTACCCCCGATTCATCCCATGTGGCAAAAGCTCTTGGTCTTTCTCCCGTCGCTCTTCCGAGTGCTGCGCGCGCTCGCGCTCCCTCTCGCCGGCGTGGTCGTCGGCGCCACCGTGCAGACGCCGCTCTCGGGCCCCGCGCCCATGCGCGAGATCCGCTGGAGTGAGCATCCGGCGATGGTCGCCCTCGAGTCGCGCCTGCGCCTCCAGCTCCCGCCGCCGAAGCCCGTGCTCGTCGCGACGACCGAGCTGCGCTCGCAAGGACTCCAGGGCCTGAGCCTGGACAAGGGAACCTATTTCCTGGTGCTGCTGGACGCTGGGCTGGACCCGAGCCTCCAGGCCGAGACGCTGCTGCACGAGTGGGCGCACCTACTCTCGTGGGGCGACGGACACGGTCCGCTCTGGGCGCAGAGCTACGGCATGGCTTTCCGCATGTGGGCCGGCAACTAGTTCGGGGTTGGCGGCGGCGTTGCTGCCGTACTTTCGACCCCCTCCCACCCTATCCCTCCCCATGCCCACCAAGAAGACTCCTCAGAAGAGGAAGAAGGTGGGGATGGTGATGGTGAGGGGGAGAGCAATCCCTGTCTTCCTGAACCCCCACCTCGAGAAGAGGGGACTGGCTGGAGAAACCTTCCGAAACCCCTCCAGTATCGAAATCAGTCCTGCCGAGAAGCCGATCGTACGGCTCTCCACACTGCTCCACGAGATGCTGCACCAGGTCGATTTCGGACTCGCCGAGAAGACGATCCTCCGTCTCGAGGAACGGTTGCTCGAGCTCGTGATCGCCAATCCCAAGGTCTTCCGGAAAGTGCTTCGCCATGCTGAACGGTCCTGACGCCTCCCACGTCTTCCGCTCGTTCGCGACGCGGAACGGTCGCCAGCCCACGCTGGTCGAGCTCTTCCGCGAACTCGCGGTCGAGCCCTCGGGGACGCCCGCGATGTCCTTCGCGGAGCCGCAGGGGCAACCTCAGCCCACGCCCGCGCACGATCCCGAGCTCACCGCCCAGATGCAGCTTCGCGAGATGCTGGGCCTCATGCCCGCGCAGCAGAACCCGTTGCTCCAGCTCCTGCGGCTGAGCCTGCTCCTCGGCGGCGGATCCCCGAACGACGCGCTGAGCCAGGTGGACACGCAGGGCATCGGCAGCACCACGCACGGGAGCTTCCTGTCGTGAGCCCCCTCGACGCCTTCCTCGCCGTCGTCTCCGCCGTCGCGAGCGTCCTCGCGATCGGCTGGGCTTTCGTGCGCTCGCACCGCCACCCCGAGAACCCGACGCGTGCCGAGATGGACGCGGAGATCGACGGGCTGAAGGCGCTCCTCCGCGCGAATCACGCATCCGTCCTTCGCGAGCTCTCCGCTCTGCGCACCCTCATCGAATCCATCCGCCAGTCCCGCCGATGAAACCCACACAGAAGCCCAAGCCTGCGCCGAAACGCTGGATCCCCGAGAAGGGCACGTCCTCTCAGCTCCAACGCTACGTGCCGCGCCCCAAGAAGCGCTGAAGTCCGGCGCACCCGAATGCCGAACGACTCGCCCCCAAGACGGGGCGAGAGTGAGGCGCCGAGCCCTCGAGCCCGTCCCCAATCCCGGCGGCGCGAGGACTTCAGATGACACTGACATTCAAGAACACCGGCCAGCGGTGGACCGTCCGCCAAGGCGCAGGCACGTTCACACAGTTCGACCTGGTGTGGCCGAACGATTTCCCCGGCTACCCCGACAACATCGACGAGAACCAGACGGTCGGTATCGAGAGCATCAAGCTCGTGGTGACGACGGCGAACGTCATCGCCTCACCTGCGCGGCGCCCCCGCCTGCGCCTGCTCGACGACCAGTTCTTCACGCTGAACGAGTGGCACGCGGCCACGACGATCCCGAACAACACCGCGGGGTCCGTGCACATGTGGTCCATGGGCGGGTTCACCGACGCGCTCACCGGCGGCACCGCGCGCACGATGCTCCCCTCCGGCCTCTGGCTGGTGCGCTTCAGCTCGATCCGCCTCGACCTCATCAGCCTCCAGACCGGCGACAACATCGACGAGGTGTGCGTGACCGGGCGCTTCGGCTGACCGTCGGGTACGCTTCGTCATGCTCACGGTGACGCTGCGTACCCTGCTCGACTCCACCGGCCGGACCCGCGTCGTGATGACCCGGCGTCCGGCCGATCCGTTGGACCCTCGCGTGATCGGCATCCACGACTGCCCGCACGCCGCGGTGAGGGAGATTCTTTCCATCATGCGCCGCATCCGCCAGGCGCTCCCCGAAGCGCTGCACAGCGTGCACTGCATCACGACCGAGAAGCGCGGCCGCCTCTACTGCCGCCTGCGCGCGGTCCTCGATCTCCTGCCCGGACAGACCATCTCCGTCTGAGCATTTCCTTCCTGCCCCCACGCCCACCATGGCCCGCAAGTACCGAGTCACCCAAGTCACGCCGACCAGCACGCCCGCCGATCGGGCCAACTACGACCTCGAGCAGGCGGCCGAGCGCCAGCGCCGGGGGTTCACCGGCTTCACGCGTCCGGGCCGGCGCGACGAGGCCCAGACGATCGCCGACGCCGGCAACGCCGGCGAGAGTGCGCTCGGTACCGCGCGCGCCTACAGCCAGCGCAAGCGCAAGCGCTGAGGGCTCGCGCGCCGATAGAGTCGGCATGGACACGGAACTTCTGAAGCCGCTCCAGGCCGCGCGCGTGCTCAACATCAGCGCGCGCAAGCTGTGGGAGCTCACCAACCGCCGCGAGCTCGCCTGCATCCGCGTGGGCCGCGCCGTGCGCTACCGGCTCGACGACCTCAAGACCTTCGTCGAGCGGAATCGCCGCTCCGCGCTATGATCGGCTCATGGCGTCCGTCTTCAAGCGCAACGGTCAGGGGCCTTGGCTCATCCGATACTTCGACGAGCTCGGGCGCCGTCATGAGCGGTCTTCCCGAACAACCGATCACCGGGCCGCCGTCCGCATCGCTTCCGCCCTCGATGCCGAGGTGGCACTACGCCGGGAGGGTGTGGTCGATCCTGCCCGCGCCTCGGCCGCTGACGCGGCCTCGCGCGGGCTCGAGGAGCACGAGAGGGACTACCTAGCCCACCTCGCCGAGATCCGCCGCAGCCCCCACACGATCACGGCGGCGACCAAGCATCTCAAGTGGGTCCGGGTCCAGAGTGGGGCGACGCGCCTCGCCGACCTGACGCTCGAGCGCGTCACGCAGGCGCTGAGCCTCCTGCACGAGAAGCGGCGCTCGGCGCGCACCCTGAACTACTACGGGGGCTCGGTCTCGACCTTCCTCGGCTGGTGCGTCAAGACCGGCCGGCTCCAGTCGAACCCCCTGCGTTTTCTTCCGCATCACGCGGAGGGGATCGACCGCCGCCGCGAGCGCCGCGCGCTGACCGACGACGAGCTTGCCAACCTCTTCGCCGAGGCGCGCAAGCGCGGCCGGGAGCTGTGGTACGGCCTGGCCTACTGGGCGGGCCTGCGGCGCTCTGAGCTCGCGCGGCTGGCCTGGGGGGACCTCGACCTCGCGCGCGGCGTGGTGCGCATGGCGAAGGGCAAGGCGAAGCGCCTGGATGAGATTCCGATGCACGCCGAGCTGCGCGCCATCGTCGAGCGCGCGCCCCGGGGGAGCACGCTCGCCCGGGTGTTCCCGACGCTCCCCACCAACCTCACCCGCCAGCGCGATTTCGAGCGGGCCGGTATCAACCTGAAGCCCGACGATCAAGGGCGCGTCGTGGATCTTCACTCGCTCCGCGCGACCCTGGCGACCAACCTCGCGCGCATGGGCGTCGCCCCGCAGCTCACGCAGAAGCTGATGCGCCACGCCGACTACCGCACTACACTGCGCGCCTACACCGTGCTTCGCGTCGATGACACCGCGGCCGCGCTGGCGTCCTTGTCCAGCCCGACCGCTCGTCCAGTGGTAGTGGACAAGAGCGGATGATCGTCAAGCTGTACCGCCTAGACGGCGCGTGGCGTCGCCTTGGGCCCACACTCGGTTGGTTCCGTTCCCCCGACGGTTGGTTCGCTGAGTTTGCTCTCGATCTCTGGCGGCGAGAGCTTGTCGTCCGATGGGGGCCGCTCCAGTGAGCATCGGCCCGGGCAAGTACGACGACGAGGCCACGATCATTCGCTCGGCGCTGGAGGCGCAGGGGGTGATCCTCCTTGTGCTGGGCGGGACCAAGGGCAGCGGCTGCGCCGTACAGATGACGCGTGTGGGCTACCTCCTGGAGCTCGCCCCCATGCTCGAGAAGCTCGCGCTGGAGATGCGGCGGGACGCGAAGGCGCTTCAGGGGCCGACGCAGTGACCACTACTCTCGTCTTCGCTCTCGTCAACGGCTTTCTGCTGGGCTCGGCATTCCTCTTCTGGCGCAAGGCGCAGGCGCTGATGTTCCACGTCTCCCGGCTCCACAAGTGGACGGGCATCCGGCTCCAGACGATCGCCGAGCGCGAGGCTGAGCAGATGCTGACGCCACACTTCGGCCGTTGGCTCCCGGGCCACCCCGAGACTTGCTGCCACTACCACACGACCGGTGGCTCCCGCGAGCTCTCGTGCATTCGGTGAGGACCACCGTCGTCTTGCGCTCGCACACCGGGGTGACGCTGGAGGTCAGCTACGATTCGCGGTGGTACACGAAATGCGAAGCGGTTCGCGCCGCGGTCTCCTACCTGCACGGCTATCGCCGCGGAGGGCAGCTCTTCTTCGCTGTCCGCCCCCACCACCAGCCCCACCAGTCGTCGTGCGAAACCGTGCAAGACGACGCGGAGCCGCGCGAGACGGAACGGCCTTCCTGACCCCGCCACGGGGGCAGCAAGTGGTGCACCCACCAGGACTCGAACCTGGAGCCTTCTGATCCGTAGTCAGAAACCTGCACGTCGCAAGTCTGTCGCGAGTCACGACTTAGCGTCAAGAGATTTCTTCCCCCCACCAATACCCACACCAGTCGCGTGCAGCTACGATGCGCGCACCCGAGGGGTCGGGTCTGGGGCCTGGTGGACACTGCGCCTTGGATCCGGCCCCCGGGCCCGGCGGAAAAGCTGTGCTGTCCCCCGCCGGTCCTGCCGATCCAGGGAGCCATGGACATCACCATCATCGAGCTTGGCGAGGGGTGTGGTCGGCCCGATTGTGAGAGCTGCCTGCTGGCCCGGGTCATCCGCAAGGGCAGGCCGAAGACCATGGAGGAAGTCATCGCGCGGACGGCGGAGCTCGACGCACTCGAGCTCTCCACGAGCGAGGGCCAAGAGATCCGGGCAGGGATCCAACTGGCCCTGCTGCAAACCGCGGTCACCCTCCTGAACGCTCGCACGCGCGCGCGGCGGGAAGCCGCGAAGACGGACGCTGCCAAGCTCAACTGATGGAGGGCACGTTCCTCCTCCCGAACCCGGAGCCGGAAACTCACTACTGGCTCTGCCTGGAGGCGCCCTTCGTTCTCGGCCCCGGCCGCGGACCTGGGCAGCGCACGCGCCGGATCGACGAAGGACGCGTCTGGCTGCGCTGTCTGCGCGTCACGCCCACTGAGCTCTACTACTCGCTCGGTTGGGCTTCAGTCCCCGAGCGCCTTCGGCCGACCCTATGGGCGGGCGGAGCCGCGATCGGCTGAAGGCCCCCGTGGTGGCGATCGGATGCAGCTCCGGACATGGGGCCTGAGCGCGCGCTCGTGGCTGAGCAGGGACTGGAGTTCACCGTCGAAAACGCGGCGGAACGGGCCCCGCGCGACTCCGCCCATTTTGCAAGTGGTGGGGGCTCTTGCTGACGCTCGGCTTCGCTGTCCGGGGCCGCCCGCAGTGTTCCCCCACCGCGGGCCATTTTATCACACAAGGGCGGGCGTGGTAGGACTTGAACCTACGACCAGCGGAGCCAAAGCCCGCTGCTCTACCAACTGAGCTACACGCCTGCGTGAGTGGGGACGGCAGGAATCGAACCTGCGGTGCGGGCCGTCCGGACGGGAATGACAGAAGAGAACCCCGGCGTAGGAGTGGCCGAGTTCGAGGAGGGAGTCCCGTCGGATGAAGCTGGCCCTCGGCCCCGAAGAGCCGTGCTGTCGCCTACTGAGCCACATCCCCTCACGAGAGCGAGGATAGGAGCGGGTGAGCCCGTGTCAAGCTCGTTGCCGTCCTATCCTCGCCGAACCTCGTAGAGTCTTCACCAATCGTGCAGGTCGCGCCGTGGCCGCGGAAATCCGCCAGGATTGCCCAGGTGCCGTGCATGGACTGAACGTCTTTGGGCGGCGGCCCGTGCGCGTCATGCTCTCTCAGTAGCCCAGTCTTCGGAAGATCGGGCCCAGGGGCT
>Ga0075425_100003641_pt1 | contig 15679 bp, 10 predicted proteins | sample SoiMethybrSBSTD4_FD_75300 | JGI IMG/M metagenome (GOLD analysis project Ga0075425, IMG submission 75300) | Bulk soil microbial communities from a Populus tree surrounding site in Tennessee, USA - Soil MetaG P. TD hybrid SBSTD4 | ecosystem: Environmental > Terrestrial > Soil > Tree plantation... | reverse complement strand
GCACCACGCGCACCTCGGCCTGCGCCTCACTGTCGAGTCCGGCGAGCAGGAGTGTGTCGATGCGCGCCAGTCCCACAGCGATTGCCGGAGGCGGTCTGTTCGGTGCCAGCACGCCGGCTGTGGGCGCGAATTGCAGTGGGCCAAGATTAGTCTCGCGGCGCGCGCGCATCCCGTAGTAGCCCAGCGAGTCTTCGTGCGCGAGCGCCACCCAGATGCTGCGGGCTCTCGCAGTGTCGCCCTGCGACTCCGCCATCTTGCCGAGCCAGAACCGCGCCGCGGTACGCTGTGGACCTCCGGCGTCGATCTCCGATTGATACAGAACGGCGGCGCTGTCCGGGTTGCCGGCACTCTCCGCGTGCGCCGCGAGGCGGAAGCGGGCGAGCGACGCTCGCGCATCGGCGGGAAAGCGTCCGATCAGCTCCGTATACCAGCGGCCGGCCTGATCCCAGTCACCTCGGCCGTCGTACAGGTCGCCCAGGATGTACAGCGCGCCGGATGCCGCCGAATCGCTGGGGTAACGCTCAGCGAATTGCGACAACGCGGAGATGGCACTCGAATCGCCGAGTCGCACGAGGACGCGCGCGCGGCGGTACGTGGCAAGCGGACGGGCGGAGGAATCGCGCGCGGCCGCCGTGAACGCCCGAACCGCGTCACGCAGGCGGCCGGATGCGATCAGGAGCTCACCATAGAACAGCAAGGTGGCGGCGCTGGAATCGCCGGCGCGCAACGCATGCTCAACGTGGATTCGCGCGTCAGGGACAGTCGTCCGGCGGTTGAGAGCGTGCCCGAGGGCGACGTGCTCCTCGGGGGAATGTGGGGGCAGCGGCCCAATCGCCAGGCTCACGGCCGCGGCACCGTCGTCACTCAACGGATCGCGGGCGAGAAGTCCGTACAACATCGTGCGCGCGCGCGCCGTGTCGCCGGTGGCGAGCGCGAGCCGCGCGGCATCAAGTCCCTTGCCGGCCGCGGCGAATGCGGCGAGGGCGCGTGTCGTGTCAGCCGCGAGAAGGAGCGAGAGCGCGCGCGCGACGGGAACGCCGCGGGCGGCCGGTGCGGGGATTCCGTCGAGCAGCTGCGACGCCAGCGCGGTATCGCGCGTGACGCGCGCCTGTCGCACGCGCAACCAGAAGTCGATGCTGGCCAGCTTGCCGCCGGCTCGCGCCGCGGCGAATGCTGCGGCCGCACTGTCGGGCTGCCCGGCGGCATCGAACGCAACTCCGGCGCGTACGGCGAGCAGCGGCACGCGCGCGGCGGGGGCGCGCGTGCCGGCCATTTGGAAATGCGCCGCTGCCTCCGCGAATTGGCCGACACCGAATTCCGCCTGTCCCAACACCGCCAACGCCTCGCCGTCGGAATAATCCGCGAGCCACGGTTGGCCCACGAGGAGGGTCCGCGCGTGTTCGAACCGACGCGCACGGACTTCCGCCTTGGCGCCCTCGACGATGAGGAATGCATTTGGATTCGGATCGCGACGCGCGGCGGCCAGCAACGTCTCGGCCGCGTGCCAGGGGCGTCCGGAGAGGCGCAGGGAATCGGCGCGGTAGGCGGCGGTGTGATCGGGCTGCACGGCAGCCTGCGCGCGCAACTGGGTGCTCGCTCCCGCGGCGACGAGTACTCCTGCTATCGCCAGCGATACTGTGGTGCGCCTCATTGACGTGCCTGTCTCACGCGCATCAGCACGCGCTGATAATCGGAGCGCGATGACGGCGTCAGCCGGAAGCGGCTGAATCCCGTTTGGTCCTGGAAGTACAGGGTCAATCGCTGCGACGTGTATGTCCACCGCAACACCCGTGTTCCACTCCGGTCCGTCGTGTTGGTGAGATCGATCATTTCATCGGGCTCGCCGAGCGTGATGAATACTTCGCCGCGCTCCGTGAGCCATCCCGGCCCGCCTTCATCGGGAAATCGGATGTTCGCCTGCTGCACGCGCCGGAAGTAGTCGTCCAGTGCCTCGTTTTCCGGCGTGAGCGGCACGGGATCGGTCGCTTTCCAGAATTCGCGCCAGACGTCGGGCCGGTGCTCCGGCGCCGAGCGCCGCAACGAATCGACCCAGTCCTGGCGGTCGAAGTAACGCAGCAGGCTCATCATCTCGTCGAAATTCGTGATGACCCACTGATTGGAGAAACTCACCAGGAAACGGGCGCGCGTGGTATCCCGTGCTGCGATCGCCTGCAGCTCCGCGGCGCCGACAGGCAACTTGGACGGCACAATCACGATCGTCGCCCACGCGACGTCCTGGGTCCCGGCCAGCGGCACGCTGTCACGCCACAATTCGCGATTGCCGGCATCGACGACGCGGGCTTCGATCGCGGCGATCTCGTTTTCCTGCCCCCCACCCCCACCCCCAACGCTGTCCCCTGCCGCTCCCGACGCGCTCGCGCCGCCTGCGTAGTGCTCGACGTAGAAGTGCATCGAGTCGGGACCATAGGGGAGTGTCGCGCGCGGATTCGCAACGAGCCGCGGTGGCACGCCGCGCTCCAGCCTGCCTTCGGCGGTGTAGACGGCCACCGGCTTGCTGAGTCCCGGCCTGTCGAAGCGCGGCACCGTATCCATCCGCTCGGCGCGTGAAAACGCGGGGCCGTTCCGATCCCGCACCAGCGCGCCAACTGCGTAGACACCGGGTGGAACGGTAACGAATTGCTGAAAGATCACGCTTTCGTCGTTGCGCAGCGTTTCCTGAAAATTCCGCACGCGGACTTGCTCATCACTGGCGATCTGCCGCACCGGCTGAAGGTTCGTGCTGTCTCTCCAGAAGGATGCCTCGACGTGGTATTCGGCCACGAATTCGGCTTCGCCGCGCCGTTGAAACGTGAGCGTCTGGTTCGTCAGCGAGACCGAGAACAGGGCGAGCGTAGAATCGGGTGTCGGCCCGGCGAGATACCGGACCGAAGCGACGAACGGCAGGGTCCCGCCGCCGACGAGCGCCCCCAGCGAACGGTAAACCGCGGACGCATCGAACAGACGCGGCGACGCCGAGCCGTGGCCTTGGGCGGGCGCAGGGGCTCCCGACGGCTGCAGCGATCCACAACCATTCAGACCCAGCACGGCGCCGACAAATGCCACACATCGCGTCACTTGCCGAGCCTCAAAGCCGGACGTTAGTTTCGCCAAATCCCCCATGGCCCTCGAAAACCTGGCCGGCAGGTCTATCGCCGGCTACCGCCTCCTCGAGCGCGTCGGCGAAGGAGGAACGGCGGAGGTGTACCGCGCCGATCACCCTGAGCGTGGCGCCTGTGCGTTCAAGGTATTGCGCGAGCGTCTCAGGAGCGACCCCACTGTGGTCAAACGCTTCCTGAGAGAGGCCGGCTATGGATCCCGGGTGGTGCATCCGGGCGTGGTGCGCACCTACGACTTCGGCGAAGCGGACGGCCTGTATTACCTCGCCCTCGAGTGGGCCAACGGCGAGCCGCTTGCCGATTTCCTACACCGTGAAGGACCGCTCGCGCCGGCCGATGCGGTCGCCATAGCGCGCCAGCTCGCCGATGCGCTCGCGGCCGCGCATGCCGCGGGGATCATTCATCGCGACTTGAAACCGGAAAACATCATTTACGACCCACGCACGCGCACGGCGAAGCTGCTCGATTTCGGAATTGCGCGAGACGCCGAGGAGCCGCCTGAAGAGCGGCTGACCCGCACCGGTTTCTTCGTGGGTACGTTGCAGTACGTCGCGCCTGAAGCCCTCTCCGGCCAACTCGTGGACGGTCGCGCCGATATCTACAGCCTGGCGAAAATCACCTTCTACATGCTCACGGGACGCCATCCGCACGACGGGCGAAGCCCGCGCGAGCTCTTCCAGCAGCTCTTGAGCGGCAAACCGACACCGCTTTCGGAAGCGAGCGACCGCAAGTTTCCGCCCGCACTCGAAGCGGCGGTGATGAAAGGTCTGTCACGGCACCCCGACGACCGCCAAGCCACAGTTACTGAATTCGCGGAGGATCTCGAGGCGGGACTTGTGCAGACAAAGGAGGTCGGTAAGTCTCGCGGACTCTTCGGTGCCTTGAAAAACATTGTTAACAAGCGTCAAAGTGAATAGTAGTAGCGACTACTACTACCTTCGGAATACGCTCAAGGACTTGCTCCTCGCCCGCTCCGTGCGTCGCGGCGACTTCGTACTCTCCTCCGGCCGGCGCTCGACCTTCTACGTCGACGCGCGCCTCACCACGATGTCGGGCGACGGTCTTGCGGTCGTCGGCGGGCTCGGACTCGACCGGCTCGCCGCCCGGGGCTGGACGCCGCGTGCCGTGGGCGGGCTCACCCTCGGTGCCGACCCAATTGCGTACGCGCTCGCCCTGACGGCAAAGCGCCGGGGTCAAATGCTCGACGCCTTTACGGTTCGGAAGCAACCCAAGAGCCACGGCACCGGCCAGCGGATTGAAGGGTGCTTCACTGCCGGCTACTCCGTCGTCATTGTGGAAGACGTGCTGACCACCGGAGGGTCGGCGCGCGAGGCGATCACCGCCGTGCAGCAGGCAGGCGGCCACGTAATCGGCGTCATGGCGGTGCTGGATCGCGAAGAGGGCGGTCGTGAAGCGATCGAGCGGGACGGATTCCTCGTCGAGGCGTTTCTCACGGCATCCGATCTCGGCCTGGGACTTTCAACGTGACCGAACCGCGGCGGCTCTCGTTCGCGGCGCGCGCGCGCGGCTGGCCCGACGACGCGACGGCACTCGAGCAGCGCTTCAAAGACCTCGAAACATTCGAGCGTAGCCATCGCCGCCGCTGGGCCATTGCCGCCGCGCTGTTCGTCCTCGGCGTCCTCGGTAAGCTCGGCGGTGTCACCGACATCAGCTTCGGCACGATCGTGCTGTTCGCCGGCGGAGCCGCCGTGCTGAACGCGATCGTCGGCATGATCAACGAGCGCGGGTGGTATCGCTGGTGGTTCATCTATATGCTGCCGCTCCTCGATGTCGTGCTCGTGAACGTGCTCGTGCTGTGGTTCGGGCACGGCGGGGTGGTCGCCGCGCTGTTCATCGCCGTATTGCCGTACGCCTTCGATCAAGGGCAGGCGGTCGGTGACTTCCTCGTGCTCGTTGCATCGATCGGGTATCTGCTCGCCAGCTGGGGCCACGGAGCATTGGATCCTGGTGGCTCGGGCCTCGACACCACGGCGTACCTCGAGACCGGCGTATTCATCGTCGTGGCCATGGCCTTGAAGCGAATCCCGGCCACGCTGATCCAGCGCATTCGTCGCGCGCGCAGTGTCATGGGCGAAGCGGAGCAGGGATTTCTCGCGGTGCGCGCCGCCGCCGCCGAAGCGGACGAGCTCGGATTTCTCGAAAAGAGCTTCAACCGGATGCTCGAGGAAATCGGCACGACCATTTCGTCGGTACAGCGCGAGGCCGACGAAGTCGCGGCATTCGCTGAAGAGCTCGCAGCCGCCGCAGAGCAACTGCATGCCACAACAGAGTCGTTGACGCAGACGTCACAGCGACTCGCCGGCGATCTCGGCGATCAGCGCGGTCTGGCGGACGGAGCGCGCGGCGAAAGCGCGAAAGCCGCGGATCAGGCGGAGTCGTTGCGCGTGCGCGCCGAGCTCATGCAAGTCGACGCGTCGCGGCTGGTGGGTGCGGCGGAGCGTGGGCGCGAGCGCGTCGCGCGCGCCAGCGCAACGCTCCGAGCTGTGGGCGAAGAGGTGCGCGCCACCGCGTCGACGGTCGCGGGCCTGTCCGGCATGTCGGAGCGGATCGGTGTCTTTGCGCAGACGATTGCGCGCATCGCGCGTCAGACGCATCTCCTCGCGCTCAACGCGGCAATCGAAGCGGCGCGCGCCGAGGAGCACGGCGAAGGGTTTGCCGTCGTCGCCGATGAGGTGCGAACGCTCGCCGCCGAGGCAGGGAAGTCGGCGCGCGAAGTCGCCGAGCTGGTGAGCGAGCTCCGGACGGGCATCGAAGCGGCCGCGCGCGCGATGCAGTCCGGAGAGGCCAAGGTTCGCGATATCGGCGGCGTGGCGGCCGAGGCCGACGCGGCGCTGCAGGAGCTGCATCAGGGCGTGCAACTCATGGGCGACCTGGTGAACGCGACAGCTGAGGTCTCGCGCAGCCAGGCGCACCGCCTGGCCGAACTGGCACAATCGCTACAGCAAGTCGCCAGTATCTCGACAGCCTCCTCTGAAAGCGCCAACAGCACGGCGGCTGCGACCGAGGCCCAGATCATTTCGATGGGCGAATTGACGGCGACCTCGCAGCAACTCGCTCAGCTCGCCGAGCGGCTGCGCGGCGGCATCGCGCGGTTTTCGGTGCTCCGGCGCGATCAACGCACTCAAGAACACGAGATCAGACCGGCCGCCGATTAGATCAACGACCCCGCTCGGAAGGCCGCTACGGCGCTCGGGCCTTGGTCCCACGACCCCGCGTTGAAGGGGTGAAACGCGCGCAGGGCCTCCCGGTACGGGGTGATCAGCAAATCGATGTATCGCGTCAGCGCCACGTCGAACGAAAACCGCTGTCGAAACTCGGTCGCGGTTACGCCCAACACAGCGCGTAGATGTCGGCCAAAGCTTTGAGGGGACGAGTAGTCCATCCGGTACGCCACGTCCGAAACGGACAGACCGGGATTCTGAAAGAGGAAAGCGGCGTGGAGCAGTCGCATCCCGGCGAGATAACTCTTGGGCGATGGAACGCCGGCACGGCCAAACCGTGACATCAAGGTGCTGGGCAGAACGCGCAGGTGACGGGCGAGGCCCCGCACGGTGCTCAGTGCCGGCGCCAAGCGCGCGATCGCTTCAAAAAACAGACGCGTTTCTTCGGAAGGCATCGGCTCGGGCGGTCGGCCGAGCGCTGGGATGAGCCTGGCGAGAATCCGAGCCGCTACGGGGGACGCTGGGTGCCCGATCATGTCGCGCAGGCGCCGCCAACCATCCGGCTCCGTGCAATCCACGGCGTTGCGCACGCCGGTGGCGCCGAGCCGGAGCAGCGTTTCCGTGGCTTCGCGGTCGTGCCGCGAGACGAGCGCAACGGCAGGAATAGCGGGGAACTCACGCACGAATCGCGCGATGCCGGGCAGCGCCTCGCCGTGGCAGCGATGCACGGAGATGATCACCGCATCGACCCTGCGGCGCCGCGCGACGTAGAGCGCTTCCCGCAGCGAGTCGGCGTGCAACGCATTGAAGCAGCCGTCTCCCGCGGCATCGAGCCGCGGCCGCTCCGGCGGAGGCAGCACCGTGCACACGGTAACCATGCGCCACCACGGTAACCGAGTCGCTTCAACGGGAGGTCATCGATTCTGCATTGCGCGCGTCGGGTCGGGAGGCGAATTTCCGGCGGAGCCTCGTCAAAAAAATGCTCACGCGACATCGCCTTCTACTGATATTCGGCTGCGCGCTCGCCCTTGGCTGCGATGCGTTTCCCAAGTTTCAACTGCAGCTGCAGAGGGACATCCAGCGCGAATTCAACGTCGCGCAGGCCATGGTCGTGGTCATGGATACGACCTATATGGTCGTGGCGGTCTTCGACGACGCGCGGGCCTCACTCGAGCCCAAGGAGCATGCGGCGTTCGCCGAGCAGCTGGCCCGGTATGCCGTCACGCATTATCAACGAAACCGGCTGAAGACCATCGGCGTGGTGATCAGTCGCGCTACGCGCCGCACGAATGACCGCGAGCCGGAGCCGGCGCTGTTCGTCCCGGAGTATCATCCGGACGGCACGGTTCGCCTCGCATTGATGCCCAACACACGCGCGACGACGGCGCCCGTAATACGCAAGCAGTGAACCCGAAACGTCTGCTCCTATTTTTTGCCGCGCTGGTCACCTGCCTCATGGTGGTCGGCGCGATCAGCTTCCTGCGTTACACACGCCGCCACGCGCTCAATCCCCGGCTCGCCGCGGTCGCCCCATTCGACATCTTCGTCCCCGGGCTCGAGGCCTGGCGCGTGCGCCTGGCGGTTGGCCTCACTGCCCAGCTCGACAGCATGCCGCCGCTCGCCGCCGTGTCTCAGGAGGTGGTGCAGGAGCGTTGGCGTGGCCAGTCGCGGTCGGAGATCGCCGCGCTCGACTTGGCCCGCAGCACGAGTGCGGGGCTCGCGATCTATGGGCGGCTCGATCAAATGGTCACGGGCCGCGACTCGGTGCGTGTGCAACTCATCGGCGTCGATGCCGCTACCGGTGACGTCGTCGTGCGCACCGACCGGCCGTGGCCCGTTGCCGAACTCGACGCGTTGCCGCGGGCGCTCGCTGAGCAGGTTCGCGCCAACTATCGTTATCCGCAGTGACCGATCCGTTTGCAGAGCTGAACTCGGCGCTTCCCTCCCACTACATCATTGACCGGGAGCTGGGACGGGGTGGAATGGCGCTGGTATACCTCGCCCGCGACACGCGCCACGAGCGTTTTGTCGCCCTGAAGACACTGCGCCCGGAGATCGCGATCGCGCTCGGCCGCGAGCGCTTTCTGCGTGAAATCAAGCTCGCCGCCCGGCTGCAGCACCCGAACATCTTGCCGGTCTACGATTCAGGCGATGCGGGCGGGACGCTGTTTTATGTGATGCCCTATGTGGAAGGCGAATCCCTACGCGACCGGTTGGAGCGCGAACCGCAGCTGCCGGTGGACGACGCGCTCCAAATCGCGAAGGAAGTCGCGGAAGCGCTCGGGTACGCTCACAGCCACGACGTCGTGCACCGCGACATCAAGCCCGAAAACATCATGCTGTCGGGGGGTCACGCGATCGTGACCGATTTCGGCATTGCGCGCGCGGTCAGCGCGGCCGGCGGCGACAAACTCACGCAGACCGGACTCGCGATCGGAACACCGGCGTATATGCCACCCGAGCAGGCGTCCGGATCGGGGCAGGTCGATCGGCGCAGCGACATCTACAGTCTAGCCTGTGTGCTGTACGAGACGCTGGCAGGGCAGCCGCCCTTCACCGGTCCCACCGCGCAGGCGATCATGGCGCGGCATTCGCTCGATGCGGTTCCGCGGCTCAAGATCGTGCGCGATGCGATTCCCGACGACCTCGAGACGGTGATCGAGCGAGCGCTCGAGAAAGTGCCGGCCGATCGGTATCAGACATCCGGCGAGTTCGCCAAAGCATTGACGGCCGCGAGCACGGGCCATGTCTCGCGCGTGACTGCCGCGCGCCGGCCGGCTCGCAAGCTCCCCTGGCGACCGCTGACGGTTGGCATCGGGCTGGGCGCGATTGCGCTGATCGCGGGCGCCTGGCTGTTGTTCGGCCGACATCGCGGCGGGGGGAGCGGTGCGGGGGGTGGGCTCGCCGAGAATCGCGTCGCAGTCCTCTACTTCAAGGATGAAAGCTCCGACAGCTCGTTGGGCTACCTGGCGGACGGGCTGACGGAGACGCTGATTGACCAGCTGAGCGGCATTCAGGGTCTCGATGTCGTCTCGCGCGGTGGCGTGGCGCCATTTCGCGGACGCGATGTCGTGCGCGACTCCGTGGCACGCGCCCTCAAGGCTGCGAATCTCGTCGATGGCGAGGTCGAGAACCTCGGCAGTCGTGTCCGCGTGACGGTACGGCTCGTCGATGGCGGCAGTGGCGCCGACGTGCGGCGGCAAACGTTCGAACTGCCTGCCGGAAATCAGCTCGCGATGCGCGACTCGGTGGCCCAGCAAGCGGCACTGTTTCTCCGCGAGCGGCTCGGCGAGGAGCTTCGCTTGCGTGAGGAGCGCGCGGCGACGCGCAATGTGGACGCGTGGACGCTGGTACAACGCGCCGAGCGTGCGCGGAAGGATCAGGAAGCGGCGCTGATCCGTGTGCCGCCCGACACGACGTACGCCGGTTTTGCGCAGGCGGACTCGCTGCTGAACGCGGCGCAGTCGGCGGATCCACAGTGGCTCGAGCCGACATTGCAGCGCGGCCAGCTGGCGCTCCGGCGCGCCCAACTGGCACAGCGCACGCCGGCGGTGGCCGCGCGGTGGATCGACGCCGGCGCGAATCACGCCGCCGCGGTCCTCAGAACTGAACCGAACAACCCCGACGGCCTGCAGCTGCGCGGGGCTGTGCGATACGCGCGCTGGGTCCTCAACATCGATTCCGATCCTGCGAAACGAGCAGCGCTCCTGGACAGCGCGCAGGCGGATCTCGAGGCGGCGGTGCGCGCCGATCCACACCTCGCGGCGGCGTACGCGACCCTCAGCAGGCTCCTGTATGCCCGCAAGGACGTGGTCTCCGCCGTGCTGGCGGCCCGGTCCGCGTACGAAGCCGACGCCTATCTTCGCGACGCGGAGCAGATCCTGGATCGCCTGTTCTTCGGCACGTATGACATCGCGCAATTCGCGGAAGCACAGCGCTGGTGCGACGAGGGGGGTCGGCGCTTCCCGCAGAATTACCGCTTTACGGATTGCCAACTGTGGATGCTCACAACGCCCAACGCCCATCTCGACGTGCAGCGCGCGTGGCAGCTCGCTTCCCGAGCGGACAGTCTGACCCCTGCGCGCCTGCTTCCTTACTGGACGCGCGTGCGCCAGATGCTCGTGGCCAGCGTGATTGGTCGGACTGGCCACCCCGACAGTGCCGAACACGTCATTGCCGGCGCGCGCACGACCGATCCCAGCATCGATCCCTCACAGGAGTTGATTGGGTATGAGGCGGTCGTTCGAGAGCTCATGGGGCAGGACGATGCGGCGATGGATATCCTGAAGCGGTACGTCGCCACCCATCCCGAGCACTCCTTCAAGCGCAACGGCATGGTGCATTGGTGGTGGCGGCGCCTCGTCAGTCGCCCGGATTTTCAGGCTGTGCTGGCCAACGAGCACTAGAAGCACCCATTTGTGATGTAGCTCACAAACTTGGTGACATAGCTCACTTCCCTGCGGGTCGCACTTCTTGACGGCTCGCTCGATTTGATATCGTTTTAGCCCCCGCCAAGAGATTTCCGCCGGTTACGTACGCCGCTCGACGTTCCCAGACTGCGCCCAGCTGGGGGTTGTCCGAGCCCCACACTGGGAGTTGCCCTATGAAGCGCGTCGCTATCTCCTTCTTGCTCACCGCGGTCGTCGCGTGTAGTGCCGACCAAATGCTGCCACCGCCTACCGCGCTGATTCAGGACGCGGGCCACAATGGTGGAAATCAGTTCTTCGCCTTCCTGCAGCCGATGGTCTCACAGCCGACAACCAACGGAGTATTCGATCCCAACCTGACGCCGACGGTGAAGGTGGGAATCGTACCCGGATCGACGTGTAGCGACCCCAACATCACGTATACGATGACCAGCGGTCCCGGCAGCGACGCCTCAGAAACAATCCGAGTCAATCCCACCGATCACAATTACGTCGTCAACCTTCACACCGATCAGGTTCCCGTTATCAGCGGCTGCACCTACCGCATCCACGTGCTCGTGGGATCGACGGAGCTCGGCTTCGCAGACGTCGAGTTGTTCCTCACGCAAAAGGCCGCGAAGAACATCACGACCAGCGAGACGTTGGCGCTCGTTGACGGGAAGACGCTGCCAGTAAAGTTCTGGATTGCGGGCGGCGCGCTGTGCAGGCCGGGTGCGGATTGCGGCCAAGGCACCGCGTATCCCGATCGGGATAACACCATCGTCAGCCAGAATCTGCAAGCTGGCGTTTTCATCCCGACGGGAGCCGTGCCGGTTGGGACGACGATCATCGTCGAATCGAAAGATCACAATCCGGATCAACCCTGCTTCCCAGGATTGCTCGGTCAAACGTTCCAGGGACAGTCGGGCGCCGCAAGTAACTCGTGCTACGAGTTCCGCGCTGATCCGCCGTTGCCGGGAGGGAAGTTCATCCACCCGGTGGTTGTTGGCCTCTGTGTCGATCTCAGCGGCGTGTCGCACGATCAAGAGCCGAAGATTCAAATCCTCCAGTTCGACGCGGGCGAGCCGGATCACATCACGCCGCTGAAAAACGTCGCCGCGCCGTTCCTGCCATGCGACCCGAGCTCCCAGGTGATCGGCGCACGCAAGCACGGGATTCTCAATTTCGCGGCACGGCTGATCCGTTCGATTGTCACGCCACAGCCGCTGTACGCGCGCTCGCGCGCGATGGTGTTCGACGTGGGAGCCGGCGGCCAAACCGACGGCTTCAGCACGTTCACGTGGGGCCTCGTGACGAACATGGCCAAAAACGACGGGGACCTGCAGACGGCGCCTGCCGGTACAGCGGTGGCGACTCCACCATCGGTGATCTTCCATGACTCGACCGGCGCGCTCGTGGACAGCGTTCCGGTGACGTTCACGGTCCTGAGTGGTGGCGGCAGTGTCACCGGTGCCAGCACGAAGAGCGGCCGCGGCGGTGTCTCCGGCGTGGCGCGCGTCGGCAGCTGGACACTCGGCAGCGTTCCGGGACCCAACGTGCTGATCGCGAACGCGCCTCCCATGAGCACCGTCACTCCCGATACCCAGATATTCGTCGCGACGGCGACCGCCGCGAATCTCACGATCTCGAGCTTCACGCGCTCGATCCCGAACCCCACCGTCGCGGATGACATCGTGTTTAGCGCCGTGGTACAGAACATCGGCAGCACTCCGGCGCCTGCGTCGAGCATGACGCTCCGCGTCGGCGGCGAGACGTTCCCGCCGGTGACCGCAGTACCGGCGTTGAATCCCGGCCAGACGTTCACCGTGAATCGCACGGTCAATCTCGACGCGGCTCGAGGATACATCGCGGAAGCGACAGCCGACGTGAACCACGTCGTCGCGGAGACGAACGAAACCGACAATAACCAGCTTATGACCTTCGTGGTGACGGCGTTAACGGCGACGATCACGGATGCCAGCGGAGACGCCGTCGTGGATTCGCGTGTCACGGTAGCCCCGGATTTGGTCTCGGCCACTGCGACGGTCGACCAGGGCAATCTGACTATGCAGGTCCGATTTGCGTCCGGCACGTTTGACCAGAACGCGACGCATGCCGCGATTGCGATCGATGTGGATCAAAACCCCGCGACAGGCTTCGCGGGTGTTGACGCTGCACACAACGACGCGACGCTGCTGGGAACCGAGTATCTCCTCGAGGTTGGTTCGGAGTCGGTGGGTACGACAGCGACGTTGTCGACCTTCAACGGCACGGGCTTCACCAGCCAGAAAGTCGGCGCGATCACCTACGTCGCCGATGGCGCGGACGTTGTGCTGCCGCTGTCGGCGTTGGGCGGAGATCGGGGAGAACTGAACTTCAAAGTGACCGTGCAAACGCAGATCAGCTTTCCGCCGGCCGGCGTCGCTTATACCGGCATCGTCGATTATTTGACAGATATCGGCTCATTGCCCGGAAGCCTGGTGTCACATCCGGTCGTGATCGGATTCGTGAAATAACGTCGCGCTCGTCGCGTCGTCGAAGTTGATGCAAGGGGGGCGGCTTCTGTGGCCGCCCCTCTACACATGTGGTACCTGCGCAACATCAACTCGTCGCAGCCACGCCTCACTCCTGTGGCCGAATCTAGGGCACACGACTTGCCGAATAAATTTCCTGCCGAGTGAATTTTCTCTCACGTCAGGTAGCGTTGTCATGGTCAGTCGGTCAAGATTCTGGTCATTCGTGGCGGTCGGGGCGCTTTGTGCGCTGGGCTGCCACAGCGACCGCGGTTACATGTCAGGGCCTTCCGCGCTCATTCAGGACGGCAATCACAACGGTAACCCGTTCTTCTATTGGCTTCCTCCCATGCTCAACCAGGAGGCGCCGGCGACGCAGGTGTTCTCGCAACTGGTAGCCCCGGTCGTCACGATCACGAATCTCTGCACCACAACAGTCATCCGCACGTTTGCGGGCGCGGATGTCCAGACGGAAGACGGCGACTTCCACGCCGATTGGCACACTGGCGACGACAACCTCGATCCGAACTGCGACTACCGCATTACCGCCCAGGTGGGAGCCACGGTGCTCGGCGTTGCCGATGTCGATGTGGTGGACGGCGGCAATGAATTGAAGAACGTCAACACCGGCGAATTCATCCCATTGCTCGCCGACCGCACGCTTCCCCTCAAGTTCTTCATCGGCGTTGGCTCGCTCTGCGCGCGCGCCGGATCGGATTGCGGCGAGGGCACGGCACTGCCGGGCCAAAGCATCACGATCGTGACGACGAACGGCCAGGCGGGCGTGTCGATCCCCGCAGGCGCCGTTGACAAACCAGTCACCATCACGCTGGAGTCCTCCGACGAACGACCCTGCATCGCAGGCCTGGCGGAACCCGTGTTCCCCGGTGATGTCGGTGCCGTGGGAAATTCCTGCTACGACATTCACACGGATCCACCGCTCGCCGAAGTCAACGTCACTCCAAAATTCAACACGAACGTGACGGTGGGGATTTGCGCCGCCACCAGCGATCTTGACCACGCGACGCGCGACCTGCTCCAAATCTTTCAGCTACACGTCGGCGCGAACCCGCCAATCCGCGCGCTCAATAACGTGCCCGCCCCGTTCTTGCGCTGTGATCCGGCCTATCTGTTGGGCTCACGCCGCTCAGTGCTCGGCAGCCTGGCCGCGAAACTCGGCGCCATGCTTCTGCCGAAACCGCTATCGGCGAGCGCCAGGACGGCGTTTGACGTCGGCGCTGGCGGCAGCACGGACATGTTCAGCCGGTTTTCGTGGGCATTGCCAAGTCAGATCGATATGGATTTCGATCACGCGCCCGACGTGGGTGCGCTGCTTCCGGGCGCGGTCGTGAACACGGCGTATCGCCGTCTCGGTGTGACCTTGAGCCGCACCAATCCGCTGGGCATCTGCGCCGGCTCGGCAGTGTACGCCAACAACTACGGCCTGCTCGGGACCGGGCTGCTCGGCTTCGCCTCGGGACAGAATAACATCAGCCCTTGCCCGCTTGGGATCGCCTCGGACTTCAGCGAATACGGATTCGGCGCCATTAAAGCGACATTCGCACTGCCCGCCGTTCAGGCGTGCATCACCGCGATGCCCACCGGTTATCACAACATCTTCTTCCCCGGTGGCGTGGCGTTCCTCGAGGGATTGGATGCCAACGGGACTGTCCTTAACCGGACCGAATCGAGCAGTCAGCGTGTGCAGCAGCAGCTCTGTGTCTCGGGCAGCGGGATCGCGGCCGTGCGGTTCGCCGGGAAGGGCGGCGCCTTCGCCATCTTCGACAACCTGCGCTGGACCCGAGTGCTGCCGAACTAGAAGCCCCGCCGCGATCTGCAGCCCCTTCCGTTTTCGAGCCATGAGCCGCCTATTCTGCCGCCATGGCTCGCGAACTCATCAACCGCGTGCGCCAGGCGCTCAGCGAGCGCTACAACGTCATCACTGAGGTCGCCCGAGGCGGCAACGCCACGCTGTATGGAGCCCTCGACAAAGAGGGCCACAAGGTCGCGATCAAAGTGCTGCACCCCGAGCTCGCCGTATCGGTCGCGGCGGACCGGTTCCTCCGCGAGATTCGCTACGCGTCCACGCTCAATCACCCGCACATCGCGCCGCTGCTCGACTCCGGTGAAAGCGACTATCTGCTGTGGTTCGTGATGCCCTTCGTGCCCGGTGACACGCTGCGCAAAGTGCTGCGGCGTGAGCGCATGCTGCCGATCGATCGCGCCGTCCGCGTCGCCAACGATGTCCTCGAGGCGCTCGGGCACGCCCACGCGCACGGGTTCGCTCATCGCGACATCAAGCCGGACAACATCGTGCTCTCGGCCGAGGGCGGCGGTGCCGTGCTCGTGGACTTCGGGATCGCGCGCGCCATCGCGAGCTCGGGAGAAGATCGCGTCACCCGCAGCGGCTTCGTCGTCGGCACGGAGGAATACATGAGCCCCGAGCAGGCCGGCGGCTCTCC
>Ga0075425_100003640_pt1 | contig 15682 bp, 13 predicted proteins | sample SoiMethybrSBSTD4_FD_75300 | JGI IMG/M metagenome (GOLD analysis project Ga0075425, IMG submission 75300) | Bulk soil microbial communities from a Populus tree surrounding site in Tennessee, USA - Soil MetaG P. TD hybrid SBSTD4 | ecosystem: Environmental > Terrestrial > Soil > Tree plantation... | reverse complement strand
CAGCGCCGTGCGAGCGACATCCACATCGAGACGCAGGAGGATGCCGTCCACGTCAAGTACCGCATCGACGGTGTCCTGCAGCCGGCGATGCGCCCGATCGACAAGCGTTTTCACAGCACGATCATCTCGCGCGTGAAGGTCATGGCGGAACTGGATATTGCCGAGAAGCGCGTCCCGCAGGACGGCCGGTTCAAGCTGCGCATGCCGGGCAAAACGATCGACTTCCGCGTGTCGGTGATGCCCAGCGTCCACGGCGAAGATGCCGTCATCCGTATTCTCGACAAGGAATCGATCAGCGAGCAGTTTCACGAGCTGCGACTCGACATCCTCGGGTTTCCTGACGACGAGCTGCGACGCTTCCGCAAGTACATCGCCGAGCCGTACGGGATGGTGCTCGTGACCGGTCCGACCGGGAGCGGCAAGACGACGACGCTCTATGCGGCGCTGTCGGAGATCAAATCGATCGAAGACAAGATCATCACGATCGAGGATCCGGTCGAGTATCAGCTCCGCGGGATCACGCAGATTCCGATCAACGAGAAGAAGGGGCTCACGTTTGCGCGCGGGCTTCGCTCGATTCTGCGGCACGACCCCGACAAGATCATGGTCGGTGAAATCCGTGACGCCGAGACAGCCCAGATCGCGATCAACTCGGCACTCACGGGACACCTCGTGTTCACGACGGTTCACGCCAACAACGTGCTCGATGTGCTTGGACGCTTCCTCAACATGGGCGTCGAGGCATACCAGTTCGTGTCGGCCTTGAACTGCGTGCTGGCGCAACGCCTGGTCCGGAACATTTGCATTCACTGTAAGCGGCCGCAGAAGATCACCCGGGCGATGCTGGAGGAATCGGCGCTCGATCCATCGCTCGAGCACCGCGGATTGTTCTTCGAGGGTGCCGGTTGTATCGAGTGCGGCGGTACCGGCTATCGCGGCCGGACGGCCATCTGCGAACTGCTCGACCTGACCGACACCATCCGGGAGCTCATCCTCAATCGCCGGCCGACCTCCGAAATCAAGAAGGCGGCGCGCGACGAAGGGATGCGATTCCTGCGCGAGTCGGCGGTCGAGGTTGTGCTCAAGGGCGTGACGACCCTGCGCGAAATCAACAAGGTGACGTTCGTCGAATGAGCGCTGCACTGCCTCGCTGGCTCTCCAATCGTCCGCCCGCCGCCGCCGTCGAAATCAATCCGCGACGCGTAACGGCGGCCGTGATCGCCGATCAGGGCGGTACACGCGTGCTCACCAGTTATGCCGGGGAACCACTGGCTCCCGGTGTGGTCGAGGCCACATTGAACGGGCCGAACGTCCACGATGCGCCAGCCCTGACGGCAGCGATCCGCAGCGTGCTCGACCGGCTGTCGTCGCGGCCGAAGCGTATCGCGCTCGTATTGCCCGATACTGTCGGCAAACTGTCTTTGATACGGTTCGAAAAAATTCCCGCGAAGGTGCAGGATCTCGATCAGTTGATTCGCTGGCAGGTCAGGAAAGCGGCGCCGTTCAAGATCGAGGATGCCCAGGTCTCGTGGGTGCCGGGCATTGTGCCGGCCGAAGGCGGCCGCGAGTACATCGTGACGGTGGCTCGTCGGGACATCATCCAGAGTTATGAGCGCGCCTGCGAAGCCGCCGGCGCGTATCCCGGCATCGTCGATCTGGCAACGGTGAACTTGATCAATGCCGTGCTCGGAACGGAGAGCCGGGGAACACCGGCGACCGACTGGCTGCTCGTGCATGTGGCCGCTGATTACAGCACGATGGCGGTGATTCGCGGATCGAACGTCATCTCCTTCCGCACGCGCGCATCCGAGAAAGACGACGATCTTGCGGATCTGGTTCATCAGACGGCGATGTATCACGAAGATCGGCTGGGCGGCAGTGGGTTCGCGCGCGTCGTCCTTGCCGGCGCCTCGCTCCGCGGACCTGAGGTCGCGGATCTCCTCCGCCGCGAGCTCGAAGGGCGGCTGGGCACGCGCGTCGAAGCTCTCGACTTCCGGGGTGCGGTTGCGTTACGAGATCGGATCGTGGCGGCGCCGGAGCTGCTCGACAGCCTGGCACCTGCCATCGGACTGATTCTGCGCGAGCGGGTTGCCTAGATGCTGCGCACGAACCTCGCGACCCGCCCGTTTTACAACGAGCGCGCGATCCACATGCTGCTCGCGCTGGCGGCGGTGATTGTCCTGGCGATCACCGTGCTGAATGTGAGTCGCGTCGTCGCGCTGTCGCGCCACAGCACCGAGTTATCCGCGCGCACCAACGCCGATCGATCCGAAGCGTCCAGGTTGAGCACCGAGGCGGCGCGTATCCGGAAAACGATCAACAAGGATGAACTCGCGGTCGTCGTCAGCGGCGCCCAGGAAGCCAATGCGCTGATCGATCAGCGGACGTTTTCCTGGACGGAGTTCTTCAATCAGATCGAGGCCACGATTCCGCCGGATGTCATGCTCACGTCGGTTCGGCCTTCGTTCAAGGATGGCATCACACACGTCACGATGATTGTGCTGGGCCGTCAGATTGCCGACATTGACGAGTTCATCGAGAAGCTCGAAGCGACGGGGTTTTTCGAGGAACTCATCCCCGCGACGACCGAAATCACCGACGACGGGCTGCGGCGGTCCACGATCGAAAGCGTGTACGTGGGCAATGTCGCATCGACCGAAGAAAAACCGGAGGCAGCACCTGCGGCTCCGACCAACCCGCCGCCATCAACGAACACCGTGCCCGGTCGAGGTGGTCAGCCACCCTCGGGCAATACGCCGGCGCCTCAATCGCCACGCGATCGGGGGCGGCAATGACCGATGCGCGCCGTGTGCTCACCGAGAAGCGCAGATTGATTCTGCCGCTTCTGATCGCGCTGGTCGTGAACATCGCTCTGTTCGCGATCGTGGTATATCCGCTCTCGAAAAAGGTTGCGGGTGGAGAGCAGCAGGCGACGGCGGCGACTGCTGCGCGTCTTGCCGCCAATCGCGATTACGACGCCGCGCGGGCGACGGTGAAAGGAAAGGGCCAGGCGGACCAGGAGCTGCAGAAGTTTTACACCGATGTGTTGCCGCCGGATTTGAGCGCCGCGCGGCGGGCGACATTTCTCCGGATCGAGCAGCTCGCGCAAAAATCCAATCTCCGGCTCGACCGCGAGACATCGGATCCGAAAGCTCAGCGGGACAGTCAGTTGGTGAAGTTCACGTATCACGCATCGCTGTCGGGCGAGTACCGGAACATCCGTCGCTTCATCCATGAGCTGGAGACGGCTCCCGAGTTCCTGGTTCTCGAGAATGTTCAACTCACGCAGAGCGAGGTTGAAAACCGCGGGCTGAATGTTACCGTCGACATTGCCACGTACTACCGAGCCGCAGCGAATGGAAACTGAAGCGTCAACCCGACCTTCGGGCCGGCCGCGACCGTGGCTCCTCGTCGCCCTGGCGATCGCTCTCGCCGTGGCGTTGATATCGTGGCTGCCAGGAAAGTCGGCCACGCCCGGATCGCCGCCGTCTAATCCCCGGACGACGCGAAAGGCGAAGACCGTCGATAATGTGCAGCCGGGCGATCTCCAGGTGCACCTCGGGGCGCTGAACGAGCCGCGTCCAGATGCGGAGTCGAGCGAGCGGAACCCATTTCGGTTTTATGTGAAACCGCCGCCGCCACCACCGCCGCCGCCGAAAGTGGAAAAGCCGGTGGCGCCGCCGCCCGAGTCGATGGTGCCGCCTCCGCCGCCGCCCCCGCCGGCAATCCCGTTGAAGTACATCGGGGTGCTGGACGTTGGTGGGGGTGAAAGGCTGGCGGCGTTCAGCGACTGCCGCAGTACGATGCGGGGCAAGGAAGGCGAGGTCATCGCCGGCCAGTATCGCCTCGTGAAGATTGGCACCGAGTCGGTCGTCATGGAATATGTTGATGGCCGCGGCCGGCAGACGATTCGGCAGTCCGGCCAGGAGTGCGTCGGGAAATAGCCCCAATCGAGTGGGCTTTCAATTGGAGTCGGTGTTGCTGAAGCACAGGATTGCAATTGCAATCGTTCTGGCGATGTTCGTCTCGGGATGTGCCGCCGGACGCGCGTACCGCCAGGGCCAGGAGGCGTCGCGCGTTGGCGACTGGGATGCTGCCGTCACGCACTATACGAAGGCAGTCCAGGAAGGGCCGGACAAGGCTGAATACAAGATCGCGCTCGAGCGCGCGGTCCAGACGGCATCGCGCGAGCATTTGAGCCGCGCGCACGAGTTGGAACAGTCGGATCAGCTGGACGCTGCGCTTCTCGAGTACAAGCGGGCGCTCGACATCGATCCTTCGAACCGCCTGGCTGCGGCAAAGACCGTCGAGCTCGAGAAAACTATTCGCGATCGTATCGAGGCCACACGTCCGAAGCCGCCGATCGATCGGATTCGCGAGGAGGCACGCCGCGCCAGTACTCCGCTGCTGAATCCGACGGCGTCTCTGCCGGTCGTCAGCTTCGGGCCCAATGCCAGCGTGAAGGACATCTTGAACTTCATCGGCAGCGCCACTGGCATCAATGTCACCTACGACCAGCAGTATCAGGACAAGGCCTACACGGTTCGTCTAGAGGACGTCTCACTCGAGCAGGCGCTCCAGCAAGTCACGGCGGCAAACCAGCTCTTTTACAAGGTCCTCAACCCAAAAACGATCATCATCGTCCCCGACAACGCGCAGAAGCACGCGCAGTACGACGATCTGGTCGTCAGGGTCTTCTACATCTCGCACGCCGACGTTGCCGAAATCTCGCAGATCATCAACACGATCATGCGCGTCCCAACGATGCCGGTGCAGCCGACCGTGCTGCAGAACAAGACGGCGAATACGCTGACCGTCCGCGCGACCGCGCCCGTCATGGACGTGATCGAACGGATCATCAAGGCCAACGACAAGCCGCGCGCTGAGGTGATCGTCGACGTGCAGATCCTCGAGGTGAATCGCAAGCGAACGAAGGATCTCGGGTTGAATCTCAGCGCGTATGCGTTGGGCCTGACGTTTTCGCCCGAAGTCGCGCCGCCGAACACGCCGAATGGTTTGCCGGGCACACCCACGCAGCCACCGCCCTTCAATCTCAACACGATTTCACAGGGCATCAGCACGGCGGATTTCTACCTGAGCGTACCCACCGCGGTGATCAAGTTCCTCGAGACCGACTCGCGGACGAAAGTGATCGCGAAGCCACAACTGCGAGGCGCCGAGGGGACGAAACTGACACTGAACCTTGGCGATCAGATTCCGGTGCTGTCGACCGTCTTCGGCGCCGCCGTGCCTGGAGGGCTGGCCACGACTCCGCAGTCGTCGTTCAACTACAAGGATGTCGGCGTCAATCTCGAAATGACCCCGCGTGTGACTTACGAAGGCGAGATCGTGCTCGATGCATTCATGCTGGAGAGCAGTGCGCTCGGGCCGAGCATCAGCGTGGCAGGGCAGGACGTGCCGTCGTTCAGTTCGCGCAAAGTCACCACCAAGCTTCGATTGCGTGAAGGGGAGTCAACGTTGCTTGCAGGGCTGCTCCGCGACGAGCAGCGCAAGATCTTGACGGGTTTCCCAGGCATCACTAAAACCCCCATTCTCCGTGCGCTCTTCGGATCGACCAACGACGAAATCAACCAGTCCGACATCGTCATGCTGCTGACGCCGCACATCGTCCGCACCCACGAACTCACGGTTGAAGATCTGTCGTCGATCTATATCGGCACTCAGCAGAACGTCGGCCTCGGCGGTCCGCCGCCACTGATCGCTCCTCAGCCCGGGCCCGACAATCCGCCGCAGGGAACTCCTCCCGCGGCGACGCCGCCTGCGGGCGGGACGCAGCCGGGAGCCGTTCCGGGTGTTCCGCGGTCGACAGCAAATCCTGAGGGCGGCGTGCCGCCCACGAATTTCCCGGCGCCACCGGGGACGTCGCCAGTACCGACACTGGTAACGCCGCTTCCAGGGGCCCCGCCGGGTGGTGCGGCGCCGGCAGCAGCGCCGGGTGGTGTCCCGCCCGTCACGCAGCCGCCTGGTGGTGCGGCGCCGGCGACTCCTCCACGAGACGTCGCAGCGACTCCGCCAGGGGCAGCCGGGACGGCAGCGCCGGCCGCTGCAGCGACCGCGCAAGTGATGGTCACGCCACCAGGGACCGAGTTCCGTGTTGCCGGTGGCCCATATACGGTGCCGGTCTCGATCCACAACGTGACGCGCCTCTCGGTGATGACGTTGACGGTGACCTACAACCCGAACGTCCTCCGCGTGCGCACGGCCCAGGACGGCACGTTCATGCGACAGGGGGGCGTGGCCACCTCGTTTACGCCGCGGATCGACGCGGCGACGGGTCGTATCGATATCGCGATCACACGAACAGCCGATCAGGCCGGCGCGTCAGGTACGGGACTACTCACCGCTCTCATCTTCGACGCCATCGGGCCGGGTGGGTCCGTGATCCAGGTGAGCGGCGTCGCGAGCACGCCGGAAGGTGCGGCGATCAGCCTGCAGTTCACGCCGGTGAATGTGATGGTGAGGTAGGTTGTGAATCGGGTGGGCATCTCCCGCGAGTCGAAGGGCTTCACCTTCATCGAGCTCCTCGTGGTGACGACGATCCTCCTGATCCTTGCGACTGCGGTGATGCCGCTCGCACGTGTGACTGTGCAACGGCAGCGTGAAATCGAGTTGCATCGCGCCCTTCGCGAGATACGGCTGGCAATCGACAAATACAAAGATTCAGTCGACAACGGACTCATCGGATCGGTGGACGTCAAGGTCGGCAGCGAGGGATATCCGCCGGACCTCGAGACGCTCGTTGAAGGCGTCTCCGTGGCGAACGACGCGTCCGGCAGAAAGCTGAAATTCCTTCGCCGCATTCCGCAGGACCCGATGACGAAGACTACTGACTGGGGACTGAGAGCGTACGGCGACAAACCGGATTCCACGTCGTGGGGCGGCGGCAACGTCTACGACGTCTACACCAAGGCAGAGGGAACGGGGCTCGACGGAACCAAGTACCGCGACTGGTGACCCTTCGACTCGCGTGAAAGGGAGCTCGCTCAGGGCAGGGACGAAAATGAAAGACACAATCCGCCGCGCCCGCGGCTTCACGCTCATCGAACTGCTCATCGTCATTGCGTTGATCTCGATCCTCGCGACGATGGGGGTGGTGCAGTACCGCAACTCGGTCCAGAGTGCGAGGGAGGCGACGCTTCGTACCGATCTCTTTCGCATGCGCGACGCGATCGATCAGTACTACGCCGACAAGGCGAAGTACCCCGCATCACTCGATGCGCTCGTCAGCGATGGCTACATGAGGTCGATTCCGCAAGATCCGATCACGAAGTCGACCGACACGTGGCAGACGGTCCCGGCTGAACCTGAGCCAGGAAACACGTCCGGTGATCCGGGGATCTACAACATTAAGAGCGGGGCACCGGGCACGGGTCTGGACGGTACACCGTACTCGGACTGGTAGCTCGCTTGTTAATCGCGAATCACTAATCGCGCATCATGAATTCCTGAATCGCACTGGCACGTTCGCGGATTCGGGTTCAGGGATGCAGGGATCTTCGGCGCCGAATTAGGAACAGGGCGGTGCCCACGATGATCACCAGCACCGCCAATCGAATCGACTCCAACGACTTCGGCCGCATCACGATCACGTAGATGAATCCGAGAAATGCGAGCACCGCAGGAACGGGGTAGAGCCACATCCGAAATGGACGCGGCAGGTCCGGCTCGCGCTGACGCAGGACCATGACGCCGATCGTCTGCGCCAGAAATTGCGTCGAGATCCTGATCACCACCAGTGCGGTGACGACATCGGCGAGCTTGAAGAGGCAGAAGATCGCGGCCATCGTCCCGAGCCAGAGAAGCGACACATGAGGAAAGTGATGCTTGGGGTGAACGCGTGCGAAGACCTTGAAGTAGTCCCCTTCGAGAGCCGCCGCGTACGGGACCCGCGAGTAGCCGAGCAGCAGTGAGAAAACGGAAGCGAAGGCTGTCCACAGCATCATCACCGTCACGAGCGCGCCAGTTTGTGGTCCCCAGATGCGCGCCATGAAGTCGGACGCGATGAATCTTGACTTTTCGACCTCCTGCCACGGCATGGCTCCGAGGATCGACACGTTCATCGTGAGGTAGAGAAGCGCGACGCCGGCGATCGAGAGAAGAATCGCCCGCGGGATGACTCGGCCGGGATCGGTGATTTCGCCGCCGAGATAACACACGTTGTAGTACCCCCAGTAGTCGTACACCGCGATGAGGAGCGCGGCGCCGAGACCGGTGAAGAACGCGTGCGTCGGTTCCCAGGCGCCCGGCGGAAACGAGAAAGCCTGCGACGGACTGAAGTGCGTCAGTCCCGTGAAAATGATGGCCAGTGTCGTCCCGACCACGCCGACCCAGAGGAGCGCGCCGACCCGGCCGATGATCGTGATGCGCCGATACAACAAAACCACGGCGGTGGCGACAGTCGCCATCGCCAGGAATGTCCCCTTCGTGATCGTGACTTCCAGGAACGTCGTCCCGATTCCCGGAATGGACAGCGGAATGCGTTGTGCCGTGATCGTGTCGTGCAGCGCGGGCCACAGATACTCGGCGTACTGGGCAAAGCCGATACATCCGGAAGCCATCGACAACGGTGCGCTGAAGGTCAACTGAAATACGAAGAGGAATGCGAGCCATCCGCCAACACGAGGTCCGTACATCGCGCGCAAGTAGCGGACGGGACCGCCTGCATGCGGCAGCGCCGCGCCGAGCTCTGCCCACACAAGGCCGTCGCACACGACGAGCACCGCGCCGAGGATCCATCCGGCCATCGCCTGCGGCCCGTGCATGGTGGCAACCATGAGCGGGATCGTGACGAACGGCCCGACGCCGATCATGTCGATCATGTTCAGCGCCGTCGCGTGCCAGAGGCCTATGCCTCGGACCAGGCCGCGATCAGTGGATGGGTTGGAGCCGGAAAGGGAAGGGTCGGAATGGGCCGGCGGCATCTCGACAAATTCTACTCGTCCGGCCTGCTGCCGCCAGCCGTCTCAACTCACGATGAGCGTATCAGCCTCGGCCGCCGCCGCGTATTCCGGGCTGCACGGGCTGCACAGAGCCCGGACCGAACCCGCGAGGTCCCCGTCCGGGGCCGACGCCGCCGGGGCCCATTCCGGGAACGGGCGCACCGCGCTGGCCGGGATTGCCGCGCATCGGCATTCCGGGCACTGCCTGGCCACCTGGGGCGCCGGGCCGGTTGCTGACGGTGCTGAAAAGGAACAGCCACTCGTTGTAATGGCTGCCCGTTCCTTTGTAGATTTTGAACGACGATTCCTTGCTCTTGCTGCGGACACCCATCATGCCACCGGCGGTTTGACCACCAAACGATGGAGCCGACATTCCTGTCTGCCCCCCAATTCCCATTCGCGACGGAGGAGCACTCAGGCCGGTCGACGGAGCGCCCGCGCGACCGCGGCCACCCGGTTGTTGGGGCGATGGACCGCCCTCACCCCCGCCGGGGATGCCTCCGGCGGCATTGATCACGTCCCATTCGCCGCGCTGATTCATCGGCAGCGACGTGTCGTTTTCCGTCATCGGATCCTTGTATTTCTTGCGAAGGAAACGGCCTTGCACCAGGACGTCAAGGCTCGGAGGGTAGCTGGCTCCTCCCATCTTCCGCATATAGAGATTGATGCCACGCGCGATCTGTTCGCCGCGGAAAATGAGCTCCGCCTCCTTTTCGCGCTGCGCCTGCGTCTTCCACACCGGCATCGCAACGGACATGAGCACCATCATCACGGCAAGACTCACAAGCAGCGCCGCCATGGCATACCCGCGCTCGTTGTCTTGACCACCCTCTAAACACATGAGAATATTATCCTTAGCGTCTCCGATGGTAGCACACATGAAGCGCTCCTTTGCCGGCCTTGCCGTGCTCGGTCTGATCGCGGTTCTTTCGCTCGCGTCGGCGTGCGACAAGGTCCCGCTACTGGCCCCGACCGGTTCGGTCATCAGTGTCTTTGCGTCCGCCAACACTGTTCCTCTCAACGGCGACATCGAGATCGTCGCCAACGTCATTGAGAACGGAACGGCGCAAAGCTCGCCGACGACACCGACCACGGGACAGCCAGGAACTACGGGCACTACTACTACGACGACCGCCGGAGCAGGAACGCCGGTACAAAACGGCACGCTCGTGTCTTTCACAACGACGATCGGTCGAATCGAGCCGAGTGAAGCTCGAACCAGCAACGGTCAGGTGCGTGTCCGCTTCTTCTCGGGTGGTCAAAGCGGCACCGCGACGATTACGGCGTTTTCCGGCGGGGCGTCAGGGAAGCTGGAGAACCTGAAAGTTGGGGCTGCTGCGGTCGAACGCGTGGTTCTAAGTGCGAGCCCGCAAACGCTGCCGCCAGGTGGAGGAACAGCGACAATTACGGCTCGCGTTGAGGATGCATCGGGGCTTGGTGTTTCTGGAGTCCCGGTCACATTTACGACCGACAACGGTTCGTTGAATCCGCCGAGCGCGACGACGGATTCGAGCGGCGTGGCGACCACGTCTCTCAATGCGCCACGAACTGCGAAGGTAACGGCCAACGTTGCCGGCAAGACAGCGGACGTCACCGTTTCGCTGAATCCACGGACGGGTATCACCATCACGGCACCGACAACGCAGATTGCGGCCGGGCAGCCGGCGACGTTCACAGTCGCCGTTGCTGCCACCGCAAACATTCAGAATGTGACCGTGGATTTCGGTGATGGGCGTCAGCAGTCGTTGGGTGCGATTAGCGGATCGACCACGGTCCAGCACACTTTCGCAGAAGCTGGCACATATAACGTGAGGGCGACCGCCACAGACGCCAGCGGCTTCAGTGAACAAGTTGGCACGGCGATGACCGTGCTGCCGGGTCAGCCGCCGTCAGTCATCATCACCGCCTCGAACAACAATCCGAGTGTGGGCGAAACAGTGATCTTCACCGCGACTGCCTCTGGGGCGACGTCGACAATCATTCGTTACGAATGGGATTTCGGCTCGGCTGCGATTCCCCCGAACGCTTCCACGACCGGAAATCGGGTAACGGCGAGTTACACGACCACGGGATCGAAGGTGATCACCGTCCGGGTAATCCAGGCAAGCGGTCCGAGCGGCGATGGCACGACATCAATCGTGGTGAAACCGTAGCAACTCGACCAGGCGGGGCGGGGTCGTTAAGACCCCGCCTACGTTCGATCCAACTCCTCCATCACCGCATCATGAAACGCGGGCCTGATGGCACGCAGGCGCTCGTTCTCCCGCGTCGGATGCACGCGGTTGGTCAGCAGCACTACGTAGAGATCCCGCTCCCAGTCGATCCACAGTGACGTGCCCGTGAAGCCCGTATGGCCGATTGCCGTCGGCGACATTCGCGATCCGCACGATGAGGTCGGAAGCATCGTGTCCCACCCGAGCGCTCTCGAACTGCCGGGAGTGCCGGCGCGTTGAATGAATTCTCGAAAGGTGTCTCCAGTGGCGACGACTCGTTCCCCCGCAATGGTTCTCAACACCGATTGCGCGAACGCGCCGACCGCACCGGCCGTACCGAACAGCCCCGCGTGACCGGCGGCACCTCCCAGTGCCCACGCGTTTTCGTCGTGGACTTCCCCCTGGAGTGTCCTCCCGCGCCATGCGTCGTGTTCAGTAGGTGCCGTTCGCGGCCGCCAGGTACGTGGCGGGTTATACGCAAGCGGCTCGATCGTAATGAATGCGGCGATCCGCCTGAATTGCGAGGTCAACGTCGCGGCAGGATCAAATCGGCCAGTGCCGGCCTGGGTGTTTCGCCGCAGATCTTCGAGGATGAAGCCAAGGAGCATGAAGCCGAGATCGCTGTAGATCGATTGCGAACGTGGCGCGTACTCGAGCGGCGTATGGCAGATCGCAGGTTCGAACTCGACGCGGCCGGTGTGGTCCCGAAAGAAGGGGAGATACGCGGGAAGTCCGGACGAGTGTGCGAGAAGATCGCGAACGGTGACTGCCTCGCGATCGGTGCCACGCCACTCAGGAAGATGCAAGGCCACCCGGTCTTCGAGCTGCAAAAGACCGTCATCGATCGCTCGCATGACCAACGTCGTCGTCGCGATCACCTTGGTCAGTGAGGCGAGATCGAAGATCGTATCGTGTGCGACGCCGGCTGACTCCGAATCGTAGGTGAGCGTGCCGAATGCGCGGCGCCATATCGGTCCGTCCGATCGGCCGACTTCGGTCGTTGCGGCGGGAAAGGCGCGATCGAGAATCCCTTCGAGCAGAATTTCCGACGCGCGATCGAAAGGTTCAGGCATTCGCGCGGGAGGGCATTGCCAGCGACAACGCGACGGCGAGTCCACTGGTGCAGGCGGCGCCGACCAGCGCGTACCACGTCCACGCGCAGGTGGTCGCCGACCAGATGTAGGTCACGGCGAGCGTGCCGCCGATCATTCCCCAGAGCATCGCGGTCGAGCCGACACGTCGAATGAGCACGCCAGTCAGGAAGGCGCCAAGTACGGGCCCGGCGGCAAACGACAGTACGAGCAAACCGGCATCGAGCACCGAACGATCGATCCATTGGGCGCCGAGTGCGACAGCGATCTGCGCAATGCCCCACCCGATCGTCGCCTGCCGCGACACTCGCATCAGCGTTTCCTGATCCGCATCGGGTCTGACGTACTTCACGTAGAAATCGTTCACGGTGGTCGCGGCGAGCGCATTGATTGAGGGAGAGAGCGCCGCCGCGACAATCGCCGCGATGATGAACCCCGAGATGCCTTGCGGGATGCGGTGAACGACGAAGAGCGGCAGGATTTCATCGGTCCGGTTGAGCGGGCGGGGAAGCGGCGTGTGCTGATAGAAGGTGTAGAGCATCACACCAATCACCAGGAACAAGAGAAACTGCGCGAAGACGATGAACCCGCTCAGGATCAGCCCTTTTCCGGCATCGTTCGCGGATCGGGCCGAAAGGAGTCGCTGCACGAGGAACTGATCCGTGCCGTGGGTGGCCAGCGTCAGCGCAATGCCGCCGAAAAGCCCGGCCCAGAACGTGTACACCTTGGCGGGGTCGAAACTGAAGTCGAGCACCTGGAATTTGCCGGCGGCGTGTCCAGCGGCGGCAACGGTCGCCCATCCGCCGGGAATCTGCCACAGCAGCGCAAAGAACACGACCAGCGCGCCCGCCACATACACGAACATTTGAACGACGTCGGTCCAAATGACTGCCGCGACGCCGCCGCGAACGGTGTAAACGATCATTGCCACGCCGAGAAGAATGATGGTCAACGGCACTGGAACGGCAGTAACGACCGTGATCACCAGCGCCGTGGCGAATAGCCTGACGCCGTCGGCGAGCGTCCGCGTGACGACGAAGATGATTGCGGCGGCGTTCTTCACGGGGGCGCCGAAGCGGCGCTGCAGAAGTTCGTACGACGTGTACAGTTCGCCGCGAAAGTATGCCGGGATGAACAGAAAACTGACGAGAAACCTGCCGCAGATGTATCCCAGCGGCAATTGCAGGAAGGTCATGTTGCCGGCATAGGCGCCGGCGGGGACGCCGATGAAGCTCAGCGTACTGGTTTCAGTCGCAACAACCGTGAAACAGATCGCCCACCACGGGACTGAGCGCCCGGTCAGAAAGTAGTCGCGAGTCGTTTTCTGAAATCGCGCGAACCAGGATCCAAACGCGGTGATCGCAAGCAGATACCCGGCTATGACGACGTAGTCAACCCAGGTGAGGACCATCCGTCGTGTTGAGATGCCGTCAGCGGGACCCTGCTGACGACGACGCCGCGGGAGTGAACGCCGCCCGTCCGACGACAGAGAGGTAGTCGGAGGCTGACTGCCGTGAGTCGATCAGGCTGTCGTATGAGAACAGGACGATGCCACTGGCGCCGAGCCGGCGCGCCGTCTGGATGTTTTCGATGGTCTCCTTTGGCGACAGGCGGTAGGACCCGATGCCAGCCCACACGGGACGCGAGCCGGCAGCGGCGCGTGCGCCGGTAATCTGTTCGGCGAAGTGCGATCCGTCGGTGGCATACGCCATTGGACACACCGCATCGACCAGGCCGTTCTGCGCCCACGCGCCCCAGTTCTGCAGCCGATGGAGTTCGGCCTCGCGCACGTCCGGCACGACCGCGACGCTGACGAGCGCGTCGGCGCGCTCGCGTTTCACGGTCGCATGCAGGCGAGTGATCAGGTCTGTCATCCGCGACACCCGAAACTCGCGCCACTGATCCGGCAGCGAATCAGGATAGGCGAACAAATCCGTTTGTTCTTGTGCGTCCAGCATGTGCCGCGTTGATTCTGGAAGTTGACGACGCACCACCGCGCGAAATTCGCCGATCGCGAGACGGCTGTAATCGAAACGGTCGCTTGGATATCGCGCGTAGTCGAAGTGGACGCCGTCCACCGGATAGCGTCGAGCGAGCGCGCGAACGATCGAGTCGGTGTAATCGGCCGCATCAGGAACGATTGGTGAGAGATACAACCCTTCAATTCCCGCAGAGTGCGTCCGCGCCCATCGCGCGAGCGTGCCGACGTAGCCGGGGCTGTCGGGTTCCATTGTTGCCAGTTGCTGTCCGATGTCGCGCGGCACCATCAGCCACGCCGGATGGCGATAAATCACGTGTTCCCGGGCCGACGGTAATTCGGCGGCGCTGGAAATCAGGTTGAGGTTGATCCAGGCGTGAATGCGGAGCCCGGCAGCATGGCCGGCTTCGAGAACGGTTGCGAGCGGATCGAAATCGTCGCGCTGGCGAAGCAGCTCGGCCGCGCGTGGCTCGATGCTGCCGAGATAGTAGGCGTCGCCGCGCCCTCGCACCTGCACCAGGAGGGTATTGAATCCGTGCTCGCGCGCCGATTTCACCAGCGTCGCAATGCTTTGAGGACTGGCAAGTGACCCGCGCTGAACCCAGAGTGCGCGTGTTTCAGAGGACGAGGCTTCGAAGGATGCGACTGCCCTGGATGAGGAGCCCAGAGACCCACACACACCTATCACGATCGCGAGCGCTGCAGCCGCGCGCGCGCACCCTCCGTCGAAACTCATAAATCGAGCGAATGTAACAGCGCGCCGAGCGTAGTGTCAACGGAAGAACGCTCGGCGCGAACCGGGCACCGGATCCCGGCACCGTGGTACGATCCGCATCATCACCTCATGACCCACGTAATCGGGATCGACGCGGGCGGCACGAAGACGGTGTGTCTGCTCGCGGACGAACAGGGCAACATTGTCGCCTCGGCTCGGGCAGGCGGCGCGAACCTCCAGGCCGTCGGCGAACTCGAGGTTGAAAAAGTTCTTCACCGCGTCATGGAGGAAGCGATCGGCAATCGCGCCGTGGTTCCCGCGGCGATATGTCTCGGCATGGCCGGGGTCGACCGTCACGACGATTTTGCGATCGTGAGTGCCATCATGCGTCGTATCGGCCACAAGGCAAGGATCGTTGTCGTCAACGACGCGTTGGTGGCGCTCGAAGCCGGGGCTCCGGGCCAGCCGGGCATTGTCGTGATCTCGGGAACCGGATCAATTTCGTACGGACGAAACGCCAAAGGAGAGGCGGCGCGAGCGGGCGGATGGGGGTACGTGCTCGGCGACGAGGGGAGTGGGTACTGGATCGGACGCGCGGCGCTCCGAGCGGTGCTGCGGCAGGCCGATCGAAGGGGTACAGACACGGTGCTGACCGATCTGCTGCTGAAGCATTTCGGCGTGTCGGCTCCGCCGGAACTGATCCACGAGGTCTATAACAAAGACCT
>Ga0075425_100003639_pt1 | contig 15683 bp, 12 predicted proteins | sample SoiMethybrSBSTD4_FD_75300 | JGI IMG/M metagenome (GOLD analysis project Ga0075425, IMG submission 75300) | Bulk soil microbial communities from a Populus tree surrounding site in Tennessee, USA - Soil MetaG P. TD hybrid SBSTD4 | ecosystem: Environmental > Terrestrial > Soil > Tree plantation... | reverse complement strand
AACGCGCGACGGCATCACTGCGCTTCAGATGGACATCAAGATCCCCGGCGTCACTTCGCACATCATGTCCGAAGCGCTTGCCCAGGCCAAAGAAGGTCGACTGCACATCCTGGGTAAAATGCTCGAAGCCATTTCAGAGGTCCGCACTGAAATCTCTCAGTATGCGCCACGCATCTATTCAATGAAGATCCCGACCGACAAGATTCGTGACGTCATCGGCCCCGGCGGCAAGATGATCCGATCGATCATCGAACAAACGGGCGTGAAGATTGACGTTTCGGACGACGGACGCGTGAACATCGCATCGTCGGATGGTCCTTCGGCGAACAAGGCCATCGAGATTATTTCGAACCTGACGGCGACCGCGGAGGTGGGTAAGACCTATCTCGGGAAGGTTGTCAGAATCGCGGATTTCGGCGCCTTCGTCGAGATCTTCCCCGGCACCGACGGCCTGCTGCACATCTCGGAAATCGCGGAAAACCGGATCCGTAATGTACGCGATGCGTTGAATGAAGGCGACCAGGTCATGGTCAAAGTGGTGGGCATCGAAGGAAACAAAATCAAGCTGTCCCGCCGCGCCGTCTTGCGCGACCAGAAGCAAAAGCAGGAACAAAAGCAATAGGCCGCGGATGGGGCGGAAAAAACGGGGTCAGACCCTAATTTCCCGAGACGTGATTTCACCATTGGAAATCACGTCTCGGGAAATTAGGGTCTGACCCCGTTTTTTCCGCCCCATCCGCGGCTACTCCAAATCGATCGGTTTAATCGGCATTTCCAACTCGTCTTTTCGCTTCAACGCTTCTTCAAATTTCTGGTCGACGAGTTTCTTTCGGCCTTGTTCCTTCGCGAATGCTTCCTTGAATCGATCTTCCGCCGTTTCTTGATCCCTCTTCACTTTCTGAAAAGCATCTTCAAACGACACGGTCTGCTTTTTAGGCTTTTCCGTGAAGAGCACTTCGCCGGAAACAGGATCGACTGTAAGGATAGCCTCGCAGCAGGTGCAATGCACCGTTAAGGGAGATTTCTTCCTGTCCATAATGGACAAGTATAGACGATTACTGCTCTGTGACGTTCGCTCCTGTTTCCTTCGCCTGCAGCAGCGTGCGCCGCATTTCTTCCACTGCCGGACGCTGCTCGCCGTTCGGATTTTCCGCCAGGTAACGATCGAGCTGATCCATCAGGTTCTCGTACCGCTGTTCCTTGAGGTAAACGTTCGCGAGCATCAGCCGGGCCTGGAACATTTTCGGCGCTAGTTCGAGAGCCTTCTTTAGAGCCGCCTCCGCACGATCAAGCTGTGCGAACTTGTAAAGCGCTACGCCCAGGCTGAAGAATGCCGGCGCCGAGTGGGAATTCGCTTTCACGGCTTGTTCGCCGGTCTCTACTGCACGGCCGGCCTGGTTCTTATCAATGTAGAGTCCAGTAAGGTTAATCAGCGGTTCAGCATCGTTCTTATTCAGCTCGTGTGCCTTCAGGAATTCCTTTTCGGCGTCGTCCTTGCGGCCGGCGTCCCTGTACAGTATGCCGAGCGCGTTGTGCGCCGCATAGAAATTGGGAGCGACGTCGATCGCCTGTTCGAAGAACTTTGTCGCCTGTTCGTCCTTGCCCTTCTTCTTGTTGTCGATTCCCTTCTTGTAAAGCTCGACAGCCTTCTTCGGATAAGCGGTCAGGTATTCAGAAGCATCGATTATGGCCGGCCCCTCGGCAGTTGCCGCGGATGAAAGACGTCGAGGAGCGACGAGAACTGTTGCGGTACCTCCGCCCACGAGGTTATCGATGAAATTGAACTCCTGATCGATTTTTTCGAAGCCATCGATTTCGATACGAAGCATGTATGAACCAGGCTCAACATTGTCGAAGGTGAAATTTCCAGCGGAGTCGGTAACAGTGAACCCGACCGGCTGGCCCGCCGACCTCATCAGGCTAACGCGGCAGGGATTGCACGAGACTCCAGGAGTTTCGAAAACCAGTTGTCCCTTAACGGATCGAGCCGGAGCCGCTTGAGTCGAAGGAACTGTCAGCATCAGACCTACAAAAACAGCAACAGCGGCAGACGCCTTCACACATTGCATAATCTGCGCTCCCGACTGAATGTCTCACGTCGAGCGAATATGCAATTGTCTTGCCGCGCCTCCTGTTGAATTCATGCTGAATTGCCTATGAGTTTTTCGTGCGAGATTGGAATGTTTCGGGCATTACGGAATGCCGCTGCCACCACTATTTCCAGTACTCGGACCAACGGCGGTCGACCAGCTTGATGATAGAGTCGTCCATGACCAGCGGCGCGGGATAGCCTTCCTTCCATGTCGCATCGATGCCGATCGGTCCGCGATACAACGGCCGTGCACCCACGAACGTCTGCTCGGCAAAGACCATGTCGCGCGCTGGATCGAATCGCGTGAAGATGCCCCACTGCAGGTTTTCATCATCCTCCAACCGAACATCCGGACTCACGGCAACAATGAAACGAACGCCTAGCGGAGCCTTTACAAGATTCTGCAGAATTTCGCGCGCCTGCCGCTGCACAACGACGACCAGGAAGCCGCCGGTCAACAACCGCGAGTTTTCGATACGCCCGTCGAATTGCTTTGGATTCACATTTCGCGGTGGTTCTGTAGCGTTCAAAATGTCACCCGCTGCGTCGAGCACGAGCTTGCTCCCGACGTGCATTTTGAACGATGTGAAATCCAGCGTGTCGAGAGGCGCATAAGGCAAAAGCCACATGTGCTCTTCCGGAGTGAAGCGCAGCCACAGATCGTGAAGAACGGCGTGGAAGTCGGCGGGATTCCGGTCCGGCCCAACCAGCACCATAACCTTTGTGAGCGATAACTGCCCGGTTCCCAGAAGCGACATCGCTGTCTTCATGACTTCTTTCGGATGGCGCTCCTTTAATGCGACAACGAGCAGATTGTGAAAGCCCGCGCCCGCGTACGCACACATATCAACGATGTTCGGGTTGATCACTTTGATGAGCGGCCCGATCATTTCACCGGCCGCAATCCCTAGAAACTTGTCTTCCTGTGGCGGTTTCCCGACGACAGTTCCCGCATAAACCGCATTGCGTCTCTGTGTGATCTTACGGACGTGGAATACCGGAAATTCACTGGCGTCTGAGTAATGGCCAAAATGATCGCCGAAGGGGCCCTCGGTCCGCCGCTCGCCCGACGGAACTGTTCCTTCGAGTACGATCTCCGCGTTAGCAGGCACCATCATGTCGATCGTCTTCGCGCGTACGAGCGGTACGCCTTTGCCGCGGATGAACCCCGCAAATGCCATCTCGTCGACGTCTTCGGGCAATGGAAGAATCGCTGCCATCATCAGCACCGGATCCGCTCCGATAACCACGGCGACTTCGAGATCTTTTCCAACGCGCTCCGCTTCCCAGTAATGACCGCGCCCACCCTTCATGCTTTGCCAGTGCATGCCGGTCTGGTCCTTGCCAAAAACCTGCAACCTGTAGAGCCCGAGGTTCCGGCGTCTTGTTTTTGGATGCTGAGTCAGCGTCATGCCGTAGGTAATGAACCGTCCTGCATCGCCTGGCCAGCACTTGAGTATCGGCAGGCGCGTGAGATCGGGTTCCGATACGATCTCCTGCGATGGCGCTGACGACACGCGCGTCGGGTACGCAAACACGGCTCGACGCAACATGCTCCGGGAATCCCACAATCCTTTGAGTGATGGCGGATTAACACGATCGAGTGTAGAGAGTATTTCCTGTCCAATTTCCGATGCTTCTTTGCCCAGCGCGGCGCGTACGCGATCCATCGTGCCGAAGAGATTCATCACGAGGGGCATCGACGCGCCCCGGGGTTTTTCGAACAAAAGCGCTGGCCCGCGATCGCGCAATACTCTCTGAGTGATTTCCGTGATCTCGAGTTCGGGGTCGACCTCCACTCGAACTCGTTGCAGCTGGCCGATCTTTTCCAGATGATTCAGGAATTCCTGCAGTCCTGCAAATCGCATAGTCGCGAAAATAGCACAGCCGCCACTGGATTTTGCTGCGCAGCAACGTCGGCCCGGCATCTTTCGTTAAGAATGCAGCGTACATGGGAGCAGTCCGCGCAAGAAGCGCGCGACATCCTAAGGAACACTAATGAACAAAAATGCTGATGACGAAAAAGATTCGCACGTTTCCGAAAAACGATTGGTGGAAGTTTCAAAAGGCACAGTCAACGTTTTCACAAACGACGAAATGACACACCTCGCGGTTTGTGATCGTTGCGCTCGCCTGTTAAGTGCCTTGTTCCGGTTACACCGAGGAGACTACTGATACTTCGGGAAATCCCCATTGAGACTAGAACGCGGGGTAAAGGGACTGTTGCCCAAAAGATCAGATCGTGAAACCGCTGCCATTCCCCTCCTCATAGAGGAGGGGTGGACGCGACCTCAATGAAATATCGCCGAAGGCATCCTTAGATGGGAGCGGACGGGGTGGTCAGACACATTTCTGACCACCCCGTCTGCGCGTCAAGGTAGCTTCGCAGCTTTTTTTGATCGCGCAGCCACCCCTCCTCTATGAGGAGGGGAATAGCGGCGGTTTCACGATTTCATCTCTATTTCGGCAACACGCCCTAGACCCGCGTTCTAGTCTGATCTGGGAATTTCATTGACACCAATGAAGCGGCGAAACCATACTCCGGCATTCTTATGAAAAAACAAATCGTGCCGTTTGCTGTTGTTGCATTGCTGATCACATTCGTTTGGTCAAATCTTGCGCTTGCGCAGGGGGGACAGAATTTCGACGCCGTTAACATCGAGGTCAAGAAGGTCCAGGGAAATGTGTACATGCTGACGGGCGCGGGCGGTAATGTGACGGTGCAAGTCGGAGACGAAGGCGTGTTGCTTGTGGACACGCAGTTTGCTCCGATGGCTCCAAAGATTCTTGCAGCTGTACGCAAGCTCTCCGACAAACCGATTCGATACATCATCAACACTCACGTACATGTCGATCACGCGGGTGGTAACGAGGCGCTTGCGAAAGCCGACGGAGCGAAGATCGTCGCGCACGAAAACGTATTAAAGGTCATGAGCGGAGCCAAAGATGGTTCCAGCGACGATCGCTTCCGTGCAGCGCCTGGAGCGCGCCCCAGCGAAACTTTTTCCGACCGGAAGACCCTTCATTTCAATGGTGAGGATATTGAGATCATCCACATCCCCACCGCCCATTCGATGGGGGACAGCATCGTCTTTTTCCGTGGCTCCAACGTCATCAGCGGTGGCGACGTGTTTGCAATCGTGCGATATCCGGTCGTCGATTTCGATGGTGGCGGCCGCGTGACAGGCATGATCGCGGGCCTGAATCAGATCCTTACGCTCTCTGATCCTGCGAAAGTGAAAGGCCGCACGTACATCATACCGGGCCATGGTCGTCTTTGTGATCGCGATGATGTCTTGAAGTACCGAAACATGTCGGTGATCCTCCGCGATCGAGTCCAGGAGATGATCAAGAAAGGTATGACGCTGCAACAAGTGCAGGCCGCCAAACCTACTGCCGAATACGAACCGCTTTATGGCGCCACGAGCGGGCTGGCGGCAACGGATAGTTTTGTTGAGGATCTTTACAACTCACTCACCGCGACAAAGTCTTCATCCAAGTAAGAAATCTTAGCCGCGAACTACGCAGATTACGCGAATGGGGCGCATTCAAACGTCGATTGAATGCGCCCCATTCGCGTAATCTGCGTAATTCGCGGCTAAGATTTCTTACTTCTTGTCCTTTTCCTTTTCCAGGAACTTGATCAGCTCGAGATCTTTGTTGTTGTCTTCGCAGATATATTCCTCGAGTTCCCAATTCGGCATCATTCGCATTTCCCAGGTATTGGTGAACGGTTTCGTGAAGATCTTTGGATCGTCGAGGGCCAGCTCGTACTTCATTCGTTGGGGGCCGGTCATCGTAAAGCGTTCGATGACGTGGAGTGCATCGCTGTGCATGTGATCCCGCGCGTCCAGCCACCAGGGCCGCAAACCGACGGTATCGACGACAAGCGTATCGCCTTCCCAATGGCCTACCGCGTTTCCCATAAACGTACCGCCGGTCCCATAGGGATCCAGGTCTTTGGCATGCGCCCGCCCATCCATAGGGATCGCGCGATAGAAATGATCGTCTTCGTAATGGATCGAGAGATAGTGATTTCCCTGTATGAACTGTTGCGCATGCGAAGCCAGAGCGATTCGCGGCATGCCGTGCGGGTAACAGAGCAGCTGCGGATCGTCATGAATCGGATCTCCGTTCTTTTCCAGATTGAATAATTTTTCGCCACCTGGAGCAAACGGGGGAAGGTTTCGTGCGATTCCGCCGGCCCCGATGTTGATCTCAGGAACGTTTTTTCCTTCAGTAAACTTAAATCCCGGTCCCGCCCAGACTCCGGTCATATCGGGCTTTCCATTAATCCTCGGAATAGCAGCGGTATTTGCAGCTTTCGCCTGGCCGAATGAAGGAAGGCTCGCCACAAATAGAACGACGAGCGTCAGCATGAACAACGCAACACTTCGGTTTCTCACGTTAATCTCCTACTCGACTCGTCCAACCTCTTCTGCCGGGCCTGCGAACAGCGTTCGGCCGTCAGCCAGGGTCACCTTACCACCTGAGGCGTGATTGGAACCATCAGCCGCTCTGAATCCCTGCATCGTTACGACGGTGCCCGGTTTCAGATCAAAGCGTGTCCAGCCGACGCGCGTGAGATAGGAAGGCGGTCCCCCCTGAAATCCCCAGGTCGATACTTTGCCGTTCTCATCTTTGACATCGACATAAATCCAGATGTGAGGATTGCGCCAATCCACTTTCGAGACAGTACCTGTGACTTTGATTTGCTTTGTACGGTCGAATTCCGCCGCAAACGCGTGATGTGCGAGCAGTGGAGCCGCAGTAGCCAGCAGTAAAACCGACACCAGGAACAGTTTCGCCTTCATGTGTACGCCCCCTGAATGTACCTACGAAAATTTCATCAACTTATAAATGGCAATGAAAGGCATGTCAAGCGTGAGGGATTTACGGCAGGGCAAGTTGACAACGGGTTTGTTCATTCAGATACTACTCGCCAACGATAAGCTTTTCTGAAACAGATCCAACAATTGGACGTCGTGGGGGAGGAGATCTCTATGAACCGATCGATTCAGGTCTCGGCAGCAGGGCTGATGTGTCTTGTTCTTGGATGTGGTTCTGCATGGGCACAGGGAGGAACGGCACAAATCAGCGGTACGGTTAAAGATCAAACCGCTGCCGTACTACCCGGTGTGGAAGTGACTGCAACCCAAACAGACACGGGTTTATCACGAACCGCGATTTCCAACGAGACTGGTTTTTACGCATTTCCAAACCTGCCGGTGGGGCCATACCGGCTGGAAGCAATGCTGCCGGGATTTCGAAGATTTGTCCAGACCGGTATCGTGCTTCAAGTGAGCAGCAATCCTGTCATCAACGTCAGCCTTGAAGTTGGCCAGGTCGCTGAGCAAGTAGAGGTTCAGGCGGATGCCGCCTTAGTCGAAACTCGATCAACGGGTGTGGGACAGGTTATCGACAATACACGCGTGATGGAACTTCCGCTGAACGGACGAAATGTGCAGGAGTTGATTATTCTCTCAGGCATGGCCGTCGGCGGCGGTTCGCAGGCAAGCGTTCGAAACTATCCGACCGACGTGATTTCGGTGGGAGGCGGTTTGAATGATGGTCTCACCTACCTCCTGGACGGCGGCACGCACAATGAGCCGTACGGCAACCTCAACCTGCCGCTTCCCTTCCCAGACGCGATGCAGGAATTCAAAGTCGAAACGAGTTCGGTCCCGGCGCAATATGGCCAGCATTCGGGCGGCGCCGTTAACGTGGTCACGAAGTCCGGCACGAATGAATTTCACGGGACACTCTTCGAGTTCGTCCGAAACAAAGTTTTCAACGCGCGCAACGCGTTTGCAACGGAACGTGACGGCCTCAAACGCAATCAATTTGGCGGAACGATCGGCGGACCGATCATAAAGAACAAGTTGTTCTTCTTCGCCGGCGAGCAAGCGACGATCATCAGGTCTCAGCCACGAACAGTAATCACGTTCGTCCCAACTCCTCAGATGTTAGCGGGGGATTGGACCGCAATCACTTCACCGGCCTGCAACGCTGGCCGGCAGATCACGTTGCGCGCTCCGTTTGTGAACAATAGGATCGATCCTGCATTGTTCTCAACGCCGGCAGTAAATCTGACGAAAAAGTGGTTCCCGACTCCGACGGATTCCTGCGGGACCGTGCAATTCGGCAGGGTGAATAACTCCGACGAACACATCATCGTCGGCAAGGTCGACTATCAGTTGACTTCGAAGCACTCCCTCTTTGGACGTTACGAACTTGCCCGCCTCGATAATCCCAGTGACTACGACGGCAAAAACTGGCTATCCGTAAGCCAGGCCGATTACAGACGCAGGGCTCAATCTCTGGTTCTGGGCGATACCTACCTGATCGGCACGAGAATGGTCAGTTCCTTCCGGACCACACTGAATTATTCACCTAACGAGAAGACATTAAAGAACGACTATTTCACATTCAGTGATCTTGGCGTGAAGAACGTGTGGTACCCGGGCGGATGGCCGAAATTTGCATTGATCAATCTCTCTGGATCATTCAGTACCAGTCAGGTTCCTACGCCGGGAAAATCGAACACGGTTGTCTATCAATTCGCCGAAGATCTCAACGCGTCGCGAGGGAGTCATCAAATCGGATTCGGTGCAAACTTTATCCATTCATTGATCAATTACGGCGGTGGTACGTTTACACCCGGACAATTTGCGTTCAACGGGTCGAATGTCGGAATGCCGATGGCCGATCTGATGCTGGGACGTCCGTCGCAGTGGATGCAAAGTCAGATCGCCACTCAGTATTATCGGCAAAACTACATTGCACTCTACGTACAGGACACATGGAAGGCGAACTCCCACTTCACCTTCAACGGCGGAATTCGATGGGAACCGTACATACCGCCGTACGACAAATTCGGACCCATCGCCATCTTCGACAAAAACGCATTCGATCAAGGGATTCGCAGCACGCAATTCAGGAACGCGCCCGCGGGTATCCTGTTCACCGGCGATCCCGGTACGCCGAATACAAAATCGCTCGGCGACAAAACATGGTTGCGCGCGGCACCACGTGTCGGCATCGCATGGGACGCAAAGGGTGATGGATTGATGGTCGTTCGGGCCGCGTACGGTATCTTCTATGACTATCCGCATCTTGGACAATATGGCGGTCTAAGGGATACACCTCCGCGTGGCGGCCGCATCGTGGTTTCAAATCCTGCCGGCGGCTTCGAAGATCCCTGGGCGGGGCAGCCCGGTGGAAATCCCTTCCCGATAATTCTTAATGCCAACGTAGCCTTCCCCGTGGCCGGCGCATACACGATCTTTCCGCGTGATCTCAAAAACGCATACGTGAATCAGTGGAACCTGAGCATTCAAAGACAAATCGGCACGGACTGGGTTGTGTCGGCCAGTTATCTGGGCAGCAACGTTATTCACAGTCTTTTCGCGCACGATGCAAATCCTGCGGTGTACCTGCCTGGAAGCAGCTGCGTCATCGCAGGACGAACGTATACGCCCTGTTCATCAACATCGAATACGAATCAACGCCGCACACTCTATCTGCAGAACCCGGACCAAGGTCAGTACTTCAGCACGCTGCTGATTGCCGACGACGGTTCAACTCGAAACTACAACGCCGGCACGTTTTCGATTCAGCGAAGACGCACTCGCGGAATTACCGTGCAGGCGAACTACACGTGGTCGCACTGCATCAATGACGGCTACATGGACATCGTTCAGCCGAATTCCAGGCTGCAAGAGCAGGGCCGGCGCGGGTTCAATCGCGGCGAATGTGATCTGGACCGGCGTCAGAATTTCAACGGGTCGATGGTTTATGAGACCCCGCAGTTTTCAAATTCAACGCTCCGTATTCTCGGTGGAGGCTGGCGCGTCTCGGGGATCGTTCGGCTATTGTCGGGCGGTACGTTGTGCTCCGGCAGTGGCGGTACGTGCCTGTCGGCGGGTCTGGACCAGGCATTGACGGGAATGACGGACCAGAGGCCAAATCAGATCCTGCCCGATCCGTATGCACCGAATAAGGGAGTAAAACTGTGGGTCAATCCCGCAGCTTTCGCGCAGGCCCCGCTCGGAACGTACGGAACGTCGCCGCTGACGCTCGCCGGGCCGGGAAGCATCCGGATCGATATGGGTGTCACTCGTACGTTTCGTGTGAGAGAGAAACAATCGGTGGAATTTCGGGCGGAAGCGTTTAATCTTCCAAACCACATGAATCCGGGCAATCCGAGCGCGACTCTAACCGATCAGAACTTTGGCCGCATCCTGTCGGCAGGCGACCCTCGAATCATGCAATTTGCATTGAAGTTCGTTTTCTAGATGAACTGAACGCGGGCTAAAGCCCGCGACTACGAGGTTGGTAACCAACGTTATCGCAAACACGTAGTCGCGGGCTTTAGCCCGCGTTTGTTTTTATTTTTTGTCCCAGGAAGGTTCCGACTCTTTTCCGGCTACTGAATAAAGCACCTGCGCATTGCGGGTCTTCATAAATTCTTCAAGAGATTGCCCGCGCATCGCGGAATAAATATGCAGGCTGGATACGCCGATGACCGCCCCGAGTTTTTCCAGAAGAAAGAAAATCACTCCATAGTGAATCAGCTCGCGCCATGCCCTGCGGCGGACCATGTCTCGCTCTTCAGTGGTAAGGTTCGCCTCTTCAAACGTTGCTTCAGGGTCCGACAGAAATCGCTGACGATGACTCGGGTCGGTTAATCGATGCAAAAACTTGTTTAAACGGTATGCCTTCACACTTCGTTGTAAGGTAAATGGATACGTGCCCTCCAATTTTTCAAGTCCGTTCGATTCGCGATTCATTTTCTCGACGAAGGCCCTCGTTGTTTCCGCCGGCACGTCCATCGACTCATTTTCATAGATCGCAATCCCGATCGCGGTCATGGAAGGCAGGTAATACGACTGGTGAATTTTTTTTACGTTTGCCGACAACGCGCCGCGCATCACGAGCCACATGATGACTTCCGCGCTTTCGAAGCCGCCGAGGGTCGCATAATCGGCGATCGTCAACTGCGTCAGCCGCACGGGATCCTTCTCCACAAGCTCGAGGAACTGCATATCCCATGGGGTATTGTTAAAACCGGCGCGTTCGCCGTGCACCTGGTGCGACAACCCGCCGGTCCCGACGACTACAACGGAAAGATCTTCCGGATAGCTCTCGATGGCACGCCGCAAGGACTGTCCCAGCTTGTAACAGCGAAGTGCGGACGGAATCGGAAATTGAAGCACACCCACCTGCAGAGGGACGACTGCACCGGGCCAATCGGGATCGTGCGGCCACAGCATCGACAGCGGCGAGAAAAAACCGTGGTCCATCGGCCGATCCTGAAAAAACGACATGTCGAACTCATCGGCCACCAGTGCGGAAGCCACGTGATGTGCCAGACCGGTATGTCCCTTCACCGGAGGCAGAGGGCGCGGTCCTCCACCCTCATCCGCGGGCGCATACGATTCACCGATTCCGAGTGTGAAGTGGGAGTAGTGGTCGAAAAAGAACGAGGTCACATGATCGTTGTAGATTATGAACAGAACATCTGGCTTCTTTTCAGCGAGCCAATCCTGTACGGGCCGATATCCTTCAAAGATTGGAGCCCATGCAGGATCGTCCTGTTTGTGTCTGTCGAGAGCAAATCCGATCGTCGGCGTATGCGAACTGGCAATGCCGCCGATTATTCTGGCCAACGCTTCATTCCTTGTTCGTCAAACCGCCCGCCGGGTTGCGAATCCTTCGATTGAACGCCTGCTCTTCCGACGGAATACAGAACAGCTCGTCGACGAAATCTTTCAGCGGACTGAGCCGAAGATTCTTGGTTTCGCTCACCCACGGCTGCGTATAAATTTGCGGATCGGTCAGCGTAATAACCATCGTCATATTGTCCCGGTTGAGACGGTGATAACGCTCTTCCAGAGTCATCTCATCGCTATGCGGATTGCCGAAGTGATCGAGCCATGTTCTTTCATCGAATCCATTGGATCTCACCACGAACTCGTCACCTTCCCATTTCCCTACGGACCAGCCGAGCAGCCTAGGGTCGGGGTCTTTTGGGAGCTCGCGCCCGTCAGTCCAGATGACCCGATACACGTGATGTCGATCGAAGATCTGAAGCACACGTCCCGGAATCTGAATGAACTCGAAATCGCCTGGATTGTTTTCCAGGATCAACAATCTTGGAATGCCCAGCGGATCGCAATTGCCCATCGGATCATTGCCCAACGCCGGCGGGATCGCGCGCGGCCCATAGCTCGGCTTGTTCGCGTCGAATCTCTTCTTTCCTTCGGGGGTAAACGGCGGCGGAGTTTCGCTCAAGGACAGCACCCTTCCACGGCCGACCCAAATTCCAGACAGATCATGTGGATCATGCGGCGGTGACGGTTCGGCATTGCCGCCGCGCTGCCCTCTTTGGCCACCTCCACCTCTTTGAGCCAGCGCGAAAGGTGCGCAAAGTAAAATTGTCAGCAGTAATACGATCCAACAGATCAGACTCTTTCGCATTTTAGATTTCCTCTGAGTTGCACCTACTCCACGTTACCCGCTCTGCCCGGCAATTCTTTTCCGTTATCATATGACGCGGCTGTCCCGTGATGCGCGAACAGTGGAAGCGAAACCAGGGCCATGGCCAGGAGGGTCACAACTCCCGATATCGTTCTGGCTGGTGCCGTACATTGCATTGATCAAAACCTCCGATGAGCTCCAATTTTTCTTAAATCATGACTGTTGCAAGCGATCGTGCGGTTCATTTAATCTCTGCGAAAAATCCCATGTCAAGGCTTTACTGAAAACACGGAGCACGGTATGCGAGATCATCTCATCCAGCTGAAATGTCGCACTTTGTTTGTTGCAGCAATCGCCCTCTGCTGGACGTCCGCTCTAGAGGCTGCACGGTGTCCGGCGTTTTCCGAACGCATGCAGCTCAAGCCCGATCCAGACTTGCTTCAATGGCCGGTTGCGCAGCAGATCGGTTCTCAAAATCTTCTTTACGGCAGGCAGACAATTACCCAGGCGCGCCGATGCGAGGAAGCCGGCGAGTTGGAACGTGCTGCAAACTATTACTTCGAGGCGGAGGGTCTGCTCGCGCGCGCGCTCACCCCTGAATATCGCAAGCAACTGCTCGATAAGTCCTCGGAGTTACGCGCACGCGCTCGGCCGCGCATCACTCCCCGCAACGAGTCGTCTTCCGGAAGGGCGAGCCCAGTCTCATCCGACTGGAAGACCTCTTACGACTCGTTTGTGCGGGAGTTGCAGCGATTGCTCGCGACAAATTGGCAGGCGTGGCGATCTACTCTGGCCGTATTCGCCGGGCAGCGTGTCACCTGGGAAGGAGATTACAAAAGAATGAAGCCCGATCTAACAAAACAGACGATGTACATCGACATGAGCATTCCTGAGCGAATGATTCGATTGGGTGACCGCGAGGTGAAGCTCTACGTCGGGCGCTACACGGGCAAGGACCATTTTACGGCCGGATTTTCCGCCCTGGTACGAGCCAGTTCCGCCCATTTCAATGACCACGTTCATTTCTCAGGCGTCGTACGCGAAGTCGTCGTGGGAACGGCTGATGATCAGATGACCGTAGTCTGCGTAATTGTCGACACAGCAGAATTCATAAATTGAAAATGAAGCGGTGACCGAGTTCGTCACCGCTCTCGATGATCCGCTAAACGCTGCTCAGGGGTGCAACGGTCCGCCTTGGCCGCCTTGCTGACCTCCGCCCTGGCCGCCACCTTGGCCCCCTCCGCCGCCACTTTGTCCACCCTGGCCGCCACCTTGGCCCCCTCCGCCGCCCTGGCCGCCGCTCTGGCCTGCGCCGCCGCCTTGGCCTCCACCCTGGCCGCTACCGCCCTGCCCTCCTGCTTGACCGCCGCCTTGGCCTCCGCCTCCGCCACCAGAACCTCCGCCAGCGCCACCAGAACCTCCGCCTCCAGGGCTTCCACCGAACTGCATAGCTGTGGACGCTCTATCAAACACGTGAATAATCGTGCTGCTAATGCTCGGACTTGCAATGGCGATAATGATTGCGATTAGAGCCAACATGATTCCGTACTCGACCACTGTTGTTCCCTTGACTCTGTACTTTTTCATGTGTTCCCCCTTTGATCGGCGCCATTTTATTTTTTGTCCTCCTCACGCGCGCGGAGAATGGACTGTGGCTGCGAAGAATGGAATCTGGATTTCACGTTGATCTGTAAATTTTTGCAGTGCGAATGAATATTTGGACAGGGATCGAAAGTGGGGGTGGGAGTTTTCCACAGCTTTTTAAATTTGCTGCGAGTTTTTTCTGGACACTGAATGACGTGATGTCTTAGCGCGACCGCGCCTCGAATTCGCGGATGGTCGCCGCAACATGTGCGAGCATTTCTTTTTTGAGTTCCGGATAAATTGGCAGAGCGAGTGTTTCGTTCGACGCGCGCTCGCTTTCGGGAAAGTCACCGCGTTTGCCGCCGAGAGAATTGAAGCATTCCTGGAGATGAAGCGGCACCGGATAGTAGATTTCAGAGCCGATAGCCCGATCGTTGATCCACTTCATCAGTTCATCGCGACGTTTGTAACGAATAACGAACTGGTTGTAGATGTGACGGCCTTCGGGATCGTCCTCAGGCGCTGACACGGCTGCCGGCAGTAGATCCCGATATAGCGCCGCATTGCGCCGCCGCGCGTCAGTCCATCGATCGAGGTATTTCAGCTTCACACGAAGGATTGCGGCCTGAATCTCATCGAGACGAAAGTTCCCGCCAATGGCGGCGTTTCGATACTTCGTGCGGTATCCATGGACGCGTAGCATCCTCACGCGGTCTGCAAGACCTTCGTCGTTCGTTGTTACCATTCCACCATCGCCGAATCCGCCGAGATTCTTCGTTGGATAGAAACTGAAACAACCGAGGTGGCCCATCGATCCTGCGCGATGACCGCGACATTCCGAACCGATGGCCTGCGCAGCGTCCTCAATAACGCGAATGCCGTGACGGTTTGCAACTTCCATGATCGCGTCCATCCGCGCCATTCGTCCAAACAGGTGAACCGGAATCAATGCTCGGGTGCGAGAAGATATTTTCGGCTCGATCTTGTTCGGGTCGATGTTGAACGTTTCCGGCTCGATATCGGCGAAGATCGGGACCGCACCCATCCTGGCGATAACACCCGCAGTTGCGAAGAAGGAATATGGCGTCGTTATTACCTCGTCGCCCGTTTTCACTCCAATTGCCATGAGTGCGACGAGCAGCGCATCGGTCCCTGACGAAACTCCAATTCCGAATTTGCATTGCGAATATTTCGCGACTTCGCACTCCAGGCTGGCGACCTCGGGCCCCAGAATGAAATTCTGGGACTCGAGAACACGTTCAACAGCCGATCGAATTTCGTCTCGGATTGTTTCGTATTGAGCTTTGAGGTCGAGTAAGGGGACCCGGACAGACACGCTCACAGCGAGCGTTAGTCTAGCATGAGGGGCGCGGCATACGCCGCGCCGCCCGATTTCCTAGTAAGGAAGAATTCTGAGACTGAGAATCTTCAGTGGCAGTGTGCTCGGCGGTGGAGTGAAAGGAATCGCCGCCATCAGATCGGTCACAAGGCAATGATCGTAGTAGATGCCGTTGCCGCCTCCGCC
>Ga0075425_100003638_pt1 | contig 15685 bp, 12 predicted proteins | sample SoiMethybrSBSTD4_FD_75300 | JGI IMG/M metagenome (GOLD analysis project Ga0075425, IMG submission 75300) | Bulk soil microbial communities from a Populus tree surrounding site in Tennessee, USA - Soil MetaG P. TD hybrid SBSTD4 | ecosystem: Environmental > Terrestrial > Soil > Tree plantation... | reverse complement strand
GCGCCATCAGGATGTGGGAAGCAGACACACCCCACGGAACAACGCTCGAAAATGCATAGTTTCCGCTCTGTCCTGAAGTCTTGAACCTGAGTGCGATTGGCCGTGCCGGATCAGTGACGTCCACTAACCTGCTCGGCGGCTGAGAAAATCCCGAGACAGTAACGGCCTGGCCCGCCGCAGCCGTAAACCTCAGCAGATCGGATTCTGCCGTGAAGCTGTGTGGAAAGCTGACGTGAATGTAGTCCACCAGGCTTAGGTCATTGTCGCCCTGCTGGGCGGTCAACGTAATCGTATTGGCGCCGTTGATCAGCACTCCAGCCGGAATCTGCAGTGTGGCCTTGCCTTTCTCCTGATCGGCAAAATTCACGCTGCCGAGCGTTGCGCCATTCAAGCTCACGGTCACATCATGTTGCTGAGCGAGCGTGATTCCCTGCAAGGCAACCACGAGCGTGCCCTGACCCTGGAGAGCATTGGAAATGTTTAGGGTTTCGATTTCTGGAGTAGACGAAATCACGTTGCCAAAGAAATTGTCCATGTCTTCTTTCAGCAAGGCTGCAAAGTACGTCGTGCGTGGCTTCAATTCAATGGTCTGAACAAAGCTTTGTACCCCAGGCGCAGGAGTGCCTCGCACAAATTCCGTCTCGATCCTCTGGCCAGGATGATTACTCGGAACCAGCCAATAGGCCCTTCGTCCCGTGTACGGCGTATCAATCCCCGTGCCGTAGAACTCGATTGCAGCGTTAGCACCGAGATGAGAGTTCGTTCCCGTGACTCGAATCGCTTGCTCAACGCCTTCTGCGTAGAGATGCAACTTCGACGCTTCAACGTTCGGAGTCAACCCCGCCGCCACCAATTCCGGCTGAGTAATGCGATACCAGCCTTCGTGGTCAACGAGAATTTTCACCGCACGTTGCGATGCCAGCTGGAAACCAACCGCCCGCGTCGCCGGCGTGCTCCTCGGATGCGCCCTTGCTTCCCGCACGTGCGCTGAATCAAGGGTGACAGGAGCATTTGAGCGCGAGAAATCCATGAGGGTTGCTGAACTCAGACCTGAAGCCATTGAAGATTGCGAGAACTGCGCTAGAGGCGGGGCTTGCTGTTCCGCTTGCACCGGCCCATGAAGCGTTCTGGTTCCATTCACATCCACATCCTCAAGCCAGTACAGCCCCGAACTCGACAGACTCTGGTCTATCCACACGTAAGTCCGGGCCCCATGCTGCTCGGCCGAATCACGCATGAGCAAAGCCGACCCAGCAATCAACGATGCATTTACTTTGATCTTCTGCCCACCAACATCTCGATAAACGTTGAACCCGAGGTTGTGCATCTCGCCGCTGGTGTGCCAGGAAAGTCTGGTCCCGCTCGAAGTTTGGGTCGCCGAAAAACTCTCGGTCTTGATGGCCGTGGGGTGCGACGCAGGAAAAGCAACCGCAGCGATCGTCCAAGCCGTGCTCGCGTTAAGGCCCTCTTGCAGTGTGAGCGTCGCGCCAACGCCACCACCACTTGAACTGTGCCCCTTGACATCCTGTCCACTCGTTCCCGATTGAGCATCCCACTGCGTGTTTTCAAAAACCAGGGGTGCTGTGATGCCTGTGTTGGGGGTCACAGTGGTGCCCTGAGCCACTGCGAGCACATCAATGACGCCGTCGTTGGTGGCAGGTTTATTTGTGCCATTGAACGAAACGCTTGCGGTAACGCTGGTACCGGTACTTAGCGCCGCGATCGGGTAAGTAGTGCCAAACGTTTGGTTCACCTGATAAAGGCTGATCGCGCCGGCCACGCAGCCGAGTGGATTGCCCTGCCCACCTGTCTTGTTGACAGTGAAGGTAATTGTCTTGGTGCCGGTCGCAGGAGCCTTCAAGTAATAGATCTGGACCCGGAAGTTGTTACCTGGACTGTAATTTACGGGCGGCGAACCCATTGAGGTTCCGCCGTATGAGACGGCCGTTACCTGACTGTCAGAGCCATTGCCCTGCATATTGATGCTGAAGCCCACCACCAGCAAACCAGTGCTTCCAATTACAGAATTGGTAGTGTGGGTAAAGCTGCAGTTCCACGTCGAACCAGTGCCTGCCGAACAAGTTGAACCATTGCCGCCGACTGTGAAGGCCTGGGAATTTGTAGTATCGAGCGCGACGCCGCCAACGGTTTGCTGCGCGCTAATCGTGACGGGAAATATCACAACCGCAAGAGCAAGAAACAAAGTAAGGAAGTGAGAAGGACGGAGCGACAGCCAACCTCGGACTTTAGTCGAGACCATCCGTTTGGCCGCCCAGGCGGCAAACTTCATCCTCGCACTCGCTCCCTGCAACCCAACCAATGTGCCAGTTGTCGTGCACTCTTTGCCAATGATTTTCCCCACGATTTGCCCCCCTCGAATAGCTGTGTCCGGCTCCGCACCTGCATCTCCACGGGTCACGAAGCGGTCCCTCCTCCTGCGAATCACCCTATGCGCTTTGAAGCTCTCGTTGTCGCGAAAGAGGACGATGTCTCCGACCCGGACCTCTCTCGGGTCGACCGCCTTTACCTGCAGGATTTCGCCATCCTCAATGATCGGAAGCATGCTTCGTCCGCGCGCCTGAAATCGAATAGTCAAGCCTCTAGCAAGCAACTGCTCCGTAACTTCGCCGAAGACGGCCGAATGCGGCCGATCCTCAATCATGAAAATCAACCGCCATTTCGACTGCGCTTCTCTCAGGCAGGAACTGAAACTCATAACAAGGCACGGTTGAGACGACACGCTCAAGAAATTCAACGGTATTTTGCAGGCCCTCTGCGCTATGGAAAGGCGGAAAGCAGCGAGCAAACAGCTCTCCAACTGCCTGCGCAGGCGACAACTCGACGATGCGGTTCTGCGTGCTGTGCTGAAGAATGAAAAGCCGGTTTAGCTTTGCCTTGGTTGCGGAAGCAAATGCCTCCTCGCCGTGCCACGGCGTGCCGTACATCCAGAGTTCGTCATTCTGCAGGCGCAGAATGATGCGATCGTCGCTCAGAATCTCTGGATTGCGAACCGCCCGCCAAAGGCGTGTAGTGGTGCTCTTGCCGGCCCCAGAGTGTCCTAGAAAAAGATGTCCGCCAGTTGCCGCGTCCACCAGTCCGCAGCCATGTACCTCTACCCCAAGACCGTAATGCGCAAGATAATTTGTGATGAGAAGCTCATCCGCTGGATATTCGAGCGCCCACGCGTCTTTGGGCAGCAACTCGCTGTTGAGAATCATCTCTGTAGAAACGAAATCGGAGCTGCGCATCTGTTTGTAAGAACCAGATCCGATTGCTTTGCTCGAGAAATCAAACACCAAATCATCTCCCTCGCGCGAGAGTTTCCAGACGGCGCCTGAGTCAAAGATCGTTTGTCCCCGAGGCGCGTGAATGCGCTTAGACCACTGCAGAGTTACCTCGATGTCGGGCACGGACTTCTCTATTCGGAATTTGTTGAGATCGGCACTAAGGAGCGAAGGCTTGGTAGACAGGATGGAGACAGTTACATTACCGATGCAAAGACACGCTTCCGATTCCCTCAGGTATGGATCGCGATCAACAAGGCTTGACGCCTCACAGTGCATCCTGGTTTCCTGACGGCAAAAATTCGAAAACTGTGTGCATCACGATCCGATGCCCTGGCAGTTGCCCGTTGTATGGCAGGTACTACCCACAGGACCGGCGGCAGTGAAACTCTTGCAATGCCCCAAAACCGCCTCTTCCGGGCGAAGACTGATCACCGTTACGCATGGTGGCTCGTAGGCCTTTTTCGGCTGACCCTGATTTTCATCCTTCATGAAGACGCCGCCTCCATTCGAGTGATTAGTGCAAAGCTCCGCATCCACCACAGCCCGCGCCAGCAGCAAGGTTATTCAGTACGGGCAAAAGTGGTCGAGGGACGCTCCAAGCCTCTGGACTGACTTCACGAGAGGCAATCCGCTCGGCCGACTCACGCAACGTTAGATTCCGTTCCGCATCGTGACAGAATTCGCAGTCGCCATGCTCCGGGACGTTGAAGCCCAGGGCCATTGCCCGAAGATGCGCGACCTCACACAAGAATTCGACCGGCGATTCTGGATCGCCATTTTCGAGTTCCCCATTGGCCGGGCACATTCCACAAACGGATTTGATTTTGCAATGCGTGCACTTCGAGAGTTGCTGCGGCTTTCGCTGACGCACGCTCAGCAAAAACTGGTCCCAACCTTCGCGAACACTTCCCTTCCGGATGTCATATGTATCCCGATGGGAAATGACACAGATACTCATGTGCCCATAGGGATCAATTGCAAACGCCCTGAGCCCGCCACCGCATGAGTAAATGCTTTTTGCCGGCGAAGGCATAGCTTGCATGCTCTGTTCAAGATTCTTTCTGTGCTCTGCAGCGACGTTCGGCCAGTGCATGTCGAGCGCAACAACTTCCTCCGCGGAAAGCCTTACCGCCAGCGGCGCCTGTGAGCAGTCGATTCGGGGATTGAGCAGCGAATCGAACTTGAATTCCACTCCGAGTTCCTGCTCCGCGAACTCCTTCATCGCGATCACTTCATGGCAGTTCGTCTTTGTCCCCACCGTCTTCAGTTTGAGCGGAAGACCGCGGTCTAACAGCAAGCGAATCCCTCTCATGCAACGCTCGTAGCTGCCGGGATGCTGCGTCAGCGCCTCATAGGTCTCTTTCGTCCGTCCGTAGAGCGTGATTTCGATCCCAAACGGCGGATACTCGCGCAGATAGTCGGCGATCTTCTCGTTGATCAGGATTCCATTCGTAAACAATGTAATGAGGAATCCCTTCCGCTTAGCGTAGGTATAGATCTCAAGAAAATCCGTGCGCGCGAAAATCTCGCCGCCGGTGAAGAGCATCCAGATCACTCCCATTTCGGCGAGGTCGTCCAAAATCTTGAAGTATTCTTCCTTGCTCAGTTCACGATTGCGTGCCGCCAGGTCGCCCATTTCGAGATTGTTGTAGCAGTGCTGGCACTCGAGCGGACAGCGGCGCGTCACTTCCAGCGTCACTTCTACCGGTGCGCGTGTGTCAGCGAAGTGCTTATGGAGTTCAAGGCTGAATTCGCCGTAGGAAACGGCTTCCATCGTCATGCCGGAACTCCGTGGACTCGCTCTTCAACCGGCTCGACCAAGCCCGCCGAATGCATTTCGTCGAGAAAGTTGTTTACATCCAATTCGACTTGCTCGCGTTCCCCGGCGAACTCGCGCTCAACCGCGCTAACAATCTCTTCTTTTCGGATGGGCTGCTGAAGGGCCTGCCAGATCGAACTGGCGACCGGGTTCAAACTGTAAATGGAAGCCAAGTCACCCACGCCCTTGCGCACGGGGATAATCAGCGTCTCGCCTGCGATCACACGCGAAACCACCAACTGCGAGCGGACATAAAACGGCATCAGCTGCCTTTCTCGTGCACGCGAAAGTGTCTCAATTCTGAGACGTTAGCTGAACCTTAGCAGACTCGTTTTTGGATATGTGTTAGCTAGGAAGGTTACAGGCTTCAGGCTTCTCTTTGCGAAACTCTGCGCCCTCTGCGAAACGCTTTTTTGCGCGAGCCAGGTTCAATGCCTGATGCCTGTTTTCAAAATCCCGGCGCCTTCTCCTGGGCATTCTTGCACACGCCGTTTGTCGGCTGAGGAATGAGTGTGGGCGCGCTCAACAGGTTCGGTCCGGAAAAATCGAAGAACTCCATCATGTTGTCCGCATTCTGATCTCGTAGCGTGAGCCACGGATTCACCCCGGCGGGCAATTTCGTGGGATCGACGAACGTATCTTCGATCAACCGCAGAATGGAAGTGTAATCGCGCGTGGTGTGCGAAACCAAATTCGGCCGCGCCCAGGGTGAGATCACAATTACAGGCACTCGGAACCCACTCTGATTGAAGTCGCCTGGCTGGTAGCCCGCAGGCAACTTCGGCGCAATCGTATCCGGTTTGATCTCCCGCGCCGGCACAACATGATCGTACAGGCCTCCGCCTTCGTCATAGGTCAGAATGAACGCCGAGTTCGCCCAGGTAGCGCCGCTTTGCATGAACGGATTGATAATGTTGTTGACCGCGTCCGCCGCTCCTTTCTGAATGTTCGCGTCTGGATGCTCATCCAGCCCCACCGTTCCGCCACGCTCGATAAAAATCACCTGCGGCAGATGGGTTTCATCCAGAATATCGGCCTGCCAATTGGCTGCGTTGCTATTGGCTGTGTCAGATCCGAGCGGAACTACCTTCGCCGAATCCGTCTTGTAGATCGAGAATTGTTGAATGAACGATGAAGTTGCCTTCCCGTGGTAGTAGTAGCGCCAGCTGACTCCGGCTTGGTCTAACAGTTCGAAAATTGTCTTTTGCGTGAACCCACCTGTAGGGGGCGTGACTGGAGTCGCATTTCCGAACGAAGTCGCGGTGAAAAGATACATTCGATTGGGATTTGTGTTCGCCAACACGGGAGAAAAAAAACGGTCACTGGTGGCGAATCGCGCGGCGGCATCATAGTAGGAAGGTATGTCCGCCTCCGTGTAGTATCCCATCGCCCGCGTGCCGGTCGGATCAATAGTTGAAGGGACCGACTTGGTCATCTTCAGAAAATTGTCCATCTTCCCGCCGTCAACATCAGTGTGGCTCTCATTCCACGACGGGCTGAGGTTCTCCGTGCACACCGTCTGGTAGTGATAAGGATGGACCAATTGTCCCTGAGTATTGGGCAGTGCTGCGTTCGGATCAATACCATCAACGTTGTTCGGAAGATTTAAAGAGACTCGGTATTGCCCAAGCATTCCGAAGTAGTCGTCGAAAGAACGGTTTTCCTGCACAAAGAAAATGATGTGCTTGAGATTGGAAAGACCCTGAGTTTTGTCGGTAACCGAGACGTTGAACACCTGTTTGCTCACAAAGCCCGTGCTGTCCTTCGCCTGAACGCTGATTTTGTGCGTTCCGACAGGGAGATTACTGACATACATATCAAGAATCGCTGAATTCGAAATACCGCCACGGCCGACTCCATCAACGAACAACGTCATTGACGTAATTGGATTGGAATTGGTGGCGGCCGCGACTACGTGGAACGGCTGGCTCACGATCGATCCACTAACCAGCGAGCAAATGGTCACCGTTTGATTCGCGGGATTTAACGCGCATGGCGGCTGCATTGCAAGCGGAACCACAGTCTTGAACGATCCATTCTTGTCCCAGGCTTTCACCGTAATGCTGTGATTTCCGATTGCCAACGGCACGAATGTATCCACGGTGGAGGCACCTTTAAACGTTTGTGTGAGCGTACCGTCCACAAACACCTGCATGGAGGTGACAGTGTTCGAGTCCGTAGTGCCCGCCACCAGGTGGACCATGCTCTGCACCAGCGCGTTCGGCGTCGGCGTGCAGACCGTCACCGATGGATTGGTCTGGTTCAACGGACAAAGCGTCGCGCCGTGGACAGAAATAGACGACACAAATATCGCGAGAAAGATTGCATGGAGCCTGTTTGTACTCATGGATCCCCTTGGGACAGCGTGCAAGATAAAAGACTCGCAAGTACTTGTTCAGGTTGCTTGGTAAGGCGAATCTACAGTAATCCCTGTATGCCGCAATCTGCCCTATACTCGTGCTGTGCGTCGCCTGACTGCGGTTTTCGTCTGTTTAGCCCTCTCCCCTGCTGTCTCGGCTGCTGGTAAGCAGACGCTCCCAACGCTCCACTGGACGGAAAATACCGCGAACTGTACCTGGCGCGACGATGCTGATGGCCGCACATACTACGGCCTCTCATCCGGCGATTTTGAAATCACTCTTGCCGTAGATAGGCAGGAACTCGCGAAAATTCCCCATCGCACCCGTCCCATGATCGGAGTCTTCCTGAACTTCCATTACAAGGGGAGCGACAAATTCGAAGTCCTGCAAAACAAAATGTACCTGGAATTTGCCAAGCACCATCAGGTGGTGAAAGGCTCGCTCGATCCCGACGAGATGGTTCAGCGCCTGCAGGAAAACGTAGACGACCTCACTGATGAAGTCGTGCGCCACGACATAAAGAAGCACCCCGAACTGAAAGGCCAGAAAGAAAGCGAACTCCAGCAGCGGCTGAAGGACTACACCGAGATGATGGATTTCATCAGCACCCGCGCTCTTAAACCGGTAACTCTCGACACTTCCAATTCCTCGGCCAGCGGCTGGGTCTTCTTCAGCATTCAAGATAAATGGATCGGCCCTTGGCGAAAGCCCGAAGAGTTCGTGCTGCGCTTCCCGGTGGAAAACCTGATGGTCGAGTTTCCATTTAGCCTGCCGCCTAAGGGCGCGAAGGTCGAGTTCCGCAAAAGGCCGGTGGAATAGAGCGTAGGTAACAGCGAAGCGCCAATTAGTGCACGCTCTTGGTTACTGCCGTAATAGGGGTTTGTAGCGTTCCCTGCTGACTCTAACTTCGAGAAACCCTACCATTTCATTCACCGGTGAAGACACTCGCCCACCAGACCCTCGGACGCTACCAGATCGAAGCGGAAATCGGCCGCGGCGCTATGGGGGTGGTGTATCGCGCCTTCGATCCTAAGATCCACCGCACCGTTGCCATTAAAACCATTTCGCTGGCCGGCCAGGACGACGGCGAAGAACGCGCATACCGCCAACGCTTCGCCCACGAGGCCCGGGCAGCAGGCCGTTTATCGCATCCCGGCATTGTGACTATCTTCGATGCCGGAGAGGACCCCGAAACCCACGAGCCGTATCTGGTGATGGAGTACGTTCAGGGAAAGCCCCTGAGCAAAGTGCTTTCCGAAGCGAGCGGCAAGCTTCCCATGAACGCCGCCGTTCAATTTGCGCAAGAAATCGCCGACGCCCTCGACTACGCCCATTCTCAAGGCGTCATTCACCGAGACATCAAGCCAGCAAACGTCCTGGTCACACAAGAAGGTCATGCCAAGATCGCTGATTTCGGCGTCGCCCGCCTGAATCAAGAACTCACCACGCAGACCGGTCAGGTCGTCGGCAGTCCGGCCTACATGGCGCCCGAGCAAATGCTTGGAAAAGCTGCCGACGCCCGCTCGGACTTGTTCTCGCTCGGTGTGATCCTCTACAGCATGATCACCGGCTTCCGCCCCTTCCAAGGCAACAGCGCGCAAACCGTTTGTTTTAAGGTGATGAATATTGAGCCGGTGCCCGTGACTTCCTTTCGGAGTGAAGTTCCGCCACAGCTCGATGCCATCATTTCCCAAGCGATCGCCAAGGACCCTGATAACCGATACCAGAGCGGCGCAGACTTCTCGCGTGACCTGCAGCGTTTTCGCGCCTCAGACAATTCCCTGGCTGAGGCCACGAGCTTTTTCGCCAGAGTGATCGCGCGCGATATGAATGCGCCGCCGCAAAGAACATCTCAATTCGAGCGGTATACACAATTTGCCTTCGCAACTTCGCTCACAATCGCACTACTTGCAATTGGGCTGTTTGCATGGCACGCGAGCATGAATACGGTTCCTGCACCGCCAGTCGTCGCTGCGGTCCCGTCGCTTCCAGCGCCTCTGCCCCAATATCCAACGCCGAGGACTCGCCGTTCTCAGCATTCGGTTCGCGACTCTGCCTCATCGAAAACTTCGGTGCAGACCACCCCTGCACTGCCGCCGCCCGAGTCCGCGAAGGTGCAAGTCGAAATCCAGCATCATTTCAATGACGCGAAGGCTTCGGTCTGGCTGGATGACGATCTGGTCTTCGATCAGGGCCTGCGCGGCGCGGATTCGCGCCATCCCTTGCTACGGGTGGTCGAGATGAATCAGGTTCAGAGTTTTCAACTTGCGCCCGGAAAGCATTACCTGCAGGTGCGGGTCGTTTCGCCTACCAACACTTACGATCAAATTGAGACACGCGAAGCCCAGCTTGAACCCGGTTCAAAGCACATCCTCCGCGTAAATTGCGACAAGAAGAAGATGCAGGTGGACTTACAGTAAATCCTGTGCTGCCGCTAACGCATCTTGGCGCTTTGCGTCGCGTCGCAGGATCTCTAATATCCAAGTTGCTACAGGCAAGCGTAGTGGACGCCACCGTCGCTGAAAGTTAACGTCGGGGGCGTTTTGTTTCTCCCCAGACTTGGGTGCCCCTAGTCTCCCCGATTTTGGGAGACTTGGGGATTTACCATCCCTAATCAGGGCGCCTGCCGCGTGGCCCCACTCTTCCGCTCTTGCGAAGTGGGGATTCCCCCGTCGTTCTTTCTCCCCTTGACACTCCTCCCCTCGCTCATGTACACAGGTCAAGCCTTCTGGCGCGGTGAATCTGTGAGAGGATTGCTTGCCTCCGGCGCTACCCTGCTGCTGCTCGATCAGTGGACGAAGAGAACTGTGCAGCTGCTTCCTCCCCGGCGCTTCGTCTCCGGGGTCCCGTTCGTCTACATCCGTCGCGTTGCCAATCTCAACAAAATCTACCGTAGCGCCCGTGCACGTGGAGTTTTCGTAGTGCTCTGGCTCGTCGCGCTCCTTTCCGCAATTGCGCTCCATCGCTCCGGTATGTGGTTTCATGGACGCGTATCGCAGATCGGTCTGGGCTTGGCCTTCGGTGGCGCCGCGGGAAATCTGCTCGATATCATGCGCTACAACGCAGTAATTGATTTCATCGATCTGCAGTGGTGGCCGGTATTCAACATCGCCGACATCGGCATCGTCGGCGGTTTGCTATTGGCTTTTTGGAGATAAGCCTAACCGGGGTGGCCCAGGTCTAGCCGCCTTTGCGAGACCTGGGAATCTCGCTAACCTCACACAAACGAGGGTTTCCCCGACTACACACCATGCGTCCCGTCCTTTTCACATGGCGAGGCCTCACGATTTACAGCTATCCCGCCATGCTCTACATCGGACTCGTCTTAGGCGTCACGGCCGGAAATCTGATCGCGCACGCCAACGGCATTGACGCGCTTCGAGTTTATGTAGCAACCCTGATACTCATCGTCCCCGCACTCGCAGGCGCCCGGCTGCTATACGTTGCCGCCGAGTGGCCCAGGTATCGCAACAATCTTGGCCGAATCTGGGACCGCCCGGACGGCGGCTACATCATGTATGGCGGATTGCCTGCCGCACTCCTCATTTCCGTTCCCCTGCTGCGCCTTCTTCATCTCAGCACTTCCGCCTTCTGGGACGTTGCCATTTTCACCATTCTCATCGGAATGTTTTTCACCCGCATCGGCTGCCTTTTGAACGGGTGCTGCGCGGGCAGGCGCTGGCGACTCGGATTGCTCGTGCCCAACGCGGACGGCGTTTGGGAAAAACGCATTCCCACTCAACTCATGGAAGCCGCATGGGCTGCGCTTTTAATCCTTGCTGCGCTCGCCCCTCCAGCCCGTTTGCTGGTGCCGTCTTCCTGCTCGTCTGCCTGGGTTACGCCGCTGGCCGCCTGCTGATGGACTTCGCCCGCGACCGCGAAACCAAGAACCTTTTCAGCATTGCTCGTGTTATTTCGATCGCAATCACTCTGCTATCTGTTTCTGCCCTGACAGTCTACTGGCGACGGTAACGTCAGGCCTGGGCCCGCTGTAGCAAGACAATCGAAAGTCGAATGCGACACGCTGCACTGGCGGACTTCTTTAGAAAATTCCGCTAGTTTCTAGCGAACTCCGTGTTCAGCAAATTCACGAGGCCTCAAGCCTGAAGCCTGAAACTAAGGTGGTATCAAATGGCAAACGCACTTACCGGTGATTTCGATGTCGTAGCCGAATTCGGAGTTCTCGCCGTAGACCGTCTGCTGGCGGCCATGCACCAGACGGAGCGATTTCTCCACTCGTTTTCGGCTCGCGTGGACGACAACCCTCACCCCACGCGTCCAGGAACACCCGCGGTGATCGGAGTTATTGACGCATTCGGCGATCCCATCGCGAATCAGCAACAGATCGGAACTCCCAATCCCATACCCGGCCCCTCGGCCGTCAGCGATGCGGTCGCAGCCCATCTCGGCATGCTGCTCAATGCCGACCTCCTGCTGCCGCCAAAGGTCATTCCCAGCCATATCTCCGGCATTGCTCAGATTCAGGTCTTTCCGCCGACGGTTCGCGTTCCCGATAACACCGGCACGAACCTGAGCGTACGAATGAACATCATGGCGCGTTTTATTCCCGACAAGGACACCGCTTCGCTCGCCGAGTTCATTCGCGGCGACCTGGAGATCATTGCGCCCATCAACAAAGTCGCCGCCGGGCACGTTCATGTCATTGACATCGATTTCAAAGCCGATCAGGCAATCATCAACTTCACGCCGTCGTTCTCGAGCCAACCATTGAGCGCGGCGGACCTCGTTGGCATCAATCTGTGCATCAAGAACGCGTTGCAGACCGCTTTTCTCCCCTCCAGCGTCGTTCTTCCATCCAGCATCACCAACGTGCAATTGAAGATTTTGCCGCAAACACTCGCCGTTCTGCTCGACATGAATTCGCATCCATCCAACCCGGCAAGCGTGACCAATGTCTTTCACGCCGGCGATGACGATTTCGCCTTTGTGTAGGCTTCCCGAGTAACTCAAGCCAGGACGTGGCCCACTCCAAGCCTGCGTTTGGCTTGAGTCGCTCTTTTCGCTTCTTACATTTTCCGCAACCAACACCCTTCTTCTACAATCCAATCCATCTATAGCCCCAGGAGAAGATCCGTGTCAGCTGCATCGACTCCGTTTCTAACCAGCCCGTCCCCCGCCGTCTTTCAGCAGCGCCGTGTCGACGCCCTCGTCTCCGTGCAAAAGGCCGCCCAGCAAATCACCAACATTCTCGAACTCGACGAGTTGCTCGAATTCATCGTCCATCGCATCGCTGTCGATTTCGGATGCGTCGAGTCCAACATTCTTCTCATCGAAGGCGACCAATTTCATCTTGCCGCTGTCAATGGCTGCACTATGTGGAAGAAGGGCGAGCGCTGGCCCATCACCGACGGTCTCTCCGGCCAGGTCGTTCTCACCGGACGCGCCCACTATGCGCCTGACGTTTCGCAGGAGCTGCACTACCGTGCCTGCGAGTCGCACACGCGCTCTGAGGTTGTGATTCCCCTCATTGCCGGCGACCGCGTGATCGGGGTCTTCGGCGCATCGCACCACGACCTCGACGCCTTTCCGCCCGCCCAAGTTGAACTGCTGAAGGCACTCGCCGGCCACATCGCCGTCGCCGTAGACAACGCGCAGCGCATCCGCCACGAACGCCAGCAAGTAAGACTTCTCCACAAAGAGCAGGAAGAAGCGCGCGTTATTCAGCAAACGCTGATTCCTCGCCAGTCGCCTAAGGTGGCCGGCTTTCAAATTGAAGCCGAATGGCTGCCCGTCGGCGCAGTCGGCGGCGATTGGTACGACTACATTTCACTCTCGGATGGGAGGTGGGGCCTCGTTTTGGCCGATGTTTCCGGCAAAGGAATGCCTGCGGCACTCATGATGTCGGCCGTACGCGGCATGGTACGCTCCCTGGCACCACTGGCCAGCGGCCCTGGCGAGGTTCTCTCGCGGGTAAATCAGATGCTTCTCGACGACGTCTCAACCGGCCGCTACGTAACCATGATCTACGCCGTCCTTGACCCCGCGAGCCGCAAGCTCACTTTCGCCAGTGCCGGCCATCCCTGGCCCTTGCTCTGCCATGGCGGCGACGTCCGCCCGCTCCACACCGACTCCGGCATGCCCCTCGGCCTGCTTCCCAGCGACTTCGCCGAGCACGTGGTCACGCTGTGCCACGACTTCCGTCTGCTCTTCTACACCGACGGAATTTCCGAAGCTCTCAACCCCGACAATCAGGAATTCGGCACTTGCCGGCTCGCCGAATTCGTTGCCAGCCACGACTGCAGCGCCTCGTTGCTGATGAAACAAATCCGCGAGTTCAGCGCCGACCGCGGCCAAACCGACGACGCAACTCTGATCCTCCTCCGAAGCTCAGAAGTCTGAACCTTTGCATCACCACTGCACTTGCTAGCAGCATGTCGGGAAGGGCACGATTTCCAGTCGTGCCAGACGAACGACGGACGACGACCTTACCCTCTCGCCCCGCGCAATCCCCTGCACACCAGCAGAACCCCCGCCGCAATCCCCATCCCCAGCGCGACCTTCGCCACTTGATGCCTGCGATAAGCACTACTCCGCCTGGCATCCTTAATATGTTCGGGCCGGACCCCGATCCCCACCGCGCGCCCGATTACATGCGTGATCCCCGGAATCCCCACAACCGTCTTCAATTGCCACGGCGCTTGCACTGGGCCCGTGTGGCGAAAGAGCTCACCGAACAATTTGTGAGCGTTGGCCTGCGCCGCCTGCGTTATCCGCGTAGGAAACTCGCGACGACACCGCACCCGACCGAGCAATTCCGCCGTCACTCTTCGCTCGCGTAATTCATCACTCAGCAGGTTCGCCGTCGCAACCGCATCCTGGATCGCCAGATTAATCCCCACACCGCCCGCCGGCGACATCGCATGCGCCGCATCTCCAATGCACAGCAGCCCCGGTTCATGCCATCGCTCCAGCCGGTTCAGCTTCACCGTGAGCAGCTTGATCTCATCCCAGCTCTGAAGTTCGTGAACACGGTCCCCAAGGTATGGCGCAATCCGCGCAACTGTCTCGCGAAACGCCTCCATTCCAGCCGCCTTCATCTCCTCGAACGAACCTTTGCGGATGATCAGCCCCGCCTGAAAATACTCACGCCGGTTGATCAGAACCAGCGCTCGCCCATAGTTGAGGCTCCCGAATGATCTTTCGGGATCATTGGCGCGCCGCCCAATGCCAAACCACAGAACGTCCATCGGCACGCCGAATTCAGTCAACGGCAATTTCGCCGCTTCGCGCATCGTCGAGTGTCGCCCATCGCATGCGACCACCAGGTCGGCCGAAATTTCCACGGGACCCTCGGGCGTTTGCGCCACCACTCCAACGATCTTTCCGTTCTCGCGGAGCAAGTCAGTCGCCTCATACTCCAGGCGAAGATCGAAGCCGCGAAATTCTCGTGCCCGCTCCGAGAGAAAATTCAAGAAGTCCCACTGCGGCATCAGCGCGACAAACTTGCAATGCGTAGGAACGCGAGTGAAATCCGCAACCTTAAAGCTGTAACCGCCAACCACGCCGCTGATCGACCGCAGCTCCTGATGCGGCACCGCCAGGAACTCCTCCAGAATGCCCAGTTCGTACATCAACTCCAATGTCGAGGGGTGCACCGTGTCCCCCCGGAAATCGCGAAAAAAATCCTTGTGCCTTTCCAGAACCGTGACGTTTACACCTTTGCGTGCCAGCAGATACCCAAGCATCACGCCCGCCGGCCCGCCACCCACAATGCAGCACGTAGTCTGAAGCGTGTTCGCCATTCTCGTCGCCTCCGTAAAACACATTGTATGGGGCGGGAGAGTGAGACGGGCGGGTGCCCCACCGTTGTGGCGTTCTTTCGCGGGGCGGAGCCCGCCCTGAGCGACCGAGTTCCGGGAGGGAGTCGAATGGGTGGGGATTTTGAATTCTGCCCCCTTCTTCTCCTCCACCTCTCCCCACTCCGCGATCCTCGACGACGTCCGAAACTTCTTGTGATCCCGAAACGTCTGCTCCAGTCCCACGTTGAAGCCCTTCACCAGCGCCAGCCCGATTCTTCTAAGCTCATACCGCATCTCCACCGCCCCCGAGCCGAACTCCAGCCGGCTCACAAGCCTCAAGTCGAGACGCTTCGATACCCCCGCGAACAACGTCGGCCCGTGGCCCCACCAGCCTGGGCGGCACCACGAACTCGTACTCATCGATCAATCCCAGCTCCGCCAACACCAGCGGGAGCTTCA
>Ga0075425_100003637_pt1 | contig 15686 bp, 16 predicted proteins | sample SoiMethybrSBSTD4_FD_75300 | JGI IMG/M metagenome (GOLD analysis project Ga0075425, IMG submission 75300) | Bulk soil microbial communities from a Populus tree surrounding site in Tennessee, USA - Soil MetaG P. TD hybrid SBSTD4 | ecosystem: Environmental > Terrestrial > Soil > Tree plantation... | reverse complement strand
GCCTCGCAACCGATCGGCGAAAATAAGGTGCACAACCGGCCGATCTTTACACCACGCGCTGCCGCGGGCTTCTTCTTTGCCTCGCTTGCAGCACTCATGTACGGCACGTCCCCCATTATCGTGCGCCAAGCGCTTTACGGTTTGGGCCCGCTCAGCGGATTGGCCGGAGGTTCGATCGCTTACGCGGCGGCGACCCTGGCAGTTGCCCTGGGCCTGCTCATTCCCTCCTTGCGGCGCAACGTCATGCAGGTCACCGGCGAAAACGCCCGCTGGTTCGTCTACTCGGGTATCTTTGTCGCTGCGGCGCAAGGCTTTCTCTACTCCGCCCTGGCGGTTGCCCCGATCATGCTGGTCGCCCCTCTTTTGCAGCTGTCTTTGGTTTTTCGTTTTCTCTTTGCGCTGCTCCTGAACCCTCATCATGAACTCTTTGGCACCATCGTCGTCATCGGCTCCCTTGTGTCGATTGCAGGGGCCTGCGCGGTTTCCATCAATACCGACCTCATCCTGGCGGCGCTTGCCATGCCGCCCGAGCTCGGCGCCGTACTGCGAACGAGGTTTTGAGTATCGCTGCGCTTTCGGCCACGAGGGTCACCAAGACCAGCCCTCATGGCAAGCCGGGGGCCCCAGCCGCAATGCCGGGCGCCAGCGTGACCGCAGGTGGTTGCGGCAGATCAGTCCCTGCGGGACGTCCCGGCTGGCCGCTCAAGGCCCAGGCGCTGGAACCCAAGACCCAGAGCTGCGGTTGGTATACCAGCAGGCCTTTCGGAGAGCGATGATGTGGAAGAAGCGCACGCCAATCGGTCAAAGGACCGAGGTTACCAATCCGCTCATCGCGATCGTCGGCGCGATCGCAATTGTTGTGCTGGCGCTGGCGGCTTTTTCGCTCTGGCCAAACACTAAGACGGTGCACACAGGACCGACCGCAAACCTTCCCGATGCGCAGAAGGGTGCCTCGGAGGCGCCGGGCTCACCCAAAGGGACGAACTAGTCGCGCATCACCGGGCGATCTCCTGGGGGACCCAAGCTTCCTGACCAAGCTCGCGAGGGGCGAGTTGGTGACGACCGTGAGCGCGGGCTCGGCTGCTGCTCGCGCGGCGCACCACCAAGCGCAGGGTATCGCTGGCATGGTCGGGGATGGCGGCTTGCTCTCGCCCGACCGATCACCGATGCGCCGGCTTAACTCGCCGCCTGAGAACGAGTGCAATACCCCCAAGCATCATGACGGCGGTGCCGAGCAAGCGTACGGTCAGTGGCTCATCCAGCAGGCCTGCACCGCCGAGCGCCACGAGTGCCGGCATCGACAATTGTACGCTCGCCGCGTGTGCTGCGGCCAACTCGCGCACCGCAAGATACCAGATGACGTAGCCGAGGCCCGTGGCGAGGGCCCCCGATGCAATGGCAAAGAGCGCCCCGCTCGCCGTAACAGCGAAATCATGGATGGCAAAGAGGCTTAGCGCCAGCGACAGCGGTAGGCAGGCGAGCAGCGTGGCAGCGTTCGTCCTAACTGGGTCACCCGCCCCGCGGGCGAGGAGCGAAAAGCACCCCCAAGCGATGCCAGACAACCCCATCAATAGGGCGCCCAGCGCATCGGGCGCGCTGGCGCCCGGTAGGAGGAGGCAGATGAGGCCGAGGACGGCGAGCGCGAAACCTGCCCATTGCGTGGCGCGGAACCGCTCACCCTCCCAGAAGGCGACAGTCAACATGCAAAGCTGTACCGCGCCAATGAGGATCAGGGCACCCGAGCCTGCGTCCAGACGCAGGTAGGCGAAGGAGAAGAAAATGAGATAACCAAAGAGCGCTGCGGTCGAGAGCGGGTTGGCCTCGAACAACCGTGGAAGTCGGCGCTGCTGCAGCAATACGATGAGGCTCAGCACGAGCGCGGCGGAGGCAACGCGCAAGGTCGTAAACGTCGCCGCATCGATAAGCCGTGGCGCTAGCGCGAGCCGACACAGAATGGAATTGGCGGCAAAGCAGAGCATCGCCACGCTTGTCAACAGGACCGTGTGGAGAGGTATCCCGGCGGGCGTGGTGGCGGATGGTAAGGGAGACATGGCGCCAGGCGGCCTCAAGGCGACGTGCGCATCGCGGTCTCGATGTGATTGGCAAGTTGGGCCGCGTCATCGCCGACACCGGACAAAAAAGACGAATTCATCTTGGTCAGCCACGGAAGTCCGAGGAAGTAGAGGCCGGGAAGAGGGGCGACACCTCGTTCATGCCGAGGATAACCTTTCACATTGAGAACCGGCAGATCGATCCAGCTGAAGTCGAATGTGTATCCCGTGGCCCAAATCAGCGAACCCAATTGGGCACGCCGGATATCCAGCTGGCGAATGGGCGCCGTTAGGCAGGGTGGGTCCGGCAGCCCCATGCGAGCCGCCGGTTCCAGCGCGAGCTCCATGCCTTTCTCTTTTATGTGGGCATCCACGCTGTCCAGGAACGCATGGTAGGCAGCATCTCCATAGGCAAGGCTTTGCCCGAGATCGTCGGCAAATTCCAGTGTTGATCCTCTACCCCCCTGCAAGCGGCCGAGGAGGCTGATGCCTTGCTTCGCGAAGGCCCGAAAATCGATGGTATGGCCACCATAAGCGCCGGTGATGAGCGGCAAGGTGGTATCGGCTCCACGCCGCTCGACTGGGGTCTGGTCAAGCCCCATTTCGGTGAGCCACCAAATGAGATCGTGGCCACGATAACGGCGCGGCATGCGTTTATGACGCCCAACCGACAGGTAGACTTTTCTACCGGCGCGGACCAGTTCCTCTGCGATTTGAGCACCGGAAGCGCCCGAGCCCACGATCAGGACCGCGCCCGTGGGGAGTTGCTCGGGTGCCTTGTAGGCGTTGGCATGCAGTTGCGCTAGATCGGGATTTTCAAGCAGATCGGGAACGAGCGGGCGCTGGTAGGGTCCGGTGGCGATCACGACATTCCTGGCCGCAATCGAACCCGCAGAGGTGAGTGCGAGATATGCCTCACCGCTGTCGTCGCGCCGCAAGGCCGTGACGCCGGTACCGCAGCGAACGGGGCACTTAACGTGCGCGGCATAGCCCTCAAGGAAATCGACGATCTCTGCACTCGTCGCAAATTCATCGGCATCGCTGTGCGGGAACGGAAAGTCGGGGAGTTTCACCGACCAATTTGGAAATTGGAACCTCAGACCATGCCACCGCTCGCTGCGCCAGCGTTCGGCGATCCTACCCCGCTCCAGCACAAGATGCGGGCAGCCGCGCTGGCTCAACCTATGGCTCATAGTGAGCCCAGCTTGCCCGCCGCCGATGATCAAGGTCTCTAAACGCTGCATGAGAACGCGGTCGCCTTTGCCTGTTGATCCTGGCCGATGCCGCGTCCTGGCTGGCAAGCTTACCTTAGCGCGCGTGCTGGTCCGTGCCAGCTTGGCTCGCCCGCCCAGCGCACATTTTCTGGGCTCGGGATAGTCATATGCCACACCCCTGCAGAGCGACGCGACCATCCCCGCTCGCCATAACGAACGGGCGCCACGCTAGCTTGAGGGATGCACAGGTCCCCCAGAAGCGATATGTTCTGACAACACTGTTTAGGGAAGCTAACATAAACCGTGCGTCAGGTCCTGCCCCCGCTCAAGGCTCTGCGCGCTTTCGAGGCGGTCGCGCGCCACTTGAGCTTCAGCAAGGCGGCCGACGAACTTCACGTAACGCCCGGCGCGGTGAGCCAGCAGATTCGTGCGCTTGAGGAGCTTCTTGGCGAGAGGCTGTTCAACCGGACAAAACGCTGGGTTTGCCTCACCGAAGCGGCTAGCCGAATGCTGCCAGATATCCAGGCTGGCCTCGAAATCCTCACCCGCGCCTGCAGCAGCAAAGCGGCGCCAGTTGGCGAGCGAACGCTAACGATCAGCGTTGCGCCCTCGTTCGCCTCCAAATGGCTGCTGCCTAGGCTGCCCAGCTTCTATGATCAGCACGCTGACGTCGACTTGAGGATATCGGCCACGGTGGGATTAGCGGACTTCAAGCGCGATGGCGTCGACCTCGCCATCCGGCTGGGGCATGGACGTTATCGGGGGCTTGTGGCCGAGCCGCTCTTTGCGGAGGCATTGACCCCTTTATGCTCACCCGAGCTACTCAAACGTAAGGGACGCTTGCAGACGCCGGACGACCTGCGCAAACATCGGCTCATCCACGATACGTCGATTCCCGGCGCGGGCGAGCATGCGGCCTGGGACAAGTGGCTAACGCTCGCCGGCGCAAAGCAAGTGTCCGCCCAGCGCGGCGTGAGGTTCACGCTGGCGGAGCTAGCGATGCAAGCCGCCATCGATGGGGCTGGGGTGGTGCTGGGGCGCGTTGTTTTGGCCGAGCGCGACGTGGCCGCGGGCCGTCTGGTGCGGCCGTTCAAGACCGTCCTACCCTTAGATGTCAGCTATTTTCTTGTGAGGCCGAGCGGTACGCCTGTGCGACAGGCGGCGGTGTCCTTCCGGAATTGGCTATTCAACGCGCTGTCGCACTGATCCGCTGATTCCTTGACGTGCCCTTAGCCATTGTTGCTCGGCCAAAACGCGCCGCCCTGGTTCGGGTGCACAATCCCTGGCGAGACGCGCGATCCTAATCGACGCTTCGGTGCCGGCCTGCAGAGGCCGATCGGCTGAGACCGGGGGTGGAGGTGAAACGGGTCGCGGCCCCGTAAATGCAGCGGCACCCCGTGTCTGGAGTGCCGCTGCAAGAGGTCATCAATGGGCGACGCACTGGCGGTAGCGGCGCAGGATTTCTTGGCAGCCGGTGGACGTGTAGCCATAGCCCCGCCCGGACCGAGAGCCACTAACGCCGATGTCGACATCCCGTCTGCCGGAGCGGTGCCTGTTATCGACGGCTACGCCGACCCGCGTTTGGCGGCCGGCCCTGTCGCGGTGCCCATGGCGTCCGCGGCCGACGTTGACGTCGACGTTGGTGCGTTGCTGTGCGTTGCGCGTACCCTTCTGACCGGAGCGGGTGTTGGCGTCGCCAGAGCGCATGTTGCTGCCGCGGTCGCCCTTATCCTGGCCGGCGCTGGAGCGGTTGCCACCCTCGCTGCGCTGGCCGGGTTCGGCACCGCGTTGGGCGCCGGTCTGGCCTTGCGCTCCGGATGTGTCATCGCTCTTTTGTGCCTTGTGCACGAGCGCGCCGGGATTGCTTGCGGTCGCCCCGGGGGAGAGGGCTGCGACTTGGTGAGTACTTACAAGCGCGAGCACCGACGCAGCGGCACTCAACACCAACAGGTTTCGCATAGGAACCATCCTTGTACAGCGTTTCGGCTCCCACAGTTAGGAGCTCGGCGCGACAACGTTGGACGGGCGAAGAGGTTGCCGTGTTAACGACAAATGCTGCGGCGCTCTGAGCGTAGCCTCCACCGCCGGAATTGCTGGCGTACCGCCAGATCCAGGCGCAGCGGCGGCTCGACGTTTGCCCCTGCCATATCGTCGCGCTGTTGCAGGGAAAGGCAGCGTGCCTGGCGACGTGCATCAGGCCCTCCAAGCGCGGCCGTTTCGCCGCAAAAAAACGGTACGGCACGTTGTTTTCGGCAACAGTGTACGTCGAGGTCCGCATTGGCCCGAACGGGGCGATCGATGGCGGTGATTGGACGCTGACGCGCCGAGGTCTGCTCGCCACGCGAAAGTTGTCAAGGCGCAGCTCAAGTCCCGGACCATGCACCTTTTCGTGCGAGAAACCGCTGCGTCCCCGGTACGCGCCGCGCTTGGCCCCAGAGTTGTTCCGGCCTCGTCTGCTGGCCGCCAGCGCGGCGAGAACATCGAGCGAAGGGGCTCAGCAGCGCGGGCGGGGCCGCAACGGGCGGCAAGCACCGCGAGGCGTGGACCAGAAGCACCGAACATCGGGCGACCGGCGTCTAGAGATCGCGCGCGGCGCCACAGCGTCGGCGCGCGGCCGCAGGCGGCTCACTCTTTGCGGGCGAGCGCCGACCCCGGGTCTGGCGTGGCAGGTGCCTCAAGCGAGCGAATTGCGCCCACGGGAGCACGCGGGGGCTGCTGCGTCGCCCTCGCTGATCGCTGCGGAACAGGGGTCGGAAGCGCGCGTTAGCCAGGCGGAACGAAGACCTTCAGCAAGGGGACCTCACATGGCTGCGACGAGCTATCGAGCCGGACATATCGCGGAGGGCGAGCACGCGGAGGGAATCATCGAGCACACAGATAATTTGGGGGACCGGGCTGGCGCGATGGCGGGGGAGCTCAGGGCGGCGGTTGAAGAGCACCCCTATACCACGCTGGCGATCGCTGCGGGTTTGGCGTTCGCGGTGGGTGCGTTGTGGAAGCTGGGCCAGAGCCGGCAACCCCAATCGCGCCTCGACGCCTGGCTGGCGCAATTGCCGGAGCTTCCCAATCGCAACCATCTCCTGCCGCGCCGCTGGCGCTGAGTTGGGCGTCAGTTTGTTAATGCCAGGTTTGGGAGGGCTGGAGCTCATCCGGTCTCGGCTCGGCCTCGGTCACGGCGTCCTCGGCCGGCGCCGGGTTGGGCCAAAACAGAAGACCAATCAGGCCGGCCAGTAAAACGAGCGGATAGTGGCGGCTGATGATGCGCGCGCCCTTCAGAATGGTGGTCGCGCCACCAGGTATTGCCGAGGCCGCGCCAAGCAAGGCCAGGGGTGCCTGCAGGAGGGCCTCGGTCGTTGCGCCGCTCAGGACGTTGTTGCTGTGGGCATGCTCGGCCTGCTCCTCGGCAACTGCCTCCTCATGTTCTTTCGCATGCACCGCAATAGCAGCGATCACGCCAATGGCGATAAGGCCACCCGCCATCATCCAGTAGGCCGCAGTGTGACCGAAGTACTGCACCAACATCAGCGTGATCGCCGCCAGGCCAAAACCCAGGGCAATGACGAAGGGTACGGCCACGGATGCGCGGGCCACATATTCGAGCAGCAACCGGGCAACGGCCGCCTTCGCTTGATCGATCAAGCCCGCGAACACTTAGCTTCTCCCCCGAGCTTTAGGATTTCCAAAGCGCGCCGAGCACGAAACCCACCACGGCGGCTCCTGCCAGGGTTGCCATTGGCTGGTCCTTGAGGGATCGGTCGACGGCACCCTTGAAATTCCCGGCCACTTCCTGCATCCGCTCGCCGGCTTCGCGACCCTGATCGGCAACGCGGTTGGCCATGCTTTCGACCTGATCAGCGGCCTTGTTGAACTGCTCGCTGGCTTTGTCTTTCAGATCCGAGCCGCGGCTATATGAACTCTGCGCCATGATGGTGCTCCTGAGGTTTGTCCTGTGGCACAACGTCCCCACCTGCCTTTGGTTCAACGCGCCAACCCGTGCTTGACCGAATGCGTCGGCCCTACTGGCGCCGCGTGCGCCCATCGGCTTGTGGGTCTTTCGGTCACGTATCTCGGGGCCTTCTGGGGCGAGCGCAAATGCGGATGCAGAGCATGGGCCATTTGAGCGGCGCCGTTACCGGCGCCTCTGCTACGGCGAAAAGCTTGAGCACGACCGCCACGCCGACGCTGCCGTTAGCGCGAGCAGCAGCAGCAGGCTGCCCAAAGTGAAGCGTAGGGATGGCCGACGCTCTGCGTGAGGTCGCTGGCGGCTGGCACGGAATGCCCCGTGCTCGGTGGCGAGCAGCGCCGGCAGCACTATGAGTTCGCGTGGAAGGTGCGGGTCAGAAATCAACGAGGACCAGCAATCGTCCTTACAACCTTTAAGTTCAAGGGGTTTGGGTGCGCCAAGTTGAACTCTCACCCGCGACAACATCGATGGCTTGGGCGACACGTTGCGGCGCAATGTGGTGAACCATGTGGGAGCCGCCACGCAGGATTTCGAGGCGGCTGCCCGCGACATCGCCATGCAGGCGCTGCGCTTGCCGATGACTAACGATCTCGTCGGCATCGCCGGCGAGGATGCTAGTCGGCGGGAACAGCGAAGAGTAGCGTTCGCTTAGCGTCTCGGCCGTTCCGATCATCTGGGCAGTCTCCTCCGCGAAAGCGCGGATCTGCGAAGGCCGCAACGTCAGTGGAAGCGGAAACTCGTGGGCAAATCGCGGGGAGACGCCTTGGGGCGAGAACATGCGCTCGATCAGGCGCGGCGCGATCGCTTCGCCGATCAGCGGTGCCACGGTGTGTCTGAGGAGATCACCCACGACCGGGATTGCGGGCAGGGAGAATACGGCCACGTCTTTGCGGCGGGTCGGATAGTAATACCCGGAGATCAAGACGAGCCCAGACACGTGCCGCACATGATCCAGCGCGAGCGCGAGCGCCACCAGCGTACCCCAGGAATGGGCCACGATGATGGGCCGCTCGATGCCAAGATGTTTGAAAGCCTCGACTAGCAACGAGGCCTGCGCGGCGGCCGTCCAGTTGCGCCCGCGTGGCCTCTCGCTGTGGCCGAACCCCGGCCGGTCGAAGGCGATCGCGCGATAGCGGCGCGCCGCGTGGTCCACGACGCCACTGATCAAGAGATCGTCCAGCATGGCGCCGTTACCATGCAGGAACACGACGGGGCGGCCGTTGCCGCGCTCGATGTAGTGGAGGCGTGTGCCGCTTAGGCTGATGCGGCGACCCAAAGGCAGATAGCGACGTTCAGCCTCGCGGGCATGCCGCTGCGTGATCACCGCGGCGCCTGCCAGACCTAGGCCGGCGACCCCGATCAAGCCGCCAATGCGTCGGGAGCGCGCATCACGCGCTATCGCCGCCAACCGCCGAAATGCTGCCACAGGAATTCTCGTGCCAAGGTAGTCCTAAACCCTAAACAATGCCGTTCCCGGGAGGGTTCCGTGGCTGGTCAGGTTGGGCTCAGGACGTCGCGGCACTAGAGCTTCTTTCTGTCCGGCTCCCGAACGGGGCGAGGGCCAGTGCGTGGCTGGGGGTGCCTCAATGCCGCTATCCGCGCAGCGCGGCTGCGAGCTCGTGTTTGAAGAGGTCGAAAAAATAGTCCTGGTCGGGCCCAATTTGTACGACAACGATGTGATCGAAGCCCGCCTCGGTGAACTTGCGGATGGCCTGGAGGTGCCGCTCCGCAGACGGGCCGCAGCTTATTTTGCCTGCGACCGCCTCCGGTGCGATGTGTTTGCTCGCCGCTGCAAATCCTTTCGGATTGGGCAATTCTGCTTGCACCGGCCATCCCGTCAATGACCATCGGAAGTACTTATGCGCCGTGGCGCGGGCCTCATCCTCCCGCTTGGCGCAGCACATCGCGACTTCGGCATAGCGCGGGCCTTGGCGGCCAAAGGCCTCGATAATGTCTTTGCGTGGTTCGGTGGCCATTAGGCCATCGCCCTTCTCACGCGCAAAGCGCGCGGCCCTGGGACCGCCGGCAGCGATCACCACGGGCGGTTTGCTGCGGGGACGGTCATAGAGCCTGGCATCTTCGAGCTGCAGGTGTTTGCCCCGATAGTTATCGAGTTCGCCTGTAAGCAGGCCTTGAATGATCTCAATTGCCTCAGAAAAGCGCTCGTGACGCTCCAGCAGGCCCGGCTATCCTGCGCCGGTAATGTGTTCATTGAGGCGTTCGCCGGATCCCAGGCCAAGCGTGAAGCGGTTGCCACTCAAAAGCGCGAGGGTTGCAGCTCCCTGCGCTATGACGGCGGGATGATAACGCATGGTCGGACACGTCACCGCCGTCATCAGACCGAGACGCTGGGTGGCGTTGGCAATTGCTCCAAGAACCGACCATGCCAATGGCGAATGACCTTGCTCCTCGATCCAGGGGAAAAAGTGATCCGATATGGCGGCGAAGTCGAAACCTACCTTCTCCGCGTATTGAGCATTACGCACGAGGTCGGCAGGTCCGTGCTCTTCGGACATTAGTTTATAGCCGAGCTTGAGCATTCTTCATTCTCCATCGGGCGGGGGCACACCCATCCCCAACGCTTGCCCGGGGATAGCAAAATCTCTTGGTGTGGCGCAGGCCGATCACTCAGGCGGTGTGCGCGGCAAGCTCCCAATAGTTCGGTACCCCGTAATGCTTGTGGACCGCCGCCGCCGCGCTGCGATCGCCCCAGCTTTCACCGCTGAAGGCAGGCGCGTCCCTCAGCTGTTGCTCGGTAATGCCTGTGACATAGCCGGCGAGATCGATATCGTACTTGAGGGCCATCCACGGTAGCGGATAGTGGCTGTGACCTAGGCCGAGAAAGCCGCCGAAGCGGATCACCGCGTAAGCCACGCGGCCGGAAACTTTGTCGATCAGCAAATGCTCAACGTCGCCGATGCGTGTGCCATCGGTGGCATAGACGTCCGTGCCTTTGACATCCTCGCTGGAGATCAATTGACGGTTCGGGTGGACGGTCGCCTTGGCCATTGCATCCTCTGGGAGTGACTTGCACGCTTGGCGTTTAACGCCGGGTGAGTCGGGGGTGTTCCTCGCCTGACCCGAACGCGGGAGCGCCACCTAAGCAATTAGCGTAGCTTGGCGCGAAGCCTGGACCTTGCAGGCGGGGGCGCTGCCCGCCCTTTTTGTTCGAGCCCCCGATCGGGGAGCGGGTGCAAAGGTGCGGCAAAGCCCTAATGGGCGTGCGAGGAGACTTTGAGCGGACGCGCGTGTCGCTGGCTGAGGGTCTCATAATGGCCAATGTAGTCCTCGGCCATCCTCTTGGCGGTAAAGCGTTGTTCGAAGGCTGCACGCACGCGCCGTCTGTCAAGTTCACCAATGCGTTTGATCGCGGCAACGGCTTCATCCTCGTTCTCGACAATGAAGCCACTGACCCCGTCGTCGATGACTTCGGGCACCGATCCGCGCCGAAAGGCGATAACCGGGGTGCCGCAGGCCATGGCCTCGATCATGACCAGGCCGAAAGGTTCGGGCCAATCGATGGGAAATAGCAGCGCCCTAGCCGCCCGCAAGAAGTCACCCTTGCTGTTATCGTTGAGTTCGCCCAACAGCTTGATCTGTTCGCCATCGATGCTGGGCAGGAGCTTTTCTTTGTAAAAGCGCGTTTCCGAGCGCGGGATCTTGGCGGCCATGCGCAAGGGCAGGCCAGCGGCTTTGGCCAGGCGAATTGCGGCCTCTGGCCCCTTATCGCGGGTGAGCCGGCCGAGGAATGCTAGGTAGGTGCCTTCCGCATAGCTCGGCGCGAGCTCGTCGGTTGGCATCCCATGGTAAACCGTCCCCAGCCAGTTTGCCGACGGTATCGGCGTGCGGTGGTGATCGGAGATGGACACCAACGGCGCCCGCCGAAAGCAGTCGATGACGGCGGGCAAGTCCGGCGTATCGAGTCGATTGTGGATGGTCGTCAGGTGCGGCACCCCGAGCTGGTTCAGAAGGGGCAGATGCACCCAGTCGGTGTGGCAGTGCACAACATCGAAGTTGTGGGCCGCCTCGGCTAAGGCAGCAAGCTGCAGGGCATAGGCGGGAAAGGGGTCCGGGCGCGGTCGAGTTAAGCGCAACGCACGAGGCACGATTGGCACGAGCTCACCGCTGGTAACGGAGTCACCGCTTGCGAATAATGTCACATCGTGCCCGAGAGCGATCAGCTCCTCCGTCAGCCAGGCAACGACGCGCTCCGTGCCGCCGTAGAGTTTGGGTGGCACGCTCTCGGCCAATGGCGGAACTTGGGCGATGCGCATGCGTAAGGCCGGCTGCCGATTATTGTTCTGCAGGGCTAACGCCAGCTGGCGTGGCAAGTTCCTGAGGCAGCCGCCGCCGCGTGGTCAGCTCCGCAAACAGGTCGAGCCACTCCTCAAGCAAGCGCGTCAGCAAAAACTGACGCCGCACCCGTTCCATGGCCCGACGGCCCAGGCTGCGACGTAAGCGCTGATCCTCCAACAACAAGGCGATCCGCTCCGCCGTTTGCTGGACGTTGGCGACCAGATAGCCGCAGCGTCCGTCGATGATCTGATGGCGGATGCCACCGACATCGCCACCTAGCACCGCCCTGCGCTTCCACATGGCCTCAGAGACCGTGAGCCCAAAGCCCTCACGGAGCGATTTTTGTAGCACCACCACGGCGCGTCGCTGCAGAGCGTTGACCAGCAGCGGATCGTCGGCCGCAATGATCAAGACGTGATCACTCGACAACGCGCGAATGCTTTCATACATCGCCGGACCTTCGGGATCATCGGCCGCCGTGTTGCCCACCAGGACAAGCCTGGCTGGTCGCTGTTGGGCGGCCATTGCGAACGCCTCGATCACGCCTTGCGGGTCCTTCCATTTATCGAAGCGCCCGGCTTGCACGACGAGCGGCAAGTCGCGGGGGATATCGTACCGCGCCAGGTGCCGAGCGGTCTCCGCGCGCGAGATTTCCTGGTTGATGAGCGAGAACGGGTCGATGGCCGGCATGATGAAGCGCTGCGGCACGTCAAGCGGCTGGGCATATTCCGGCAGCGAGAAGATCGCGGCGTCGTAGCGCGCCACGCTCTCTGCGAGGTAGTTCCATACACCGGGATCCGGAGCTGAGAGATCGATATGGCAGCACCAGATCCAGCGTTGCCGCTGCCGCAGCTCAACGAGGGGAAGGGGCTGCGGATCGTGCACCAAAACAATGTCGTAGCCATCAAGGGACGCTTCTGCAGCATTCGCATGTGCGGTGTGGCGATGCAGTCGCATGCCCTCCGCTGCAACCTGGATCGGATCCCCTTGCAGGCCGTTGTGGATGTCCTTGGTGAGCGCAAAGAACTCCGGTGATCCATCAATGACGAGCCATTGCGCGTCGAGGCCGATGCTATTCATGAGCGGTATGATGCTTGAGAGAATCTCGGCCACACCACCGCCCTGGCGCGTCGAATTGACGTGGAGCACCTTTAGGCCCGCGAGGCGACGCGCTTTTTTAAGAAGTCGTTCGGTGGCGCGCGCACCAATGAGCGGTTGGTACCGTTCGAGCAGTGACGGTGCGTGAAGGCCCTGCGCTGGTGCCAGGGTCGCCATGGTTGCCATGGTTGCGCTCCATCGTTTATTGGCTGACGAAAACGCCTTGGCCTCGGCCTCGTTCCTGACCTGTTCGTCCCAGCGATCCTCGGTCGCGTGGGAGCGTCGGTGTGGACTCGGCAGGAAAGCTCACGGCCGAGTTTGGCGGCCGCCGAGCTTCTGGACGCGGTCGGAGGCATAATGCTGCGCTGCAACTTTTCTTGTTGAGCAAGGGCGCCGGCAGTGTGCGGCCTGATGTGATCGACGGCCGGTCGAGGACGGCCGTCCAGCGACCAAAACGGCGGCGATCTGCAGCAGGAGAGCTACCGCAAACATCGATGGGAAGGTGATGTCGCCGCGTCCTCGCATCGGTAGAGCTGAATGGGCAGGCACGAAGTCAGCACGGCTGCAACCTGTCCCATGTCTTACGAAGAGCGAGCAGGCTCGGCGAGATAGTTGGATGTAACAGGAGCTTTCAAGGAGGAGGAAAGCGCAGGCGCCCGGAGGCCCCAGCGCCATTGCGCCGATAGCGGCAGCATCAAAGGCACGAGAAGGCAAAAGCGTAGAAAATTTCCGTCACAACATTGGCTCGAGGGCTGCGCGGACCGGCGTCAATTTCGCCTGGAGCCGGCACTCAAGGCATACGCGGGGAGCGGCTACGACGGCGCGCTCTTGGCCTCGTGGAGCCTGGGAGCTGCGCACCAGGACTGCCGTCGACAGGCGTGTGCATCAGGCTTGCCTCGCATGCGGAGTGCCGCGCGAAGGAGCGGCGCGCAAGCGCGTTCGCCCTTCCAGTCGGGATCGCCTCCGATACCTGCTAACCCTGATAGACAAAGATCGCCGTCGCAGGCACCTTGCCTTTTGCTCGTGCTCCCTTTGCGGTTGTCATCGCTCTGAGACGCACAAGGAGCCGCCCCCAGGCGCGGCGTGATCCAGCTCCTTGCCTGGGGGTAGTTCGGCCGACCGTCGGCTGACGTGCAGCCATCCTCCGAAAGCGCGAGTGCTCTAGCTCCCGCCGCGCCAGGCCGGCCGCGGGATGCGGCTGCCATCTCCGGCGCGTGCAAAAAGTGCCCTCCACGCGTCAGGCAAAATGGCCCCTCGTTGCGCGGCGGATCGCAATCTCTGCTGGCGACCCTGCGGCGATGGACGCCATGGTGAAGGGGCGACGCAGCCCATCCCCTCGCGAAGCATCCGGGCAGACTCGCGTGGGATGAGTTGGTTCCTGTCGACGTCAACGCCACCTCTGAACGTGTGGTCCCAGACGATAGCGTCGGTGTGCCCGGCGCGGGACGGCGTTACCCTTTTCGTCGGGGACCTCTCGTCAGGTTGTGGTGCTCTCAGCGAGAGGCCTATCCTGCCGGCACCTGACGAGAACTTCGCTCACTCGTCACTCGTCAGGCACTGGGCCTCGACACGGACACCCTCCCCTCCCCCCGATCTAACTTGTCCTGTCGAGGCCGCTCTTTGCGAGCGATCGGATCCAGCAACGAGGACAGCCTCTGCGCGGCGGGCGAGCCGAGTTTCCCCGGGGCGTTTGCTCGCAGGCTGTGGGTCGCGCCGGGACCTTCAGAGCGCGTGACCCTTGCGGCGGGAGAAGGATCGGGGAGCGCAAGGCTGCTCCCTTGCTCTACCTGCCGATCCAACACCGACCTGCTGCAATAGGCGCCCGGCTCACTTCGCTGCAGTCCCAATCGATACCGGGCGCACCGGCGAGCCGGCCGCACCTTGCGCGCGCAACGGCAGGATCATGGTGCAGGAGACCCAAACCTTGTCTTTGGCAAGCTCTCCCAGACGCGCGTTCTGGATCTGATGGATGCCGGAGTGCGCCAGATTGTAGTGGTGAATGACGAACGGCAAACCATCTGGCGCACCCGCGGGAGGGCCAGCCTTACCCTGCAGAAAGCCATCGGCGACCGGGTCGGTGAAGGGATTGTCCAGCGCGACCAGTACCACCTTTTTGCGCTCGAGGTATTTTGCGGCGTCGTAGGCGAGCCCTGGCCCCTTGGTGTAGTAGACCTTCTCCGTATCCGGGTCCTTCCAGTTGTCGCCCCAGCCCGTATAGATGTAGAGCACGTCGCCGGGCAGGATGCCGCGCTTGGCCAGGCCCTGCGCCTTCAGCATCGCCTCGATGTCGGCGGCCCTGACGAGCTCGCCCGGCTGCATCGCTTTGCCCTTGCCGAGATACGCCTTGGCGTCGAGCAGAATAGCGGTGGTGACGATCGGGGGCACCTTGTCGATGCCGAGCTTTTGCAGGGGCGAGTCGGGCGTGGGTTTCACATCTTGCTGGCTGAAACCGCCGTAGTATTTTGCCTTGTCAGCGGGAAACGGGCTCTTGCCGTCCCATTTCTCGGGCAGCACCGCAAAGTGACCAATGGCGTCCATCTGCGTGCCCTGGGCACCGGGTTCGCCGCTGACCGTCTCCTCGCCGTTGAAGGCGTGCATCGTGCCGGGAATACCCACGGTTGGTCGATATTTGTCGACGAGCGGCGTGCCGAAGGGCGACTGCGGCATCGTGTTGGAGCGCACGTAGGACAGCTCATAGGCTTTCGACCTGGGATTGGCGAGATGGGGCGCGCAACGCTTCCAGGTTGCGGCGCCGAGCGTGTTGGCCATGCCTAGTTCGTCGCCCTTGGGCCAGGCCGATGCCGTCGATTGTGCCTGGGCAGAGCCAATGAGCGTAAGGAACGCAGTGGTGGTGAAGAGCGCACGCGTGAAGTGCAAGCGTGTCATGGCAATATCCCCCTGGATGCTTGGACAACGCCGCCGCACCCGGCGTCAGGGATGATAGCACGAACGGGCGCGGCGCCCGAGGTTTCCAAGTGACACCCGCGGGCAGCGCTGCCGCAGAGCGGTTATGGCCGGTCGGCGTCCGCAGTGGCCGCAGTGCTGCTAGCAAGCACGGCGCCG
>Ga0075425_100003636_pt1 | contig 15687 bp, 13 predicted proteins | sample SoiMethybrSBSTD4_FD_75300 | JGI IMG/M metagenome (GOLD analysis project Ga0075425, IMG submission 75300) | Bulk soil microbial communities from a Populus tree surrounding site in Tennessee, USA - Soil MetaG P. TD hybrid SBSTD4 | ecosystem: Environmental > Terrestrial > Soil > Tree plantation... | reverse complement strand
GCTGGCGGCATTCGAGCACCAATCGCTGTACTATGACGCGCCCGCCGCGGAGTACTACCATCCCGGGCGGGAGGCGCGTGCGGTGATGGATGGCGCAACGGTGGCGCGCTTCGGCCAGTTGCATCCCGAAATTGCAGCGGCCAGGAAGCTGCGCCAGGACGTATACGTGGCGGAAATTTATCTGGACCGGCTCTACCAGCGCTCGCTGCGGCAGGTACACTATGAGGCGCTGCCGCGGTATCCCGCGGTGGAGCGCGATTTTTCCTTCATTTTCGAAGACCGCGTCACCTACGACGTGATTCGCGGGGCGGTGGAGGCGCTGCGCATTGCCCAGTTGCGCCGGTTTGTGCCGGCGGAAATTTTCCGCGGCGGCGCCATTCCCGCAGGCAGGTATTCCCTGCTGCTGCGGGCCACGTTCCAATCCGACGAGCGCACCTTGCGCGACGATGAAGTGGCGCTGTGGTCCAGCCAGATCATTCAGGCGCTGCAGGGGCTGGGCGGGACGCTGCGGGCGTAGTGCCTGGATCGGGTGCCGCCCCTACGGGGCTCAAGCTTATTTTCTGCAAACTCTACCCAGGACTCCCGTCCTGGGCTTTACTATTTCGCGCCTACGGCGCTGACACGACACGGGGAATCACTCTCCTTGTGAGGACCACCTCGAAGGCCATGACTGGGTACCGGCTACGAGGTACTAAGAACTTGATCCACCACTTCATCCCAGGTTCCTACCCGGCACACGGCGCTCGCACTAATTAATAGTTTCCACAGCCAACTGGGGTATACTGCCCGAAACCCAGGTAGCCAAAAATAAATCTTCAAGGATGAGTTTCACTCATGTCTGCAAAGGCGTTGTCTGCCGAGGTACCTACCGACGAATTTAGCGTGCTGGAAGAGAAGGTCTATCGCACTATTGAGCTGTACAAGAGTTCGCGGGAAGCCAGGTCCGTGGCGGAGCGCGATGTGCAGCGGCTGCGCCAGCAACTGGAAGAACGTGAAGAAGAGGTTGAACAGCTTAAACGGGAAGCGGTCGCCCTCAAGCGGGAGCGCGAGGAGGTCCGCACCCGGGTCGAAAACATGCTGCGCCAGATCGAGGCCCTGGCCGAAGAGGCCGCCGCCGATTAGGCGCGGACATCGCGAGCAGGAGGAGTCGAGCATGCAAGCTGCGGCCAAAGAACAGGCGGTAGCCCCGGTCACCAACAGCGTGCGGGTGGAAATTTTCGATCAGGCCTATAACCTGCGCGGCACCGATCCCGAGTACATCCGCCGCCTGGCGGAGTTTGTGGATACCAAGATGCGGCTGATCGCCGAGCAGACCTCCACCGTGGACTCGCTGCGCCTGGCGGTACTGGCTGCCCTGAACATCGCCGACGAATACCACCTGATGAAGCGCAAGCTGGAGAACGGCGGCATCAATGACTATGGGGCGCGGGCGCAGCGCCTGGCTGGCGCCCTGGATGAGCTGCTGCTGGAAGACAAGCGCCGCCTGGGTGAGCGCTCCGCCTAGCTGCCGCGGACGAAGGTGTGTCGGCAGTTTACGTTGAAGTATTTCCACGCCCCAAAACAGTCCTCCCCTGACTGCTCCGTGCAAGCTCCTTCCGCCAATCCCGTGCCGGTTGCTGCCCCGGCTCGCAAGCCGAATGCCAACTATTTACTTTGGTCAGCTTGCCTTGGGCCTGGCTTTTGCCTAGCATTTAGCTCGTAAGCCGGCCTGCCAGGTTGGTGAAGGCGGTAACCGTTTTTTGAACCAACAGCTGAATGAAGGGGGCTCGACTCGCTAAAAAGATCCTGTGCGCGATGCTCCGCCACGCGGAGATGCCTAATGGGTCGCGGCGGGCTCCCACCGTCCTGAGACGGGTTCATTCTCGGCCCGCCACACGGCTCAGTGGGTCGGCTTTACTGTTTCCGGTCTACGGCTGACGGCCGTTGCGCCTGAAGTTGTCATCCTGAGGCGCTTCCGGGCCGAAGGACCTGCTTTTCCGTCGCAATCCTTAATGTAAATCCCGCAGTCTTCCCGCCCGGTTGAGCATCTATAATTGAAACGGTGCTTCCTCGACTTTTTCAGCTCGGCAACTTCAGCCTGCCCACTTATGGCCTGCTGGTCGCAACCGGTGTGCTGATTGGACTATGGGTAAGCGTGCGCATGTCGCGCCGCCAGGGCATTGACGCGGAGAAAACCTGGAACCTGGGGATCCTGGTGGTGCTGTGCGGGATTCTCGGCGCCAAGGTGCTGATGATCCTGGTGGACCTGGGTTACTACACCTCGCATCCCGGCGAAATCTTCAGCCTGGCGACTCTGCAGGCGGGAGGCGTTTTTTCCGGCGGCTTCATCGCCGCGCTGCTGGCGGCGGCCTGGTACATACGCAAGCACCACATGCCGGCGCTGGCTACGTGCGACAGCTTTGCCGTCGGTCTGGCCCTGGGACACTCCATTGGACGGCTGGGTTGCTTCGCCGCCGGCTGCTGCTGGGGCAAACCCACCAGCCACTTCTGGGGTGTGACCTTCAGCAGCCCGCTGGCCCACGCCTGGGTAGGAACGCCGCTGGGAGTGCCGCTGGAGCCGACGCAACTGTTCGAGTCGGCGGTGGAACTGGTCAACTTCTTCATTCTTTACTGGCTGATCCGCCATAAGAGATTTGATGGCCAGGTCATCGGCGCCTACATGTTCCTCTATGGCTTCGCCCGCTACTTCCTCGAATTCATCCGCGACGACCCGGGCCGGGGGGTAATGTTTGGCGGCGCCATGAGCGGCACCCAGTTCATTTCCATCCTGCTGGTGATAGCCGGAGGGGCACTGTGGGTGCGGCGCGGCGTCGCCCGGCGGGCCGTGGTAGCGGGCGCAACCCGCTAAGTACCTTTTTTCACTAGGTGCTACAACTCCCAAGGGCAAGCTACCATCGAAGCAAAAGTATCCGTAGGCCCTTTCTGTCTGCTGTTTGCAGGTTCCCGGAACATAAAGAATCAGGTTCTTAGGGCTTGAAACAGCAACTTATCGCGCAGGCCGGCAGCCAGCCCTTAAGAATCGTCAAGTAAACGGGTCTTATTTCCAGTAACCCCATACAAAACGCATAACTTCCTAAATACCCAGTGAGGGGGAGAGATGAGTTCCAACATAAGCGTCACCTCACCAATTTCCGGCCCACCGGTGTGGAACGATCTCGAGCCCGGCTCCCATAGCGTGCAGTTTTACCGTAAGGATGAATTCCTGGCCGAGGAGGTGAGCCGGTTCCTGGGATCGGTTCTGGGCGCCGGCGACGCCGCCATAGTGATTGCAACCAAAGCTCACCGCGAGCAGGTGAGCAGGTTGATGAAGATGCGCGGATTGGACGTGGTTCGGGCCGCCCGCCAGGGGCGATACGTGTCGCTGGATGCCGCCGACACCCTGGCAAAAATTTCAACTGGAGGCTGGCCTGACGCCACGCGTTTTATCGCCGTAATTGGCGAAGTGATAGCCAGCGCCCGCGCCGCCACGTTGCGCGCGGATGCGCGGGTAGCCGCCTTCGGCGAAATGGTGGCGATGTTGTCCGCAGAAGGCAAATCGGAAGCCGCCGTGCTCCTGGAGCACCTGTGGAACGACCTGGCTAGAATTCATTCCTTCTCGCTGCGCTGCGCCTACCCTTTATCCATCTTCTCCCGCAGTGGCCAGGGCAGTACTTTTGAGAAAATTTGTGCGGCTCACACCCACGTGATTCCGTCGGAGCATATCACGGTGCTTACTTCCGACGACGAACGGCTGCGCACGATCAGCCATCTGGAACAAAAGGCAGAGGCGCTGGATGCGGAGATAAGCGAGCGCAAGAAGACTGAACTTACGCTGATGCGGAGAGAAGCGGAATTCGCCGACCTGCTGGAAAATGCGGTAGTCGGCGTGCAGCAGGTGGGGGCGGACCAGCGCATCCTATGGGCTAACCGCCACCTGTTGGGGTTATTGGGATATTCCGCCGGCGACTACGTTGGCCGCCAACTATCGGAGTTCCACGCTAAGCGCGAGATTTTTGAAAACTTCTGGCAGCGGCTGATGAACCGCGAGAACATCTGCGATTTCCCTGCCGAGTTGCGCTGCAAGGATGGCTCCATCAAACACGTGCTGATTCACTCCAACGGTCTGTGGGAAAACGGCCGCTTTGTGCGCACGCGCTGTTTCCTGCGCGACGTTACCGAGCACCGGCAGATGGAACTGGCCCTGATCCAATCGGAGAAGCTGGCCTCCGTGGGCAGGCTGGCGGCGACCGTGGCCCATGAAATCAACAATCCGCTGGCCTCGGTGATGAATTTGGTGTACCTGGCGCGCGATGAAGCCGCCTCACACGCTTCCTCTAAGTACCTGGGAGAGGCCCAGGAAGAACTGGAGCGAATTGCCCACCTGACCAAGCAGACGCTGGGCTTCTACCGTTCGGAAACCGCGACGGCGCGCCTACGACTCAGTTCCATAGTAAGAAGCGTGGCGGGTATGCTCGGGCCCAAACTGTCGAACAAGCGGGTTCATCTCACCATTGAAGGGAACGACGACCCTGAAATCCTGACTGCGCCCGGCGAAATTCGCCAACTTTTCTCCAATCTGCTCAGCAACAGCCTGGACGCCGTGGACGCAGGCGGGGTGATTCGCGTGCGCATCTGCCAGGCCCTGGAATGGAGCAATAGCGGGGCTCCCGGGACGCGGGTGTCCATTGCCGATTGCGGCTGCGGCATACCTCCGGAAAACCAGGCCCGCCTTTTTGAGCCCTTTTTTACCACAAAAAAAGAAACTGGCACCGGCCTGGGTCTGTGGGTGTGCAAGAGAATCGTGGAAAAGCACCAAGGGACTATTCATTTCCGCAGCACTACCACGCCGGGTAGAAGCGGAACCGTGGTATCGGTATTCCTGCCGCTGGCAAGTGAGGTTGCCGAAGCCTCCATCGCGCCTCCGCGTGCAGCCTGAGTAGATGGCGCATCGCATTCTCATCGTGGATGACGAACGGCGAATTGCCGATACTTCAGCCCTTATCCTGCAGGCACACGGTTATCAGACGGCAGTTGCCTATGACGCGGAAAATGGGATTGCCCGCTGCCACGAGTTCCATCCTCACCTGATTCTGACCGACGTGGTGATGCCGGGCATGAGTGGTATTGAAATGGCCGTCGCCCTTGGGCGCGAGTTTCCCGGCTGCGCCATCCTGCTGATCTCCGGACAAGCCGCCACCGCTGACATGCTGGAAATGGCGCGACAGCAGGGACACACCTTCGAATTGCTGGCCAAACCGGTGCATCCCACCGTGCTGCTGAAAAGAGTGGCGCAGATTCTCAAAGTGGTTGACGCCGTAGCCACCACGAAATAGCACTCCCGCGAGATAATTAAGCCCCAGCGGAGATGCGATCATGCACAGCGAATACGCGGAAGTAAACGGCATTCGGTTGCACTACAGGACTGCCGGTGAGGGCAGGCTGATCATGTTCCTGCACGGCTTTCCCGAGTTCTGGTACGCGTGGAAGAAACAGCTGGCGCATTTTTCACGCGACCACCAGGCGGTGGCGCCAGACATGCGCGGCTACAATCTTTCCTCCAAGCCTGCCGACATTGCCCAGTATGAGCTGAAGCTGCTGGTGGAGGATGTACGCGCGCTCGCCGACCACCTGGGGCATAAGCGATTCGTTCTCGCCGGGCATGACTGGGGCGGCGTGGTGGCCTGGGCGTTCGCGGCGGCACACCCCGAGTACCTCGACAAACTGGTCATCATCAATGCACCGCATCCCGCGGTTTTTGATCGGGAATTGCGACAAAATCCGGCGCAGCAGCAGGCCAGCCAGTACATGCTCATCTTCCGCACGCCGGCCGCGGAGCAGATGCTTTCAGCCGGCAACTTTTCCGCTTTGGACCACTCTCTTCTGCAGCCCGGCGTCGCGAAGGGATATTTTGGGCCTGAGGATCGCGAGGCCTACTTGCAGGCGTGGTCGCAACCGGGGGCTCTGACGGGAGGACTGAATTACTACCGGGCGGCACACGCCGGTCCGCCCGCGGGGCCGGAACAGCGGGCGGAGGAACTGGCGGCGCAGGTTAAGGCGCTCAGGATTGAAGTTCCCACCCTGGTGATCTGGGGCGAAAAGGATCCCTACCTGCTCACCGGCAATTTGAACGGCCTGGAGCAGTATGTCCCTGACCTGACCGTGCGCCGGGTGCCCGACGGTTCGCACTGGGTAGTTCACGAACAGCCGGAGCTGGTTAATTCCTACATCCGCGAATTCATCGAGAGCGCGGCGGTAGCCAGAAGTGCGTGAGGTCTGGCGATTGGCGATCCCTCGCATTTCATTGCGGACTGATGATGTAACAAAGAGACGTAACAAGTTACGTCTCTACTCGTAATTGTGATCGTTGTTGCCGGCCAAATACATGGGTAGAGACGTTGCCCGCAACGTCTCCGCCCGCCGGGGCCGTGCGAGAATGATGGGCCATGCCCCGCCACGGTTCAACCTCCACGTTTGAAGTTGCGCCTGAACAGGCGGGGCGGCGGTTGGACCAGTTCCTGGTGACGCAGTTGCCGGAGGTGAGCCGGGCGCGGGTGCAGCAACTTATCGGCGAAGGCAAGGTACTGGTGAATGAGGCAGCCGCTAAGCCTTCGCTGAAGCTGAAGGGCGGCGAGCGCATCCAGGTGCTGGGTTCAGCCACACCGCCACCGCTGCGCGCCATCCCCGAAGAAATTCCGCTGGATGTGGTGTACGAAGATGACGACCTGGCCGTCATAAATAAGCCTGCCGGGATGATGGTCCACGCCGGCGCGGGGCCAACGGAAGATGAGCGCAACCGCGGCACCCTGGTAAACGCACTGCTGCACCGTTTTGGCCAACTCTCGGGCGTCGGCGGCGAACTGCGGCCGGGGATCGTGCACCGCCTGGACCGGGCTACCAGCGGGCTGATCGTGGTGGCCAAAAATGATCTCGCCCACCGGCGGCTGGCGGCGCAGTTTTCCGGGCGCCAGGTGCGTAAGCAGTACATCGCCCTGGTACACGGCTGGTTGAAGCAGGAAGCAGGCACGATTAAGAGCGCCATCAGCCGCGACCGCATTCGCCGCACCCGCATGACCACGCGGCGCAGCGGCGGGCGGGAAGCCGTCACCCACTACAAGGTGCGCGAGCGCATTGACTCCGAATTCGGCAAGTTCAGCCTGCTCGACCTGAAGATTGACACCGGGCGCACCCACCAGATCCGCGTCCACCTGGCTTCCGTGGGCCATCCCGTGGTCGGCGATACACTTTACGGCGCGCCGCGCGAGCTGCATCCACCAGCCAGCAAATCACCGGGACCGCAACCCCTGTCTCCAGACCGGAACTTTCTTCATGCGGCAGCCCTGGAATTCAGCCATCCGCGGACGGGACAGGCACTCTCGTTTTCCCGTCCTTTACCCCCAGAGTTGCTGGATTTCCTGGGTCGCGTGCGGCACGCCAGCGGCTATAATGGGCAATCAGGATGACACGCAGGGCCATAGTTCTTGGAGTTGGGGTGCTCCTTCTGCTGCCTTTGGCTGTGGGCCTGGGACAGAACTCGACCCAGAGTTCCACTCAAAACAGCTCCCCTCAGAACAACCAGGATCTGCCTTCCGCCCCCTCGGCAGTGAAAATGCGGCAAATGCAGCCGGCCAAGCCGGCGCCGCCCCCTCAGCCTCAGCCGAACAGCGCTACGCAACCAGCCGCGCCGAACACCTCAACGCCAGCATCTCCGGAATCGGTAAGCGCGCAGCCGGCGCCACCGGCGGCAGAACCCGAGGCCAGTCCGGCTCCGCCAGCGGCCGCGCCCAAACCTGCGCCGCCGGATAACGAAGACCAAGATCCTTCGGTCACCACCATTCGCAAGCGGGTGGATGAGGTCAACGTCATCTTCACCGTGACCGACAAGCACGGGCGCTACGTGAAGGACTTGAGGAAGAACGATTTTCGCGTGCTGGACGACAGACAGCTGCAGTCGCAGGTAGTGAGCTTCAGCAGCGAGACCAACTTGCCCCTGCGCGTGGGCCTGCTGATTGACGCCAGCAACTCGGTGCGCGACCGCTTCAAGTTCGAGCAGGCAGCAGCGATTGAATTCCTCAACCAGATCATCCGGCCCAGCTTCGACAAGGCGTTCACCATCGGGTTCGACACTACCCCGGAAGTGACGCAGGACTTCACCGACAACACCGAGGCGCTCTCCAAGGGAGTGCGCATGCTGCGTCCAGGCGGGGGCACGGCCATGTACGACGCGCTCTACTATGCCTGCCGCGACAAACTGGCCAAGACCAGGGACACGGGCTCAGTGCGGCGTGCCATCATCCTGCTCACCGACGGCGAGGACAACCAGAGCCACGTGACCCGCGAAGAAGCCATTGAGATGGCGCAACGGGCCGAGGTGATCGTTTACACCATCAGCACCAACATCAGCGGCATGAAAACTCACGGGGACAAGGTGCTGGAGCGCATTGCCGACGCCAGCGGCGGACGCGCGTTCTTCCCCTTCAAAGTGGAAGACGTGACCGACGCCTTCACCCAGATTCAAGACGAACTACGGAGCCAGTACGCGCTCTCTTACCGCCCTGTGAACTTCAAGCGCGACGGCGCCTATCATGCCATTGAGATTCTGGCCGAGAATCACAAAGACATGCACGTGCGCGCCCGCCGCGGATATTACGCTCCCAGCAAGTAAGTAAGCCGGAGCCAGGGCTCTGAGCACCTTAGCGGGGGATTCGCCCACGAAGGACCCGGGGTTCGTGTTTTGGTGCCGCCCCTGCGGGGCTCTTCATTATTTTCTGCGCCAGTCCCAGGGCTTACGCCCTGGGCTAAGAGCTATTTCGCCCTTCGGGCTTGGTAGGGAGCGATTCAACACCCTCTTCCCCCGGGGAGCTGGCGCGGCTCGCGCCGTCCAGAGCCACAGGATATTGGGGTTTTTCGCCCAAGGGGGCGCCACACCCGAATGAGGTGCTTTATTTCGAGATCGCTTGTGACTCCTGAGTCCTGGTTCTTCCGCTATTCCCCTTCGCCGCGCGGCGGCAACGCGTAATACCCGGAGCGACACTGCACCTTGTAACCTTCCTTGGTTTTGACCTCCACCCGGCGGAAGCTGCCGTCGCGCTTAGCGTTGCTGGGGGTATAGCCGATGCTGTACTGGGTGCGCAGCTCGTTGGCGATCTGGTCGAAAGCCTGCTTGAGCTTTTCCGGCTTGTTGCCCACTTCAATGACGCGGCCACCAGTTTCCTGCGCCAGCTCTTTCATGGAGCGGTCGCCGGAATAGCCGCCCATGCCGTAAAAGCCGCGGTCGGCGATGAGCAGGACGTAGCAAATGGAATCGGCCTTCTGGGCCTGCTCAATGGCCTGGCGAATGGTTTCCTGGCTGCCCTGGTCTTCACCATCGGTGAGGATGATCATGGCTTTGCGGCCGACTTCGCTGGAGAGCTTGTCGTGGCCCGCAAGATAGACGGCGTCATAAAGCAGCGTGCCTTTGGGATTGGTGCAAGGCACCGGCCCCCCGCCGAGCCCGGGGACGCCGCCGCAACCGCCGCCGCCGTTGATCTTGGCCTGGTTGAGCGCAGTGCGCAGCAGGCGGCTGGAGTTGGTGAAGTCCTGCAGCAGGTCAACATTCACATCGAAGCTGATGACAAAAGCCTCGTCCTTAGGACGCAGGACTTCGTTGAGGAAAGCCGCTCCGACTTCCTGCTCCATGGGCAGCACACGCTGCTGGCTGACGCTGCTGTCAATCAGAATGCCCAAAGTGAGCGGCTGGTCGGTTTCAGCAGTGAAGTACTTGATGGTCTGCTGGCGGCCATCTTCTATGACTTTGAAGTCGTCGCGCTTGAGGTCGGGAATGAGCGTGCCGTGCTTGTCCTTTACATTGAAGAACAAGTTCACGACGTTTACATTGACCTGCAAAGTGGAGACGGATTGATTGCTGTCCTGCTGGTCGGAAGCAGGTGGCGAGGAGGATTGCTGGGCGGGCGCGGCCAGCGCCGGCCAAGACAGCCCTAAAAGCAGCAGGGCCATCAACATGCGAAGGGCCTGGCTACGGAACATGCGGACCTCTCCTAAGCTGAACGGCGGCAGCTTGCAGTATCGGCTGCATCGCCGCAGGCTGCGGGAGCTTATCACTCACGGCTGCGACTCTGGTCATCCCCGACGCCTGCTGGCTCAGCTATTATTAGGGTAGCTCTTGCTATTCTAAGATGCAGGAAGCGGACCCGGCTATGCGATAAAAAGCGAAGCTGGGGAGAGGCGGCCGGGGAAAATGGTAAAGCCGGGCAGTTGGCGCTGGGTCGGGATTACTTTGGTGATAGTCGGCCTGTGTTCAGCCCCATTGCTGGCTCAATCGCAAGCCGAGTCCTCGCAGAAACCGGCGGCCAGCCCCCCTCAGGCAGGAGATCAAAGCCAGCCGGCAGCAGATCAGGACCAGCAGAACATCCCCGATGCGCCCTCGGCCAGCCGCCCCGCGCCTACCTTCCCGGGCGGGAAGCCCTTGCCCTCTACGCCACCTGCGCAACCGGGAACGGCGCCGCCGGCACCGGTTCCTCCCATCACCACGCCGGTGGAACAACCCCCAGCGAACACCCCTCCGCCACACCCGGAAATTACTACCGTACCGGCGGGCAGCGTGCCCGATACGTCATCCAGTTCGCGGGACCAGCTCTACACTTACACCACGAACGTAAACTTTGTGGTGGTGCCGGTAACGGTGAAGGATGATTCCGGCCACCTGGTTCCGGGGCTGTTGTCTAAGAATTTCTCGGTTTACGAGAATGGCGTTAAGCAGACTGTAAAGTTCTTCACCGCCGACCCCTTTCCGCTGTCGGCCGCGGTGATCATAGACACGGGAGTTCCCAACGTTGCCTTCCGCAAGGTAAAGGAAAGCCTGACGGCGCTGGAGGGCGCTTTCAGCCAATACGATGAAGTCTCGCTTTATACCTACAGCAACGTGGTGCAGCGGATGCTGGACTTTACCGCCGTCAACAAGAAGCTGGACGGAACGCTGGCCATGCTCAAGGACACGGAAGAGGGCGAGACCGGAGGCCCGTCGTTCAGCGGCGGGCCCTTGAATTCCCGGCCCACCATCAACGGGCTGCCGGTGGACCAGGGAGCGATGGCGCAGACTCCACCGGCGCGGATTTCGCATGTGCTCAACGACGCCTTGCTGCAGGCGGCGCTGGATTTAAGCAAACGCCAGCGCGACCGGCGCAAGGTGATCTTCATTGTCAGCGATGGACGCGAGATTGACAGCAGTGCCAGCTACCGCGAAGTAATGCAGTTCCTGCTGACGCACAATATTTCTGTCTATGCCGTGGCAGTGAGCGGGTCGGCAATTCCGGGCTACAAGACCGCGGAGCGCGTACACATTCCGCTGGTGAACGCTGGCTACAGCAATATTCTGCCCAAGTACGCGGCGGCCACGGGCGGCCAGGTGTTCCCTGCCTTCACGCAAAAGACCCTGGAGCAGGCGTATGCCGAACTGACGCGCGAGGCGCGCAACCAGTACACGCTGGGCTATACCGCGAAGGCGGCGGGGGCGGGCGGCTATCGCGATATCGAAGTCAGGGTGGACCACCCCAATCTTAAGATCACCGCCAAATACGGCTATTATCCTTTGCCGCCAGGACGTTAGCGGCATTCCCCGCCCAGCCGCCGAGGCGGTAGCCCGACCTTAAGTAATAAGCGCAGGTACCTGCCTTCTACTGCAAACCTGTGATATAAAAAGTTCTCTGCTCTAAAAAAGGCTAGAAAGGTAAAGACGCCGGGGTTTGTGGACGCGCCCGGCGCTGAGGCGACGGTTTGAGCTTTATCAACTTTGCAGCCCGGGAGATTAACTGCAAGATCGTCTATTACGGTCCTGGGCTGGGAGGCAAGACCACCAACCTGCAGTGGATTTTCGAGCGCACCGGAGACCAGCAGAAGGGCAAAATGATCTCGCTGGCCACTGAAACCGAGCGCACCCTTTTCTTCGATTTCCTTCCCATAGACCTGGGCACCGTGCGCGGCTTCAAGACGCGCATCCATCTCTATACCGTGCCCGGGCAGGTGTTCTATGACGCCAGCCGCAAGCTGATCCTGCGCGGCGTGGATGGCGTGGTGTTCGTTGCTGACTCCCAGGAAGAACGCATGGACGCCAATGTGGAGGCGCTGGAAAACCTGCAGGAGAACCTGAAAGAACACAGCTACGACTTCAACCGCATCCCCTACGTGCTGCAGCTCAACAAGCGCGACCTGCCCAACGCCATGCCGGCCGACACGCTCAAAAAGGAACTGCTGAAAAAGGACGAGCCGGTGATCGAGGCGGTAGCCTTCCAGGGCGTGGGCGTGTTTGAAACCCTCAAGTCGGTGGCCAAGCTGGTGCTGGTGGAGCTGAAGCAGGGGGCGTGAAGTGGTTGTTAGTATCCAGTACCCAGTACCCAGCTGGAACATCTCACTGGCCACTACCAATTTTACGGCTCCCAGTTTTAAATTCCATCAATGCACCACAACGTGCAGGCGCTGAGACTGGGTACTGGCTACTGCCTACAACAAAACGGGCGCCAGGTTCGGCGCCCGTGGTCCGCAGGTTCGCGGATGTTTTACTTGTGATCGAGCAACGACGCTCCCGCTTCCCGGCGGTTACCGGCAGAGCGGGCAGCGCGGGCGGCGGCAGGAACCGCCGTTTCCGGCCCAAACTTCTCCAGCAGCACGGGCACCATGGCGCCTTCTGCTTCTTTGGTGAAGGTCATGCGGCCTTCCGGCCCCATGTCAATGCGCACAAAATCTCCCAGGCGCACCTGCCCGGTGGCTACCAGATTGGCCAGAGGAAACACGATGTTGCGTTCGATGGCGCGTTTCAGGTGGCGGGCGCCATATTTCAGGTCGGTGCCCTCCTGCAGCAGGTAATCCTTCACTTTCTGGCTGCAGGTAAACACGAACTGATTGTTGCCGGTGGCCATGAGGATGCGCTGCTGCACCATGCCCAGTTCGATTTCCAGAATCTGGCGCAACTGCTCCTCACGCAGCGACTTGAACACCACCACCTTGTCAATGCGATTCATGAACTCGGGCGAGAACTTGCGCCGCGCGGCCTCCTGTGCCGTGCGCGTGATCTTGTCATCGAGGTGCAGATCGTAAGTCGGCAGCTGCCCGAATCCCATGCCGCCGGTCATCAGATCGTTCATCTCGCCGGCGCCCAGGTTCGACGTCATAAAAATGACGCAGGAGGAAAGATCCACACGGCGGTTATCACCCAACGTCAGGTTGGCCTTGTCGAGAATTCCGAGCAGCAACTGCCACAGCGCGTCGGACGCCTTCTCGATTTCATCAAACAGCAGCAGCGAAAGCTTCAGCTTCTCACTGTGCCACTGGTTGAGGGCTTCCTGGGTCAGCAGCGGATGAGTCTCGCGGTGGCCAAGGTAACCGGGGGGCGAACCAATCAGCTTGGCGATCTCGTGGCTGTGCTGGAATTCGGCACAGTCAATCTTGATGCAGGCGCGAGGGTCGCCAAACAGCGATTCGGCCACCGCCTCCACCACCCTGGTCTTGCCCGACCCGGTGGGCCCCAGAAACAGCAGGTTGCCCACGGGCCGTCCCGGAGGATTCAGGCCAGCGAGAAACATCTGGTAGATTTCGGTGACTTTGAGGACAGCGTCGTCCTGGCCAACGATTTTACGGCGCAGGAAATTTTCAAACTCCTGCGCGTCGTTACTGCGGCGTGTAGGGTCAAGTGCGGTATTTAAGCCTGTTCGCATACTCTTCCCGGCCCCATTTTCGTTCAGGGGGCCGTCCTGGGAGATGACTTGTGGCCGCACCAGCGGACGCAAGCAGTTAAAAGCTACCTAAGTCCCGTTGCAAATCACTCGCCATCCTCAGCGGGCCACCCGGGGCTTGCCTCTTAAACGCTTAGATGATGAAACGACAAAAAATGTCATTCGATTTTCCGAGGTTTCCCGGAGAAAAGAAGAAAAGCTTTGCGCATCCTGGGAAGCAGAATCAGCGTCCAATGTACTGGGGTAACCAGAGCAGGTCATTGAAATGGCGTAGTATGCAGATGGTTCTGTGGGCTCTAGCAGTGGGGACGGTGATGGTTGCGTCAAATCGGCCTGGTCTTTTTGGGTGCTTGTTTTCTGGTCCTGGCGTTAGTTATTTGGAACGAAACGCCGCAATTTGTTGATGCCGCTACCCCGCCACAGGCGGGCATAGTCCGCACCGGCTCCAGCCAGCCGGCCAGCGGGACAAGAGTATCTGCCGCCTCGCCTGCTCCGCGAGTGCTTCAGCCAGGTGAATCCTGGCACGAAGTAAAGCGCGGCGAAAGTCTCCCCTCCGTAGCGCGCGCTTATTTGCCGCAAACTTCATTCATGACGGTGGCCGAGCTGGAAAGGGCTATGCGCCAAGCCAACAATGGCTTGCGGGGAAACTTTCTGCATCCGGGAGAGCAGATTATTGTCCCCGGGATGCTGTCGGGGCCCATTTTGGAACGGCCGGTCGAAGTGAAACGCGACTTTGAAGTGCGCGCCGTTTACCTGACCGGAGCCATGGCCAGCAGCGAAAAAGGGATGCGCATCATCAACCGCTGGCGGGAGATGGGCGGCAACTCGGTGGTTTTCGACATTAAAGATAGCGACGGCATCGTAAACATCCCTTTCCCGCATGCCCTGAACTCGCCGGCGCGCCGGCCGGTGATTCGCAACCTACCTAAGTTAGCCCGTTACTTGCACTCTTTAGGCATGCACAGCATCGCCCGTATCGCGATTTTTCGCGATGAGCGGCTGGTGGTGAGCCACCCCGAACTGGCGGTTCGCTCTCGCCGCAGCGGACAGCCCTGGCGAGAAAACGGCAAGCTGGTGTGGACCGATCCCTCGCATCCCGAGGTACAGGCGTATGACATAGCCCTGGCCAAGGCGGCGGCCGAGGCGGGCGTGGATGAAGTCCAGTTTGACTACGTGCGCTTTCCCGCTGAAGGCGACCAGAAGGACGCGAAATTCGAGTTCCAGACCACGCACCCCGACTGGCATCGCTCCGACGTGATAACCCACTTCCTGACTAACGCTTACGCGCAAATCCATCCTCTGCACGTGCTGCTTTCGCTGGACGTATTTGGGGTCATGGCATGGCAGCGCCCGGTGGACCTGGCGCACACCGGGCAGGACATTCCGGCCATGGCGCTGCACTGTGACGTGCTTTCGCCCATGATTTACCCCTCTCACTTCTTTGGAATGGACGGTTATGCCCACCCGGGCGACGCGCCAGAGCACTTCATCGGCGAGTCCATGGCGCGCTTCCGCCGCGATACCAAGACCACTGGCGTAGTGCTGCGGCCCTGGCTGCAGGCTTTTGGCTGGCGCACCCGCACCTATTCGGACAAGTACATCATCACCCAAGTCCGGGTAGCGAAAGAGGAGGGTGGAATCGGCTTCCTCTTCTGGAATGCGCGCAACGACTACGGCAAGCCGATGGTGGCCATGGCGGAGATGCGCGCGGAGCACGGGCGCTATTTCCGCGGGGATGAGTTGCCGGGAGTCGCCGCGGCCAAAACCGCGGCGTCCACCGAACCGGTGCCACTGCTGGTGCCGGCTTCCGAAAGATAAATCCGAACAGCCAACTTATTGTGCAGGGACAGCCGCCCTCGGCTGTCCTCCAGGGCGGTGCCCCGGTGATGTCTTCAGGCGAGCTCCGCTCGCCCCGCACAGGCGAGGGCGCCTGTGCTCACGTATTGAGTGCTCCATGAAATGTGGAGGCGGGTCAGAGCCCCGTGCC
>Ga0075425_100003635_pt1 | contig 15688 bp, 13 predicted proteins | sample SoiMethybrSBSTD4_FD_75300 | JGI IMG/M metagenome (GOLD analysis project Ga0075425, IMG submission 75300) | Bulk soil microbial communities from a Populus tree surrounding site in Tennessee, USA - Soil MetaG P. TD hybrid SBSTD4 | ecosystem: Environmental > Terrestrial > Soil > Tree plantation... | reverse complement strand
CAAAGATAAAAGCCATCCTCGGGCAGATGGTCGACCGGTTTCCACTCCAGCCCCGCCGGAACGAAATCGATGCCGCACGCATATTCGCTGTACGCACCCCACGGATCGCGAACGTAATAGAAATAGTTCGAGCCGAGAACATGGCGCCCGGTGCCCCAGCCGACGGTGTACCCTTTATCGGCCATGTGCATGGATCCGAGCCCGACCGCATCGACCGAGGGAACAATCCAGCTCACATGGTGAAACCCAGGCCTGTCGGCTTTCAGAAAGGCCATCATGTGGTGATCGCTGCCGTGAATGCCGTGAAAAAAAACGATCTGGTCTGCGGAACGGTCCGTGAGGCGCATACCGAGAACACCAGTGTAGAAATCGATCGTTCGTTCGACGTTTGGGGTGAAACGAAGAACATGAGAAAGCCGTTCGATGCGTGGGTTCCCGGTGTGTCGCCGGTACGGAGCATTGCGCACCCCAGGCAGCAGGGGAGTCGGTTCGATAGGCGTTATCGAATAAGGCGACGTCTTCGGCCCGACCCGAATCTGAGTGAGAAATCCGTCATGATCGTGAAACCAAATTCCATCCCCATCGAAGCCTTTCGGTGGATTGACCTGTGGAATACTGCGCCGCGCGAGCCGCGCCTTGAATTCAGGTAGATCCTCCTCGAAACAGAGAAAGGACATGTGATGTTGAAACTTGCGGGTGCCCTCGGTGACTGTTCCCCAGCGATGATCGCTGCCTTCCGCACGGATTGCCATTCCGTTATCTTCGTTCGAAATTCTGAGGCCGAAGGATCCGTAGAAATGTTCTGCCTGTTCCAGCTTTGGAACTACGAGCGCAAATTCTCCGATCGAATGGATGCCCGGTGCGCGGCTCACCGTTGTTTCCTCCTTTAGACCTGCGTATGTTACTGCATAGTGGCTCATGAGTGAACACCGACACCTGCTCCGATCCGCTTCTGTCATCAGCGCCGCCACGATATTGAGCCGCATTCTGGGCTATATCCGCGACTCCCGGGTTGCTTTTCTTCTGGGAGCAGGAACCGCGAACGACGCGTATACCATCGCTTACCGGATTCCAAATCTGCTTCGCCGCCTCGTCGGAGAAGGTGCGATCAGCGCCGTTTTCATCCCGGTATTCGCGCGCTACCTCGCAAGCGATAAGAAAAAGGACGCGTGGGAATTTGCCAATGCCATGCTCACTTTGATGACGATCCTGCTCACGGTGATAACGGTTGCCGGAGTGATTTTCTCGCCCCTGATGGTGCGTATCTTTGCATCCGGATTCGCGGAGACTCCAGGGAAACTCGAACTGACCTCCACGTTGAACCGCATTATGTTCCCGTACATTTTTCTGGTCAGCCTTTCTGCGCTTTCGATGGGGATACTCAACAGCCTTCAGCAATTCGCGACTCCTGCACTCGGGCCTGTTGTGCTGAATCTCACCGTCATTTTGTTTTCGTTCCTGGGAGGATTGTTCGGAAATGTCACGAAAGCGCTGGCTGTTGGTGTCGTGGTGGGTGGCGTCTTTCAACTCGCGATTCAAATCCCGGCGTTGTTCAGAAATGGCTGGTGGCCACGCCTGAAGCTGGATTTCGCGCACCCCGGGGTTAAGCGTGTTGCCAGGATGATGGGGCCGATTGTTTTCAGCGCCGGCATCGTCCAGGTGCACATGCTCGTCGACTCGCAGTTTGCATCGTATCTGAGCGAAGGCAGCGTGACCTCGATCTATATCGCCGACCGGATCATGGAGCTCGTTTTGGGCAGCTATGCGGTAGCGGTCTCCACCGCCATCCTGCCGCTGCTCTCGCGGCAAGCCGCCGACAGCCAAATACTCGAGATGAAGAAGACCATCAATTTTGCGACCCGCGTGATCCTCTTCATTACGTTTCCGGCAACTGTCGGATTGATGCTTCTTCGGCGCGAGATCATTGAGGTCCTCTTCCAACACGGCGGTTTCACTTCGGCATCAACCGATCTCACAGCCTGGCCCCTTCTTTTCTTCGCACCGGGCCTTTCGGCAATCTCGATGATCAAGATCGCGGTTCCCGCGTTCTACGCATTGGAAGACACGCGAACGCCAATGAAGCTTGCGTTCTACGGCCTCCTTCTAAACATCGTGCTGAATGCTCTATTAATCCGGCCGATGCAGAACGGAGGCCCTGCACTCGCCACGTCCATCGCGGCATTTGTGAATGCATTCGCGCTGCTTTACGCGTTTCGAAAACGTTACGGCGTCCTTGGATTCCGCAGCGTTGCACGCTCTGCGGTCAAATTTGTGATTGCCTCAGCGGCTCTCGGCGTTGTTACGTATGGCATGATTCACTGGCCCGGCTTTTATGCCGGACACACGATGCAGAAGGCAATCGCATTGGCCATGACAATCGCTGCGGGTGCAGCCACGTACTTTGGAACAGCGCACCTCCTGCGTTCCCGCGAACTCGCCGAGTTGCGCGATGTAAAGCGAGTAGCCGGACGGTGACCAACGAAGACTGGGTTCGGCGCTTTCTCCAATATCTCCGCATCGAAAAGGGCGTCGCCGATAACACAATTCAGTCCTATGGACACGATCTCGCCATGTATTGCACGCATCTCGGAAAAGCCGACGTAGTGCGCGTGCAGCCGTCGCACGTATCCGGATTCCTTAAATTCCTCTACACTCGAAAACTGAAACCACGATCGGCAACGCGGGCCTTTGCTGCCGTCCGTGGATTGCATAAATTTTTGATTTTGGAAAAAGCCACGACCGAGAATCCTACCGCCACTGTGGAACAGCCCCGGTGGTGGAAACCGCTGCCGAACGTCCTGTCACTGGAAGAAGTCGACAAACTGCTAGAGGCTCCGAAGACCGATAACCCGAAGGGGCTGCGTGATCGCGCACTGCTCGAAGTGTTATACGCGACGGGCCTGCGCGTATCGGAGCTGATCGGACTCAAAATGGACGGAGTGAATCTGGACCTCGGGTTTGTCCGCTGTATGGGCAAAGGGAGCAAGGAGCGCATCGTCCCAATGGGAGCTTCTGCGGCCGACTCTGTCATTGCCTACCTGGCTGCTCGCAAAGTCAGGCAACCGACGGATTACGTCTTCCTCAATAATCGCGGCGGAAAACTCTCGCGTTCGGGCTTCTGGAGAATCCTCCAGGGCTACGGCAGACAAGCTGGAATCAAAAAGAAACTCACGCCGCACGTCCTGCGGCACTCGTTCGCAACGCATCTTCTGGAGCGCGGCGCCGACCTGCGCGCCGTTCAAACCATGCTCGGTCATTCGAACATTTCAACAACGGAAATTTACACGCATGTGATGCGCGAACGCCTGAAGGAGATCTACAAAACCTATCACCCGCGGGCATGAATCCGTAATCCGCGGCTAGGTCTTCACCCTCAGCATCATCCAGATTCCACTGAATCCGAAAATCAAGTTCGGGAACCACGCCGCGATCAACGGTGAAAGCCGATTTATGCCCCCGAGTTTGTCGAACAACTCAAATGTGGACCAGTAGAAGATCCCGACGACCACGCACAATCCGATCCCGTAAAACGCGCCTTTACGGCCAGTCGTAAACGAAAACGGAATCCCAATAATTGCCATGATGAAGGAAACCAGCGGGAACGAGAGCTTCCGATAGAGGTCGACCATCAGGTTGTTCACGTCAAAACCGCTCTGCCGCAATTCATCGACGTACCGATGCAGTTCCCCGTAAGTCATCTGAGCGGCCGTGCGCACTTCCTTTTTGAAATAGTCCGGATTATCGACGTCCGGGAATTCGAGCTGATTGAATTCCCTGTAATCAACACTTCCGTCCGGCGCGAGCTTACGGATCCAGCCGTCCTCAAACATCCAGGACCTGCCGATCCACACAGCGCGTGAGGCAAAGATCCATTCACTTAGCTCGAAGGTCTTCGGCTGGAAAATGAAAATCGACATTCCGCCGATCAGGTTCTCATTCGGATCAAAGTACGTGTAGTGATAGATCTGGTCGTTCGAGCCGACCATCCATTTGCGTTGTGGATCACGATATGTCTGCGCCGCGCGGCCCTTGATCACGTTCCGATATTCGTCCTGTCGCTGATTCGCATACGGCAACATGAAATCCTGCAGGAAGTAAATTGCCGCCGACAGCAGCAGAGCCATGATCAGCAGAGGCATCGTCATGCGATACAAACTGATTGCGCCGGCCTTTACCGCCAGTATTTCGTTCGTTTTCGTGAGGGTTCCCAGATTGATCAGGATCGCCAGCAGCACGGTCAGCGGAATTACGTAATAGAGAATCTGGGGCAGAAGGAAAACGAAGTAGGTAATGACGATGGTCGTATCGACGTTGTTCTTCACGATGTCTGGAAGCAGTTCGAACAACGTGACGATGATGAACAACGACACGAATACGAGAAGCACCAGGGAAAAGAAAAACAAGAATCCGCGAAGGACATAAATATCGAGTACCCGGAAGAATTTCGGATGATGCGTGAGCGAATACGCCCAACGGCTCAAACGTTTTCGCGTTGGACGCACAGCGCCGGCCTTATCGGAAATCCAGTTGATTATCGATGCGAGCTGCCCCAGGGTACGGTTCTCATAGGCGTGATCCGATCGAATAAACAGAAACATGGCCAGAGCGGCGAATCCGAGGTTGGGCAGCCATGCACCGAAGAAAGGCGAGAACTGCGCGTTGTTTGCGATGCGTGTCCCACCGATGAATGCAAGATAGTACGCCAGCATCAAAATCAAACTCAGGACCAGCCCCATCGATTTGCCGCCGCGTGTAGTCGAAACGCCGAGAGGCAGACCGACCAGTGCAAAGATAAGGCACGCGAACGGCAGAGCTAAGCGGCGATGGAAATCCACGCGTTCTTCGTATGTCGCCGTGTTCGCCAGTAAATGTTCCCAGATGGTGCGTGTGCTGGTTTCCGCCAATGACGGTTTCTCCTGCTTCGGCGCTTCCGGCATCGGTATCGAAATCGTGTTGGTCTGAAAACTCGAGAAGGAATACCGGTTCGGAGCCAGCGGCGAAACAAAATGCGTGTTGCCGTCATGAAGTGTGAGCTGGAACGTATGATTCTCAGTGTTTCCAACCAGCGAACCGGATCGTGCGAACGTCACGCGCGGGTCGTTCGGGTCATGCAGGTCCGCAAGCATGATGCCGCGCCAGTTCAAACCTTCCGGCGCGACGTCCTGGACGTAGAGAATCCAGTTCCTCAGCCGCTCATTGAACACGCGTGCTCGCAGCTCAAGCGAGACTTGCTTGACGGCGACATCATATTTCAAATCTCTGAGCCGGGCGGCGGTTTGAGGTGCGATCCATACCGTTATCGCCAGATTCGCGGCCCAAGCCAGCCCGCCGACCAGCATCACGGGTAAGAGTAAGCGCTTCATCGAAACGCCCGATGCGCGAAATGCGATCGTCTCGCTGTCGGAAGACATTCGTCCGAAACCCGTCAAAATGCCTACTAATACCGCCATCGGAATGGTAAAAGTTAAGACGCCGGGAAGAATGGCCAGCGAAATGGACCAGATCTCGTGAATCGTCGCCGACTGGCGAACCATCACTTCCAGAAGGGCGCCGATCTCACGAATGAAGGCCACAAATGTCAGGGCAACAAGCGCGATGAGAGAAGGAAAGAAAATTTCTTTGAAGATATATCGATCGAGAGTCCTCATATCAAATGGCGGATATCGGATGGCGGATATCGGATGTAGGAATCACATCCACCATCCGCCATCCGCCATCCGCCATCCCGAATAGTATTCTATGCAACCCATCCTTGTCTCATTTCTCTGGCACATGCACCAGCCTTTTTACAAAGACCTCGTACGCCAGAGTTACGTCATGCCCTGGGCTTACCTGCACGGAACGAAGGACTACTTTGGAATGCCGGCGCTCGTCGAAGAATTTCCGGACGTGCACCAAACGTTCAATCTCGTCCCGTCGCTGCTCCTGCAACTCGAGGAATATGCCGAGGGCAATGCGCGCGATGCATCGCTGGACCTCGCCTTCAAGCCGGTCAGTGATCTGACCGAAGAAGACCGCGCCGTCATCATCGAACAGTTCTTTCCGGTTCCCGTCCGCACGATGCTGCAGCCGTTTCCACGGTATTTCGAACTGTATGAACGCCGCAGTGATCCGACACGGCGTCATGCATTTTCCGATCAGGACATCCGCGATATCCAGGTTTGGTGGAGCCTCGTGTGGTTCGATCACGACCGCCGTCCGCAGGAGCTCGTGAAGAAGGGCAGTAACTTTAGCGAGGCCGATAAGACGGGGCTTCGACAGCTCGCACAGCAGCTTCTCAAGAAAATCATTCCGGAATATCGGCGGATGCAGGAGCAGGGAAGTATCGAGCTTTCGACGACTCCGTTCTATCACCCGATCCTGCCAATCCTGATCGACAGCCACGCCGCAAGCGATCATCCCGCCGTGAACGTCCGGTTTCCGGATGACGCGCAACAACAGGTTTCGCGTGCCCTCGATTTCATGGAAAAGAGATTCGGGAAACGACCCCAGGGGCTCTGGCCATCGGAAGGTTCGGTGTCGAACGATGCGGCTCTTCTGGTGTCATCGCTCGGCGTCAGGTGGATGGCTACCGATGAAGGCATTCTTGCGAAATCCGGCGTCGATCTTTCATGGAACAATCGACGAAATTTGTACGCACCATACAAGAAAGGCGAACTGACAATATTTTTCCGCGACAGAACGTTGTCGGACTTGATCGGATTCCAGTATATGCACGCGCCGGCTGCCGAGAGCGCCGGCGATCTCATACGACGATTGAAAGAAGTGCCGGCGGGATCGCACGTCGTCATCGCACTCGACGGAGAGAATCCCTGGGATTACTACCCGAACAGCGGTCGTGATTTCCTGAGAAGCTTGTTTGGCGGCATACAGAACGATCCGCAACTCGAGGCGGTCACGTTGTCCGAAGCTCTTGAACGGATACCGAGCCGTAAACTGGACTGGCTGGCCGCCGGCTCATGGGCGAATGCGAACTTCGACATCTGGTTTAGCCACGCAGAAGATTACCAGGCGTGGGAGTGGGTCGTCCGCGCTCGCGAAGCGTTGATGTCGCGCAACGGCCAGGTTAAAGAAGCGGATTGGAATCTCGCCTATGAGGAGTTGCTTATCGCCGAAGGCAGCGACTGGATGTGGTGGTTCGGAAATGATTTCAGCAGCGACAGCGATGCGATCTTCGATTCGTTATTCCGGCAGCACATCGCGAATATTTACACGTTGATCGGGCTGCCCGTTCCGGACGAGCTTGGTCGACCGATCAAGAAAAACATCGCCGCCGGTCGGAAGCTGGTAATGGCTCCTCCGCAAGTTTGATTTGGTCCAAACAGCCGCGGATTGCGCGGATTACGCAGATCCAATTCGTGTAATCCGCGAAATCCGCGGCTATTCCCAGCGGCGGTTAGAGTAGATCTTCGATAATTCGGAATAACTCTTCACGTGGGAGCGTGGATGTCGCCGTATGGCCCACCCCGCGTTCTTCCCAGTAGACGGTGACCATCCCGTCCTTTTCGAACAGCAATCCTTCCGTACCGCGAATTTCCAGAACTTCCGGAGCGGTTCCACCAAACCTCATTTCCGTGGGCTTCTTTTTCTTTTCCGTTGCGGCTTCGTTGAGGACGGCCCGGCCGAAATTTGGAGGGAGTGAAACTCTGGGAAACTTGAACGAGTGAAGCAAAAGATCTCGGCCTGCGGTCAGTTTGAACGTCTGCCGGACAACCGGATAAAAGGTCACGTCGCTCCTGATGTTGCCGAGAATGGTCATGTTCTTTACAAACCGGCCAGGAGCAATCGCCAGCGCATCGCGTTTACCTTCGGACTGCGAAAGACCAAGGATGTCAATGCCGGCGTCTTTCTGGACCTGGGCGTAATCCGCGCCCTTGAAGTCTTTCTCCTCGACGAACGTGATAATCGCATTGGGATGTCGCGCCGGATCGTAGGGATTGCCTGGAGGCGGTGTCTGCGCCATTGCGGCGGACGGCAGCAAAGCGAATAGAACAAGCCGTGCAGTGCGTAACATGTGGAAGCCATTATAATCGGTTCCCGTGGTTCCCAAAGCACTGACGATCGCCGGTTCCGACCCCAGCGGAGGCGCCGGCATACAGGCAGACCTCAAAACATTTTCAGCCCTGCGTGTGTATGGCATGGCTGTAATCGCGGCTCTTACTGCACAAAACACTGTGGGCGTGGCGTCGATCATGCCGATACCTGCAGAAGTACTCAACAGCCAGCTCGACACTTTGCTCAGCGACATCGTTCCTGACGCCGTAAAAACGGGCATGCTTTCTACGGCCGGAAATGTTGAACTCGTGGCGGCTAAAGTCAGAGAATATGGCCTCACGAAACTCGTCGTCGATCCGGTGATGCTGTCGACGTCCGGCGCGTCATTGCTCGAGCCCGATGCACAACCTCTCTTTCGAAAAGAATTGTTGCCGCTCGCGCTGCTGATTACCCCCAATCTGGACGAGGCTCGTGCTCTTACTGGAAAAACGGTGACGACTGTCGAGGATATGGAAGAAGCAGCACTTCACATTCACGGCATGGGTGCCCGGAACGTCCTGGTAAAAGGGGGGCACCTCGCAGGAGAGGCTACGGATGTGTTTTTCGATGGGACGGAGTTTTTCCACCTGCGTTCCGAACGCATCAGCAGCCGCCATACCCACGGCACCGGTTGCGTGCTTTCCGCCGCCATCACGGCATATCTCGCTTTGGGCAAGCCCGTGGAAGGCGCGGTCAGGGACGGCAAGGAATTCGTAACCAAAGCAATTAGAAGCGGGCTTTCATTGGGCAAAGGGCACGGCCCATGTGATCCGCTCGGCTTGGAGAGGTGATATGGCAATCACCGTAAACGGAAAAGACATAAAGGACGCCCTCATCAAAACAGAACAATTTGAAATGAAGATTGTCGAGTTGCTGCCCGATCACCTGAAGGTCAGCATCAAAGAAACCGTGGGGCAGCCGTTCAACTTCGTTCCGCGATTTGTGACCCTTGTGTATCCTGAGGGCGCAATTAACGCGAAGGATACTGGAATTGTCGTTGTCGGGGCGCGCAAAACCATTGAAGCAACTATCGAATTCGAAAAACGAATCCGAATCGAAACTTTCATCCGCATGGACCTGCAGTATGCGCGGAAGAAACTGGCCACCATCGCTATAGAGTGAAACTCGGATTCAAATCCAGGCCTTTGTTCTTCCTCGTCGTCATCACTGCCGTCTGTTACATCAACTCCCTGCACGGTGATTTCGTTTTTGACGACATGGTCATCGTGTTCTCGTCCGGCATGCTGAACATCCATACGCTCCACGATATCGCGGCCAACGCGGACGGCCCGAGAATGATCCTGTTCCTGACATACGGGCTGAACCACTACTTCGGCGGCCTCAATCCGTTTGGCTATCACCTGGTGAATGTCGTACTCCACGTTGTCAATGTTTTGCTTGTGTATGGCATCTTGCTTACGGCTCTCCGACAAATGGAATTCCGAAACGCGATGAAGGCTGCATATGCAGGAGCGCTGGTCTTTGGAGTTCACACGCTGTTTTCCAGCGCCGTCAGCTACGTCGCGGGTCGTTCATCCGTGTTATGTGCGACGTTCTACTTCTCGTCGGTGTTGGTGTTTCTGAAGGGCCTCGATGCGTCTCGACGCTCGTCGCGTATCGTTAACTTTGCATTGACCGGTTTGTTTTTTTTGCTGGCCTGGTGGACAAAACAGGAGGCGATCACGCTTCCATTGCTTCTTGCGTGCATCATCTTTTTACGGACCGAAAAAATCGAATGGCGCTGGATTGGAGGTCTTGCGGCGACACCGCTTATTGCCGCTTTCCTGGTTCGCAAACAGCTGACAGCGATGTTTGCGAGCATCGCGGCCAACGAACAGCTCGTCAAGGCCGGATTCGGAACGATTCTGTCGGTGCCGATATTCTTCCGCACTTACGTCACCGCAGCCGTCACCTACTACCTGCCTCGGCTGGTGATCCCCGTCCGTTTGAGTGCGGATCCCGATATCGTCGCGGTCGAGCAATGGTACAGTCCTGAGTTTATATTCTCGCTGCTGCTCCTTTCCGTACTTTTATGGTCGATCCTTCGGTTTAAAAAATCCCAGCCCTTGATCAGTTTTGGAATCGCAGCATTACTGTTTTCACCTCTACTGGCGTACGCGATCACGCCGCTGCCCGATGTGGTACTTGAACATCGCGCGTACATTCCCGGTCTTGGCATCGCTTTTCTCGCTGCATGGCTTTTTCAATGGATGGACCGCAAGTATGCGCGGGCGGCGTCGGCCGCTTTCGCGACTCTCGGAATAGTTCTGATGGCGATGACGATCAGCCAAAACAGCGTATGGGCAAACAACATCGCTCTCTGGGAAGATGCCACGGCGAAGGCGCCTGAAAAGGCGCGGACTCATTTCAATCTCGCTCAGTCTTATCAAAACGTTGGGCGATATCCGGACGCACTGCGGGAATACGATCGGGCGCTTGTGCTGAAGCCGGACCTCTTTGCTGCGTATTCCAATATGTCCGGGATTCTTTTGGAGCAAGGCCAGATGGACAAGGCACAGACGGTTTTGCAAAAGGTCACGTCGCTCGCCCCGAATTTTTCGGAAGGGTTCGTCAATCTCGGCGTCTTATACGTTCGGACGCGCCAGCCTGACAAAGCAGTCGAGGTCCTGAGCCACGCTATCGACCTCGCGCCCGACAGTTACACGGCGCACTTCAACCGAGCTGAGGCGCTGACGCTGAAGAGCGAATTCAAAGCGGCATTGGAAGGATACAAGGAAGCCGCACGACTTCGGCCAGACGTTCCACAGATCCGAATGGGACTTGCCGTCGCGTATTGGAGAGACGGGGATTTCGATGCATCAGAGCATGAACTCGTGGAACTGACAAACGGTCCGCTTGCAGCCGACGCATACCGAAACCTTGGCGTCCTGGAAAATCAACGGCGGAGATTCGATCGGGCAATCGAATATCTTCGCCCTGCCGTTAGTCAACGCAATCCATTCCCCGAAGCGCACAACGACCTCGGCATTGCCTACCTTAATAAGCAGATGTACGACGCCGCCATTGAGCAGTTTCAGACTGTGCTCGCCCAGCAGCCGACTAACGGCGCCGCACCGTTGAATCTGGCTCTGACGTACGAGAAGAAAGGTGAAGCTGCGGCGGCGCGACAGATCCTCGAAAAGTACGTCGAGCAGTACGGAACCACCAATTCGCCGTTCATGACACAAGCCCGAGAAAGACTGAGCAAGTTGAATTGAGGCAACGTGGGGTCAGACCTTAGTTGCTGAATTCCCCTGAAATCCCGAATTTTGTCAAACTGCCGGGCATTTCCTGTTTGCCGTGGCGGCCGAGTCCGCCGAGCGCGCGATCGACGTGATCACCAGCTGGCAGAAGCTGGTGAAGACCGGGCAAACAGGAGCGAGGTTCGGTCAGTAGGTCTCGGCACACGTCAAGCAGTCCACGAAGCACGCGCGTACCTCATGGTATCCTTGCACCGTGAATGTCGAGCGAACAATGCAGTTCATTCTGGAAAGTCAGGCGAGAGCCGAGATCCGTATGGAGAAGTGGGAGATCCGTATGGAGAAGGTCGAGGCCCGCATGGCGAAGACCGAGAGCCGCATCGATGCAATGGAGAAGCGGTTCGATAAGAGAATGGACGCCATCACCAGAATCCTTCAGCAAGGCATGCGGATGCTCGTCAAAATCGAGACGAGGGTCGAAGAGTTGGCCGAAGCGCAGAAGGACACCGACCGGAGCCTGAAAGAGTTGGCCGAAAAACAGAAGGAACTGGCCGAAGCGCAGAAGCACACCGACCGAAGCCTGAAAGCTTTGATCAAGAGTCTGCGCAACGGCGGAAACGGCCGTTTCTGAACTTCCTCCTCCCCAAAAACAGGATTTAACCAGTCAGACCCCGATTTGTTACACTGCCGGGGAAAATGGCAGCACTTCAATCCGGTTCACGTCCTTGCATCCTACGAAATACTTGCTCTGATCGGTTCGGGTGGGATGGGCGAAGTGTATCGCGCGCGAGACTCGAAGCTGAAGCCCAGTTCCTTCTGCGCTTCGGCCAGTTCTGCAACCTTTACCGCAATTTTGACGAGCATGCGCTCCAGGTTTTTTGATACCGTCCATCCTCCTATCGAGCCGCCTCTCCGTGGCATCCACGCGCACCTCAGTTCTCTCCATGCGGGCCTCGTACTTCTGCATGCGGATTTCGGCTTTCGCTTAGCTCTGTAAGATGAACTGGATTGTGCGTTCGACATTCACGCCGCAAAGATAGCACGTTGACGTCGAAGTCGAGGGTCGTCACTCAATTTGCGGTAGTACGCAGCCAGGCTTTTCGCAGAGAGGTCTGATCGGGCGTCGGCCGCGCCATATCGACCATCATCCAGCGTTCATCGGCAAATTCGATCGGCACAATGTTCACGGTCAGCACGCGTTCGTTCCGGAGCAGCGACAGCTTCAGCGTCGCACCAATGGGGTGCGAGTGCAGGCGCGCGCGGAAGTTATCGAAGGTAAGGCCCTCGTCGGCCATTGAGAGTAGAACGTCGCCGACATCCAGTTTGGCCTTTTCTGCAGGGGACCCTGGAACAATTCTCTTGATGCGCGGAAGATTACCGTCCGCACGATCGAACTCGACTCCGACATAAATCGTCGGCGCCTGCTTCTCGGGGCGAACCGTGAGCGCGGCCTGACCGAAATACCGGTTGTAGTCGATTTCGCGATGGCCCTCGACGTTTGCGGCGAAGAATTCATGGAAGTCCGACCCCGCAACCGTTTCGACGGCTTTCAGGAAACCATCCTCGGGGTATCCAACGCCCTTGTTTGCATAATTCTCCAGCAGGTACCGCATAACATCGTCGAGGCTCTTTTGATTCTTCGTACGCGCGCGAATCTCCACGTCAAGCAGCATTCCAACGAGTTCACCTTTCGTGTAGTAGGAGATCGCGGTGTTGTCCGCATTGTCGCTGCGCGTCCATGTATTCCAGCTTGCATCTTCGAGGCTGGTCACCAATCGACCCGCAGCATGCTGCAGTCCGTCGATCGTCAAACCGGCATTGTCGATGTACTCACGCTCGGTGTAGACACCCGTTCGCAAAAGGAGAAGATTCGCGTAATAGCTGGTCAGCCCTTCGGCCACCCACAAAAGATGAGTGTTGACCTCCCGCGTGTAGTCGAACGGTCCGAGAACGGCCGGCCTGATCCGTTTCACATTCCAGAGATGAAAGTACTCGTGAGCCGCGACGAAAAGGAATCTGCGGTACGGCGTCTGGTTGACGAAGTCATTTTCACCGACTGTGATCCGCGTCGAATTCAAATGCTCTACACCGCCGGCGCCCGTCTGCGGTTGAACTTTGACGAGGAACGTATATTCCTTGTACGGCAGCTTTCCGAAAATCGCCATGGACGCTTCGACGATGTCCTTCACATCAGCGATGACCTGTTCCTGCGTCATCGATAAATCGGGCTTGCTGAACACGAGCCGGTGGTCCGCGCCGCCCGCTTCGAATTCGAGGACTTTGAACTTGCCGATGAACGCGGGCGCATCGGTGAAAATGTCGTAGTCGGTCGCAATGTAGCGGTCGCCTTTCTTCTCGAGGCCGGTGTACACATTCCAGCCTCCGGGCGAGTTGTATTTCACGCTGCAGGGAAGATGCTTCTGCCCGACAACGTACATGAACGTTGCGGGACCGTTGACATCAGCCATTTGGTCGGTCAGCTGTGTCGAGTAGACGCGGTAACGAACATTAACATCGTCATTCGGTTGTTTGTCGACGCGCCATGTCTGCTTGTCCGTCTGTTGCCACTTCAACATCTGCCCGTGAGTGTTGGCCGCCTGAAAGTCCTGAACGTTTTTTGCGAAGTCGCTAATCCGGTACGCTCCGGGCATCCACGCGGGCATCGAGACAGAAACGCTTTGCTCGCGAATGCCTTTGATCGCCATCTCGATGTCGAACAGATGCGCGACGGGATTGTTGATTGTGACGGTGTATTCGACCGACGCTCCGCGCGCCGGGATCTGGTTCGGCGCATAGATCGGCTGCGCCAGACCTGCCGCTGGATTTTGAACGGCAGCCGTCGCGACGAAGAGCGCTATGACGAGCGAGCGGATCACGATACCTCCTGCGGTTTCGCGATCATTTCTTTCGCTTTCCGAAGTACGCCTTTCTCCTGGGGATAACTTGCATTGCTGATAGCCTGGTCGATGGGGAACCACTCCACGCGATCGACCTCGCGGTCGTGTTGTGACGGATCGCCACCCGTGTACCTCAACAGATAGAAAGTCACGATCTTGAAAATCCTTGTCGGCGGATTTTCCCACTTGGCCATATACGAATACTTGATCGTTTCGATCTTTGTCACGATGGTTCCCGACAGTCCTGTCTCTTCGCGAGCCTCCCGTTGCGCTGCAGCTTCCGGAGCTTCTCCGCGTTCAATCAGACCTTTCGGAAGCGCCCACGCTTTCCGATCGTGCGGCTGTATGAGTGCGACTTCTGTGGTTGTGTCCGTCGTTCGGTAAACAACGCATCCCGCGGAAATCTCTCGCCTCGACATCGCACGAAGATATTACAATAGCCGCGGGGAAACCTATGAAACGTTGCGTTCTAGCCGCGATTTCCGCTGTTTTGGCCGTCGCCGGCATCGCCAGGGCACAGGGACTTCACATGGATATTCGACAGATTGTGCTTTGAGCCTGCGCCGGAGCCGGCACCGGCGGCCCCGCGCACCGGACCGCCCCCGCGCTCGGTGTGGTATGACGAACCGGCAACGGTTTTTGACAACCTTTATTATTTCGTCGCCAGGCGGACGTCATTCTTTCCGAAGTCGACTGGGGATTGATTGAAAAAGATCGCGCTCCCGCGACCCAGAAAAGGACATGGTCGCGACCGACGGTCGCTTGCCGGCGAGAAGGGATCTTCCGACTAGCCGTCCAATTTCGAACTTCGAATTTCGAATTGGTTCCCCTGATGTGGACTTGTCCAATGCGTCCAATTTTTTAAGATAGAAATTGGACTTATTGGACGAGTGGACAAATCCACATCAGGGGAACCAATTCGAAATTCGAGGTTCGAAATTGGACGCGTTGTTATTGGACGCTCCTGGCGGTACGGATAGACGCCGCAATGATCCTGCAAAGTTCAGCGTTTTCGGCGATTATCGGGATTAATTTATCGGGGGAAAGCAGACTTATTTCACGGATCAACTTCAGCCAGACAGCAGTTTCATTGAGCTCTTTCAGCACGATTTTGAGTTTGTGAACGAAGTCGGTCCGGCTTTCTGCTCCTCGAGCTTCGCCGTAATTGGCAGCGGTGGCAGTACCGCATCTCACTATTTGTGAGCAGATATGCCGTCCCTGGACGGTCCGCGGCAGCTTCCCCGAAATATCGAGAATCTGTGCGGCAAACAAGATGAAGCGTCTTTCAAGGTCCTCGGCTTTTTTAGCATCCGCAGTCATGGCGCGAATGCTTGTGCACGCGGCCGTCCAATCTCGAACTTCGAATTTCGAATTGTTCCCCTGATGTGGATTTGTCCACTTGTCCAATACGTCCAATTTGTATCTTAGAAATTGGACCATTGGACAAATCCACATCAGGGGAACCAATTCGAAATTCGAGGTTCGAAATTGGACGCGTTGTTATTGGACGCTCCTGGCGGTACGGATAGACGCCGCAATGATCCTGCAAAGTTCAGC
>Ga0075425_100003634_pt1 | contig 15688 bp, 13 predicted proteins | sample SoiMethybrSBSTD4_FD_75300 | JGI IMG/M metagenome (GOLD analysis project Ga0075425, IMG submission 75300) | Bulk soil microbial communities from a Populus tree surrounding site in Tennessee, USA - Soil MetaG P. TD hybrid SBSTD4 | ecosystem: Environmental > Terrestrial > Soil > Tree plantation... | reverse complement strand
TCTGGCGTAATTCGATTCAGTACCAACGGAAGTGCGAATGTGGAAAGCGACCCACTGCAATAATCTCTCGGAGAATGAGAAATCAGTCGGCGGCGGGGGCTTCGGCGACCGCTAGGGCCCCGACGGGGCGGTCGTCTTCGGTGGTGATGGTCCAACTGGATGAATCGGAAAGTACGCGGCTTACCAACTGGGTATGCAGGGCGTGGCCAGCTTTGTGAGCTTCGACGCAGCCGAGAACTGGCAAGCCTATCAGGGCGAGGTCGCCGATCAGATCGAGCGCCTTGTGGCGGCCAAATTCATCCGGAAATCGCAACGGACCATTCAAGACGCCGTCGTCGGTAAGGACGATGGCGTTTTCGAGCGAGCCCCCACGGATCAGCCCCATGGAGCGAAGCGGTTCGATGTCGCGTTCAAAGCAGAACGTGCGCGCGCGGGCCAGCAGATCGCGGAAGGAATCGGGCTGGACGGTCATTTCGATTTGCTGCGGCCCGACGAGCGGATGGGGAAAATCCACATAGCATTGCACGTGAAATTCATCGGCGGGATAGATGCCGATATGACGATCCGCTTCGACCACTTCGACAGACTTGGTAATTTTCAGATACCGCCGGCGACGACGCAGACGGCGGATGCCGGCTTCATCGAGCAGGCGCAGGAACGGTTCGGCGGAGCCATCGAGGATAGGCACTTCAATGGCGTCAATGTCGATGAAGACGTTGTCCACGCCGCTGGAATAGATGGCCGCCAGGAGGTGCTCGGTGGTGGAGAGCAGAACGCCCTGTTTCATCAAGCTGGTGGCGTAGCTGACGCGGGCGACGTTGCGGCCGCTGGCTTCGACGGGGAAGTTGTCGAGGTCGGTGCGACGAAACACGATGCCCGTATCAGCCGGGGCGGGTACGAGCCGAAGATGACCGAAGACGCCGGTGTGAAGGCCTACGCCTTCAGTCGAGACTTCGCGTTGTATGGTCGTCTGAAACATGTGGGACAATGACTAGGGTAGCATCTTCCGTTCCACTCCATTTCGCTTGATTTAGGCATTGTTTTCAAATACTTACAGACCAGCAAGAACACGGTTGGTCCAATGGTGTGGTAAACGCACAACGAAATGGAAGGTTCGCTGTGGCGATGAGATCGGGTCTTACAGCGACTGAGCAGAGCGCGTTCACGTCAGGGTTATGGTCGCAAGCTTCCTTTCTGGTTGGTGGCGCGTCCCAACTGGGTACGGTGCTATACTTCGGTCAGAGCGCCAAAGGAAGGGCAAAGAATGAACCGCACTGCCAGGATCGCCATCATCGCTATTTCGTTTGCCGTGTTCTGCTATGCCGGACTGGGACACGTCCTCGGGCAGACCCACGAAGAGCGAGCCTACAAGTCGCTGACGGTCTACGGCGAAGTGCTGCAAAAGATCCAGTCCGATTACGTTGACGAACCGAACATGCACCTGGTGACGGCGGGAGCGCTGCACGGATTGCTGGAGTCATTGGATCCGCAGTCGAGCTACCTGACGCCGCGCGAGTACACGGAATACAAGCAGAAGCTGGCGAGCACGAATCCCGGCGATACGGGCCTTACGTTGAGCAAGCGCTTCGGATACATCATTGTGGTTTCGGTGCTTCCTGAAAGTCCCGCGGAAAAGGCCGGCATTCGTAGCGGCGATATTTTCGAATCGGTTGCTGGCTTTACGACGCGGGAGATGTCCGTCGGGCAGGCGATGAACCTGCTGCGCGGACAACCTGGCAGTGGAGTAAAAGTGGGCGTCATCCGGCGCGGCAAAAACGAGCCAGAGTCGGTGGATGTCGTGCGCGAGAAGCTGGCACCTGCAAAAATTTTGAGCCAAAAGAGCGATCCCGATATTTTGGCGCTGCGGCTGACTAGCCTGGAAGCTGGACGCGCAGACGAAGTGAAAGCGCGCTTGCAGGAGGCGGAAAAGCAAGGCGTACACAAAATTGTGCTGGATTTGCGCGACTGCGGCCGTGGCCCGGTTTCGGAAGGATTAGCTGTGGCGCGCCTGTTTATTTCGAGCGGAAATCTGGCGACGCTGAAAGGCCAGACGGTTTCCGCACAGACGTTCGCTGCTGAAGCGAGCAAGGTGGTTTGGAAGGGCCCGGTTTCTGTACTGACTGATGGAACGACGTCTGGCGCGGCGGAAGTGCTGGCTTCGGCGATTGGTGGCACACATCGCGGCGACATCGTTGGCGAGCGCACTTTCGGGCTGGCTTCCGAGCAGAAACTCATCACGATTGACGATGGTTCGGCGCTGATCTTGACCGTGGCGAATTATTACAATTTTGACGGCAAATCGATTTTGGAAGAAGGCGTGACGCCAACCGAAGTGGTTCGGCAAGCTTCGGCCGCGGTCGACGATGGCGCGGATGACGATGCGGATTCCGGTCAAGCGGCGCAGGCGCCAGCAGAGCCCCGGCCGCTTTCCCCGGAGGACTCAGTCTATAAAAAAGCCGTCGAGATGCTGAAGGCGCCCGCGAAAAAGGCGGCATAGGCGGTCCGTGCAATCGGACGACGCGATTCAACTTGGTTCCAATCACTCAATAAAAAGCGGCTTACCTAATCGGCCGAGGAGAGTTTTTGCGGCAGGCGCGGCCGTGTTCGCGCTTGTTCCGCTGTTGCTTTCCGGCGGATGCGAGCGCAGCAAACCTGGCCGGCTGAGCCCGGCGCAAGTTCATCAGATTACCGAGGAACTGGCCAAAACCGCCGCCGATGCGGCGCCGAAAGATTCGCTGGTGAAGTCGCGGCGCGCGCGCGGCAAATCGGCCGGCGCCGGCTCGGAGGAAATCTACATTGCATTGCGCGGCGCCGGTTCGAATATGCAAATCGTGAAGCAGAAGTTGGAAGGGATTGCGTCGCGGCACGGCCTCGCCGTCGCTTCTGCAGACCTGGATAAGGGCGGCGTTCGGATGACCTTGCGTTCACGGGACGTCATTACACACCGAATCGAGATCGAGCATTTCACGATGGCTGCGAATCAAACTTCGGCTGCAGCAGAAATGGCGCGGCTGGCTATCGTGCTGGATGATCTAGGCAACGACCGCAGCGTGGCCGACGAAGTCTTCGCGTTACGGGTTCCCATCACCATTTCCGTGCTGCCTTTCCACGCTCATTCCGAAGAGATTGCCAGGGAAGCGCGCCAACATGGATGCGAAGTGATGCTCCACTTGCCTATGCAGTCAGTGGTCAACGAATCGCCGGAGCAACAAGAGCTACATCCCGGCCTGACGCCGGACCAGGTGCGAGCGATAGTCGAAAAGATGCTGGACGCGGTTCCGGAAGCAGATGGAGTGAACAATCATCAGGGTTCGCAAGCGACGGCGGACATCACGCTGATGAATGAATTGATGCTGATCCTGAAAGACGAAGGGGTCTTCTACGTGGACAGCCGAACGACAGCGGCCACGGTAGCGTTCGATGCGGCCAAGCACGCCGGTGTGCGCACGGCGTTTCGCAACGTTCCTTTTCTCGATGATGTGCAGAATCCGGAAGCGGTGAAGCGGCAGTTGCAGCTAGCGATTCAGGGCGCAAAGCGGAAGGGCGAAGCGATTGCCATCGGCCACCCGCATTCCGCGACGCTGGCGGCGATGCGTGAAATACTTCCCCAGGCCAAGAAGGATGGCGTGCAGCTAGTGGTCGTGTCCGAACTGGTCCACTAAGTGACGGGCAAAGCGGCTGGCGGATTTTCCGCGGTTACCACAATGCGTGCCTTGCGGGGAAAAACCTTGTGAACATAAAACGCGGCCACGGCCATGGTGACGAAACTGAACACGCTGCCCTCCGGCCCAACCGTTCCCCCGGTGAGCCATACAGGTCCCTGCAAGGTAGCGTTGGAGAGATGGCCCTCGAAAACGTTGCCGCTGTTGGGAACCGAGAACAAAAATGTTTCGCCGAAATCGAAGGCGGCGTGCCAACCGACTACCAGCCACAGGTTGCCGGTGCGTTTGAGCGCCAGAGCAAAAACCAACGCGATGCTTACGACGCTCAAGGCGCCAACAGGTGACTCCCCTTTATTCATGAGGTGCACGGCGCCGAATCCGAGCGAAAGAATCCAGGCCGCGGGCCAGAAGCCGATTCCGTCCGCGAGCGTAAATTGCAGGTAGCCGCGGAAAGCAAACTCCTCGAACAGACCGACCAGCAGGAAAAAGAACGCCCACAGCAGCGCCCATCGCAGGATAGCTGTGCCGTGGATGTCGAGCGCGCCAAATTTGTAGCCACCAAACGCCGCAACGCACGCGATCAAAACTGAAATCTCTACCAGCCCCAGGACGCAGCCATGCCAGAACCGCGCTCCCAGCAATCCGTTCAGCGGAAGGCCATAGTCGCCGGGCGTGCGCGACTCGATCCGCGACATCACAACGGCGGGAAGAAACACTAGCAGTAGGGAAAGTCCCTCCTGCAGCGTCATCTGCCACATCGGAGGTTGCGCCGTTTTGGGCAAGTGCAAAACGCTGCCGAGCAAAAAGTTGACGGCCAGGCTAAAAACCAGGATCTGGAAGAAGTAGATCACGATTCGCCAGCCGGAGCGCAGGCCGCGTTCGTTCATAAACAACAAGTTGAACGGATGACGCGGTACTTGGATTGGTGGCGGTGCTGTTTCGCTCGGCTGGGAGGAAGAAGGAGTACTTTGTTCGCCCATTTGGCTATGAACAGTACCATAAGACCCGAACCGCCGGCCTGAGGAACGATTTTTTCGGCACACTGTTCGAGCGAAAGTAGTTGACTTAGACCTAACCAGAAGAATAGCTTCTAGCAGTTAGCGCAACTTCACCGAGGCCGACTGTGTCCCCCGATGCCCCCACGCCTGAGTTTTCCGCCAATCGACTCTGTCTCGATTTTGCAAACTTGCCGTTTGCTTCGGGCGATCAAACGGAACGGCCCATTTTCTGGGACGAATTTGTGGACTTTTTGGCCGCCAAACAGATTGTCTCCGAGGAAAGAAGTGCGCATATTCGAGCGCTGGTCGAGACCGATCCTCGCGGCGCCGAGAACCTGCTAACCCACGCGGAGCGGTTAGGCCGCGCACAGCGGCTTATCTTCCGGGCCATCGTGAAGGGGCATCGGATTCACCTTGATTGGACCGAACCGATTAACCGAATTTTACGGGTTACCGAAGGACACGATGAGTTGCAGTGGGACGGCACCGCCTGGCGACTTGGCTTTGTCGCACGCGAGGAAAGCCTCGTCTGGTTGCTCGCCGCAATCGCGCGTTCCGGTGCCGAGCTCATTGCTGAAGGCGCCAGCCACAACCTCAAGCGATGCGCCAATCCGGAATGCCCGATCCTTTTTTATGATGATTCCCGGACGCACCGGCGCCGCTGGTGCTCGATGGCGCTCTGCGGAAACCGCAGCAAAGTTGCAGCTTTCGCACGGCGAAATCAACCGGACGACGAACAGAAGACGCGCGCCCATCATGCCTAGTTCGCAAGCGTTGATACGCTGACGGTCCTCGTTACTGCGGTTCCTTGATGTACTTGGGTGGCTGACTTTTTCCCCACGGATCGTAGGAGTGGGCAAACACCAGGCGCTCGGCGAGCGGCGGGTGGGTGTACAACCAAAACGTAATGAACGGTGGCGGGTTGGGATCAGCCAAATCATTTTCGCCCATGGCCTGAAACGAATGCGCGGCGACCTGGCCGGAGCCGGGAACAATTCCGTGAATCAGCTCCAAGCCAAAAACGTCCGCATCGTGTTCTTCCATGCGGCTATAGCCATTGACCACCGGCGAAGACAGAAAGGCCATTCCGTCAATCAGCAGAAGCAAGATGGCGAGCGCAGCCCAATCGTGCGGCCCATAAATCTTCCAGCGCAATCCCCAGCGGTCCAGCACGGCGTTCAGCAGCCAGTAAGCAAGGAAAAGGCCCAGAAGCAAGACTGCCGCAAAAAATAGGATCCCGTTGCGGATATGATTCAGCACATAGTGCCCCGATTCGTGGCCGAACACAAAAAGCGTTTCTTGCGGACTCATCTTCTTCAACAGCGTGTCGTAGATGACGACGCGTTTTGACGCGCCGAATCCGGTCACGTAGGCGTTCAGCTCATTGGTTTTCACGCTGGCATCCATCAGAAACATGCGCTCGGGAGGAATGTTCAGGCCCGCGCGACGAGTCAGCTTGACCAGATCGCTGGTGAGTTGCGGCTGTGTCGCTCGGAGCGGCTCGAACTTGAAAAAGAGCGGATCGATGATGAGCGGTTCCAGGAAAAACATGCCGAGCAGAAAAGGCAAGGCGATCAGCCAGAAATAGAACCACCAGCGGCGAGGGCTCCATCGAATCGCAAAAAACACCAACAAACCCATGATGATGTAAAACGCGATGAGCACCAGCCCGACCTTGCTCCAGTCCAGCAGCCAGGAACCCCAGCCCTGCACGGATTGCTGATAGTGAAGAGAAAGCGCATGCCAAATGATGTGCACGGGCAAGTCGGCGAACCGCAAAATCAGCACCAGGATCGGGATGAAAATGAGCCCCTGCAGAAACCTGTTTTCCGTGTTGCGTTGCGCATAATCGCGGATCCGGCCGGCTAGACCCGTTCGCAATACCAGCAACAGCACCGCAAACCCCACAAAAACAGAACAAAAATAAAGCGCGTATCCGGCGCGAGAGTACCGCACGGCCTTTTCGTAGCGGTCGTGCGAAAGCGTGTAGCGTTCGATTTCGGTGGGCGCATTGGGCGGCGGCTGCGTGGCTGGCGTTTCCAGCTGCTGCGGCGGCGGAGTGCGAACCGTTGGCGTTTCTTGCGAGCGCAACATCGCCGGGAAAGCGAAGACTCCACAAAACAAAACTAGCTCAGCAAGAAATTGCGCAAGACGTCGGCGCCGCATGAATCCTTCTCGCAACATGCGATTGTGCGCGCATCGCCGGGGCAAAGCGACCGCGTGGGCGGCGAGTATGCAGCACAATTGCCATGCATGCAACCGTGGCGGGGCGCTTCTGCGCATCGCCGCGAGTAAGAAACCGGCTCTCCTTAGCTTAGATGGGCGAACGGGCCGGAGGGAAGCACGGCCCAGAAAGAATTAAGGCCTGCTTGGGGGATGCGCAGTCTTGAGGCTATAGTTGCGTATCGCTCCGGAGGTGGCCAGGCTCGCGTGCACCACGGACGTCCAGCGCTCCAGACGGTGATGATGAGAGCGGTGGAATAAGTAGGAAGTCCCAATGGAAATTGCCGTAGCGCCTGCTTCTATCGCGGCAAAGGCGGGGTGGTTGTCCACGATTTCATTGGTCAAGAATACTTCCTGCAGGCCGCGGCGCCGCATGTTTAGCGTAGAAGAATAGTCGAGCGCCCGTGAAGCTCCCACCAGCGAGAAAAGAAGGAGGTTCTTGCGATCCCAAAAGCGATGCTGGTATTCGCCTGTGCGCGGCATTGGTGAGTGTTGAGAAACGCCTTGTGCCAAAGAGGCGCATTGCGAGAGTGTGCCCGACGTTAGGCGAAAATCGGAATGGTCTTTTCGAGCTTCAGCGGCAGCCGAGGTCGGCACGGGAGCATCCGGTAAGGACAGCTCGTCCGTTGCCCAGCAAGAAGTAACGAACGCAGTAGAGAGAAGGAGCAGAACCAAGCCGCGCTCAAGACCCACACAACCCCTCAAGGACTCTCCTCAACCCACTCGGTTTTAGACTTCCTCCATTGTAGCCTTCCTCTGGTTATCGCTGCTCACCGGACAGGCATCCTGGCGCGCTTTGGAAAGGGGGCTCACGTTCCCGATTTCCGGGCGGCCGGGACGCCAGTCCACCGAGCTGGGCGTGATTCATTCGCAGCGAGCCGAGCCTTCTCGATTGCGCCCCTCACCTCGGGGGCGTATGTTGAAGTTTAGCCCGCGAAACGCGAGGAAACGCTGATGGTGTCCGCTAAACTGTCCAAGTTCCGTTCGTCTGTGCTGTTCGTTTTAACCGGAGCATTGCTGTCGCTTAGCTTGTTGCCCGGCTCGGCCTCCGCCCAATCGCAAAGTGACAATTCTTCCGTAGCCGACGCTGCGCGCCGCGCTCGTGAACAAAAGAAAAACGCGCCTAAGCCGGCTCGCACTCTGACCAACGATGACTTGCCGGTCGCGCCTCCGGCTGGTCAGTCATCCGCTGCTCCGGCTGGAGGCACCGAAAGTGCTGCCCCTGATCAGGCGAATACCGAAAGCGAAGCGGGTGCACCTGTGAAAGCTCCGGCAGCAGCCGAAACCGCAGCCCCGGCCGCGGGCGCGCAGAAAAAGAAAGCGGAAATCGAAGCAGCTCTCAAGCTCGCCAAAGCCGAGTTAGCCCGGGCACAAAGCGAACTCGATGTTCTGCAGCGCAAGTCTGCGCTCGACAGTGACTCTTTTTATTCTCAAACCGATTATTCGCACGACACGGATGGCAAAGCCAGACTGGACGCCGACGCGCAGCAAGTGAATGACAAAAAATCCCAGGTGGATGAGCTGAAGTCCAAGGTCGCTGCCCTGCAAGCCGAATTGGGAGAAGCCTCTGAACCCGAAAAACCCGCGCAGCCTCAATAGCTCCAGAAATTACTTCGGTTCCAGCACCAGAGGCAACCCATTCTTGGGGTTGCCGATGATCACCACTTTAGCGTTGTTGCTGGTCGCCAGTTTTTCCGTGGCCTCGATTCCCTTCCATTCCAGCAACTGCGGGCTGATTCCCTGGGCCACAATCTTTTGAAAGTCCGCGATACCTTGCGCTTCGATGCGCTTGCGTTCCGCCTCTTGCTTCTCCTTCTGCAGGATGAAGCTCATGCGCAAGGCGTCCTGTTCGGCCTGTTGCTTGGCTTCGATGGAGCTTTTCAGCATGGCCGGCAGTTGCACATCGCGGAGCAGCACCGCTTCCACGATGACCCCTCGCGCCGCCAGTTGCGTCGTCAATTCCCCCTGGATCTGTTGCTGCACCAACTCGCGGGCATTGGTGTACAGAGCGTTGGCACTGTGTGAAGACGTGGAAGCGCGTATCGCCGCTCGCAACGTCGGCTCAACAATTTTCTCGGCGTAGTTCTCTCCAACCGTCTGGTACACCTGCGCCGCCTTGGTTCTATCCAGACGAAACAGTAAGGATGTATCCAACGCCAGCATCAGGCCTTCGTTGGAAGGGGTGTTGGCGCTCTCCTTCACCGATTGTGTTTGCACAGACAGCTTTTGCACCGACTTTAGCGGGTTGATCAGATGAATTCCTTCTCCCAAAATGTCGCCGGTCACCCTGCCAAAGAGCGTCAAGACGCCGACGTTCCCGGTGGGAATCGAAGTCACGCTGGCCATCAGCAAAAGCAAAATCAGCACGACCGTCGCAATTTTCAGCAGGCGACTCCGAAAAAGAGCGAAGCCGGGCATGCCGCTGAACGAGCCGCCCACATCAAACGTCCTGCCGGTATTCGTCATGCTCCCTCCGTACGGGCTGTATCTCGGGTCAATGCTTTCTTTCATCTTCCACCAAGCAACGGCCGCGCGCCCGAGGTTCGCTTCCGGGTGCAGCGTATTTGTCACCCGTTAGCCGACGCGCCCGCCCATCTCACAGGAAATCCACAGCTGTTCGCAACCCTGCCCCCATACCTTGTGTGGTTTTGTCTTGACACCACAGCGCACCCGCGCAACAATCCCCCGCATCTTGCTGCTTCGGCCGCCGCCGATTTGCCTGCGTGCGCGGCCACTGGGGAAAGCACATGCAATATCTGCCGGGATGGACCGTGCAATGTATTAATCAGGACTGCGCCGCTCGCGGCCACTGGTTACGTGCCCATCTCTCCGGGCCTAACGCCGGTTTGGAGTTTTGCCCTTCATGCGGAAGTTCTCTGCAGGCCGTGCCGCCGCCGATCGGTCCGCGTCTGCGTATGAGGCCGCGTATGCTTGCCGCGCGCCCACCATTACGTCCGCGCCCGCGCTGACACCGATTTTCGCGACCGCGCCTTAAAACAAAAAGACCGAAGAGATGGCTCTTCGGTCTTTTACGTTTTGAAGTAGTGCGAAATCCTACCTGTCGACTAAACCCTTTTGCAGTATCTGCTCATCGCTCAGCCACAAATCCGGAATATTCGCTGAGCCTAGCCGCAGAATGTCTTCCAGTGCTCCGCGCACTTCGCTCGAACGAAAGTCCACTCCCATTTGGTCCAACAAGTCGAGCAAGGGCTGCGCGCCTTCGGCCAGCAATGGCCTCGAGACGTTGTTCGACCCGTCCAGCCGGTGATAGGTCAGCACGTAAACCGCCGCGGGCCCGGCACCGTGACGCACGATACGAAGAAACGCCCGCGCTTGATGGGGCGGCGGATCTTGTGTAAGCGCTGTGCGGGGTGCCGAAACGCTCATTGAGTGTCTCGCTCCTGTATTCCCCGCTCTCTCAACTGCAGCCGCTCGTGCTGCCGCAGTTTTCGCATTTGTAGCAAGCGCCGTTCGGCACCATCAACATGCCGCACTCGCTGCAGGTTGGCGCACCCTCATGCGCATTGCTGGGCGTTTTCGAAGCGGCAGTGCTCGTCGCGTCTGCCGGCTTCACGGTACGCGGCATCGCCAGAGCCGCCATCACCGGCGCGGTAGCAATCGCTTCCGGCGCCGCAGCGTTCAGTTTCAGATAGTCCGAAGAAATAAACCGTCCGCCGAGCCACCGTGCGATGTAATCGAGCACCGACGAAACGAAGCGGATGTTGGCATTGGCCGTGATGCCGCTCGGTTCGAACCGCGTGTTCAGCAGCTTGTCCACGAACACTTTCAGCGGCACGCCGTATTGCAGGCCAATCGAAACGGTCAGCGCCAATCCGTCCATTACACCCGACAGCGTCGAGCCTTCCTTGGACATCTTAATGAACACTTCGCCCGGCCGCCCGTCTTCGTACAAGCCCACCGTGATGTAGCCTTCATGGCCACCCACACTGAATTTGTGCGTAACGGAAGCCCGCTCCGCCGGCATTTTTTCGCGTTGCGCGCGCGCAAACAGTTCGCGTTGCATTGGTTCAACCACAGCCACCGCTACCGCCACTGCTTCAGCGGCTTTCTCCTTCTTGTCTTTTTCACCGCCCGCGTTCAGCGGCTGCGACTTTTTCGAATTGTCGCGATAGATGGCCACGGCCTTCAGTCCCAGCTTCCAGGACTCCATGTATGCATCCATGATGTCTTCGATCGTGGATTCTTCCGGCATGTTGATGGTCTTGGAGATCGCCCCCGAAAGGAACGGCTGCGTCGCCGCCATCATTTTCACGTGCCCGGTCCAGTTGATCGAACGCCCTCCGCCCGCTGGCGCCAGCGAGCAGTCAAACACCGCCAGGTCCGCCACTTTGAAGTGGGGTGCGCCGTCCAACTTGCCATTGCTATCGATATAGGAAACGATTTCGCTGGTTTGCTCCGGTGTGTAGCCAAGTTTCATCAGCGCCGACGGCACGGTGTTGTTCACAATCTTGATCAGACCGCCGCCCACCAACTTCTTGTACTTCACCAGCGCCAGGTCCGGCTCGATGCCGGTGGTATCGCAATCCATCATGAAGCCGATCGTTCCCGTCGGCGCTAACACCGTCACCTGCGAATTCTTGTAGCCGTGCTGTTCGCCCAGCGACAGCGCGTCGTCCCACGACTGCTGCGCCGCGATCATCAGTTGCGGCTGCACGTTCTCCGCCTTGATGCCGCGCACCGACTCCCGGTGCATGCGAATCACGTCCAGCATTGGCTCACGGTTCACCGCGTAACCCGGAAACGGTCCCATTCGTTCTGCCACGCGTGCCGACTGCGCGTACGCTTCGCCGCACATCATTGCCGTCACAGCTCCCGCCACATCGCGGCCTTCGTCAGAGTCGTACGGCAACGCCATGGACATCAGCAGAGCGCCCAAATTCGCGTAGCCCAAGCCCAGCGGCCGGAAGTTGTGCGAATTCTCCGCAATCTTCGCGGTCGGATAGCTGGCAAAATCCACCAGAATTTCCTGCGCCGTGATCGTCACATCCACCGCGTGCTTGAACGCTTCCACATCAAATGACCCACTCGAATTCACATACTTCATCAAATTCAGCGAAGCCAGGTTGCATGCTGTATCGTCCAGGAACATGTATTCCGAGCACGGGTTGCTAGCATTGATCCGCGCCGTGTTCTTGCACGTGTGCCAGCGGTTCACCGTGGTGTCGTACTGCATCCCCGGATCGCCGCAGTGCCACGTCGATTCCGCCATCTTGTACAGCAAATCCTTCGCGCGCAGCTTTTCCGACGGCTGCCCGTCAATCACGTTCTTCGTCCACCAATCCTTGTCTTGCTCCACGGCGCGCATGAAGTCATCCGACACGCGCACCGAGTGGTTCGCGTTCTGGAAGAAAATCGAAGTGTATGCTTCGCCGTCAATCGCCGGGTCATAGCCTTCGCGAATCAATGCGTGCGCCTTCTGCTCTTCCTTGTATTTGCACTCGATGAACTCGACGATGTCCGGGTGTTCGACATTCAAAATCACCATCTTTGCCGCGCGCCGCGTTTTCCCGCCGCTCTTGATCACGCCCGCAAACGCGTCGAATCCCTTCATGAAACTCACCGGCCCCGAAGCAATCCCGCCACCCGACAGCGTCTCTTTCGAACCGCGCAGCGCCGAAAAATTCGTTCCCGTGCCCGAGCCCCACTTGAACAGCATCCCTTCCGTCCGCGTCAGACCCATGATGGACTCCATGCTGTCGTCCACCGAATTGATAAAGCACGCCGAGCACTGCGGCTTCGGCTGCACGCCGACGTTGAACCAAACCGGCGAATTGAACGCCATCTTCTGCTCGACCAGCAGGTGCGTCAGCTCGTCCTTGAACGCATCGCGCGAAGCGCTATCCGCAAAGTAGCCACCTTCTTCGCCCCAACGCACAATCGTATTCACCACGCGGCCAATCAGTTGCCGCACCGATCCTTCGCGCTCTTTGCTGCCGGGCTTTCCGTGGAAATACTTGCTGGCGACAATGTTGGTCGCCGTTTGCGACCAGTTCTTCGGCACTGCCACATCTTCCTGGCGGAATATGGTTACACCTTTCTCATTTCCAATCAGCGCGGTCCGCTTTTCCCATTCCACCGCGTCAAATGGCGAAATCCTTCCATCGGTGAAGCAGCGCTCAAACTTCAACCCTGTCGTTTTTTCCGCCGCGCTTGTCTCCATTGCTTTGCCTTGCATAACCGGCTTCACCGTTGCTGCCATTTCTGTTCCTCCCAGCGCCGGGATCCTCGTTAGATGCTGGAGGAACCCTATTATTTTACTACCCACCGCAGTGGATGAAATGCGCCTTCTATCTCGTTTCCTATATGTCACTTACGGATTCGCTGGGTCGCGGAAGCCTGGGCCGGTTTTCTCTGTTGCTCATTCCAACCGCATGCGAAGCTGTCGCTGTTCCTCAAGCGACCGCAAACGTCAATGAGCTAGCTTCGGCCGTTTTTACCAACCTGGCCGGAAAGCAAGCTCGCCGCCTCGCGCTGACTTAGCGCGGAGGAGCTACTTCGCGCTGGAATGTTTTGCGAAAACCAGGCTGGGTCCGTGAATCAAACGAATCCGGTCTCCCTCGACCGGGTCCGCTGGCGCTTCCACGTTCCCCCGAATCTGGAGTCGCAGTATCAACGCGCGCTAATTTCCTGTCAAGAGAAAAACGCAAAATCTGGACGCTTTTTTTCCTGAGTGTCTATATCTTGTGGTGTTGTTCCCGCGGTTCCACATCCCATTTTGAAAAATTTTGCCAACCAATCTCGCGCTAAACTCTTTGCATCCAACTTTATATGCGTTTCCCGCGCTCAATTTCCTTTTTTTCGGCGTTCATCATTTTTTCCACTGTTATTTCCACATCGGCACATGCCCAAACGCCGCCTCCCGCTTCCTCAACTCCCGTCCTGCGCTCTGCTTACGGCGAAAAACTGAAACTCAGCGGCTTGCCCAACGGCGGAAAAGTCAACGACGCTCTCTTCCGCGGCGCACAACCACGCGCCGAAGGCATCAAGGAACTCAAAAATCTCGGAGTCACCACCATCGTCGATTTGCGCGGTGAAGATCCCGACAAAATCGCCTGGGAGCGCCGGCAAGCCGAATCGCTTGGCATCCGTTTCGTCAGCATTCCGGTCAGTGGATGGTCTCCTCCCACCAACGATCAAGTCGCCGCCTTCCTCGCGCTCTTCCGCAATAACGCCAAAGAAAAAATTTTCGTCCACTGTCGATTTGGTGACGATCGCACCGGCGTTTTCGTCGCCACCTATCGCATGGCATATGAAGGCTGGCCCGCGCAGCAAGCCATGAACGAAATGTATTTCTTCGGATTCAACGGCTTTTGGCATCCCTCCATGAAAACATTCATCCGCGACTTCCCGGCTCGCCTGAAGAGCGCTCCCGCCTTGACGGCGTTTCATCCGGCAAATGCTCCCGCGGCACCCGGACCGTAAGATAACGTGCTTATTTTTCTATAACTTAGAAGCACTGTCTTGCTAGTACCATCGTTTCCCGTTTTTGGGACTTCCGCTCCATTTGTACCCTCTAGCCTCCACCCTATCCTTCCTCAAGCACGGAAAGGTTGTCGCCATGCTAGTCGGTCGCTACCAACTCTTTGAAACTCTCGGCGTCGGCGCCACTAGCCGCGTCGTGCGCGGCTTCGATCCCATGATCGGCCGCCCCGTGGCCGTCAAGATTTTCCCTTCCGAAATCGCGCAAGGCGAAGCTCGCGACCGCTTCCTGCGCGAAGCTCGCGTCGTCGGCCAGCTCTCTCACCCCAACATCATCACGCTGCATGACATGGGCATCGAGGAAGCCACACAAACGCCCTATCTCGTCATGGAATTTGTCGACGGCGTTCCGCTCGATCGCATTCTGGAAAAGGGCACACTGCCGCTTCCACGCGCCTGTGCTTGGATCGCTCACGCCGCCGAAGCGCTCGACGTCGCTCACAAACGCGGCGTCATTCACGGCGACGTCAAACCCGCCAACATTCTCATCACCGCCGACGGTCATGTGAAGCTCACTGACTTTGGCATGGCCCGCGTCGCCCGTCGTGAAGCCCGTGACTCCGGGCTGCTTGGTACCCCGGCATATTGGTGCCCCGAACAAATCATGGGCCGCCCGCAGGACGCCCGCTCCGACATTTTTTCTCTCGGAGTCGTTCTCTACGAAATGATCACCGGTACGCGTCCTTTCGACGCCGATTCTTTGCAAGGCATCTGTAATCGCGTACTGTCTTCCACTCCGAACGCCGTCTCTCAGCTCCAGCCTTCCGTCCCGGCGCCCTTCGACGAAATCATCGCTGGGTGCCTGGCGAAAGCGCCTGAGTCGCGCATCGCGTCCGGCCAAGCCCTGGCGCAGCTGCTTTATCCTCACGCGCGACGTAAGGTCGTCGTGCCGCAGCAGCCCGCTTCAGCCAAGTCTGCCTCCCCGGCCCAGCCTTCTTTCCGCGATCGCGCCTCGCGCCTCCTCCGCTCCGCCTGATGCGCACCCTCGTCGTACCGCAGGCATTTTGCTGGCTCCGGCGTGCCGGGCGAAAGTCTGTCGAAGCCAGCACTGTCAGACGAGTTTTTCGTACTAAGGACACCACCCCCTTTTTTGAAACTTCTGTCCCATTGGCCTGCACAGCGCCACCTTGCAATCTGGTCAAGGCGACACTATCCGCCGCAAACATCCATGTCCCAGACTCGCTACCAGTCTCTTGCCACGATCGGCGTCGGTGCCTCTAGCCGTGTCGACAAAGCTCACGACACTCTGATCGATCGCAGCGTCGTACTCAAGACCTTCGCCACCGGATTCGGCTCCCCCGAACT
>Ga0075425_100003633_pt1 | contig 15688 bp, 15 predicted proteins | sample SoiMethybrSBSTD4_FD_75300 | JGI IMG/M metagenome (GOLD analysis project Ga0075425, IMG submission 75300) | Bulk soil microbial communities from a Populus tree surrounding site in Tennessee, USA - Soil MetaG P. TD hybrid SBSTD4 | ecosystem: Environmental > Terrestrial > Soil > Tree plantation... | reverse complement strand
CGCTCCTGCACGAACACCACCAGCACGTCGTTCTCGACCTCGAGGCGCACGTCCTGGAAGAAGCCGGTGGCGTAGAGCGCGCGCAGCGCCTGCTGCGCCTTCTCCTCGTTCATGCGCTCGCCGACCTTGATCGGCAGGTAATTGAACACCGTGCCGGGCTCGGTGCGCTGCAGCCCCTCGACGCGGATGTCCTTGATGGTGAACGGCGGGAACGCCTGCGCGCCGGCCGGGGCTGCGGCCGCCAGCACAAGCGCGGCAAGCACCGCGGCGACGCAGTGGCGCATCATCAGCCGGTCAGGAGGCGGGTCAGATCGTTGTAGAAGGCGAATACCATCATCACCAGCAGCAGCGCGAGGCCGACGCGCTGCCCGAGCTCGATTGCGCGCTCGGAAACCGGCCCGCCCTTCAGGATTTCGATCAGATAGTACATCAGGTGTCCGCCGTCGAGCAGCGGGATCGGCAGCAGGTTGAGCACGCCGAGGCTGATGCTGATCAGCGCGAGGAAAGTGACATAGGACAGCCAGCCCGCCTGCGCCGACTGGCCCGCGAAATCGGCGATGGTCACCGGTCCCGACAGGTGCTTCCACGACAGCTCGCCGATCAGCATGCGGCCGAGCATGCGCAGGCTGAACGCCGAGATGTCGGCGGTCTTGGCCACCGCCTTCGCCAGGCTGTCGAGCGGCCCATGCTGCACCCGGATGGTCAGCGCTTCCGCGTACCCGGGTGGAATGCGCGGCGCGGCGCCGATGCGCCCGATGCGCGCCTCGCCGGAATTCACCGCGTCCGGCACCACCTCCACGTCGAGCCGGCGGCCTTCGCGCTCAAGCAGCAGGCGCAGCGGCGCGCCCGGGCGCGCGCGGATGCGGCCGACCAGGTCGTCCCAGTTCTCCACCATCGCGCCGTCGGCGCGCAGCACGCGATCGCCCGCCGCCAGCCCGGCGCGCTCCGCCGCGCTGCCCGCCACCACCTGGCCGAGCACCGGCTCGAGCGGCGGCCGGAACAGGCGCAAGCCGATGCGCTCCAGCACGTCGCCCTCGACCTCCGCGGCCGGAAAGCCGCTCAGGTCGAGCGCCGCAGTCTCGATGTGGCCGCGTGCGTCGATGGTCTCGAGCTTCACCGGCTGGCGCTGCAGCGCCGCCTGCAGCACGCGCCAGCGCAGCTCCTGCCAGGTCTCCAGCGCCTCGCCGTCGATGGCGCGAACCCTGTCGCCCGCGCGCAGGCCGGCGGCGGCAGCGAGGCTGCCGGCCGGGGGCGCGCCGATCACCGGCCGTGCCTCCGGCAGGCCGTACATGAACAGGGCCGCGTAGACCGCGATGGCAAAGAGAAAATTGAACACCGGGCCGGCGATGACGATGAGGAAGCGCCGCCCTACGCCCTGGCGATTGAAGGCGCGCGCCGTCTCGGCCGGCGCCACCGGCCCCTCGCGCTCGTCGAGCATCTTGACGTAGCCGCCGAACGGGATGGCGGCGATCACCCATTCGGTGCGGTCGGGGCCGAGGCGCCAGGTGGCGAGCGGCGCGCCGAAGCCGACCGAGAAGCGCAGCACCTTGACGCGGCACAGCCGCGCCGCGAGGTAATGCCCGTATTCGTGCACCACGATCAGCACGCCGAGCGCGACGATGAACGCCAGCACCGTCTGCAGCAGGTTCATGCCGCCTGCGCCATCACCAGCGCCGCCGCGGTGGCCCGCGCCCGGGCGTCGGCGGCGAGCACCTCGGCCAGCGCGCCGACCGGGACCGCCGGCAGCTCGTCCATCGTGTCGCGGATCACGCGCGCGATGCCCGTGAACGGCAGGCGCCCGGCGAGGAATGCCTCCACCGCCACCTCGTTGGCGGCGTTGAGCGCCGCCGGCGCGCTGCCGCCTTCGCGCAGCGCCGCGTAGGCGAGCTCGAGGCAGGGAAAGCGCGCGAGGTCCGGCTTTTCAAAGGTCAGCTTGCCGATGGCGGGCAGATCGAGCGCCTGCGCGCCCGAGTCGATGCGCTCCGGGAAGGCCAGCGCATGCGCGATCGGCACGCGCATGTCGGGGTTGGACAGCTGCGCGATCACCGAGCCGTCGACGTACTCGACCATCGAGTGCACGATGCTCTGCGGATGGATGACCACCTCGATCATCCCGGGCGCGAGATCGAACAGCCAGCGCGCCTCGATCACCTCCAGTCCCTTGTTCATCATGGTGGCCGAGTCGACCGAGATCTTGCGTCCCATCACCCAATTCGGGTGGGCGCAGGCCTGCTCCGGCGTCACGCCGGCCAGCTTCTCCGGCGCGGTCTGCCGGAACGGCCCGCCCGAAGCGGTCAGCACGACTTTGCGGATCAATTTCCGGTCGGAAAAGCATTGGAAGACGGCGTTGTGCTCGCTGTCGACCGGCAGCAGCAGCGCGCCGCTGTCGCGCGCCGCCTGCATCATCAGCGGTCCTGCCATCACCAGCGCCTCCTTGTTGGCGAGCAGCACGCGCTTGCGCGCGCGCGCCGCGGCCAGCGTCGAGGCGAGGCCGGCGGCGCCGACGATGCCGGCCATCACCGCGGAGCAGCGCGGGTGCGTGACGACCTGCTCCAGCGCCTGCGCGCCGAACAGCAGTTCGCTTCCGGCAGCGGCGAAGCGGCGCTCGAGCGCCGCATCGGCCGCGGCGCCTGCTAGCACGGCATAGGGCGGGCGATGCACGCGGCACAGCTCGAGCAGGCGCTCGGCCGAGCTGTGCGCGGTCAGCGCGAAGAGCGGGAAGCGGCCGGCGTGCCGCGCCACGACGTCCAGCGTGCTGCGGCCGATCGAGCCGGTGGCGCCGAGAACGGCGAGGCTCATGCCCCGCCTCGCACCACGGGCAGAAGCAAGGCGGCGACCGGCAACGCCGCGGTCATGCTGTCAATGCGATCGAGGATGCCGCCGTGTCCCGGCAGGAGCGTGCCGCTGTCCTTCACGCCCGCCTGCCGCTTGGCCGCCGATTCGAACAGGTCGCCGACGATGCTGATCGCCCCGATCAATGCGGCGGCCGCGAGGTATGGCCCCCAGGAAATGCCTCCGCTCATGGTGCCGCAAATGATAGCCCAGGCCAGCGCGCCAACCAGTCCCGCGGCCGCGCCTTCCCAGGTCTTGCCCGGGCTGATCGCCGGCGCGAGCTTGTGCCGGCCGAAGGCGTGGCCGGCGAAATAGGCGGCGATATCGGCGATCCAGATCAGGATGAGGATGGCCAGCAGCAGGCGGGGCGGCAGCGTGACCACGGCGAGCGCGGTGGGAACCACGACCGCGATTCCCGCGACGAGCAGCGCGGCGCGCTGGGTCGCCTTGACGCCGCGCCACAGCCAGGCTGGAACCACCAGCGCCCAGAATCCACCGGCCACCAGAAAGAGCTCGTCGCGCGCGACGGCGAGCAGCGCGCCGTAGAAGGCGGCGGTCAGCAGGCCGTAGAGAATCGACCGCCCCCGGCCCAGGCGGCACAGCCTGCCCCATTCCTGCCCCGCCAGCGCCGCCACCGCTGCAACCAGCGCGACCAGCGCCAGCGGCGGCAGCAGGAACAGCGCGGCCAGCAGCGCGGCCACCAGCACGGCCGCCGTGGCCACGCGCGCCGCGAGCGCTTCCTTCAGGCGACCTCGGGGCGCTTCGTGGCCTCGACTTGCTCGCTGGTGCGGCCGAAGCGGCGTTCGCGCCGGCCATACGAGGCGATGGCCTCGTCCAGCGCCGCGGCGCCGAAATCGGGCCACAGCATCTCGGTGAAATACAGCTCGCAGTAGGCCAGCTGCCACAGCAGGAAATTGCTGATGCGCTGCTCGCCGCCGGTGCGGATGAACAGGTCCGGCTCCGGGGCGTAGCTCATGGCGAGATGGGAGGCCAGGGTTTCTTCGGCGATTTCACCCGTGGCGTTTTTCATTCTGTTAACAGCCTGAAGAATGTCCCACCGGCCCCCATAGTTGGCGGCGATGGTGAGTGTCAGTCCCTTGTTGTCCGCCGTCAGGCGCTCGCCCTGGGCAATCAGCGCCTGGATCTTGGGATCGAAGCGCGTGGTGTCGCCGACCACCTTCAGGCGCACGCCGTTCTGGTGCAGCTTGTCGACCTCGTTGGCGAGCGCGGTCTGGAACAGCTGCATCAGCAGCGCCACTTCCTTCGCCGGGCGGCGCCAGTTCTCGGAGCTGAAGGCGAACAGCGTCAGGTAGCCGACGCCGCGCTCGGCGCAGGCGCGCACCGTCTCGCGCACCGCTTCGGCGCCGCGCCGGTGGCCGGCGATGCGCGGCAGCCGGCGCGCGCGCGCCCAGCGGCCGTTGCCGTCCATGATGATGGCGATGTGGCGCGGCACTTCGCCATGCGCCGGAATCCCGCGGGTGCTGCTCTCCGGGCTCATACCGCGAGCAGCTCGGCTTCTTTCTGCTGCAGCAGCTTTTCAATCTCGGCGATGCGCCGGTCGGTCGCCTTCTGCACGTCGTCGAGCGCGCGGCGCTCGTCGTTCTCCGAGATCTCCTTCTTCTTTAGCGCCTCCTTCAGGTGGCTCATGGCGTCGCGCCGCTGGTTGCGGACCGCGACGCGCGCGTTTTCCGCCTCGTGCTTCACCACCTTGATCAGCTCCTTGCGCCGCTCCTCGGTCAGCGCCGGCATCGGCAGGCGGATGGTGTCGCCGGCGGTGCTGGGATTGAGCCCCAGGTCGGCTTCGCGGATGGCTTTTTCGATGGTGGTGATCAGCTTCTTCTCGAACGGCGTGACGCCGATGGTGCGCGCATCGAGCAGGATCACCTTCGCCACCTGGTTGAGGGGCGACGGCGTGCCGTAGTAGTCCACCGTCACGTGGTCGAGGATGCCGGTGTGCGCGCGGCCGGTGCGCACCTTGGCGAGGTCGCCCTTGAACGACTCGACGCTCTTGTCCATCTTCTGCTCGGTGGTCTTCTTGAGATCGGCGATCACCATGACGGCCTCCGCATTGCAATCATACGTGAACCAGCGTGCCTTCATCCTCCCCGAGGATCACGCGCCGCAGGGCGTCCTTGCGGAAGATGTTGAATACCGCGATCGGCAGCTTCTGGTCGCGGCACAGGGTCAGCGCGGTGGCGTCCATCACCTTGAGCTTGCGCGTGATGGCTTCGTCGAAGCTGATGCGGGCGTAGCGCGTGGCCGAGGGGTCGCGCCGCGGGTCGGCGGTATAGACGCCGTCCACCTTGGTCGCCTTGATGACGATCTCGGCGCCGACCTCGGCGCCGCGCAGCGCGGCGGCGGTGTCGGTGGTGAAGAAGGGATTGCCGGTGCCGGCGGCGAAGATCACCACCTTGCCTTCCTCCAGGTAGCGGATCGCCTTGCCGCGGATGTAGGGCTCGACCACCTGCTCGATGTTGAGCGCCGACTGCACCCGGCTGGCGACGCCTGCCTGGCGCATGGCGTCGGACAGCGCCAGCGCGTTCATCACCGTGGCGAGCATGCCCATGTAGTCGGCGGTGGCGCGGTCCATGCCGGCGGCGCCCGGCGCCACGCCGCGGAAGATGTTGCCGCCGCCGATCACCGCCGCGATCTCCACGCCGAGGCGCGCGACCTGCGCGATCTCGGCGACGATGCCGTCGATGGTCTGGCGGTTGATGCCGAATGGATCGTCGCCCATCAGGGCTTCGCCCGACAGCTTGAGCAGGATCCGCTTGTATTTCGGCGCCAATGGTCCCCCGCTCAGCGTGCCTGGCCTGCCTGCGCCATCACTTCGGCGGCGAAATCCCCGGTCTTCTTCTCGATGCCCTCGCCCACCACGAAGAAGGCGTAGGCGTGCACCCTGGCCTTGCGGGCCGCCAGGTATTTCTCGACGCTCTGCTTGTCGTCCCTGACGAACGGCTGGCCGAGGAGCGTGATCTCGCCGAGGAACTTGTTCATCGCGCCGTCGACCATCCGCGTCACGATTTCCGGCGGCTTCCCGGATTCCTTCGCCCGCGCCTCGTGGATTTTCCGTTCCTGCGACAGCACGTCCGGCGCGACGTCGGCCTTGCTCATGAAGCGCGGCCGCGCGAACGCGATATGCATGGCCAGGTCCTTGCCGGTCTCCTCCGGTCCCTCGTAGTCGACCAGCACGCCGATTTTCACGCCATGCACATACAGCGCGAGCCTGCCCTTGGCCTGCAGGCGCTTGAAGCGCCGGATGGTGATGTTTTCGCCGAGCTTCTGCACCAGCTTCTGCCGCTGGTCCTCTTCCGCCGCCGCCGGCTCGCGCGTGGCGACGGTCTGGGCGAGCGCCTTGGCAAACGCCACGAAGGCATCGTTCCTGGCGACGAAATCGGTCTCGCAGTTGAGCTCGACCAGCGAGCCGGTCTTGCCGTCCGCCGCAAGGAAGGCGCCGATCACGCCTTCCGCGGCGACGCGGCTCGCCGCCTTGCTCGCCTTGGCGCCGCTCTTGATGCGCAGCAGCTCCTCGGCTTTCTTCAGGTCGCCGCCCGACTCGGCCAGCGCCTTCTTGCACTCCATCATTCCCAGGCCGGTGAGCTCGCGCAGCTCCTTCACCATGCCCGCACTGATTTCCGCCATTGCCACCGCTCCTTCAGGTTCTCAGGTTCAAAAAAAGGGGCCGGAGGCCCCTTTTTCACCGCTGCTCGCAGGCACGCCTACTTGCCTCCTTCTTCCTCTTCCACTTCGACGAATTCGTCGCGCGAGGCCGAGACCACTTCCTCCAGCGATTGCGTGCGCCCCTCGAGCACCGCGTCGGCCACGCCGCGCGCGTACAGGCGGATGGCGCGGCTCGAGTCGTCATTGCCGGGCACGACATAGGAGATGCCCTCGGGCGAATGGTTGGTGTCGACCACGCCGATGACCGGCACGCCGAGCTTGACCGCCTCGGCGATGGCGCCCTTGTGGTAGCCGACATCGATGACGAACAGCGCATCGGGCAGGCCGCCGATCTCCTTGATGCCGCCGAGCGAGCGCTGCAGCTTGGCCAGCTCGCGCTGCAGTCCCAGCGCCTCTTTCTTCGACATGCGCTCGAAGCTGCCGTCCTGCGCCATCAGCTCCATCTCCTTGAGGCGCTTGATCGACTGCTTCACCGTCTTGAAATTGGTCAGCATGCCGCCGAGCCAGCGGTGGTCGACGTAGGGCATCTGGCAGCGCATGGCTTCCTCGCGCACGATGTCGCGCGCCTGGCGCTTGGTGCCGACGAACAGCAGCGTGCCGCGGTTGGAGGCGAGCTGGCGCGCGAACTTCAGGCCGTCCTGGTACAGCGCCAGGGTGCGTTCCAGGTTGATGATGTGGATCTTGTTGCGGTGGCCGAAGATGTACGGCGCCATCTTCGGGTTCCAATAGCGGGTTTGGTGTCCGAAATGGACGCCCGCTTCCAGCATTTGACGCATCGTCACCGGCACTCGCTTCTCCTTTAGGGTTATGTCTGCCGCGCGGTCGCGGCCCTCACCGAGGGCACCCTAAAAGTCCGCGCAGGAAATTTGGCCTGCGCAAGTCGCAAGCCAGCCCGAAATTCTAGCATAATCAGGCCAATGGCCGTGGTCCTGAAGAGCTCCGAAGAGCTGGCGCGGATGCGTATCGCCGGCAAGCTGGCCTCGGAGGTGCTCGATTACATCACCCCGTACGTCAAGGCCGGCGTCACCACCGGCCGGCTGAACGACCTGTGCCACGACTACATGGTGAAGGTCCAGGGCACCGTGCCGGCGCCGCTCAACTACGCTCCGCCCGGCTACAAGCCCTTTCCCAAGTCGATCTGCACCTCGGTCAATCACCAGGTCTGCCACGGCGTGCCCGGCGACCGGGTGCTGAAGCACGCCGACATCCTCAACATCGACGTCACCGTGATCAAGGACGGCTACCACGGCGACTGCAGCCGCATGTATTACGTCGGCGAGGCCAGCATCCAGGCGCGGCGCCTGGTCGAGGTGACCTACGAATGCATGTGGATCGGCATCGGCCAGGTGCGGCCCGGCGCGCGCCTCGGCGATCTCGGCGCCGCCATCCAGGCGCACGCCGAGAAGCACGGCTACTCGGTGGTGCGCGAGTTCTGCGGCCACGGCATCGGCCGCAAGTTCCACGAGGAGCCGCAGGTCCTGCACTACGGCAGGCCGGGCACCGGCCTGACGCTCGAGCCCGGCATGACCTTTACCGTCGAGCCGATGATCAATGCGGGCAAGGCGGCGATCCGCGAGCTGGCCGACGGCTGGACCATCGTCACCAAGGATCACAGCCTGTCGGCGCAGTGGGAGCACACGGTGGCGGTGACCGACTCGGGCTTCGAGGTCATGACCCGCTCTGCCGGCGCCCCGCCCGCCCCCGCGCTTGCGCGCTGAGCCCGGTCTGCGGGAGGACGTCGCCGCGGGCCGGCAGGCACTGCGGCGCGCCTATCTGCTCAAGCCCGATCCGCGCCGGCTGCTGCGCGGCCACGCGCGCCTGGTCGATCGGGTCATCAAGGCGGTGTGGGAGCGCAGCGGCGCGCCGCTGGGCGCCGCGCTGGTCGCCACCGGCGGCTATGGCCGTGGCGAGCTGTTTCCCAGCTCGGATATCGACCTGCTGGTCCTTCTTGCCCGCGAGCCGGGCGAGGCGGAGCGCAGCGCGCTCGAGCGCCTGATCGGCGAGCTCTGGGACATCGGCCTGGAGATCGGCCACAGCGTGCGCACCGTGCCCGGCTGCATCGAGGCCGCGGCGGGCGACATCACGGTGCGCACCACGCTGCTCGAGGCGCGCTACCTCGCCGGCAGCCGCAAGCTGTTCATCGGCCTGCAGGGCGCGCTGGCGCGCGCGATGGACGCCGTGGGGTTCTTCAAGGCGAAGAAGCTGGAGCAGGAGCAGCGCCATGCCAAGCACCAGGATTCGCCCTACTCGCTCGAGCCGAACCTGAAGGAGGCTCCCGGGGGCCTGCGCGACCTGCAGGTGATCCAGTGGATCGCGCGCGCCGCGGGCATCGGCGCGCGCTGGCAGGACCTGGTGGCCGGCGGCCTGCTGGAGCGCGGCGAGTCGCGCAGCCTCGCGCGCCACGAGGCGCTGCTGCAGGACCTGCGCATCCGCCTGCACTACCTCGCCGGACGGCGCGAGGACCGCATCGTGTTCGACCACCAGAACGCGCTCGCCGCGCAGCTCGGCTACCGCGAGGCGCGCGAGCGGCGCGCCAGCGAGGCGATGATGCAGGGCTACTACCAGACCGCCAAGGGCGTGACGCAGCTCAACGCCATCCTGATGCAGAACCTGGAGGCGCGCCTCGCGCCGCGGCCGGATTCGCCGCCGCGCGCGCTCAACGAGCGCTTCGAGGTGCGCAGCGAACTGCTGCACCTTCGGCGCGAGAACACCTTCGCGCGCGAGCCGACCGCGATCCTCGAGTGCTTCCTGCTGATGATGCAGCACGCGGAGCTGCGCGGCATGACCGCCCGGACCTTGCGGGCGCTATGGCGGTCAAGATCCCTCATCAATGCTTCTTTTAGAAAGAATCCGGTCGCTCAATTGCTGTTCCTGCACCTCCTGCAGCAGCCGCGCGGCATCGTGCACGAGTTCCGCCGCATGAACCAGTACGACGTGCTCGGCCACTACCTGCCGGAATTCGGGCGCATCGTCGGCCAGATGCAGCACGACCTGTTCCACGTCTACACCGTCGACCAGCACATCCTGATGGTGCTGAGGAACCTGCGGCGCTTCACCATGCCCGAGCTGGCGCACGAATTCCCGTTGTGCAGCGAGCTCGCCAGCGGCTTCGAGCGGCGCTGGCTGCTATATGTGGCCGCGCTGTACCACGACATCGCCAAGGGCCGCGGCGGCGACCATTCGCAGCTGGGCGCGGTGGACGTCAATGGCTTTTCGAAGAGACACGCCCTGGCCGGCGAAGATCGCGAGCTCCTGGCGTTCCTGGTCGAAAACCACCTGACCATGTCCCAGACGGCGCAGAAGCAGGACGTCCACGACCCGGAGGTGGTGGCGGAATTTGCCGCCCGGGTCGGCACCGAGCGGCGCCTGGTCGCCCTGTACCTGCTGACGGTGGCCGATGTGCGCGGCACCAGCCCGAAGGTGTGGAACGGCTGGAAGGCCAAGCTGCTCGAGGACCTGTTCCGCGCCACGCGGCGCGTGCTCACCGGCGAGCCGCTGGCGCGCGACGCGGCGCTCGCCGAGAAGCAGGCCGAGGCGGCGCGCCTGCTTCGCCTCTACGCCATGTCGGACAGCGTCAAGGATGCCCTCTGGGCGCAGCTCGACATCACCTACTTCCTGCGGCACGACGCGCAGGAGATCGCCTGGCACACGCGCACCTTGCACTACCGCGTGGCGACCGCGGAGCCGGTGGTCAAGGTGCGCCTGGCGCCTTTCGGCGAAGGCCTGCAGGTGATGATCTACACGCCGGACAAGGAAGCGCTGTTCGCGCGCATCTGCGGCTACTTCGAGCGCGCGGGCTTCAACATCGCCGAGGCCAAGGTGCACACCACGCGCCAGGGCTACGCGCTCGATACCTTCGTCGTCATGGGCCAGGGCAGCAACGCGCATTACCAGGACCGCATCGCCATGATCGAGTCCGACCTGGTGGCTGAAGTGCAGTCGGAGGCGCCGTTGCCGGCGCCGCGGGGCGGGCGGCTGTCGCGCCGCGTGCGCCATTTTCCGATCTCGCCCTCGGTGGACGTCCGCCCGGACGAGCGCGGCGCCTACCATGTGCTCACCGTCGTCGCCGCCGACCGGCCCGGCCTGCTCTACGGCGTGGCGTGCACGCTCTCCCGCTACCGGATCAACCTGCAGACGGCGCGCGTCAACACGCTGGGCGATCGCGCCGAGGACGTGTTCCTGATATCGGGCGATACGCTGGCGGACGCGAAGGCGGTGCTGCGGCTCGAGCAGGAGTTGCTTGCCGAGCTCACTCTTCCGCAGGCAGCTCCTGCCCGGGAAACAGCGCTTCGTTGAAGCCGAACCGCGTCAGGTCCCGGATGCGGCGCGGGTAGAGGATGCCGTCGAGGTGGTCCACCTCATGCTGCACCACCCGGGCATGAAAGCCTTCGACGGTTCGTTCGAAGGATTTGCCGTCTTCATCTTTGCCGCTGTATTTCAGCTTGCGAAAACGAGGGACCAACCCCCGCATTCCGGGCACGGATAAGCAACCTTCCCAGCCCTCCTCCATCTCGTCGCCGAGTGGCTCCAGCACCGGGTTGATGAGCACGGTATCGGGCACCTCCTCGGCGTCGGGATAGCGCGGGTTGGATTGGACGCCGAAGATCACCACGCGCAGCAGCACGCCGATCTGGGGTGCGGCGAGGCCGGCGCCATTGAGGTGCGCCATCGTGTCGCGCATGTCGGCCAGGAGGCTCTTCAGCGCCGGATCGGCGAAATCCGTGATCGGCGAGGAAACCCTCAATAGCAGCGGATCGCCCATTCTCAGGACCGGGCGGATCATGCCGCGCAGAGCTTCTCGAGAATCCTTCGCACGCGGCCCATCGCTTCTTCGAGCACCTTCTCGATCCGGTCGAGCGGGATGGCGTGGCCGGCGTCACCGCGTCCGGCGGCGTAGTTGGCGACCACGGCGAGCGCCGCATAGTGAAGGCCGAGTTCGCGGGCGAGCGCAGCCTCGGGCATGCCGGTCATGCCGACGAGGTCGGCGCCGTCGCGCTCCAGGCGATCGATCTCCGCAGCGCTCTCGAGGCGCGGGCCCTGCGTCGCGGCGTAGACCGCGCCATCGGCGGCCTTTTCGCCGGCGGCGGCGGCGGCCTTGAGCAGGCGCTGGCGCAGCGCGGCCGAATATGGCTCGGTGAAGTCGACGTGGTGCACCGCCGCTCCGGGGCCGTCGAAAAACGTCGAGCGCCGGCCCCAGGTGTAGTCGATGATCTGGTGCGGCACGGCGAGCGCGCCCGGCGCGAGGTCCTTGCGGATGCCGCCAACCGAGGCGATCGACACCATCTCGCCGGCGCCGGCATCCTTCAGCGCCCAGAGGTTGGCGCGGTAATTGACTTCGTGCGGCGCGATGGTGTGGCCGTAGCCGTGCCGCGCCAGGAACACCACTTCGCAGCCGCAGATCCGGCCAAAGGTCAACGGCCCCGAGGGTTCGCCATAAGGCGTGCGTGCCACTCGGCGGTTCGCCTGTTCCAGGATGGCGAGCTGCGACAGCCCGCTGCCGCCGATGATGGCGAGCATCGCGCTAGCCTTCCTTCATGGCGCGGATCTCCGGCAGGTTGCGCCAGAAGCCCTTGGCGTCCATGCCGCAGCCGAAGACGAAGCGATCGGGAATCTTCAGGCCGACGAAATCGGCGGCGACCGGCTTGGATTTCGCCAGCTGCTTTTCCACCAGTACCGCGCAATGGAAGGAGCGCGCGCCGAGCTCCAGCAGCCGGTCGCGGATCGCGGCCATGGTCTCGCCGTGGTCGAGGATGTCGTCCAGCACCAGGACGGCGCGGCCCTTGAGGACGCCCGGCGGCGACACGCGCCACTCGATGCCCGCGCCGCGCGTCGCCGCGCCGTAGCGCGAGGCGTGGATGTAGTCGAAATCGAGCGGAAAGCGCAGCAGCGGCAGGATTTGCCCGGCGAACACCACCGCGCCGCCCATCACCGCCAGCACCAGCGGATACTCTCCGGAGAGCCGCTGCTCGATCCGGCGCGCCACGTCGCGCACCGCCGCCTGGACCTGGTCGGCGCCGGCAATCGGGTCCGAATCCTGGAGGAATTTCCAGGCGCTCTGCAGGTCGGGCATGGGCCGAGTCTAGCGTCCCTTGAGGTAGCGGCTGAACGCCTTGCCCACTTCCGGATGGCGCTTCGCCAGCTCGACGGTCGCCTGCAGGTAGCCGAGCTTGGTGCCGCAGTCGAAGCGCCGGCCGGGCAGCAGCGCCGCCATCACCGGCTCGTGCCTGAGCAGCGCGGCGATGGCGTCGGTCAGCTGGATCTCGCCGCCGGCGCCGGGACGCACGCGCGCCAGCAGGTCGAAGATGCGCGGCGTCAGCACGTAGCGGCCGATCACCGCGAGGTTGGACGGCGCCTTGGCCGGCAGCGGCTTCTCGACGATGCCGCGCATGCGCCCGAGCCCGCCGCGCATGCGATCGACGGTGACGATGCCATAGCGCTGGGTCTCGCTGCGCGGGATCTGGTCGACGCCGACCATGGCGTGGCCGTGGCGCGCGAACTGGCGCGCCATGCGCGCCAGCGCCGGCGGCTTCGAGTCCATGAGGTCGTCGGCCAACAGCACGGCAAACGGCTCGTTGCCGACTGCCGGCCGGGCGCAAAGCACCGCGTGCCCGAGCCCCAGGGGCTCGGCCTGGCGGATGTAGGTGCAGCTCACGCCCTCGGGCAGCACCGAGCGCACCTGGTCGAGCAGCTCGGACTTGCCGCGCCGCTCCAGCTCGGTCTCGAGCTCGTAGGCCTTGTCGAAGTGGTCCTCGATGGCGCGCTTGTTGCGGCCGGTGACGAAGATCATGTCGGTGATGCCCGCGGCCGCCGCCTCCTCCACCGCGTACTGGATCAGCGGCTTGTCGACGATCGGCAGCATCTCCTTCGGGCTCGCCTTGGTGGCGGGCAGGAAGCGGCTGCCAAACCCGGCGACGGGAAACACGGCTTTTCTGAGCTTGGCCATTTGTTAGAGGCTTTTCAGCAGGTCAAGGAATTCCTTCTCCCCGACTATTTTGACACCGAGCGAGCGCGCCTTCTCGAGCTTTGAGCCGGAATCCTCGCCGGCGACGACATAGGACGTGCGCTTCGAGACCGAGGACGCCACCTTGTGGCCCTTGGCCTCGATGGCCGCCTTGGCATCGTCGCGGCTCATGGCCGAGAGCGTCCCGGTCAGGACGAAGGTCTTGGCATCGGATTTCGGTTTCAGCTTTTCTGCCGGTTCGAAAGTCATCAGCCCGGCAAGGCGCAGGATGACTTCGCGGTTGTGCGGTTCATGCAGAAATTTTTCCACGCTGTCCATGATTTCCGGCCCGATGCCTTCAAGCGGCACCTCGGCCTGCTCCTCGCCGCGCTTCTTGCGCTTGGCGTTCTCCTTGCGGATCGCGTCCTTGTCGGCGGCGAGCGCCTTCCAGTCAGCGGCCAGCAGCGCGTCGAGGCTCTGGAAATGCCGCTCCAGGATCCGCGCGACTTCCTCGCCGACCCCGGGGATCCCCAGCCCGTAGACGAACCGGGCCAGCGTGGTGTTCACTGATTTGCGGATGCTGAACATCAGGTTGTCGGCGGACAGTTCCCCCATGCGCTCGAGGCCAATCAGCGTCTCGCGCTTCAGGCCATAGAGATCAGCCAGGCTCTTTACCAAGTCCTTTTCCACTAGCTGGTCCACCAGCTTTTCGCCCAGTCCCTCGATGTCCAGCGCCCTCCGGCTCGCGTAGTGCAGCAGGGTTCCCTTCCGCTGGGCCTTGCAAAACAGGCCGCCGGTGCAGCGCGTGGCGGATTCCCCCTCGATTCGCACCACCGGCGAATGGCAGACCGGGCAGGCCCTGGGCATCTCGAAGCGCTGCTCCGGCTTGCGCGGCCCGGGCTTCTGCACCCGCACGACTTCCGGAATGACGTCCCCGGCGCGGCGCACCACCACGGTGTCGCCGGCCCACACGTCCTTGCGCCGCAAGTCGTCTTCGTTGTGCAGCGTGGCGTTGGTGACGGTGACGCCGCCGACGAACACCGGCTTGAGGCGCGCCACCGGCGTGAGGATGCCAGTGCGCCCGACCTGCACGTCCACGCCCAGCACCTCGGTGGCCTGCTCCTCGGCCGGATACTTGTGCGCCAGCGCGAAGCGTGGCGCGCGCGACACGTGGCCGAGCTTCTCCTGCCAGTCGAGCCGATTGACCTTGTAGACCACGCCATCGATGCCGAACGGCAGACGCTCGCGCATTGCGCCCATGCGCTCGTAGTACGCGAGCAGGCCGGCGGCGCCCCGCACCACCGCGACATCCTCGCAGACGGGAAATCCAAGCGCCTTCAGACGCGCCAGCGCCGCCGAGTGCGTTCCGGGCAGCCCGTCACCGGCCTGGGCGAGCGCATAAGCAAAAAAGCGCAGCGGCCGGCTGGCCGTGATGCGCGAGTCGAGCTGGCGCACCGCGCCCGCCGCGGTATTGCGCGGATTCACGTACTCCTTTTCTCCCGCTTCGCGCTGCCGCGCGTTCAGCGCTTCGAAGTCCTTCCGGTACATCAGCACTTCGCCGCGCACTTCAAGGGATTGGCCCGCAGCATCGATGTTCAAGGGAATGGAGCGCACGGTGCGCAGGTTCGGCGTCACATCCTCGCCGGTGGCGCCGTCGCCGCGGGTCGCCCCTTGGGCCAGCCGGCCGTCACGGTAAACGAGGCTCACCGCCAGGCCGTCGAATTTCGGCTCGGCCGCGTATTCCACTTCCTCCACCCCGAGCGCTTCCCGCACCCGGCGATCGAACGCCTGCACCTCTTCGGCCTCGAAGGCGTTGCCGATCGACAGCATCGGCAGCTGGTGCCTGACCGGCAGAAATTGCGGCAGCGGCGCGCCGCCGACGCGCACGGTGGGCGACGATTCGCTCCGCAGCTCCGGGTGATCCTGCTCCAGCTTCACCAGCTCCGCAAAAAGCCGGTCGTATTCGGCGTCGGTGATCTCCGGTGCGTCGTCGACGTAATACAGGCGGTTGTGGCGCTCCAGCGCCGCGCGCAGCGCCGCCGCGCGGCTCTTCGCTTCCTTCATGAGAACAGGCGCTGCGCCAGCGGGCTGCCGGGCTCGATGCGCCGCTCGGCAAGGGCGTGGCGCACCTGGTCGACCTGGGCGGCGATCGCCGCCAGCGCGCGCTCGTCGAGCGGCCGGCCGTTGTCGTCCACCACCCGGCCGCCGTGGGCCGCGGCGAGCTGCGCCGAGGCG